>VFQQ010002317.1_pt1 | contig 21966 bp, 43 predicted proteins | sample 3512341 | NCBI WGS metagenome assembly VFQQ01 (sample SAMN10412373, study PRJNA504923) | tailings metagenome | isolation source: Relicate 2 Philex TSF1 revegetated site | place: Philippines: Tuba, Benguet | collected 2017-08-29 | reverse complement strand
CCGCCACTGCTCCCGCAGGCCTGGTGGCGCTGTGCTGCCGAGGCGCCTCGTGTCGACAGGAGTGTGGACATTGAGCACGCGCCTGAAGCGGAGGGCAGCCCATGGAAGATGGGGTATCAGGTGGGCTGGGGAGATGTGGCCACAACCGAGGCTCCCGTCGCTCGCCATGGGTGCTAAGTGTTGCCATCAGGGCCTGTTGCTTGGGCAATTCGCACTTGGATGCATCTTGCCCCTTACCCCACCTCTTGATCACAACGTAGATGAACGAGCGGTACCTGCGGTGGGATGCGAGCGCGCAGCGGCAGCTCATCATGATTTGGGTGGCGCAGCAGCTGGACGTGACGATGGCGGAGCTGGAGGGTGCGGCAGGGCAGGGCTGCATGTGCAGACGCATGGGAGCACGGGAGCATGGCTGTGGTGCTGTATTTAGCCCAGTGGCTCTCGTTGCAGGCGTCATGCGCGACAAGCACGAGTAGTAGCCTGGTGGATCGAAGCTGTCGTGCCCCTGCTGCTGCCTTTGCAACCGAACCGAATGTGCAGAGCGCGTGGCAGAGCTGGCGCTGCTGCTGCCAGACCTGAACGCCAAGCTAGACAAGCTGCAGGTGTGTGGATGCTTTGCGGCCTAGCAGCAGCAATGAGGTGCAGGAACAGGCGAGGGAGCTCCTGAAGCAAAGCAAGCTAGGGGAGCTGTGTATGGTCTGCAGGCGGGCTGCACTGCAGCAGCCACGTGTAGGGAAATGTGGAGTGAGCGCATGGCTTGCTTGCCCTGCAAGTACCTTGCAGACAGAACAGGGGGAGACAAGGCAGCCGCTGGACAGCAGCTCCCGCAGCCCACCCATCCTGCTGCCGCGCTGCTTTGCTCCCTTGCCTGCAGGCGAAGCTGGTGCTGGCGCTGGTGCGGGACCTGCCCACCACAACGCAGGTGAGCAGGCCTCTGCTGCGCCGACCCTGCATGGCGGGTGTGATGTGGCCTGCGGTGGCTGCACGGGAAGTGCTGCTTGCAAGCGTTCAGCCGCAACCAATGAACGAAATTTACAGTGAAAAGCTCCCCCCTTGCTCATGCAGCGCATCCTGGACATGCGGGAGGTGCTGCCCTCGCTCAACCTGAGCGCACTGCTGGCACAATACCCCTGGTGAGCTAGTTGCGCTCTTCCATGGCAGACCGATGTGAAGAGGAGCCCCCTCACACTAAACTCTATCCCAATGCACTGCGAGCAGGGTGCTGGTCAAACTGACGGCGGACGATGTGCGGTCGGGGCTGGCGCGGCTGACCGCTGCGCTGGGCCCACAGGTGGGCGGGTGAATCGGTAGCGGGTCGGTGTGATTGGGGAAGCGAAGCAGTTGGTTGGGTGGTGGTGGGGTGCAGGGGAGGTTTGACGTACTTGGGATGTCGAAGGTTGGGCAAATGGCCGACACTGGAGTTGTGTCTCCCTTGTCAATTGCCCCCTGCAGGTGGATGTGGAGCGGCTGGTAGAAGTGGAGCCCATGTTCCTGCTGGCCGACATCGATGCAGTGAGTGCCTTTGGCTGTGACCATCCCTGGGGTGCCGTATGTCACATGCTGCCAAGGGCCAGTCAGCCTGGGCTGGGCATGGCATGACACTCAGCCCACAGGGGGGCCATTTTGGCGCTGCCCACATTGCTCACCCACCGCCACGTTGCCCACTTGCTGCCCTATTTCTTATCACAGGTGCTGGCGGAGCTGCGGCGGCTGATGCCTGGCAAGGACCCTGTGGCGGTGCTGCTGGCAGACCCCTCGGGCTGCCTGGACATGCAGGTGAGAAAGAGAGTGAGGACGAGTGGGCTTGGCTCCTGAGGACAGCCCAATCGCCAGAGTTGCCTGGCTGCGAGTTTACAGGCACTTGGCATTGCAGCGGGTGCCAGCTGATGGCAGGGCGTGCAGGCTAGCGATGGCTCTGATCCATTTAATGAAACTGTTGTTTGAAGACTTCAAGCTGGTCACTTGTCCACCCCTGGCTGCAGTCTGCGGGCCTCAAGGCTTCGCTGGAGATCGATGATGGCATCCCGGCCGCCTGAGGCTGCACGGCTTGTGTCTTGCTTGAGTTGAGTATTGCTGTTGTTTTGCTTGAGCTGGCGAGGACTGCCAATACAATGTAAGTCGTAGGAGCGCAGGATACGCAGCACAGCCCCGCAGGGCAGCACCTAATTTGCCATCCCTCCAGTTGCCATTCATTCACCCCTGGCGCCTGAGCCTTAAATTTACAGTGGGAGCTGGAGCAGCGGGCAGCTGAGTGATGAAGCAAGGGAGGTGCAAGCAATGCTGAAAGTGTGAGCTCTCAAATGTGTACACAGGATAAGGTCAGTCAAGTGGAGGTCAGGTCTAGTGAGCCACAGGAGCGGGCCACAAGACAGCACCAAAGGTATCAAGTGCTGCCATGCAAGCCGGAGCCTACGACTGCTGCCACCAGTGTTAGCTGTTGCCAGCCAGCACCTCCAGCACGCCATCCATGACCAGCGGGTGCACCTGTGGGCCAGCAGGAGCAGCGAGGGGAATGCATTCAGCAGCGGTGCAGTGGCTCGACTCGGCGTTTGCAAGGGCATGCCGTCGTCATTGTACATGTACGCCCTGTGTAGGGCACTCTTCTTCCCCCCACCCTGCACTCCATTTCTGCCATCCCGCCCACCCCGCTTTCCCGCCCCACTGCGCTCCCCGCACCTCGTCCTTTGGCAGCCAGTGCGACTTGCCGCGCTGCAGGGACACCTTGCCGCTGGTGAACACAATCTCGCCGTAGTCCCGCAGCACGCGCACCTGGCAGGAAAGGGAGGGAGGGGGAGGGCAGCTGGGCGATGGGTAGGTTGCGCGCATGTGTGCACCACTGGCCATGCGCGTACACCCCGCGCGTGCGCGAAACCAGACAGCGTCGCTGGTAACCTGCAATCGCACAGGGCTTGTGGATTGCGCTTGCCGCTGCTGCCACAACCACTCTCAAATTTCACCAATCCCAAACCTCACCTGCACATACGGGTCATCTGGCGGGGAGGGGTCTGCTGTGAGGTCCAGCCCCACGCCGCCCGCGCCGCTGCAGCAGGCGCAGGGGGGAGCAGGCAAGGCGTGCGGTGTGCAGCTCAGCTGGAAGGGCGCAACGGTGGCAAATGCATCAGTGCATCCAGCATGTCATGCATCACTTTTATTGTCGGACCGCCGCTCGAACGGCCGCTCGTGAGTGCCAGCTGGCCCGCCGCTGCACCTGCCCTGCCGCCGTGCTGGCCTTAGCCGCCACACAGCGCAGCGCACCTGCGCATATACCGGCTGAGCAGCTTGTCGTACTGCCGGAAGTACTGCAGCTCCAGCGGCGACAGGTTGGCCTGTACAGGCGGGTGGGTGCATGAGCAGAGGGTTAGTGGGTGTAGCACATGTTTTGAGTTGGGAGATGGCAGCATTCCTCGAGCATGCCTGGCTGATGACATAAAGTGCAGATCATCTCAACTCATCTCAACTCACCACCGAAACCTGTCCAGCTGATGCACCGCTGGTTTACCCCACTGGCAGCCCAGCTGCCATGCTGCCCAGCTACCTGTCTGCCCAAACTGCACTGCACGCTACCCACCTTCACATGATCGGGCAGCGTGCGGTGCGTCCAGCGCAGCTCCTGGATCCGGTCTAGCCGCTCCTTGCTGAGGCAAGATAGAGAGCGGAAAAGTAGATGCGTGGGTGAGTAAGGACGGGGCGGTGGCAGGCGGCAGGATGGGAAACAATTGTCTGCAGAGTGGGGTGGGAAGGAGGCGAGCGGGCAGCTACTGCGCCTGCCCACCACCTGCAGCCATGCTCCCCCTTCCTGCCGCTGCACATTGCTGCATGCATCCCCCTGCGCCTACTCACACGTATGCAAACAGCAGCCGCTTGTTGCGCAGGATGGCGGAGTGGTAGACCATGAGCTCGCTCGCCTCCGCCTCTGTGCCCCGCCAGCCGGCGCCGCCCTCCTCCGGTTCTTCTCCCGCCTCCACCTGCCGCTGCCGGTGCCGTTCCCGCGACTCACTGCAGAGAAATTGGGCGAGTTACGGTTTTAAGCAGGGCGGGGGCCTCGGGACGCAGCGGCACAGGGGGCAGGCGTGAGCGCAAGGCGGGGAGCACGAGCACAGGCGTCAACAGCCGGCGCCAGGCGGCGCAGCACGGCCCCCCCCGCCCCGGCAACTCACTTGTATACGCTGGTTAACCGCTCGTGCTGCAGGTGCACCTCGTCTATGACGTTGCGGAAGGCCTCCTCCTGCAGGCAGGCGGTGGGGGCCAGTGAGCCGCGGCGCAGCGAGCAGCAGGCGGCGGGCGGCGGCGCCCAACTTCAAACTCACGTTGAAGGCGGGCAGGCTGTCCGCCGGGCACTGCGCCACCTCCTGCAGCAGCTCTATGCCCGTCTTGCCGAACATGGCGGCCGCAGAGAGGCGCTAGCAGCGGGGTGGTCGGCCGGCAGCTGCCGGGGGTGCGGTCTGTGGGCTGGACGCGGGCTGAGCAGGTTTGAGCAGCGATGCTGAAACGAGTCAGAGCGCGCAGTAGGGCTGCTAAGAAGACAGGCGGAAATGCCGCTCAGCAGTCCCAGCGTGCAGAGCCGGACGGGCTGCTGTCGCCTCCCGGCAGCCCAGCAGAGTGATCGCAACCTCGCCAGCCGAGCCACACCCCTCCGTTTGCTGCGACCAAGCCGCTGCGCTCAGCTCCTGGCCGCAGGGCTCGTCCCGCTCCCTGCTCTCTCGCACAATGGATTGGTGGAACAATGCACTGCAGGCTGCCGAGAAGGGCTTGACGCGAGCCAAGGAAATAGGGAAGAAGGGCCTGGTAAGTCCCGCTTGAGGGCGCTTCCTGGCTGTCAACGCCCGCAGAGGCGATGGATCGCCGCATGCGAGCTGCTGATCGCTGCAGGGCGTCCTGAGCAGCTCCTTGGGTTGCCGCCGCCGCCACCAGCCCTGTTCGCTGCTACGCTTCTGCCACATGCCTGCACGGTGTCATTGCCTGCCCGTGCCTGCCCCCCGCTGCAAGCAGGAGGTGGTGGAGGCCACGGCCGAGGAGGCCAACCGTAAGCTGCAGCTCAACCTGCACGACAAGGTGGGGGCGGGCGGCAAGGCGGCGCCGCCCTCGCCTGCCGAGCTGGAGGCCTTTGGCCTCACCCAGGAGTTTGCCGACTGGGTGCGCACCCTCAACTACAGGTGGGTTTTGGGTGTGGGGTGGGGATTGCTGGTGCTTGGCATGTATTGTGCTGCATGTTGCTGTGCCGCAGGTACTGCAAGACTGCTCCTTGGGCGGTTGAGCCTTGTACGCACGGTAAATCCCTCCACCCCACCCATGCATTCCTCACCCCACCTGTTGCCTTATGCAGTGCGTTCCGAGAGTTCCCAGCCGACCACCTGCTGTCGTTGAGTGGTGCAGCAGGCGGCGAGGCAGCAGGCAGCAGCGGCAGCGCAGGAGAGTACAAGCTGAACCCCTGGCAGGTGCGGTTGGCTCAGCGGTCGGTTCAGTTGGGCATGCATCTGGCTCCCAATGGCCATTTGTGCAGCTCCCTGCAGTTGCAGGCTTTCAGGCTAAAGCAGCAGGGCCGGGCAGCAGCCGTTCTGCTTTCAATAGGTTTGCGCGCTCTTGTGTCTGCAGGTGCGGCACGCCACGCTGGTGGTGCAGGCGCTGAAGGAGGTGAACGAGCTGCGCTTCGTGCTCTGCCCCAAGTGAGACTTGCCACGCATGGGTCGAGCCGGTATGGGTGGCTCCTGGCCTTGCAGTTGAATGTTGGATGCAATCAGCTGGGTTGCAGGCAGGTGCGGTAGGCGCCGCCCTGCCATTGCGGCACTGCCCACCAGACCTCCCAGTGCACCAGCTGTCCGTCATGCTCTTATTGCTCACCCCTGCCCTGCCCTGCCACTCTCTGCTGCCTACCAGATACATGACGGATGAGCACTTTTGGCACGTCTACTTCACGCTGGCTCGCAAGCACCTGCCAGATGCAGCCTACAGCTGGGGCCCCGAAGACCTGCTGCCCACGTTTGAAGGTGCGAGGCTTGCAAGGCTCGGTGGTGTTGCATGGCAAGGAGGGAGGCGGGCGGAGGGTGACTTGGGTGCCGTGCACAACCGAAGGCTGCAGAATGCCAGGCCGCATTGAGCCGCGCATCTGGCACTAGGTACGTATGCTTGCCGTGTTTGACCCTGCCGCTCCGCCCTCCATCTTGCCCCATCCCCCCTGCAGAGGAGGCGGCGGGCGAGGCCTTCTCGCTGACCAGCCTGAGCAGCCAGCTGAAACAGCTGGGCAGCAAGCTGCAGAGCGCCAGCGCGTCGGGGCGGCAGCGAGCGGGGCTGGAGCTGTCCAACCTGGTCAGCAGCGTGCGTGGCGAGCGCGGCTCGCCAGGCCCAGAAGCTGCCGCCGCCGCCAGCAGCAGCCCAGGGGCGGAGGCCGGTGGCGGTGCCGCAGGCGGGGCAGCAGGTGCAGCGGCGGCGGGTGCGGCCGGTGCCGCAAGTGCGGCGGCGGCAGCAGCTGGGGAGGCCAAGGCTGCGCCGCCGGCGGGCATGCTGGAGGAAGATCCAGACCTCGAGGCGTACCTGCAGGTGTGGTGGGGCACCGGCGCGTGTGCTGGTGTGCTGCAGGGAGCGCGCTGTTGCGGGCATGCATGCCGTGGCTGGCTTTCGTGCGCCTTCTCCCTCCTTCTGCCGTTGAGCCTTCTGCCTTCCAACCCCTTGACTCAGTTCCTTCCCTCTGCCCTTGGGCCTTCTCCTTGCCCCTCCCGTTGACTGCCTCTCTCCCTCCTCCCACCTCTCCTTCCTCTCAGGTGGCGATCTCTGGATCGGCGCCCGGCAGCACAGGTGGCGATGAGTTTGGTGGTGAGGACGATGATGACGACGATCTGGACCTCGACTCGTACATCAACGAGCTTTCAGCAGAAGTGGAGGCAGCAGCGGCAGCCCAGGCAGACGGCGGCGCAGCGGCAGCGGCGGACGAAGCGCAAGGGGAGCAGGCAGGCGAGGAGCAACCTGCGGCAGCAGACGGGGATGCAGCGGGCAGCGCAGCAGAGGCGCCCGAAGCAGCAGCAGCTGATGCAGGCAAGGAGAGTAAGAAGGACTAATTCATCTTCCGTATCCACAATCAGCCGCCCTGTCCGCCCTGTTGTATACTCGCGTCAGTCTCTAACATTGTTTCGCGTCAAAATTGAGAGCACACGGGATGGGATAAACATACAAGAAGGAACGAAGCACTCGGGAGCAGGCAGGGGGAGCGGGGAGGGGGAAGCAAGTGGCATTGCTGCAGGGCATGGCAGGTGTACAGAGCCGAACTGGCAGTTCATTCGTAAGCACAACGGGCGTCAGCATGTGGCCAGTGGTGGTACAGCATGGAGGGAGGGAGCGGGCACATGGGGCGGCCGCGCCTGCGCAGCTTCAAGCCGGCGCGGCGGCAGGCACAGATGCATTTGTGCCTGGCGACACGGCGAGCGCGCGGGCGGCCGGCCTCATGCGGCGGCAGCAGGGGCCCACAGCAGGCACGGGCTTGCCAGCACAGTTGGAAGTGCTGCTGTGCTGTGCTGCGATGCCGAGCAAGCTCACGCGGCGGCCGGCTCAGCCGCTGCCTCCTCGGCCTTGTTGGCTTCCTCCTTTTTTGCCTCTGCCTCTTTCTTTGCCTCTGCCGCCGCCGCCTTTGCCGCCGCTGCCTCCTCCGCCTCCGCCCTCTCCGCAGCAATCAGCGCATCAAACTGCACAGGGATAGCCGGAAGAAAATAGCAGGTAAGTAGGCCTGCTGCCAAACATGAGCGGTGCACCGGCGTGCATGCAAGTAGCAAAGCTGGCAACTTGCCAGCTGCAGCTGCGCAGATGCCCTACATGCTCGCGGCGCTGCACGGCCAGAGCAATCACAACAGGGCGCAAGCTAGCTGACCAGAGCAAGAACCCACTGCATGTATGATGGGCCGACACACGTTACTGCTGCAGCAGCTACCTTTCCAGGCCCGGCTGATGAGCCAAGCTCGCCTTGCTTTGCCTTCTAAGCTAGGCAGCGGCCCACCCTTTGCGCCCCCCTCACCTCTGGGCTCTTCACCAGCAGCACTTCCATCTTGGGCTTCTGCCGCGGCCGCGCCTCGTCCTGCAGCAGCTCCAGCATCGTGCCCACCCGCTTCTCAACCGCCAGCCTGCGGGGCGCCGCCGGGACAGCAGGTGCAGACAGCATGAACAGCCTGTCGAATCCACGTGCAGCGCAGCGTCAGCTCGTCCGTGCATTGTGGACAGCAGCCTGCGGGCGCATTGAGCCCAAGAACCAACTGCGCGGCCAGCTTGAGCAGCACTGGAAACTTGAACAGACAGGAGCAATGCAGCACGTGACTGATAACCAGCAGCGGCATGGCGGTGGACCGCCGCCTGCACCCCTTGCAGACAACTGTGAATGCCAAGCCCCCTGGCCGACTGGCTGCTCACTTGCGGGCCTTCAGTATCTCAGCCACAGTGACCATGCTGCTGCATGCAATGCCCAGCGCCGACAGGTGCACCTCGCCGTGCTCCTGGAGCAGGCGCTGCAGGGCAAGGAGAGGAAGGCACCAGCAAGCAAACAGCAGTGGCTTGCAGCAGTTGCAACGGCAGAGGGGCAGCAGCAGCATGCAACCACAGCGGGCTTGCCACCCAGCTACAGTGCCGCACCTTGGCAGCGGGCACATATGAGATGGGCTTCCTGATTGACGAGATAAGCAGCCTGCGGAGTTAGGGCGTGGAGTGGCGGCATGCATTGCAGGAGCGTGGAGTGGGCGGAACATGCTGGGAGTGGGCGGCGCTCGAGCGGCGGCCACGCTGGCGGTGGGGGCCGGGCGTCCTGCGGTCCTCCCGCGCTGTCCAGGCGCTCGTCGGAGGATGCTGCACGCTTGGCACGTTCCGGAGCAAGCGCAGAAGCCCCGGGCGCCCGTCGTGCGCGGGCCCTCACCGCGCGGGGTGCTCCTGGCTCTGTGCGGCCGCCATGGTGCTTGATCTGCGCCTACAAACGCTGCAGGGTTACGGTTTTGGCCGTCCGGCTCCCCGCTCTTGTCGACGGGCCCATGCGGCGGGCAGAGCGGCAGCGTGGTGGTAGACTAGCCGACTCCAAACTGGCCGTCCCGGTGCCGCGCAGCCCTTCTCGCCCGGTGCATTCCCACTGGCAGGCCCTTCTGCACTCTTCTGCGGTCCGTCCCAGCCTCGAGCCGTCCGCAGCAGAGACATGGCGCCCGCTATGTGCAGGTGCGGCTGCCAGGCCCCACGGGGCTGCCCTGGCGGCCAAGCACGTGTTGTGGGGGCCACCACAAACCTGAGCTCGAGGAGATCACCGCCGTAGGGAGCGGTCCAGAGGCCCGAGCAGCGCACCTGCCACAAACTGCGCCGTCCGCCCTCCTCCCTGCAGCGCCGTGACCGGCTCCCGCTCCTCGCTGGGCGGCGCCCGCGTGGCCCGCCAGAACGTGAGCCTGGGAGGCCGCCGCTGCCGGCCCCGCCCTTATCTGACGTCAGCGCCCTGCGGCAGTTTGCACCAGCCGGCGGCCGTCTGCCTGGCAGTGGCTGCAGCTGCGTGGTCAGGCTGCAGCGCAGCTCGGTGCAGCAGGCACGCTGCAGCACGTGCTGAGTCAGCCAGTGGGCACCGGTCCAATGCGAGCGTCCAACGCCAGTCTGGCTGTTGCGACCCTCCCCTGCTTGCAGGTGCAGAACGGCACGCGCGTGTGGGCTCGCGCTGGCGGCAGCTCCGGCCAGAAGAACACGAAGGTATAGAGACGTGGTCAAGTTTGCAAACCAGCGTGCCTGGGGCCAAGGCAGACTGCAGCCCTGCCCTGCACGTCAGCAGGGCATCGGTTTGCTCAGCGGAGCGGCTGTCTAATCGGCTCCTCACAATTGTTTTCGTGTTTGCAGGGCCGCTGGCGCGGCATGGACGCCGACATGGACATGTCGGACGACCAGCAGGTGCGGCAGCACAGTGCTTGCAAACCAGCCACCTTGCACATGAGGCGTCTGCGTGGGAGGTCGGCGCATCAACCCCCCTGCGAGCGGCATTTGGGCTGCCTGCTCAGCCACATGCGTGTAAACGCCTGCCGCCCGCTGCGCCTTTAACCCCTCTGCAACTCCACTGCCAACCCGCCCGCAGGACATTGCCCGCGGCCGCGACATGGTGGACAGCCTGTTCCAGGGCTTTGGCTCGGGCACGGGCGGCACCCACAACGCCGTGCTCAGCTCCACCGAATACATGTCCACCGCCATGCGCAGCCTGGGCAACATTGAGGACGGCTTCTACATCGCCCCTGGTGCGCGCAGGGGGCAGGGAGGTTTGTGCAGCCTGCATACGTGTGAGCGGTGCACACAGGCTGGGGAAGCATTGCATGCGGAGCGGCGCGGTGCATGTGCTGCCTCTCCATGCTTGCGCCTGCAGTGCACGCATCTTGTCCTGACTCTTTGCTCCTGTTGTCTGCCTGTGCAGCCTTCCTGGACAAGCTCTCGATTCACATTGCCAAGAACTTCCTGGACCTGCCCAAGATCAAGGTGCGGGGGGCATCTTAGCAGGGGCAGCGTAGCAGGCTTCACGGTGCAAAGCGTGGAAGCACAGCCAGGCAGTTGTTTTACCTGCCTGTGCTGTGCCTGCGGTGCCGTCTGGCATGCTTTGCCCCTGCCTCACCTTGACATGCTCAACCCAACTTGCGCGCAGGTCCCCCTGATTCTGGGCATCTGGGGTGGCAAGGGCCAGGGCAAGACCTTCCAGTGCAACCTGGCGTACAAGAAGCTGGGCATTGCGCCCATTGTCATGTCCGCCGGTGAGCTGGAGAGCGGCAACGCCGGTGAGCCCGCCAAGCTGATCCGCCAGCGCTACCGCGAGGCCTCTGACATCATCAAGAAGGGCAAGATGGCGTCCCTGTTCATCAACGATCTGGATGCCGGTGCCGGCCGCATGGGTGACGCCACCCAGGTGCGCTGCGTTTGAGGGAGGTGGCTGGGCAGGGCGGCATCCTGATGGGGCGAAGGGGCACATGCGCTGGGCAGCGCGTGCGGTGCATGTGTGCTGCAACGCACTTGGGGGCGATCACAGCTCACTTCCTGCCTGCTGCTCAACACCGCTTTCCCGCTGTCCTCCTGTTGCCCGCCCTGCAGTACACCGTGAACAACCAGATGGTGAACGCCACCCTCATGAACATCGCCGACAACCCCACCAACGTGCAGCTGCCCGGCGTGTGTGAGTAGGAGGCGGGTGCAGCAGGGGCAGCGGCAGCTTCATCCTGATGTCCTGGGCCTGCAGCCGAGCGCCGGTCTGCTCGTGCATATGGCACTGGCCTTGCGGCTCGGTGCTGGTTGTTTAGCCGCCCCTGCCCTGCCCGCCTCGCTGCCCTGCAGACAAGAACGAGGAGATCCCCCGCGTGCCCATTGTGTGCACGGGTAACGATTTCTCCACCCTGTACGCTCCCCTGATCCGCGATGGCCGCATGGAGAAGGTGCGGATTCATCTGTGGCCGCCTACTGGGCAAAGCGCTGCCTGCTGGGTGAAGTGCGGCGCACCTGCAGTTGAGCGCCTTGTGCGGCACTCTTGCCCTGCCCACAAGGTTGCCGGCTCCTCTGCTGCTCCCACCGCAGTTCTACTGGAACCCCACCCGCGAGGACCGCATCGGCGTGTGCACGGGCATCTTCCAGGTACAGCTTTTGAACCGGTTTTCGGATGCTGCGCCTTGCCGCCTGCTGCGCGCTGGCCAAGCGTGCGATCGGCCCGCCCTGCTGGTGGGCTGCTCCCTTCCAACTTGAAGCTAAGCTGCATGCCTCCAATTCGCCTGCCCTTGCCTTCCCTGCAGCACGACAACGTGAACCGCGCGGACGTGGAGACGCTGGTGGACGCCTTCCCCGGCCAGTCCATCGACTTCTTCGGCGCGCTGCGTGCCCGCGTCTACGACGACAAGGTGCGCTGCGCTGGGGGGGTGAAGGGAGGAAGGGATGGAAGGCAGTGCTAAAGCAGCGTGTCGGCGCGTGGCACAGCACAGCACAACGAAGCGGGGGCCAGCAGTGCCCACCCACCTTGCCCCTTGCATTCACGCGCTCCTGCACCCCACCGCATCCCGCTCCACAGGTCCGCGAGTGGATCGGCGGCATTGGCGTGGAGAACATGGGCAAGCGGCTGGTGAACAGCAAGGAGGGCAAGGTTGAGTTTGACAAGCCCGCCATGCCCCTGGCCACCCTCATGCACTACGGTGAGTGTGAACAAACTGCACTTGTGGGCAGGCGTTGGCTGGTTGGCACAGGGTTGCGGGCAGCGCGGCTCTGATGCGTGCTGTGACTTACGTCGCTGCCGTCATGCTGCCTGCCTGCCGATGGCACACCACGCCATGCCATGCCAACCCACCCTCCTCCCCTCTACCCTCTACCCCCCCTGCCCCCAGGCAACCTGCTGGTGGAGGAGCAGGAGAACGTGAAGCGCGTGCAGCTGGCGGACGAGTACCTGAGCGGCGCGGCGCTGGCGGGCGCCTCCGGCAGCAGCCTGCCCGAGGGCTACCAGGCCCGGTAAACGGCGGCACGTGCAGCCGTGCGGCCCGCGCTGGCAGCCGCAGATGAGGCACCCTGCCTCACAATGACTGCCTGCCGGCGTGGGCACGCGCAGCGCTCCGCCCTGTGAGCCCCCTCGCCAGCCGGCGCTAGCCAGTGTACCATCGCGGGCGGCAGCAAGCGGAGCTTGCCCCGGCGAACTATTCTTTCTGACGCCCGCGGGCGCCACTCACGCAAACAAATGATTGGCCCTGTCCCCTATTCCCCCCGCCCCTGCCCCCACGCTCTGTCTCCCCACCACCACCCTCCAGTCCACACCGCGGCATTCATCCCATTTGCGGGCCCCGCAAGTTTTGTTGTTTTATTCCTCAGGCTTTAATGCTAGCAATCGATGTGATGTTGTAACAAGCGGCACAAAAGGGCATGGGAGCAGGAGAGAGCACAAGTGATCAGTGCAATCCCTGCCGCTGTACCTACGCCTCGCTGAGCCTCAGCAGGCTCCATTGCGGTTCATGCCTGCACTCCGCAACGCCCTGCGCGTTTGGTGCAAACCTGCTTGACGAGCTGGGTGGATTGTGCAGCGATGGAGGGCGCAGGCGGCGGCCTGCCTCGCAGAGAAGGTGCGAGCGCACTCGGTTGAACGCAACCCGAAGCGCGGCGCGCTTAGGGCGTGCCGTGCGCAATTGTGTGGCCGCAATATCCTCAGGTTTACGCGCGGCGGCTCGTTTGCTGCCTCACCTCGAGTGGCGGCGGCACATGGCGGCAGCGGCCGTGCGAACGGTTCGATCGGCAGCGCCCAACAGCCTGCCTTGCAAATGTGCACACTGCTACTGGAGTGCAGTGTGCATGCAAACACAGAGATCATTCTGCAGACCTGCAGACTTGGGCTGCCTTGCTCCGTCCGCAGGCCTGGCGACGGCGGCAGGGCTGGTGCAGCTGCCCCAGCCGGAGATGAGCTGGGAGCAGCTGCTGGACTTACCCCTGGAAGAGGGCAGGGAGTTGCCAGCCGACCTGGTTACTGCGGCAAGCCGCAGCGACCCTGGCGTGGCAGCACGGTCGGCAGCAGCAGGGCCGGAGGGTTCGGTGTTCCTGGCTGCTCAAGCGCAGGCGGCTAGCTCCCCAGTGCTCCCCAGCGACCTGCCAGCCACGCAGCCTGCGGGTTCGCCACTGCAGCAGCAGCTGCAGGCCCTGGAGCAGCTGGAGCAAATGCAGCAGGAGCGGGCGGTGCGGCAGGCGCTGCTGCAGACGCTGCGCGGTGCCGTGCTACAGCAGGAGCGGCAGGAGGGCGAGCAGCAAGCCATGCCGCCTGAGCTGCTGCTGCTTCAAACGCAGCTGCAGGATGAGGAACCGCCCCTGGCCGACCTGCTCCGAGCTGGGCTGCCAGACTCACCAGATCGCTCGCAGCAGCAGCAGCAGGCGCAGCAGCAGCAGCAACCTGTGGCTGCGCTTGCACTGCAGGAGCAGCAGTGTGCGCCGGCGGCACCACCACAGCAGCAGCAGCAGCAGTGTCCCCAGCAGCAGCGGCAGGCGCAGCGCGAGCTGCAGCCTCTGGGGCTTCCCCCATTGCAGCAGGGCAGCTCACACGCAGCCCAGCAGCAGCATGAGCAGCAGCTATTGCGGCCACCAGCAGGGCAGCAACCAGTTCTAGCATCACCAGCTGGGGAACAAGCAGAGCAGCAGCCGCAGCAGCAAGTGCAAGAAGAGCCGCAGGGGGAGCAGCAGCAGGAGCAGCAGCAGCAGCAGCAGCAGGCAGAGCAGCAGCCGCAGCAGCACCAGCCACAGCAGCAGCAGCAGGTGGAGCGGGGGGCTGAGCAGCCACAGGCGCCACGGCAAGGCTCAGCGGACGAGAATGAGCAGCCACCAGAGGGCAACAGCCAGGAGCAGCCTCACGCTCGGCGGAGATCAGCACGGGCGGCAAAACGCCCAGCCCCTGCGGAAGCGGATGGCACAGCGGTAGAGGAGGATGAGGCAGCGGTGGCGGGCCCTCCTGGCAAGCGTGGCCGGGCAGTCCACCGGCCACGGCAGCGGCAGCAGCCACATCGAGCTGCCAGGGCGCAGCACCCTGTGGCAGATCCCAGTGGCAATGAGGCAGACGGCAGAGAGGATGCAGCAGCGGGTGCAGAGGAGGCAGTGGCACAGCTGCCGCCGCGACCGCTGCTGCAGGAGCCTCCGGTGCCTGTTGAGGGGACGCACTGTGACCTGCCGCCAGGTGTGTTGCATGGGGCTGCACAAGGTGTGCTTGTCTTGCATGTGATGCATCTCCCAGGAGGAGGGCACACCAGCAACGGCATTGAGGGTGAATGCTGCCCAGCCTCCCTTAAACCCTTCCTCCCTGCAGCCCCGCCACGCTGGGAGGGGCACGCTCCTGAGCTCCTGACGCAGCAGGCGCTGGCGGCGCTGGCGGCGCAGGATGCGGCTACACACGACCAGCACCTGCGCCTGCTGCGCTTTGATGACAGGATGGCGGAGCTGGTGAGCCGCTGCAGAATATCGAGCGAGCCCTTGCTGTGACATGCGGGATGTTCAGCTCTTGCAGCACAGATGGCTAACCCTCTGTGCGCCCATCGGCCTGCAGGCCAGCCAGTCGGGCCTGCTCGTGCGCTTCCATGTGCGCACCATCCGCAGCTACCAGGCGCAGGTGAGGAACCAGGAAGGAAGCTGCTTTGATTGCCACAGCCGTACGTGTACAAAGCAATCTTGTTGCCCGGCAAGCTGGCTGGCATAGGAACGCCTTGCACCATCGCTCTAGCTGCTCGCCGCACCCTGTCCGCTGCCCAACCTGTGTCGTGCCCACCGCCGACTAACCCTCCAAATCATCACACTGTTCGTTCCTTGGGCCCCCAGGCGGAGGTGGTGGTGGAAGCCCCCGAGTTCCTGACTGTCGAGTACCTCAAGCGGCGGGTAGCACGCGCCAAGCTGCAGCGCGGCGAGGTGAGTTGGCGGCTGGACGCTGGACGTGGACCGACGTTGGTAGTGTGGCGGCTGGTGTCACCGTTGCCATGCTCTGCAGGCGCATTACGCATGAAAGCTACGCTGCTACCTTGCAGGAAACGCTGCCTGTTCCCATTTGCCCGCTGCCCACACTCCTACCCCGCAGATGCTGCCCACGACACGATTTGTGCTGCGCAAGAAGGTGCACGGCTTGCAGGCGCTTGGAGACAATGGCGGCACAGCTGCAGGCCACTCAGGCGTGGGCCTGGAGGATCTGCCTTCCTGCACGCCAGCAGGGGACGAAGTCTTTCTGGCTGACTTGGGCTACTGCGCCCCGGGGCCCTACGAGCTCTGCATCGCCAGCGCGCCGCAGGTGCAGCCAGGGGAGATGCTGTTGGTCCTGGGGTGGTAATGGTGGAGCGGTTGCTTTGACAGCGCAGTCCTGCAGCCTAGGCGGTGCTGCGGCATCTGGAACTGACGGTGGACTGCTTCGGTGCTGAATGCTGGCTAAACAGACTGACTGGCATCCCCCTTCACCCCCTGCTTTGCAACCTCTCTCTCTGCCCGCTCCACCACCACCACCACTGCAGACCTCTGACCGCGAACAGCAGGAGAGCATGCTGGCCGACCTGATGGTGCAAGCCCAGGCGCACCAGCAGCGGCGGCAGGCGTCGGCAGCTGCCGCAGCGGCGGCCTCTCGTGCGGCACAGCCGCCAGAGCTGCAGGACGCCGCGCTGAGCTACCGTGCGCTGCTTCATGTGGTGCCCTCCCCTGGAGACGGCGGCACAGGGCGCAGCCCCAGCCGGCGCAAGCGCCGCTCGCGGGCCAGCGGGGGCGGCGGGGGCTCGCCGGCGGCTGCTGCCGCCGCTGCGGCTGCTGGGCCGGCGGGCAACCACAGCATGGGCGCGTCAGCGGCGGGCGGCCCGCTGAGCCTGGGCGGCGAGGGAGAGCGCTCACGGCGGCAGGCGGGGCGCTGGAATGCCGAGGAGGTGGCGGCGCTGATTGAGGGGGTGAGGAGCGCGAAAAAGGGCTGGCTAGGGCAGTGCTGGCTGGAGTTGCACTACTTGCGATTTGCACTGCAGCACAAGGGGCGGCCTGCCTGGACGAGAACTGGGATGGTTTTGAGGGTCGTGATATCTGTATGCAAAACCTCGGCTGCTTTGCCTGCAGGTGCAAACGCATGGCACGCGCTGGGCGGCGGTTTATGATGCCTACGTGCTCACAGGCCGCATTGGGCAGCAGCGCACGCAGGTGGGCAGGGCAGTGATGCATATGGGACACCTGGCCTGCTTGCAACAATCTCGTCCGCTGCACCGCTGACCTTTGGCATTTTCTGGTGCAGCTGAGAGGCAACAAGTCCCACTGATTTCCGGTTTTTTCGCAAGTCTCCTTGTGAACGTCCCCACATTTATTCATCCTTTTGCCCCATCTGCAGGTGGACCTAAAGGACAAGTGGCGCAACCTGGTGCGCTTGGTCACCGAGCCCGGCAAGCAGGCGCGCTCCATCGACCTCACAGGCAAGCCTAGCTGCAGTGCATGACATGTGCTTCCATGTGATTGTTGCGCCATGTGATTGTTGCGCCATGCAGATGCAGTGGAGAAAGGCAGGACTGCAAGTGTGGAGTAGGCTTCCCAACCCTGATTGCGGCCCATGCTGTGCAGAGGAGCAGCGGCAGGCGATCCTGGCCGTAGTGTTTGCCAAGCAGGCGGCTGGTGCCACTCCGGGCAGCGCCCAGCGCGCCACTCCCAACGGCTTGGCAGGCAGTGGGGAGGCGGCTGCTGCTGCTGATGGGCATGCGGAGCCTGCTGGGGAGCAGACTGATGCTGATGGCCTTGCCAGCGGCGAGCGGCAGCGGCAGCAGGCAGGCAGTGGCGACGGCGGCGCAGGCAAGGAGACTGGAGTGCTAGAGGGAGTGCCGCCCACGCTGGAGCGCCAGCGGAACAAGCGCCAGCGCCGCAAGGCAGCCGCAGCAACAGAGGAGGACTGAGGGCAGGCAGCTGAGGGACAGCGACTTCGTGCTTTTGCATGGCGCACTTCTGGAGCGCACAAACTTTGTACATGGCTTACATCAATGGCACTTGCTTTTTCCAAAACCACTCCCAAATGTGACTTTTGCTGTTCCATGCCCTCGACCCATTGTTGTGTCAGCCCAACAACAAAGTTGATCGAGTGCCGCCTCAAACCTGGCCACTTTTGGCAATCAAACTCACACTTCACACAAGGTCAGAATGGGTAACAGTCAGAGAGTGGTAGTGAGACGTGACAAGCAGGGGCATGCAAAGCAGTGACGCAGGGGGAATGTACAGAGTGCTCTGAGAAGTTGGGTTCAAACAGCAAAGCAAGCAGGTTCACTTTCAACTTGAAGAAATATCAAAGGCATCCAGGATCGTTGGCCGCATTGTGCGACGCCAAGAAAAGGGGCCACGTCAGTGCAGCGGGCTGCGCGCTGCCGGCTTGGCTGCTGTTGCCGCCGGCGCCTCGCCGCCGGCCGCTGCCGCGGCCGCTGCCGCCTGCCGGTCCCGCAGCGTGAGCCAGTACATGCACATGTCATAGACTGCAAATGTGACGGCCGCTGAGGGCGCCGCCTTGAGGATGGAGGGCATGGCACCCTTGAACAAGCCGGCCGCGCCTTCCTTGACAGCTATGTCGTGCAGCACCTGCCGCAGCGTGTGCACAGCCTCGGGCGCGACGCGCTGCAGGGGGGCGGGGAGCGCAGCAGGAGGGGCCCGGTGAATGTGACTGAAGTGGCAGGCATGGGCTGGGAAGGTGCGGGCGCTGTAGCAGTGCAGCCACATGCCTGCTCATCCCTGTACAGCCAGCCCCACATAATTAGCGGCCAGCCTGGCGCTTACCTGGCCATACCGCGCCGAGCGTGCAAGGCCCGCCACCTGCACTCGGTTGGCAAGGAGAGGGCAGGGCGTTGCGGTTGGGGCAAGCAGAGTGTGTAATGAGTTACACTGGCCTCAAGCAGTGTCTCTTCGTGTTCATGCCCAGCAAAGACGCATGGATGTGGCAAGCTTGGCTGCTGCGCTTTGGGTGGGAAACGCAGGCGAAGGCCCATTGCAGCAAAAAAAGAGAATAGAAGAGAAAGCAAGGCACCCACTTGGAAGCGCTTCTTGGCCACGTCCAGCGGGTGCGTGCCCAGCTTGGCCAGCATGCCCGCCGCCAGGCCGCACACAAAGGCCTGCATGCTGGAGGGGGCCTCGTCCGCCTGCGCCGGGTCCAGCCGCACCTGCAGCAAGGGCCAGGGTCAGCAAGGAGGCAGGCCTAATGCTGAGAGGGAGATAAACACCAGCTCGGGTGAAAGAAGAAGCCCCTGGCCACTCGCATGTCTGCACACAACAGAAATGGCACGAGCCATTAAGCAGCCGGTGCAGCAGCACCGGTACGGACGGCCCTTGCCTCACGTACCCGTGCCTTGTTACACGCCTTGTTGAAGACGTCGTACAGCCCAAACTGCAGCGCCGCGTACGGCATGATTTCCAGGACCGTCACTCCCAGGCCGCGGTACAAGCCGCGCACGCCGTGCTGCCGCACAATGCCGCGCGCTGCAGGGCACAGGGTAGGAGGGGATGGCACAGTGAGACTTGAAGTGGGGGACAGATGCTGGCAGCGAGCGCGGCAGCCAGCACGGCACAATATCACACGCAGCTCGTCCGCGGTGAATGAAGCTTGCAGCTCCTATACATTCGCCCCTCCGCTTCCACGCACCCGCCCACAACCAGCAGCCGCACCCACCTGCGTCTGTCATGGTTGCATACACGGGAGGCTCCCCCTGTGCTGCCAGCGTGGTGCGCAGCAGGTCAAAGGGGTAGGAGGCCACAGTGGCAGCGGCTCCCGCCAACGCTCCGCTCACAAAGGGCACCGCCGACTGCCAGCGAGGGCTGTCGGCCAGGCCATACTGCCGTGCCAGCGCGCGGCACTGCTGCAGCGCCACAAACTGCACCGCGGTGTACGGCACGGTCAGCAGCTGGCCAGGGACGGTGCCGCGCCACAGGCCCTGCGGGTGTGGGAGGGGCGGCGACGGGTAGGCATGCGTGCTACCGCGCTGCAGCTATTGGAGCCGACCTCACACGGCAGCCACAGCTCACAGGCAGCAGCAGCCTGATCACGCCTGCTCCATCACCGCTGCCCACACGCATCAAACCACAGCTGCCACACAGCATTGCAGCCACCAAGAGAGCTGCTTGGTAAGCTCACCTTGATGCCCTCCTCCTTGACAATGGTGACCAGCGCCTGCCGCATCGATGTGTAGTGGCTGGTCTTCACGCCCGCCGCAATCGGTTCCAGCTGCACCTGGAACCGTATCTTCAGCACGTCCAGAGGGCCCACAACGAAGCGGGCCACCGCGCCTGCCAGCGCACTGCATGATACAGGGCAGGGCAGCCGACCGGCAGTGGCGGCGTTAGGGCGGCGGCGGCGGTAGGGGCCATGCCGAGGCGGGGCTGCCGCGGTATTTGAAACGACTGCTGGAGCTCCAGAGAACCTCGGCAGCAGGCAGGCAGGCCGGCAGCGCACCCAGCAACGGCGGTCAGCAGTGCGTTCGCCTCTATGGGGGCGTGGGCGACGGCCTGTTGCTGCTGCTGCGCTTTCTGCGCTTGACCCATCTTTTTCTTGCCACGCCGCTGCTTGCTGGGCTGCTCTTCAGCCTTGGGCTGCCCGCTCATAGCTGCAGCAGCGCTCGCGGGCCTGAATTCACAAAGATATGGGTGCAGCAGAGATCGATGAACGTGCTTGCAAGCGCGATCAGCCTCTCAGAAATTAGCAACTCAGATGGCTTCTCATGCACGGGCAGAGGTTGGAATGCTGGTTTGGCGGCTTGTGATCGCTGTATTTGGTATTTGTAGAAGTTCCAGGGCGGCGGAAGCAGCCTCTCACACGCACAGCGAACTTGCAGGCCCTGCCGCTCACCCCCGGCACGCCTTGGAGCTCTCCAGGCCCCTGGCCAGGCGCTTGGTTATGCCATCATGCCCAGCGCAAGGCTGTATGGCCGCCGCTGGCACTTCTCCACCGGTGAGCGGCGGCGGCAGCGTGCGGGCACCCCGCTCCGTTGGCGCTCGCGCACTTGTGCCGTTCGACGCATGCCAGCTGCTGCAACGCCACTGCTATCAGTCACTGCAACAAATCAGCAACTTCTTGCCCCCACAGACATAATGGCCATCCCTGCCGGCCTGTCGGCGTTCTTTCACGGGGCATGGATCGTCATCCTGCTCGTGTGGGCGGGCGCCACCCACAGCTGGCCGGGTCACTGCGGCAGCCACGAGGGGGCGCAGTATGCCGCCATGTTTGGCGCATTCCTCCTCACCTTTGCGCTGAAATTGGTGGTGGACCTGCTGCTAGTGTGGCACAGCCTGCGGGGAGCACCCTTTGAGGCCCACAAGCGCCGCTGGGTGGAGCCGCTGCTCTATGCTTCCACTGCGCCGCTGCTGCTGCAACTGGGCCTGTCTGGTGAGCAGTCTGGGGAAGTTGGGGAATGCTGGAGTCCGCTGGGAATCCTGGGAGGCGCATGCCGTGTTGCAAGTTCAAGTGTGACGGAGCCAACATTGAGCAGCCCGCCGCACGTCAGGCGTGCTGCAACCCTGCCTCACTGCCTCCCAGCTTGGGGCGCGTACGTGAGCACTCACCTGGAGCCCAACTGCTGGCCGCTGGACAAGCGCAATGCAGGTAGGGGGATGGGGTGCATGCAGCAGTGATATGCAGCGGCTGTTGGTTGCCATGCTTTGAACCTGGCTGGTGGTAATCGCCAGCAGTGTCATGCCATGCCCCTGCCGGCACCTTCCACCCACAGTGACCAACCTGGCCCAGGGCCTTGTGTTTGGCACCATCGGCTTCCTTAGCATTGCAGCCATTGGCGTGTTTGTGACATACAATGCATACCCGCAGGTGGGAAGACATCGGAACTGCGGGGATTGCATGCTTTACTTGTGATGTGTGCGAGTGCTTCTTGTCATTCCGGTGATGCTTGCTTGGCATGCTGGCATGGCGCCGGGTTTGTGCCTTGCTGTCTGCTGGCGCTACTGCTGAATCACCTGGCCACCCTCCTGCCCGCAGCACCACGATCTCAGCAGCTGGGAGGCACGCTGCGAGTGTGTGGCGGCCATGCTGTGCTGCCACCAAAACGTGAGTGCGGGCGCTTGGTGGCCCTGCATGCCATGCTTGCATGGCACCATGCCGGATGCCCTCTATGTGCAGTGCCAAGCAACTGCTTGCTTTGACTGCCGCATTTCGCCACACCTCCACCTGTATTTTGAAAACTGCCAGCCTGCTTGCCTGCTGTTCCATCACCCAGGTTGTGCGCCGCCCGGACGACAAGCGCCCGCCGCTCACCAACATTGCGGAGCTGACTGCCGGCCTGCTGAGTCACGTGGATTTGGATGCAACAGACATCACCGCTGCGCTGTTCCTGGCCTCAGCCGCCCAGAACCGCCGGCGCCGCCTGCGCATCGCCAAAGCGCTGCTGCCTGTGTACAAGGCGATTCGCAGCGGCGCGGCCGGCAGCAGCGGCACGGCCAGCGAGGAGCGGCTGTCGTCGGGCGAGGAGGGTGAGCAGGCTGCAGGCTGAAGCACGGCGGCAGTGGGGCATGTTTGGGGCGGCGCATCTGATG
>VFQQ010002316.1_pt1 | contig 21982 bp, 27 predicted proteins | sample 3512341 | NCBI WGS metagenome assembly VFQQ01 (sample SAMN10412373, study PRJNA504923) | tailings metagenome | isolation source: Relicate 2 Philex TSF1 revegetated site | place: Philippines: Tuba, Benguet | collected 2017-08-29 | reverse complement strand
GTGTGTGTGTGTGTGTGTGTGTCTTGGTGTGTGTATGTGTGTACTGTGACCTATGCTCTCCTGCTCTACCCGCCCAACCCCATGGCCTGCAAACCCATTTGTTTCTTCATGTATGTGGATGCATGCGTGTGTGTATGTGTGTTTGTATGTTTGTGTATATGTGTGTACATGCAGCGGTGGTCTGCGGCGTGCATGCTGCTCTCGCATGCCAACTAGCCATCGAAAAATGGCAGCTGCGCAGACTACAAGCCCAGCAGCCAGCCACAGCCACAGCCGCAGCCACAGGCACAGCTGAAGCAGCTGATGCAGCCGATGACTTGGCACAGGCACAGGCAGTCTTTACAAGTGTGCCTGTGGTCAGCAGGACGACACTGGTGGTGTGGGCGCTGGGCTTCCTGCTAGGCTGCATACAGCCTATGCTGACAGTCTGGTAAGCCAAGGCAGTGCACGCTTTTTCTTGCCCTGATTTCTCTTGTCTCGTGCCATACAGCACGGTTGCCATACGGCATGGTTTGTCTTGTGGGGCGCCCATGGCTGGCTTGTTCTATAGGGCGCACACTACGCAGCATGACGAAGAAAAGTTTGACAACGATGTATGATGTGTTGCATGTGCAGGGGTGTACTAGGTGGGCTCTTCGGCGGTGTAATCGCAGGCCTCACAGCACCATATATAGTCAAGGCAACAGGCTGGCTGCTGTCCCGGCTGCTGGGCGGCAGCATGCTGCTGGCTGCCTGGCTGCTGCAGCTGCCTGTGCTGGCCATCTCGTTTGTCGCGACTCTGGTTAGAGTGGTCGCAGCGCAGACTGCCAGCTTTGTCAAGGCATTCAGACGCACATGAGAAGACACGACATGACATTCATTTACGTAACTCACGTACTTGATTTAAACGATGCGCTCGGTGCTGTGCCACTGCTTCGTAGCGTGTGTGCTGACTGGGATGACTGACAGCTGCTGTGCACGGTCTGTATACACATGTAAGGACGCTTGTGGTTTACATACGTCTTAGACAGCGCGCATACAGCAGGGTGCCCGTATGCTCGCGAAGCGGCATACAAAAAAACTACATGGCCCCTAGAAGCGCTTTGCTGAGTTCAGCGACAGTGTGCGTGGGATAGTCATACGCCGACACACACACACACACACACACACACACATCCGCGGCCCCTAGAAGCGCTTTGCTGAATTGAGAGACAGTGTGCGTGGGATGGTCATAGGCCGCTGCATGGTGCCCCCCTGCACACCAGGCTTCACAGGCGCCCTTCCCTCCTGTGCTAGCTTGCCATACGGCACAAACTGGCCCACGGCCTGCTCGGGGCGCCATGCGAGCATATCTGGGCCCTTGCCGAAAACGTTGGAGCCTGGCATGTCTATGTGGGCCTTGCCTGTGATGTGTCCGTCGTCAAGGGCTCGTGAGAAGACCTAGGAGGAGACACACACACACACACACACGCACACACACACACACACACACACACACACTCGGTCTCTCTTGCTGTTACGCTTGTGAGGTACTGGGGCTGAAAAGACAAGCACACTACACACACGTACAAGGAGTGCAGCGTGTGTGTGGATCTGTGTGAGTGTATGTGTGCACACACTGCTCACCCTTTGTTCCTTGTCAGACAGAGGCCTATATGTCATATTAGCGTACAGGTCACGTCTGTCGTCAATTCGTTTGCCTAGGCACTCTGACACCTCCTTCTTACCGCGCTTCATGGCACCAACGTCCACTGTGTACACACACACACACACACACACACACACACACACACACACACACACACACAGATGTGTCGTGAAGCAGGAGTCCTGTTCACAGCAAAGACGGACCTGCGCACCGTCCCTGTTGTCTCATGGTAAGCCCCCAACTAACTTAAACCCCAACTAACTTAAACCTAACTAACAAAGCCCGTGTGTGTGCGCGTGTGGGTGCATGTGTGTGCGCGCATGTGTGATACTAGATATGCAGTGCCGTTGATTACATCTCGTGCCATGTGTGAGCTCGTGTGTGTGTGTGTGTGTGTGTGCGCATGTGTGTGCTTATGCCATGTTTGTGCTGTTGACACTTACATGATGCAGTTCCGTTGACCACGTCTCGTGCCATGTGTGTGCACATGTGTGTGCGTGTGTTTGTGTGCATGTGTGCGCACTTACATGATGCAGTTCCGTTGACCACGTCTCGTGCCATGTCCGCCACAGGCGGCTCCACTGCGCGTGTGTGTCTGCGTTTGAAGTCTGTATAGTCTGTGGGTACAGGTGGCTTGAAGGCTGCTCCTATCAATGCTGACTCACTGGCTTGACAGTGGGTGGGGGCCTTGCCCTGTGGACACACACACACACACACATGCACACACACGTTGTAGACTATTGCGCACCTTGCAGCACAACATTTCTGTCTGTGCTTGTTCATGCCAAGGAGCCTTCGCCAGCAAAGACAAGTAAGATAAGAGAGTGGGGACACTTACACACGCACACACACACCGCATCTTGCTCAGGTGATAGAGCCAATGCATGTTCTGTAAGCTACACATACAAATACAAACACACACACACACACCGCACCTTGCTCGGGTCAATCAACATGTGTCCACACCACGCGTCTGCCAGCGGGTCCTTGCCCTTCTCTAGCAGCTCTGCACGATTGGGCTCCCGTAAGATACTTTGTGTGAACGTGTCCTGTAAACACACACACACACACACAGACACAGACCCAGACACACAGACACACACGCGTATTGTGTCTGAAACTCGTGTATTGCTGTATGTATGTGTGTGTGTGTGTGTGAAGAGGATATGGGGGATGCAGGGAGGCCAGGAGTGGAAGGGGAAAACATGTGTGTGTGTGTGTGTGTGTGTGTGTGTGTGTGTCACGCACCGACAAGTCCCTCCGTCCCCTCCTCTGCTCCGGCCCAGGCACACTGGCCTTGCCCTTCGCAGGATTGATCAGCTTATTACCCAGCCAGGCATCGTCTGCCGGAATGCCCGGGTTGCGCGCGTGAAGAACGTCGAACAAGTCGCGACGACCGCGCGTGTCGGAGGGGGGCGCGACGGGCCGCTTACCCTACATGGCACACACCCACACACCCACACACACACATACACATGACACCAACACACACGCATGTAAATTCCATGTGTAAGCCACAGCAGGGGCTACGAGCTCATCCTAGCTTGATGGGCTTTCTGTGTGTGTCTGTGTCTGTGTGTGTCTCTGTGTGTGTGTGTGTGTGTGTGTGTGTGTTTCAATCGGCCTTACAGAGCATACAGACATAGGTCAAACGTAAAAGCGAGTCTCATGGCATGGGAACGAAGGGTCAGTAGCGTGAAAAAGGTCAACAAGGGGTGCCGGGGTCTTGGCGCAGGGAAACTAACTAGGCAAGGGGTGTGTGTGTGTGTGTGTGTGTGTGTGTGTGTGCCACACTTAACTTGCTTGGGTCCACCTGTGGGTGCCCAATCCAGGAGTCTGTATGTGTGTTTCTGTGTGTGTCTGTGTGTGTGTGTGTGTGTGTGTGTGTGTGTGTGTGTGTGTCACAGGTGTACTAATCTACAACGTGTGTTTAGTCCAGCGTTCCCTTCGCTACACGCTCCTATGGGCCTCCCTGTTAGGCACAGCACTAAACGCGTCACAGCTGCTGTTAGTGTCGCGTGTCAACACACGGTTAGGACTGAGTGACGAGCTGTTCGCGTTAGGGGACTACTCTATGCTGTCTGTCATAGCAGAGGTGTGTGTGTATGTGTGTGTGTGCGTGTGTGTGTGTTTGTGTGTCCGCCATGGATACACTGCGCGTTTGTTTTCTATGCGTCGTAGGGCTTACAGAGCGTGCAAAGATTACAGCACCTCCATGCACGCGTGCGTGTGTATGTGTCCAGAGGTTAATACCACAGATGTGTGTGTGTGTGTGTGTGTGTGTGTGTGTGTGTTTTCACAGGTCATGCTGACACCCATGCTAGCGATGGCCGCGCGTATGTGTCCTGACGGCATAGAAGCGACACTCAGTGCCACTCTGTACAGGTGTGTACACACACACACATACACACACAAGCAGCGAGCCACATGCACCAAGCCGCATACCAAGACCTGTCTTTCTCTGGTTGATCTGCTCGCAAAGCGCCCGGTGTCCAAGACCGCAGGGCTGCTATATGAACATGGGAAGCATCCATGTGTGTGTGTGTGTGGGTTGTAGTCTGCTCAAGCTCTCACGTGGGCAGTCATGTTCCCCTTCGCTTGTTCTCGCCTGATTGTACAACCTGTGTGTGTCTGTGTGTATGTGTGTGTCTCTTGTAGCTTGCTAAACCTTTCACGTGCTGTGGCGTCAACTACCGGGGCAGCTCTCACATCTGTGTTTCATCTCACTGAGACGGACTTCACTGGCTTGTTTGGACTCACTTTGGTGCGTGTGTACACACCCACCCACCCACCCACACACACACACACACACACACAGATACCCCCTGCACGCGTGTGCGATTTTGGCATACTTCTTTTACCAGCTGTGTATGTGGTATCCATGTGTGTGTGTGTGTGTGTGTGTGTGTAGACATGCAATCTATTCATGTTGCTGCCCCTTCCCCTCCTAGCATGGGTTCCGGCCGGCTCCGGCGCCGCGCTTCTGCCGCCGGCCGCGACGCAGCCGCACCCGCCGCCCAGTGCGCGTTTCCCGCTGCAGCCGCCACTGTCTGCATTTGGTGAGCCTCTGGCGTACCATCCCCTCCCTGACTCTCGCGTGTCTGTAGATGGATGCGAAGCAGGCACACAAGAGCGTGCTATACAGGCAAGTGTAGGCGCATGCACATACACTACACACACACACACATATACACACACACGATGTGTCTGTGGATGGATGCGAAGTCAGCACACACACGCAGGAACCGCAGGTGACTGCTCACACACATACACACACACACACACACACTTCTTTCTATTTGTAGGCACAAAAGGCGCCATGCCATGATACTCCATACACACTCCATGCATGTTTACACGTCGTGTGAGTGTGTGTGTGTAGGGAGAGTCACACAGTCCCAGCTGCGAAGGCGAAGACGCGTCGCAGAGATGACACAGGCAAGGACTGCTGAAGACTGCATCATACGGCGTACACAGCTTGCTCTGCGTGCGGAGATCTACTGAACCACAGACGTAGCTGCGACTGGGACTTTGAAAGGAAGAGAGAGAGAGAGACACTGGGTGTGTGTGTGTGTGTAAGAGAGAGAGAGGGAGGGAGAGAGGGTGAGAGAGAGAACCAGAGATGTGTTAAGGAGGAGCACTGTAAAGATGCTGCACGGACTTTGGGCCACTTTTCGCCTCATCTTTGGATTGCTCTTGTGCTTTCGCATTGTGTGCGTACCAGTCAGGAGGCTCCCTGTTTGCAGCAGCTGTCGCATCGTGAGCGCACGCGCCTCAACTTTCGCCGTGATTCCGTATGCTGTTGAGGCACAACGTTACTACGTCTTCTTACGTCCCGGGCTCGATGAGTTTCAAATGTTTCGATGTAATTCTGTACCCTGCTTGGGTGGTTTTGATGTTACATGCTTAAGAGTGTATTTTGCTTTGCTGTCAAGATTTGAGCTACAATCGACGTCTTTGCATCGCATGACAACCAGCAAAGCACTCAGAAGCACAGTACAATCCTTACAAGTCCTTACAAGATGTCAGTACAAGCTGCCTACCTACTGCAAATGTATGTCAGTACCAACGCACAAGCCCCAGTGTTTCAAACAAGTATGTGTGTTCATTCAGCAAGCAAACGACACCCTGCCTGAACTACTCACCCCTGTAAGTCTTCCATGTGCGCCCATGCGCACGCACACTAAAAAGCGGCCATGTGCGGTGTCGTAAGTACATGCGACACATGCCCCATTCCACCGCAGTGCAAACTGCATCACAGCAGCTGCATAGTAAACGGTGGTGGACGCGTGCATGTCAGCTCGCACGATGCCACGTACACAAATAGTCACCAGGCGACCATCACACAAGCAGCTCTCCCTCCATGCAAAACAACGAAAGCAAGCGCTGTCTTGGGATTGTCAGATCGCCCCGTGATGTACATGTGATCGCTCACAGTGGTGTACATGTGTGAGAAAGTGGGATAGTGCGCACAGCTAGACAAGGATTCAGGATAGCAGTTACAGAGGCCACGGACCCCCGTTGGTTCAGCCCGCACACATGATGGATCAGACATCACCCAGACAGTAGAAAGAGCTAGACGGCCCAGCATGGTAACGGGTGAAGCGAGACAGGCCCGTTGGTTCAGCCCGCACACATGGAGCCCGTACACACGTAGGATCAGAGATCACCCAGACAGTACAGAAAGCTAAAACGGGTGAAAAGAGACAGCCACGTTGGCTCAGCCCCAGGGAGACACCGTAAGAACAGACAAGCAGACAACACAACATGGCAAAGGGTGAAGCGAGGCAGCCGCTACCATACACGAATAAATGACTCGTGTTCCGCGAAAAGGCACGCGAGCTTGTACATCGCTCTTACGGCATGGTAGTGTGTAGATGTGTGTCAACACGCATGTGCTCACCAGTCCCCTCGTCAGGCTATCCCATACGGTCTTATAGCGATACTACTGAGAGTTTTTAGGTTGTGATACTGTTTGTGTGTGTTGTCAGCAGACAAGCAGTGGCATTATAGTAACGCTGTGCGTCATACAGCATGGCGGCCAGCGAATAGAGGTAATACTCGGCTCAAATGCTGGCTGGGAAGCTCGCCAAGCTCAGTTGGTCAATGGGCGCGTGGCCTAAGCCCCTTAGGCACGGAGCGCCTTTACGGGATTGCTCTTGCGATTTGTAATGGCCGGTAGAGCGCCATCCCCTGCCGGCCCCGCGCCACCCTTACCACCCGCGTGCTCCGCCGCGGTTGCGCCGTGCGGCCGCATGTGCATGGTCGTAAGCACCGGCAGCCCGCGACCTCCTCCACCCGTCCCCTTCTCATACGCGCCGCCGCCACCGCCGCCGCCGACGCCGTTGCCAGATGTGCGCGTTGTGAAGCGCAACTCCGACGCTGATATGTTGTGGGGTTGTGACGACAGTAACGCATACTGCGCGTCCAGCGACGCCGTGATCGCACCGATGTTGTTCCCTGAGTACGTCGCACGCGGCGTGTTCTGCGCCCCGGTCCTGCTGCCGCCGTTGCCGCCGCCGCCGCCATTCAGCGCGGCTACCGCAGCCAGCGGCAAGAACGGCGGCAGAGCCGGCCCCGCCGCCGCGCGCTGCTGGGCGCTGTTGCTGGGCGGGAGTTTTGAGTTTGAAATCATCTTGGCGGCTTTTGACAGCCGGGTCGCAGCTTTGTCTAGTGCGTGTAGCACTTGCGATTGTACCGAGCTAGCCACGACACCACCATTAGCACCGTCCCCACCACCATGAGCCACACCATTATGGCCACCACCGTCGCTGCTACGTCCCTGCAGGCCCACCCCAGCCAATCCCAAACCCTCATGACCACCGCTGTTAGCACCCCTTCCACGCCCCCGCATTTCGAATTCATACTCCTCAGGGCTCAAATGGTCGATTTCAAACTCGTGTCCGCCACCCACGTGCACCTGTGACCCGCTGGAGCGTTTGTGAGTGACGGACATCTGTTTCTGCAGCTTGCCGCTGCTGCTTGAGCCCATGTGGACTGATGCGCGCGGGCCGGTGTGTGTTGATGAGTCAGCACCGGCACCGGTGCTTAGGAGTGAGGAGGGACCCGTTTCTTGGCCGGTGTGAGAATGAGTGTTAGAGTGACCAGAATGGGGGTGTGAGTGGCTGGACTGGGATGTGTGAGAAGTGTGAGAGCTGGAGGAGGGCGAACGAAGGAGATCCTGGTGCGTCTCAATCATGCACGTCGCGTCCTGGTGCGCGTGACCGCCGCCGCCGCGTGCGGCGGCGCCGCCGGCCGGCGCGCGAGAGGGCGACGCCGCCGGGGCAAGCCCAACCATGTCTTCTCCTAGCCCATTATGCAGGCTCTGCCGCTTGGTGTTGTTAGCCCCATGCATCGCCCCTGTGGCACCCGTTGCATGGTGCGCTGTGTGCATGGCACCCCCGCCACGGCCAGTGGTTTGATTCAGCGGCTTGACCTGCCCGTGCGCTGCATGCGCCGCCTGCGCAGGCGCATGGATGCTGTGCGCCTTCGCCAGCCCATGCTGCGCGCCGTGCGGCGCATGCGCGTCTGTGAGCGCGTCGTGGAAAACCCCGCCCGTGTGGCTCTCCTGCTCGCCATGCCAGGTTTGCCGCTTGGCCGAATCTGGTGCTGCATGGTGCTCAGCATGCACCCCACCACGCCTGTTTGCGCTTGGGACCACTGGCATAGCACCAATACTTGGCAGTGGCTGACTACATGACGACCCAGATGCATTGTTGGTACTATTTGGGTTGTTGGGATTGTTGGTATGACTGTCACCCCGAGCACTGCGTGCATCGCCCGTCATGTCCCCACTGCCACCATGCGGCATGGCGAGGGCACCACTAGGCAGAGGTGGGATGCCTGCCGGACGTGCGTGGTGCGCATCGGCGTGGGCTGCGCGGTTGGCAAGCGACGGCCGCGGGAGCAGCGGCGGGCCGTCGGGGGACCGCCGCGCCGCCGCAGCGGCCGCAGCCGCCGGCGGGTGTGGCGTGGCCGCGGCCGACTGCGGCTGCGACGCGCGTGTGCCGGTTGATGCGCCGCTGTGCGGCGCCTGTTCCGCGATGTGCGAGTGTGAAGCTGACGCTCTGTATTGTGCGCTGCTGCTCTGTGCGCTGCTGGTGCCTGCAGAGTGAGGGCTGGAGTGATGGTGGGCCTGGGCGGGGGGCTGCGCAGCTGGGTGGGGGTTCGCGTGCTGTGCGTGCTGAGCCTGCTGCTGTGCGTGCTGCGCGTGCTGTGCTTTGATGGCGGTGAGTCTGTTGATGATGTCTTCTGGCAGCTCGTCTGGCTGTAGATCAGCCCTGCGTGACACACACACACACACACACACACATCGCCCACTCAGTAACCCGACCCGCAACAATCCACGTGCCGGCTACATAAACCCATGCATGCATGTGTGTGTCTGTGTGTGCATGTGGATATGACCTTTGTGTGTGTGTGTGTGTGTGTGTGCGTGTGTCACCAAGCTTGTACCTGCAGCTCGCAGGCAGCACTTCCTCAACCCCTCTGAAGAATTCAAATCCCATCAGCTGCTCCGCTGTGGCCCTCTTTGTTGCGTCAGGCTGCAGACACGCGTGTATCAGTTCCATGACAGGGCCAGGAAAGGCAGGTATCAGGGTGTCCAAGGGGGTCAGATCCTTGCGAGTGGGAGCCTTGAAGCACTGAAAGGACGAGTCGAGGCGCATGACCTTCATCTGCAAGGCATACACACGCGGACACAAAATGAGGCTGTACTTGATGACTGCGCAGGGACGCACGCGTAAGCATGCCCGCGATCGCATAGCTACTGCAGAGCATGCCTGCCTACAGAGCGTCCATGCATGCAGGCGCGTGCCCTGCCTACTTGTCTGACTGCTAGAGAGATGAGCATGGTACAGGCGTGTTCAAAGCAGGGCATGGAGCAAGCGTGTGTGTGTATGTGTGTGTGTGTGTGTGTGTCCCACCTGTCTGTCTGTGAGAGACCCCAGTGCTTTCATCACAAGCCACAGCTGGTCATGTTGCGTCTTGCCAGGGAACAGAGGCTTGCCTGTCAGCAGCTCAACAAAGATACAACCTACACACACACACACACACACACACACATGGGCACATGTCAGTTCAACCCCTCAGACGAGACCGTACATACGGCCATGTAGTTTAGCCATTGCACAGGTCAGGGCTCTTGCAATTTCATGTGTGTGTGTGTGTGTGTGGGTGGGTGTTTGTGTGTGTGCGATCGCCCTTACCTAGCGCCCATATGTCCACAGGTGGCCCGTATGTGTCTCCCACTAGCACCTCTGGCGGTCTGTACCACCTTGTCACAACATATCTGGAACACACACTCACACACACACACTTACCCTTCCCTGCTCCCCGCCGCGCGCCCTTGCGGATCATGCATGCATGTGTGTGTGTGTGTGTGTGTGTGTGGAACCTACGTTGTGTATTGCGCAGCTGACTCTGACCCCATAGCGAAGGGCCTCGCAAAGCCGAAGTCACACAGCTTCACTAGCCCTTCCTTGGTGATTAGAATGTTACTGGGCTTAATGTCTCTGTGAATGATCTGCGTGACCAGTACAAGGGTGTTACAAGCACTCGATTGAGCACGCATCTGCGCGCAGCGTAGAGGCTTCGGGGCCTCGCAGGCGTTGCTGCCGTGCACGCGTAGCTGATACGCAGTCAGTCTGTATTGTGTGTGCGTTGCCTACCTTCTTTTTGTGCAGGTGCGCGAGCGCCCTGGCCAGCTGCCAAACGATGCTCTGCACCTGAGGCACTGGCAGGCCTGGCCCTGGGCACGCCTTGAGCAGCTGCAAGACTGTGTAGTCCACGTACTCGAACACAAGGTACAACCTGCGAGTTCAAGCACTCGCGCGCGTGTCCCGTCTGGCCCTGGCGACGTCGGCTGGCTCTTCTTTGCATCCTTGATGCACCGCAAAGCTGTGCCAGAGTGCCTAAGCAGGCTGCCTGTGAGGTCTTGCTGCTCACCTGCCCGACGCGCTCTGGTACGCCTCGATCATCCGCACGATGTTGATGTGGGATATCTGCTGTAACAGGCGGACTTCGCGCATTGCAAAGTCAGCATCCTGCAAACATGTCACAAGCAGCCGCAGAAAGGGGCTCAAAGGACAGGGTAGCTGACACGGGGGCCAAGGGACCGCGCTGTTGGTCCTGGCCGCGCCCTTGCACTTGCTCTGCTACGGGTGCACCAGGCACTGCTAGGCTGCTTCTTGGCTGTGTGTGGCTCTTGTCTTGTGGCCCTACAGGGGATTGCGTGTCCTGCACAGCCTGGATGCTGGCACATCTGATGACTGGTGTCCAGGTGGATTCACACGCTGAGCTGGCCCTCCCCTGCTGCCACTGTGTCTATGCCTACCCCATCACAAGCTGCTCTGAAGCCAGGTGCTGGGAGGTCAGGGCAAGGGCGCTTGGGCCGAACTCTGCCTCCGTGCCATTTCAACCCTCATGCGTCAGAAAGCCCCTTGCGCTTACCGACTTGGTCTTGGGTGGCTCTTTCATCTTCTTGACAGCCACGACTGCGCCAGTCTCTTTGTCGGTGCATCGCCAGACAGCGCCTGCGCATCGCGGACCGGGCATACCACTCTGAGATTGCACGCTCGCCATTACAGACACAATGCAACGGTTGTGGCGGAGCTGATGCCAATGCAATTGCGTGCCCGCTGCTTCTGATGATGTGCGTCGCCACATTCCCAGTGCCTCCAGCTCTGCTCCTGTTCCTTCTATGCTTGAGTACCTACCATAAGCGCCCTCTGCAATCTTGGAGTCAAAGGAGTACCTCTCCATCTTCGGGTGTGCCTGACAGGACGATGTGTCACATCACCTGTTTGAACTCTGCATCCCCGGTGCTGTTGCTGTGATACAAATGGTCAACGATAGGTCAAAGGCTTGGAAAGAAGAGCAAAAGAAAAGAAGCCGACGCGGCACATGAATCAGGGTTGTTACACTTTTCTACCGTCCTCTTTCGTCTGTATGGTGCCTACTGCAGCATTGTGACACGTTGGTGACCAGGTAGGGGCTACTTCTGGGGCCCAGCCCAGTTGGCACTGCTGAGATGGGTCGGCCAGTGGTCTGTCCGTCCCTTCTCTCGGCATCTGGCTACCATCAAGCCACTGTAGACTATGTCAGATCTCAAGTTTACAGTTCAGGACCGCCTGCAACGGGCGTAGCCTTTTATCAAGCAGCAAACTCGGGTTTGGCACCCAGCGGACCAAGCAGCGCACCCGGCAACTCCCAGGTGTGCTTAGAACATTCAGAGACTATACGTATGTGTTGGCACCTCTGCACGTAAACGGGAGCCGCCCAGAGCGCACCCAGCAGACACAAACCCATCATCTACTGTACGGCATTTACAGATGTGCCAATTTGCTGAGCATCTGGTCCCACTGAGTGGCATTCTAGCTACCTTGCTGTGTAGCACTGGCTCGGGACAGCGAGCGAGCGAGCAGTTTAGTTGAGGCGCCTGGCGCGACGGGCTGCGCACTCACAGTCAGGCGCCTCTGCTTTGCACGCAGGCTCCTCGCTACCGCGTGCAGCGTGTGCCATCCCACCAGGCGCAAGCCAGCAAGCCAGCAACGACAGCTGCAGAGCCAGCCCGTGCGACTGTAGTGCAGCCTGCCCTGTGCCAGATCCCAGCGCAAGCCTGCGTCACGGCTGCACCTCTTGACGCAGGCACATCACAGTTCCTCCTCACATCTAGGTGCGATTAGAATGCATTCTGTCAGCTCATCTTTCCTGCTTATATGCAGGTGTGGCTCTGAGCCTTAACAAAGAGCCTTACCTGGACCCACCTGACTATTGCGACGCCGATGCACCTATGACTGTGCACGACCAGCATCGAGGAGCTGTGTGTTGGATCTGTGGCTTTGCTTTGTATTGCAGGCTGCATCAAGGCCCGCCGCAGCTATCCATCACAGATCTTAATGCCATAGAAGCCAGCTCTGTTGGCGGTCCATCACTTGGCAGACCCTTCAACAAGTTCGTTGCCGCCAATCTTGAGGGCGTCGCAACCGTGTATGTCAGGCGACCAGTTGGACACAGGCGCAACACAGACAGTCCCAAGCGCTCTGGGGGCTTAGAGCAGGTAGGTGCTGTAAGGTTGAACGGGGCGAGAAGGCCATGCATGCATGTTGTAGCGCGTGCATATATGAGATGGCATGCGGCACAGATGTTGGGCGCGCCAGCAACACGGCCCATTGCGTGGAAGCATACATGCGCAACCATGCATGCATGCATGTGTCTGCGTGCGTGCGCGAATGTGTGTGTGTATGTGTGTGTGTCTGTATCTGCAGGGCGGCCGTAGCAACTCACCAGGGCGCGAGGGCTCTCTAGGGCAGCTGGCACGTGATCCGCGCCGTCACAGCGTGTCACCTAGTCGCCATGCAGACAGACGCGCCATGATGCGGCATAGCATCGCGCCACACAGCATGCAGCCTTTCCCAGCACCTGACCCCCCTGAGTTCAGAAGACCCTTTACAACAGGTACGCATCCTTCGCACACAACGCATGGATCAGCCATCTGCAAACAGCTTGCAATGAAGTGTTATATAGTGCCATACTTGACACGCATACCCACGCAGACGAAGACGGCGCAGGTGACGTGCTAGCGCATGCAGAACTGTGGTGAGAGAGCCCCTAGCTGCTTGTGTGTGCAGGTGCTATAAGCACGCCTCGGTTCAGCAGTCCTGTCTCCAGCTGGTTCCAGGCGCCCCGCGCCACGTTTCTATCTGGCTGCCCAGGCGGCATGCAAGTCCCATCTATGCTGCGGGTAGACTGTGGTGTAGCCACGGAGCGCGAGTTCCTCATGGCAGGTGAGAACGAGAGAACCATACCACACGGTACAATTGTATGTCCGGCCCTCCTGTATAGCACGCCAACCATGCACCCGAGCCAATCTCTAGCCATGCGATCACGCACGGCATGCGCAAGGACCATGGTATATAGTGCCAATTATCACCAACACTCAACAAATGCCATGTTGCCACTCCAGTGCCAGCATGAGCTTGAGTGCCATGGCTTTTGTTGCCATCGCACGTACGCAGGTGCAAGCCGTAAAGGTCTCTCGCCAACTGGGGCCCACATGCAGCGGCTTGCACCATGGGATCCACACAGCCCCCCGATGCCCGTGCGCACCATGGCTGAAGCCAGTGTTGCAAGTGTGTCAGCACCTAAGGGTGGGGCTGCAGAAGGGGCTCGTACAATTGCAGACGAGCAGGAGCCTGCTAGCAGCGCAGCCCCTGCAAGCCCCTCGCAGCAGCACGGGGCGTATGTGGATGCACACGGCCCCCCCTCGCCGCCGGGCTACCGCGCCGTGCACGGTCTGTGGCGACCGGACACAGCAGGTGTTGACGCGGCGGTCCTCGCGCGTGTCACGGCTGAGGAAGCTGCGCAGGCCGCGGTAAACACGCCGCAGCTCCCGCAGCTGCCGCGGCTTATGCACGCAGGGGTTGCGCCCGCTGGTCGCTTGAGCACGCCGACGGTCAACATCTTACAGGCTCTCCAGGATGTGACAAGGCCAAAGACGACGCTAGGGCACGGGTGTGGGTTTGAGTTGGGCCCACGCATCACTGCACTGCCGATAGAACAAGGTCTGCCCCGGCGGTCCGTGCCCGCTGTGGGCAAGTGACGGGATCAGTAAGCCATAAAGTTGCGTGCATAAGCTGCGTGTGTATGCACAGCTGTATGTAGAATACCGATTTGCGTAGCATACCGAGCGTACTGACTTACATACCGCACCGTATGCTCACCCCTCACCGCCACACAACCCCCTTGGCATAGGATGCATGTTTTGCACGCTTGCGAAGGCACAGATTCATAAGCTGCCGGTCTGGAAGCAAAAAGTGAGAAGTTGGTTAGTAATTCGTTGAACTTTTGGCCGAGCCTTTTTTGCAGAATGCATATCTTGTTGTTCCTTGAATTGTAAGCAGTAGTCAAGTGGAGGCAGCAAGCGCATCTGTGCCCCGGCCACAGCGCTTCCCCATCCCAAAGTGGCCGCGATGGCACACGCCTGCCATCAGCGGCACACACTCGACCATTGTAGGGCGATTCGCAGCGCAGTAGAATGCAGAAGAGTGCACAGGCGAGCCCCCGCGCTGTGTTCCGCCCTGGTGGAGCCCCAGCTCGCGAGGCCTGCCATGCTAGCGCCCTCGGTAGCCCACGAGGAGCATGATAGCATCATCTTGCTACCTGTCGTCCACCAGGAGCCTCAATCAGCATTTGAGCCCTTTGGTAAGCATCCTGATCTCATCCGGCCCTACCCAAGCGTGCAAAGCATTGATGCAGCAGCCTGAGCTTGGACAGGGCACAAAGGATGCAGGCAGGATGCAGGCAGGGACAGCACAGCCTGTAGCACACCCTTACCCCAGGTCCCGTGCCGCCCTCCCTGAGTGCGTGCTGCCTGCTGCTGCCTGACTTTGCAGATGGGGACCGTGCTGAGTACCTAGGCAGTGACCTGGGAGTCGGCAGGGCGCGTATGCAGGCCATGATGGAACGCTGGCCAGCAGAGCTCACCCAGCTCGACCCAGACCACATCAGCATCACCCTGCAGGGCCTCGCAGCAGTCCTGCAGGTCAGGCCAGGGGACGCAGCAGCGCTGGTCAGCCAGGAGCACCGCCTTCTGACCACCCCACCCTCCAGCGTCCACGCAGCAGTGCGAGCGTTGGCCAGCGCGCTCGGCTTCCCTACACCAGCCGTGCTCCTAGCGGTCCGCTGCAGGCCGAGCCTCGCTTTTGAGGACCCATTGGCCTGTGCCGAGCGGCTCAGGGCCAGTGCCGGCCTGCTGCAGGTGTCCCTGCCGCAGTTCATGACAGCAGGGTACCGCGAGCCATTCCTCCTCGGCACGACCCCAGCCACGCTGTCAGCGCGCGTGGCAGGCCTCAGAGACCAGCTTCAGCTACAGCTAGGCCCCAACCTCCTCCTCAAATACACCCTCCTCGTCCGTATGTCAGCGACAGACCTCCAGGCCAAGCTAGACACGCTCAGTCAGAGTTTGCAAATCAGCCCAGCCGCAGCCCGCAGCCTCGTCGTACGGTACCCCAAGGTGCTGCAGGGCAGCGTAGGGTGGATGCGTGATCACGTGACCACCCTCACGCAGCATGTCCCGCTGCCGTTACTGCAGCAGCTCGTGACTGAGGAGCCCTCCCTCCTCCAACGCTCCTCTCAGGGCACCATCCGCAGACTAGGCAAACTGCGGCACATGCTAGGCTGCAGCAAGGAACAGGTGCTCGACGTGGTCACACGTCGGCCGAGCCTTCTCACTCGTTCCATCGCCTCCCTCACCTCCAGCTACCGCGCGCTGTCAATATGGCGCATGTCAGGGGACGAAAAAGTGCAGCTGGTAACGGCCCAGCCGTTACTCCTCCGGCTCTCCAGCCAGGAGGTGCACGGCAGGTGCCGGTGGCTGCGGGAGCTCATGCTGAGCAGCGGGTACTTTCACAGTGCCTTGCGGCGGTTACCCATGCCATTGCTGGGGCTGGTGATTCTGCACCTGCCTTCGTCGTGGGCAAGGCTGCAGTATTTGGCAGAGAAGGGCCAGGAGGCGGGGGAGGATTTGATGAGTGTGGTGCAGTCGTCTGAGAAGCACTTTGCGGAGCTGCACCCGGGGTACCTGAAGTGGCTGGAGTGGAAGTGCTCTATGCAGGTGCGTGCGTACACATTTGCACGCGCGTACAAACACGTAGACCCACACACACATACGGGCAGTCAAAGACATAGACGTACAGTTCAATCACGCATGGCATTCGTTATGGCCAGCAAGAGTGCGCGCAGTGGGCACTTGCGAGGCAGGACGCACAGTGGTGCACACACACAGTGCGGGGGTAACACGATGCGTGTCCCTGTGTGTTTCTCATGTGTACAGGCGTGTGTGACACCCTGGCAGCGGAACCCAGAGTACCAGAATCAACAGTCAAGCGGGTGCTCAACAGGTGAGATACACGGCAGCACGCATGTACACGCACGCCAGTGTCGCGCTGGCAGACCAGTGTTGCATGTAGGCAGTCCCTGCAGAACTGTTCAGCCGCAAGCAACGGCCAGCATTGTAACCTTCAAGTGATGTTCTTCGCATGGTGTCCTTCGCCTCCGTGCAGGTTCTGACTCAGGCTCAGCACGTCAAAGCAGGCACCGCGGCCAGTCCGGCCGCAGCAGCCACAGCCAGCACAACAGGCAACACTCCCGCGACCAATCCCAGCGGGGTCCCCCACAACAGCAACGCCGCTTCGCCTCGCGCCAAAGCCAGCCCCAGTCCCAGCACCACAGCCCGCAGCACCATGACATAAGCCACGTGAGCCACTGGCGAGTGGGGCAGTCTCAGCAGGCCGTGGGGCATGACGAGGGTGCCGTTCAGCATGAGCATGGTGCCTGGCGTGACCATGGGCACAACGGGCACAGTCACGCAGAGCACAGTACTGCAGATAACAGCGGTATTGGGAGCGCAACAGTGTCGCCTGGGCTGCACAGGCCGCAGCGGGCGGTGCCGGTTGTGATTGGGAATGGAGGCGGGGATGGTATGCATCACGCTGCGCAGCCTGGGGTTGTTGATGGGTTTGTGCGGCCAGAGCACAACGGGGTGCCAGTGGTGCCAGCCAAGTCAGCAATGACGGTGATTGTACAGTGAGGGAGTGGTAGTGTGTGGTGAACTACAGCATTTGAGATTAATGTGCAGAAGGTTGAGCATCATGGCTTGCATGGTAGATACAATAAATTCAGCTTGCGGTGTGTGCACGTTTTGTAGCAGGTAGTCGTGTTGTAGGCAAGTGTGTGGAAGGGAGTTTGAACAGTTCCCGCAGGTTATGAGTGCGAAGTGCAGAGCAGGCCGGCTTTGTCCTGCCGTGTGCATGGGAGTTTACGTAGGCTTGACGTTGGGCTTGTGACGTAGCAGGTTGCTTACGTAGACCGTGTGCACTCCTTACTGCCCGGTGCCTTGTAAGTGTCTTTCTGTGAGCTGTGCTTCTTAACAGTTTGGATGGGGAGCGAGCGGGCGACCACAGACGCAAAAAGTCCGGTGCACGTCAGCTTTGGCGGTTTCGTAGTCCTCACGTCACAAGCGCTCCTTTTGCGCTCGCAGTCGCGATAACAAGCATAAGCAACGGCGCAAAACCTCATTTGCGAGCGTTGGAGGACCGGCAGCTGACATTGCACGCACACTGAGACATTTTCGCGAGCGAACGCTTCACCGCAGTGTGCAAGGAGGCAAACAGTGGTGTGCTGGGCCGGTGGTGGTGCATTCTAGAGAATGCCGCGGCTGTGGCAACACCGTCCCGCAAATGCCCGAAGCAGCTTGTCCTGTGAGGCCAGCCTGTGGTCCAAAGGCCCAAAGTCCCCCGTCCCAGCCCGCACAGAAGCAACACGCAAGGCCTCTTCTACCACCTTAGCACCGCCCAGTGCCCCTACAAGCAAGCCAAAGGAGGAATCCAAGGCACAGAGCACACCAGCATTCCCACTACCCACCTCTCTTCCCAGCCAAGTCTCAGAGTTCGCAGCGCAGCTCGTCAACAGCTGGCAGGTGTCATGGCCAAGCTTCTACCCTCAGACAGAGGCCCCTGTGGCTCCGAGCCAGACGCAGGTAGGGCGGGAAGACTGCGGGCGTTAGAACTCAGCTCGAACGCACGGCTTCCGTGATCAGGCATCGCTGCAGCTCAGGCCACAACAGGCAACTAGCAAGCGCCCTGTGCCTGTGCTGATGGTTGCAGGTGACAGAGCAGCGGGCGATCCAGGACATCAGCTCGTGCATCCAGACCACCGTAGGCGTCTGGGAGATGAAGCACATCCGCAAGCTCGCCCATCTCACAGCGCTCACGTACAAGATGGCTACAGTCACAGTAAGTCGCCTGCTGACCAGCTCACAGCACTTCCCACCTCAGGCTTGTGAGTCTGCGGTACTCAGAGCGTGATCACGACACCCTCTGTACACGTACTCCCCATGTTTGCAGCCCCGTGCCTTGAGGCGGAAGCATGGTCTAGAGCTGGTCACGACCTCTTGGGCATGTGAGATCCGTCTCTACGAGCACCCACAGACAGCCGAGGAGATCCTAGACGAGGGGGACGGGATGGGTGTTTCAGTCCTTGACGCTCGTGCCACGTACAGCTCCCTCACAGGCCGAGGCCGCCAGCTAGACCCTGTTGGAGGCAGCACGCAGCTAGTCCCAGCCACGCCGCAGACAGGCGTGGCAAGCAACATCCAGCTCATACCTCCACAGCTTGGCCTCATGGCCCAGCCGACAGCCAGTTCAAATCCCACCCAATCCACTTCAACCTCAGCAGGCACCACCGCAAGTGTTCATTCTGGTAGCAAGGCAGAGAGTGGTGCCAATGGGGCATCTAGCAATAACGGCAGCAGTGCACAGGCGGGCCAGTCAAAGCGCTGGTCGTCGCCGGCAGATATGGTGGCGGGGATGGTCTCGGACGCTGCGGCGGCGGCATCGGCGGCGGCGGCGTCCGCCGTGGCAACGACACCGCTTGCCTCCGCCGCTACGAGCCTCTACGCTGGGCTTGCGTCGCTGCCAATTGCGTCGGCGTTGGGAGCCGGTCCGCGCAGCGCGGCGCCGGCGAATGCGGCAGCCATCATGTCCGCCGCCGCCGCCATCGTCGCGAGCAACGGCGGCGGCAGCGCCGGTGACGCACAGCGCGTGATGCAGGCGCAGTTCGCGGCCGCCGCAGGCCCGGCCGCGATCGCCGCGGCGCCCGCCACCACCGCCCGCCTGATGGCCCCCACTCAGTCGACCACGGGCAGCCCTGCCTGCCCGTCCGAGTGGTTTGTGTGTGACGACACGGCCACAAACACACGGTACTTTGTCATTCAGGGGTCCGACACGATTGATCACTGGAAGCTCAACCTCACATTTGACCCTGTGTCCTTCGAGGACCCATCCTTAGGTGTCAAGGTATGGGCCAGGCAGCATCAAGATCATCCCCGTACTTGCACATGCATGAACAGATATACATCAGGCGCTTTGCATAAACGCACACGTGGCTTTGTGTCCATATGCGTCAGCTGCAAGCGTGTGTGCTTATGAGCATAGGTGTTTGCTTATGAGCATACGCATGTGTACCTGTGTGTGTGTGTCTGTGTGTGCGTGTGTACACGTACAGGTTCACCGTGGCGCGTACGAGGCGGCTCAGATCCTGTACGAGCGGTTTCTGCCCATGGTGTACGAACACTTGGACTCATCCCCCTTCGCAAAGATCTGCTTCACGGTACGAGACGCGCACACTTTACGTGCATAAACTTATCCCTGCAGCCTTATTATCCGTGTAGTGTTGATTTGATGTCTGTGCTTGTATGTGTGCGTGCGTGTCTGTGTGTGTCCCTTACAGGGTCATTCCATCGGAGGCAGTCTCGGCACGCTGCTCGCCATGATGTTTCACTACCGTGGTGTGATACCAGCGGCCAGCCTCGCTAACGTCTACACGTTTGGCGCGCCCGCCATCTTCTGCGTGGAGCCTGATGCACCGGACAGCGCAGGGGGGCGCGCACGCCCACACGGCCACCACCACCAGCACCACGGCCACCACACACACTGGCACCAGGCTGCCAATGGCACCCAGGTAAGCATCCCTGTTGTAGCCCCCTCACCACTAAGCCAGCCTTCGGCAGTCCGCGCATGGTGGTGTGCAGGGTCTCCCTGCGCGCCTGTGTACCAGCTTGTGGTAGTTCTCTTGACACTCCCTGCACATGTACAAGCCTTGTCTTTTATTGTCTTGACTCACCATGCAGGCTGGTCACAACGGCCACAGCAAGACAGACTCAAGCTCCAGCACGGCCCTCGCCAACACGGCAGCCAACGGCACCACTGGGAGCAGCAGTGCTCCTGTGAAGCCCTGCTGTTGTGGTCGTGACTCGGTCACACCCCTTACGGCAGTGGGGCTCGCGGAGCACATGGTGCGCAACGTCATCATGACCCGTGACATCGTGCCACGGGCGTTTGCGTGTGACTACGCGGCTGTGTCGGAGATCTTGAAGGGCTGGGGCCCGAGCTTCAAGGCGCACGCGGGGCTGTCGCATGGCAAGCATAAGCACCTATACTTTTTCACAGGTGGGTTTTGTCGCATGGTGACTCGCATGCAGGTATGAAGTCCCGTGTTCGCCTGCATGTAAGCAGCATGGAGTGATGCATGCAAGGATGTAAGACAGGGCTTTTCCATTGCATGGATGTGTGTGTGTGTGTGTGTGGCAGGGCGTATGATGGTGTTGCAGCCAGACACATGGCACTGGTTTGTGAGCTCTGAGCCCTACCACCCCATGCTACCCCCCAGACCAGACCTCTACCTGGTGACGTCAGCAGACGAAACGACTACCAAGGCGATCACTGCAACCATCACAACCACCACAGTCAACCACGCTACCAATGGCACCCATGCAGCCACCACCAAAACCGGCACAGAGACAAAGAGTAGCACCCAGGGGCCAGCAGCGGCAGCAGGCCCGGCTGCAAACGGCAAGGCTGTGGTTGCGGCTACGGCTGCGGCAGTCGGGGCGCATGGCAGTGGTAAGGACACAGCGGCGCCGCCTGCGGCCGCGAAGATGGCGGCTGCGGCGGCTGCAGCTGCGACCGTAAAGGCCGCTGCACCCACAACAGCTGCCCCCAAAGCACCCGCGCCATCTCAGACCAAGCCCACCAACGCCAGCGCAGCAGTGGCAGTCGCGGCCAGCAAGTCCAGCGGCCGTGGCAGCCCGCCAGCGCCGCTGGTAGTGGCCAAGAAGCCCGCTGCGCCGCCCCGTGTGCGCGTACACAATGCCAACGAGGCGCTGTGGGCGCTGATGGACAACCCGCACCCATTGGACACGTTGGCTGATCCTGGGGCGTACTTGGAGAAAGGCTCAATCTCACGCTACCATAACCCAGGTGTGTGGAGCACATGTGCAAAGGTGCATGCATGTTGACGTCGCTATGCTTGCGTGCTGATTTCAGATGCACATGTACGGGCTTGCGTGCGGGGATTTGTACGGGCTTGGTGTTTATGATATGTGCTCATGGGTGGTAGGCACATTTCGCAGACGCAGGATTGCCGTATGGCGTCTGCGTTATGTGTCCGCCTAGCGTGAGCTCATCTGCTACTCTTGGAGCATATCTCGCCCCGCATGCCCTGCATCTGCGTGCATGTGTGCATGTGTGTGTGTCATGCAGACAACTACTGCGCTGCGCTCGGTCGCCTCATCTTCCTCAAGCGTGTGTCCGAGGGTCGCATCCCCCGCTGGATCAACAACTCGTACAGTCGCAGCCTGTACATGGAGGCCATGCAGTCAGACAGCGACACAGGCTCTGATGACTATCAGGACTTAGCACCCTGGGACAGCAGTGATGGGGACACGCTGCTCAGCCATGTGCTGCTCACGAGGCTCGATGAGGAGGCGCAAGCGGACAAGCACCACGCGGACGTTTA
>VFQQ010002315.1_pt1 | contig 22006 bp, 35 predicted proteins | sample 3512341 | NCBI WGS metagenome assembly VFQQ01 (sample SAMN10412373, study PRJNA504923) | tailings metagenome | isolation source: Relicate 2 Philex TSF1 revegetated site | place: Philippines: Tuba, Benguet | collected 2017-08-29 | reverse complement strand
CGTACTCATCCCAAAGCCAGGCAACTCAGCCCTGCCATGCAGCCCACCTTGAGCTTGTTCTTGCGCTCCCAGTCGCCGCCCTTGCCGCACAGCACCTTTGCCTGCAGCACCCAGGAAGCCAGCGCATCGCACGTCAGCGCACGTGGCAGTGTGAGCCGTACAGGGCAAAAGGATGCGGGTTCGGTTGCCTCGACCAGCGGAAGGTGGGCAAAAACCAACTACTGCCACTGCTTGCTGCTGAGTATAACAGGCAAGCCTGGGCCCATGCAGACCAGGCAGCACAGCCCAGGGCAGAGCAGCAGCACAAGCAGCGCACCCGCTCGAGCTCAGCCTTCACTGCCTGCAGGTCGCCGCGGCTGAGCTCCAGCCTGCAGAATGGTGCAGCGCGGCGCGTGCTCACCACACACGCCATATGGCTGCCATGTCATGCATGGGATGCTATCCAGGCCCTTGTTGTGCAACCGCATGCACCTCAGCCAGCGAACTTAAAGTGCAGCCACGTGCCAGCTCGGCCCACGCCTGCTTAGCGCGCATTCGCACGCCAAGAGCCGGCATCCCTGCCTGCAACACCAGCAAGTGCAGCTGCCTGCACCGCAACCAACATGTGGCTGTGTGCCTGCTGCCTCCCCCTTACCTGATCTGCGAAAAGCAGAGGTCCATCTTGGGCCCCGCCCCCGCAGTCTTGGCCTCCGCCGCTTTGAACGCCTCCACCGCTGCACGAGGACATTGGGAAATGGCATTGCGGCACGTGGGGTCATGGCAGGGGCGCACAGCCGCATGCACTACAGCTTGAGGGCACCGCAGGGCCCCACCGCAGCACGTCACACCGTGCAGTCGCAGCCATGCAGGCAGTGTGTCAGCTGGCTGGCACCAAACAAGCGCTGCAAGCCCGCCGCCCCACCTGCTGCATGGTCGCCGATGCTGCACAAAAACTCAGCCTTGGCCTGCAGCGCGTCCCGCACCTCCATCTCTCCCGCGTTCACCTCTGCACACATGAAAGGACATGTGGACAGGTAGTGGGCATTGTGACGAGGTTGCAGCAAACAGCTCAGCAGACTGGCTCAGGCCACCGAATGAGAGAGATAAACAGCCATGACCATCCGCAACAGCGGCAAGATGGCGGCTCATGCCTTCATGGAAATGTGCATTGAAAGAGCAGCCCAGCAACAGGGAGCAAGGCGCAAACATGGATGCACAAAAAAAACAGCAAGCAACTATCGGAGTGCTTCAACAAAGAGCAACCCAGCAGCAACATGCGACGTGCAGCATGCAGCAGCCAGCAAGGGTGCATGGCAGCAGGCGTGCACCCAGCATGGAGGCCATGGGCATGTCACATGTTGACGCACTACCAGCCAACTTGCAGGCCACTGCAAGTGGCCTGCCTTGCACTGCCGCTGGCGCCACCCACGACCAAACTAGAGCATGCTCACAGACACAAATACAACAACAGCAGACCCCACCCACATCAGTGATCTTATGTTCAAACCACACCGTGCTAACAGACACACTTCAAACCACACCATGCCCACAGACACAACAGCAGCCGAACCCACCAGCATCAGTAATCTTCTCCTCCAGCTCAACCAGCCGCGCTGCATTGCGCTCCCGCATCTGTGCTAGCCGGTTGGCGTCCGGCGCTGCCCCCAGCTCCGCGCACACCTCCTCGTATATTGGCGCCATCTCTGTGCAGGGAGGCATGGCGAGTGGGCGGCGTGCGGGGTGTCGAGGCATGAACTGCCGGCGGTTGCAGGCAGCAGGCGGCATGGGCTGCAAGTCGCCTTCCAGTGCGGCGGCGGGAAGGCTGGGCAGGCTGCAGCATGCTGCGGTGTCACACCACAGCAGGTGTTCATTCCATAAGCAGCAGCCACGGCAAGCACGCCAACAGACAACCAGCAAATCGCAAAGCAACCGGCGTCGCCGCCGCCGCCGCTCACCGTGCTGCTGCACGAGGTCCAGGATCTCCCGCTGCAGCCGAGAGCGGTCCACGTCCGCCACATCCTGCGTCCTGAACAGGAAGCGCTGCAGCAGGGGGCAGTAGGGGGCGGTCAGAGGCCTGGGGGCAGACTTGCGATGATCGACTGCAGGGCTCGTGCCTTGTGCGCCAGCTGCAGCTTGTAGTCCTGCTCCTCCTTTGTGTCGTCCTGCGCCATGGCTGCGGGAGCGCCCCGCTGCGGGCCTTTGTTGCTCTGAGGGCGGCTGGGCTGCTGGCAGGCGATCAGCGCGGGGGGCTAGTGACTGCCGATGCGTGCGGCTGGTGTGGGGCTGGATCGCCGACAGCGGCAGCAGGACGAGGCCCGCCATTTGTGACAGCCTGGCCGATGGCCCAGGATGGCAGGCGCAATCGCGCCGCTGTGCCCTGCAATTTGTGTGTGGACCATCGACCAGCGATTGGCTGCAGCAGCCGCGGCGCGGCGTGCGAGCCATGGGGACTGTACATGGCGCTGTGCAAGCGCTGGCGCCCTCTCGGCTGTCGGGAGGGACCAGGCAGCGATGGGCAGCAGCTGGCAGCGCGGCGGAGGAGGCAGCCTCCACCAGCGGCCTGAGCGCAGTGCCACCCAGCTCCAGGCGCCCTCGCGCGCCCCTGCGCCGCACCCTGGCGTTTGCGGGACCACAGGCAAGGTTTCGCTGGGACGGCAGCCGCGCGGACTGGCGCGCCAGGCTGCGGCGCCGCCGCCCGCTGCTCTCTGCCTGCGTGCGCCGCCCGCCTCCTGTGTTGTAGGCTTGACCCCCTGCCTGCCTGCTGCTCCTGCCGCCCTGCAGAGCCAGGACGGCGCGCAAGCAGCACCCAGCAGCGGCTACCGGCTGCTGTCGGTCGGCCGGCAGACGTCGCCGCTCGCGGCGCCGGCGGCGTTGACCGGCGAGGCGGCGGCGCTGGTAGTGCGGCCCCAGGAGGCCGGCGGAGCCTCGTTGCTCCAACTAGTGGCTGCCTGGGACCACCTGGCAGCACGGCTGCCGCCCTTAGCACGTGGCGGCCGCGCAGCAGAGGTTGTGCTTGGCGCTCTCAAGCTGGCTGTGGCCTTTGCGCCGCCGCCTGCAGCAGATGCCTCGAGCACAGCAGCAGCGGCCTTCGCAGCAGCGGCGGCGGCGGGCAGCACGCCCGAGCAGCAGGCAGCAGGGCCGCCTGTGGCGGCGCTGTCGCAGCCGGTGGCCCGGGGCCTGGCTGTGGCAGCACGCCTGGCAGACCTTGCGGCCGATGGTCTGCCCATAGATGCAGAGAGTATTGCGGCAGGCATCCTAGCTGAAGCCCTGTTGGCAGGGCAGGGCTCGCAGCAGCACGGCCACTCCCTGGCTGCTGAGGCGCAGGCGGCAGCAGGCGCAGCGGCAGCGGCCGGCGGGGCCGAGTGCGGCGGCGAGGGTGCTGGCGGGCCGCTCACGCTGGCAATCATTGAGGAACGGGTTGGACCCATTGTGGCCCAGCTGGTGCACGATGTGCAGCGCGCACGGCAGCTGCCTGCACGGGTGAGAGCGCATGTTGGGCAGCTGTGCTGTTGGTTGCTTGGCTTGGCCAGCGGCGGTTTGTGGCCGCCGGCCAAGCAGAGTGCGAGAGTGTGAACCAGAGACCTGCACCAGAGCATCTGCACCCCCTGCTGTGAAGCAAGCTGTTCCTTGTCCCATCATCCCGGCGTCACCATACAAAGCTTCTCCAAATCCAAACAAAATGCTCCACTTGTGGCCCGCAGGTGGAGCTTCTGGATGACCAGGCGGCGGCGGTGCTGCGAGAGGTCTGCCTCTCATTCTATGATGTTCGGGCCACAGCAGTGGAGGTGGTGGCCCGCCTCGACCTGCTGTCCAGGTACGCTGGGCAGCGCTGTGTTGTGCTGTGCTGTGCTGCGCTGTGGCGTGCTGCGGTTGGGGAGGCCGTTGCCTGGCGTGACCTGCTGTTCGGGTGCAGATGGCTTGGGCGGCTTTTGCACTGGCTCCCCACCTCCTGTCCTGCAGCTTCTGTGCTGCGCTGCGCAGGTGCTGCGTGTCGGCCTGCCCTCCACCTCCCATCATCTTGCCTCCTCCCGCCTCCCTCCTGCGCTGCAGCCCCGGCAGCCTGCCCAGCTACGAGGCCCAGGTGGCCGCCCTGGAGGCCCTTCAGATGTATGCACCCATGGGCCACGCCCTGGGCCTGTCGGCAGTCGCCTCGCAGTTGGAGGACCGCTGCTTCCAGGTGGGTTGGGCTTCCTGTGTGTGCTGCACCCGCTGCCGTGCTGCTCTGCGAGCCTGCGTGCCGGCCGGACATGTGCACACTTGTTGCACGGTGTGCCGATCCTCGTGCCATGCCAGCAAGCCCTGCCTGCAAACTTAAACAGCACACTTGCTCCAAACTCGTCCATGCAGATTCTGTTCCCCGAGTCGTACGAGCGGACGGCGGCCTGGCTGCGGGAGCAGGCTGTGGCCAATGCCGACCTGCTGGCCAGCTGCAAGAAGCGGCTGGCGGCGGCAGTGGAGGCGCACCCTCGCTTCGGCCAGCTGGCGGGCGGCCTCGAGGTGAGGCGGCAGGAAACTTGCCCGTCTCTTATTCTGGGATGCAAGCAATGCGCTGGTGGCAGCTGCCATGGGCGGCCGGCGCTGGAGGGCTGCGAGGCGCGCATTGCCGGTCATCTCGACTGGCCTGAATCGATTGCTGCAGGTGCATGGCCGCACCAAGACGCTGTTCTCCACCCTCAAAAAGCTGCTGCGGCTGGGGAACACTGCGGCAGGCGGCCGCGCACGCGCGCAGGTGTGACGCCACACCTTGCATGTGCATGCATTTCTTATGCTTGGGCGAGCTGGCCAGGAGTCGCAGGCCTGCAGCTCCACAACACCACTCACCCCAAGCTGCCTGCTGACCCTGCTGTGCCTGCTGTGCAGCTGTACGATCTGATGGGCCTGCGAGCCATCGTGCTGCCTCGCGACGACCTGCCGGCGGTGAGCTGTGGTTGGGTGTGGTTGGGTGACGAGCGAATGCGGACTGCAGAGGACCAGGATGCAAGTAATGCATCCAGTAGAAGCTGTGGGACAGGCACAAGCTGGAATGTGCATTCGACACCTGGCCAAGCTTGCTCCCTCTGAAGCAGCACAGCATGGTAATCCATCCTCACTCGCTCTCTCTTTCTGCAGGACGAGGCTGAGGAGCTTGCGGCCCAGGCCTGCTACATCGTGCGCGAGGCGGCCTGCAGCCTGTGGGAGTGCGTGGAGGGGCGCAGCAAGGATTACATCGCCGCGCCCAAGCCTAACGGCTACCAGTCCCTGCACAGCACGATGCGGTGCGTCTGCTGGTCTCCGCTGCATGGGGGATGCAGCTCTGGGCGTTTTGCAGCAGGCAACCTGCAGCGTGGTGCATCGCTGCGCTGGCTAAGCTGGCCGTATCACATGTGCCTCAGCAGCTGGCCTTGAGCTGCCTCCCATTGCTCCCATGCTGCAGGGTGCAATCCGCCATGGTTAGCTTGGATCTGGAGGCGAGCAGCCTTGGCAGCAGCACCCTTGGCGGCGGCAGCAGCAGCCACGCCACCCTTGAGCTCCAGATCCGTACGCACGGTGAGTTCAGCTGCTGCGCTCAGCAGGTGTTGTACTTACCAGGCTCCCTGCACTGCTGCTGTATGCATGCCTTTGGGGCATCCCCAAATCCTGCATCGCTCCTTCCTCACTGAACTGCCCCCATCCTGACTGCCCACCCACTTGCAGCCATGCACGAGCGGGCAGAGATGGGAGAGGCGGCCCATGCGGCTTACAAGGGCGGCTTGGATGCCCAGCAGACGCTGCAGCTGAAAGCCCTCACAGAGACGGTGCTGCAGCGCGCCGCAACAGCAGCTGCGGCTGCAGCAGGTGGCAGTGCAAGCAGCGGGGATGCGGCGGCCCAAGCGCTGTTCAGGCACTTGGACCAGAACGGGGATGGCCGCATCAGGTGGGGGCGGTTGGCTAGACTGGGCGGCCAGGCCATTGTGCAGGGCTGCTTTAGCAAACTACTGTCACCTGCAAGCAGTTAGCAAGCGGTGGTGTTTGGTCAGCCCTGCCTACAGTCTCTTGGTTATACTGCCGCTGCTGCTTCAGCACCGCTGCACTGCGGACGCCTCGACCTGTTCTTCCGTGCCATTGCCAACAATGCTCTGCTCCGCCCTGCCTGCCTGCAGCCTGGAGGAGCTCCAATTTGCTCTTGAGGAGCTTGGAGTGCGTGAAGCGCAGGCGCAGTCGCGCGCCGCCGCCGAGCTGCTGCAGCTGGCCGCCGCGCAGGACGGCAGCGGGGAGGACGGCACCATTGGCTTTGACGCCTTCATGGCCCTGCAGCGCAAGGCGCGTCTCGCTTGGCCCGCCACTGCGCTGCCTGTCAATGTGGCAACTGCTGCTGGGCCGCCTGCTGTGGCGCTCCCTGTGCCTGCCAATCTGTTCTGTGCACTGCTCATTTGCCCAGCTCAGTGCTCTTGTTGATGCTCATTCTCACTGTGCCAACCGCCTCTCCCTCTGCCCTCTGCCTCCCTGCAGGTGGGCCTGCTGCAGGCCCTCTCAGCCGTGGATCACGAGCAGGCGCTGCTGCTTACTGCGGAGCCGCACCCCGCTGAGGAGCAGCAATGGGCGGGCAGCCCCAGCCTGGTGCCCAACGCAGCCTACGCATCCAGCAGCTTTGACAGCGAGCTGGATAGTGTGATCTTTACGGACGTGGCTGGCCAGCCCTTCAGCCCCCGCAGCCGCGGCTCGTTCCCCGCAGCGGCAGCAGCCTGCCGCGCGGGCGGCGGCAGCGGCGCTATGGGCGGCGGCCTGCGGTGGCGGCAGCAGCAGGGCTGGCTGGGCAGCGGGCGCTGGGGGCGGTTTGCAGCGCGGGGCGGTGTGGCGGCGCACGCCTTCATTGACACCAGCAACGCATACAGCAGCGGCAGCAGCGGCAGCAGCATCGACAGCCTTGATAGCGAGGGCCCGTCTGCAGCCGGCAGCAGCAATGGTGCCATGGCGGCTAAGCGTGCGGATCCCAGTGCTCGCAACAGCGTTGTTGCGCTGCATGGCGGCGCCCACGCCACGCTGAATGGCAGCAGCAACGGCACCGCCAATGGCAGCAGCAACGGCACCGCCTTCAACGGCAGCAGCAGCAGCAGCAGCAGCAGCAGCGCCATCAACGGCAGCAGCAGCCCCAGCAGCAGCGTGCCTGCGGACACGGATGTACAGCCCGCAGAGCCGCTGCTGCAAGGAAAGCCACAGCGCGCTGCGCTGACAGCCAGCGAGCAGCGGCAGCAGCCGGAAGGCGCTGATGCAGCAGCAGCCAGCGGACAGGCGGTGGCTGGGTGGCGGCCCCCGCCCGCCATTCAGGGCATTGTGCGCCTGGTCACTCTGCCCGGCCCCGTCACAGCAGACGCCACCTGGCAGCTGGTGCCTGTGCCCAGCAACCGCGTGGGCCTGCTGAATGCGGCGGGCCAGGCGCTGCCGGCGCAGGCGACCGAGGCGGCTGGCCAGCGGGTGCAGGCGCTCCCCATGCCGGCCCAGGGTCCTTGCGTTGTGGGAGGCGCATTCGATCGGTGAGGCATTCTGCTTGTGGTGCTGGGCTGTGCAGATAAGCAGATTGGGGAGCAGCTTATGGTGCATTGGCTGCAGATGTCGGCCATCAATGATGGACCCCGCAGGCCGGCCACTCGCTTGGCCTCAGTCGTCACCATAGCGTCTGCATGCCAGCTCAACTCACTGCTTCTGCTCCATTTCCGCCACTCACACCCTTCCGCAGCGACTGCGACTTTATTGTGGACGCAACCACTAAGCTCAGCTCACTCATTATCTCCTACCCAGCTCACTCTCTCTGCTTTCGTCCTCCTTTTCCCACAGCGACTGCGACTTCATCGTGGATGCCCCCACTGTGTCGGGCCGCCACGTGCGCCTGGAGGTTGTGCGGCGGCGCGACGCCAGGGGTGGCTTTTCCTCCCTGGTCCTCACTGACCTGGGCTCCACAAACGGCACCTGGGTCAACAGGTGGGTGCTGGGGCGAGGGGCAGTGTGGCATTGCATGCTGCTTCCTTCACTGTGGTGTCTGGACTTGCGGCTGAGGCTGCGCCTGTGTCCGTACCATGATCACTTGGATGCTTCCTGATCGCTTGGATGTGTTGGCCTCACCACACCCCGCAGGGCTTGCTTTGACCGGCTCGCACTCAGACTCCTTGCTCCCTGCCCAACCACCCTCTGCAGGGGCCGCATCGAGGGGCACCGGCAAGTCACGCTGCGGCCTGGCGATGTGGTCTGCCTGGCAGAGCCTGACATCTCCTTCCAGGTGGCAGTGGCAGCACCACAGCCGCCCGCCGCTGCAGCTGCCACCTCTAACGGCACCGCCGCCTCTGCGGCAGCCGTGGCGGACGCGCCTGCTCCCCAGTGCGCGGCTGCCGCCGACCAGCAGGCAGCGGCCACGCTGCCGGCGGTGGTGTCGGCGCTGCGGCTGGCTGGGGCTTTGGAGGCGGCTGCCGCGGAGCAGGGCCTGTTCCCTCCCGGAGGGGCGGTCTATGCAGACCTGCCTGAGCGTGTTCGCCAGCTGATGGCAGCCGGCTCGCACGACCAGGCATACGTGCTGCTCCTGGGCGGCGTGATGCAGCAGCCGTGGGCCGCAGGCATGTGGGCGCAGCTGGCCAACGCAGAGCGGCACCGCGCGCGCCTGGGGTGCCGCCCCGGCAGCTACGGCGCGGCGCGCGCCTTCTATGCCGCCGCAGCCGACGCGTTTGCCGCGCTGACGCCGGCCGCCGCCGGCGGCGCGCTGCGTGCAGCGACAGAGCGCGCCGAGGGCCTGTCGCGGGTCTACAGCTCGTGGGCACAGCTGGAGCTGTCGCTGGGGCATGCTGCAGCCGCCCGCACGCTCTTCCGCCAGGGCATCGCCGCGGCGCGGCAGCACCCCGCGGGGGCGGCGGCGGCGGGCGCGCCGCGCCAGCTGGTGCGCTGGGCGGGCCTGGAATGGAAGGCGGGCGAGGCGGCGGCGGCGCAGCGGCTGTGCGTCGAGGCGCTGGAGCTGGAGCCGATGAATGCGCATGCGCTGACGCTGCTGGGCAACATTGAGGTGCGCGCTGGGCCTCCGTGCGGTGCTTGCTCTGCTGTAGTGTTGTGCGGCAGCTGCTGCAGCTGTGTGGGGGAGCAGCGCTGTGCTCCCTGCGTTAGAAATTGCTAGATGGTCGTGGCATATCAGCAGGTACTGCAGCCTGCTGTGGATGGAAGCACCCGCTGCCATGCATAACCATTGCCCACCCGCCCCTCCTACCACCTCCCACCCGCAGGCCGCTGCACGCCAGTGGGTGCCCGCCCGCCGGCTGTTCAAGCGGGCCCTCGAGGCTGAGCCAGGCCATGTGGCAGCGCTGCAGGCTTGGGGCCGCCTCGAGGCGGCAGCAGGTGAGGGTCGCATTCTGGGCTTGTGGGCGCATTTGGGTGGAAGGCAGGCCTGCGGTTCAATAGTGGCTTGCGCTGTGCCTGCCGCATGGCGGTTGCCTGCACTGCGCACATGGTGCACTCAGGGAGTGCATTCTTTCTACCCATCTCGCTGCGCAGGCAAGCTGAAGCAGGCGCGGCGCTTGTTCCAGGACGCCCTGCGCCACGAGCCCGCCAACACGCACGTGCTGCAGGCGCTGGCGGTGGCAGAGGCGCGGTGAGTGCTGAGGTTGGGGTGGGGGGTAGCAGGCGCGTGTGTTGCAGCAGCGTGGGCAGGTGTTGCCAGGCTTTCAATATTGTGCAGCCGGTTGTTGGGTGCTTGCTTCTTTGTCCATTGACTGTCCAGCTTCACAGTTGCTGCCCGCCCAACGCGCCTGCCCATCCGGGCCCTGTGCTGTGCAGCCTGGGAGACATTGACGAGGCTCGCTCCCTGTTCCGCCGCTGCACCGAGGCCGCCCCCTCCTGCACGTGAGGACCCATATATGGGGCGGGCGTTGGGGTGTTTGTTGGTCTTATGCCAGGCCCAGCCAGCTGTGCACCACGCCTGCCTCCTTGCTTCCTGTCTCCCACCTCATGTTCAACTCACAATGGCCTGGCAGTTGCACGCCACCTAGTATCGACCCGACCCATGCATTGCCCGCCGTCTGCTGCAGCGCGGCCTGGCACGCCTGGGCCAAGCTTGAGGACGAGTGCGGCCGGAAGGATGCTGCCCGCCACCTGTACCACCATGCCTTGGAGCTGGAGCCCGGCAGGTGACCAAACACCAGCAGTATTTACGCCATTCCTGGCATGCAGGTGGCGCAGTGACCGTGGTTTGCGCATGGCAGGCCGATTGGCGCTGGCCGGCGGACGGGTGTCTGCCCAACGAACCCCGTCCCGTGCTCACGCGCCCCGCCTGACCCCTTTCACCACTCCAAACCCCGCTCTGGTTGCAGCGTGCCCACACTGAGCGCGCTGGGCTGCCTGGAGCGCCGCGCCGGCAACCTGGCCGCCGCTGAGGCCCACCTGGAGGCGGCGCTGGCTGCCGACCCGCAACACGTGCCCTCCCTGCATGAGCTGGCGCTGGTTCGCGAGGAGCAGGTGGGTTTTGGGTGTTGGTTGTCAGCCCCTTTCGTCTGTTGGTCCCTTTTACTGTCCTGGTGCTCTGGTTTGGGGGGCCGCAGGCACTGCGCCTAGCAGCGCATTTGCGCACCACGACGCCTTCCACAGTGGCTGTTGTGGAAGCTGTCTGCAAGCAGTTTCAAGCCCAGCATTCCACGCACCAAGCCTTACCAGACCTGCCGCCTGCCGTCCCCGCCGTGTGTGCAGGGCCGCCGCGGGCCCGCCCGCCGGCTGAAGAAGCAGGCCTCGTGGCTGGGCATCCAGCGGCGCTCGGCGCTGCGTGAGGCCGCTTTCCAAAAGCTGCCGCCCGCCGCTGCTGATAGTGACGGCAGCGAGGAGTGAGGCGGCCCACGGCCCCCTTGGCAGGGTACGCTACACCTATTTACACTTGCTCCTTGAATCCCAAACTCCCAGTATTCCCAGTTTCTCTCCCCTGCTCTCTTACTGGGCAGGCCTTGAACCCACCCTGCCCGCCGCTCTGCATCGGATGTTCTGCCATTGCGGTTTCGTTCTTTCGTTTGCCCCTCTCCTGCCCATATCGTTTCCCCCAGCATTTCGTGGGGCCTCTGCCCTCGAACTCAGCGATACGGTTGCATCGGCTTTGCCGTCCCTTCCCAACTTCCCCTTTATACCCCCTTTTTCGTCGAGAAGACTGTTGGCAGATTTTCACCCCCCACGTCGCGCCCTCCCAACAAACGAGCCTGCCCACTCCCCTCCTGATTGGGGGGGCGGAGCCTCTGTACCATCAGCCACCTGGTTTACCACGCCTCAGAGTGTAAACAAATCCTGCAACTCCATCAACAGAGTGGCACGATGTGTGCTGTTCAAGCAGCAGGCGGCAGCGCTTCCCTTGTTGTCGCCAGGCTGCCAGCTGTACCCGCCTCTGTTGCTAGTGCTCCTGCTTGCCTCCACACGCTCAATGGCAACGCGGACGTGGGGAGGCGGAGGCACGGTCGTGGTGGCCGCCCCGCGCGGAGCAGACACCTCCTACTGCATCGAGTGAGGTCGGGAGCAACCTGAGAATCTTGGCTGCCGTGCACCTGAGCGCCCTGCGGCTGCCGCCGCCGCTGCCGCTGTTGCCGCTGCCTCGCCGCCACCATGCCGCCCCTCAACCACCTGCCACCCGCCGCAGGTACGCCAAGAGCGGGCGCAGCAACTGCACCGAGTGCAGCAAGGCCATCGCCAACAAGTCGCTGCGGCTGGGGGTGCGCCTTGCTTCTTGGACGCATGCCGCAGTGTGAACAGCTTGCTTGGGCAGTCGTCGTGCGTTCATTGGGCCTGAGTTGGCCGTCCCGCTTGTCTCCTGCACACCCCAACAACTGCAGGTGGGCTATGAGTACAAGGGCAGCCCCTCCTACAAGTGGCAGCATTGGTGAGCTCAGTGCGGCGGGGCCGCACCTGATGTGCCTGCTCTCCTTCCTTCCCGCCAGCCTGGTTGTAGGCCTGTCCAGAGGCCGCAGGACTCAGTGGCCCCTCTCCGCCACACAATCAGCACGCTCACTAGTCCCAGCTTCTTTTGTGCAGGACGTGTGTGACCGATGGCACAATAGCCAAGATCGGCAGCCCCGACAAGCTGAAGGGGCTGGACGCGCTGCAGCGCAAGGTGTGCGTTCGCTGGGGCATGCCTCCATTTCAGGCGCAGGCTGCTCAGGCGCAGGCTTGCCGTGCCATGTTGGGTTGGCGGGCCTGGGATGTATCTGGAGCTGAGCCTGCCGTCACTACGGAGTGCCGCATGTGAATGCGCCATTCACCAACCCATTCCAAGTGCTCACATGTGCAGGATCAGGAGCTGGTGTGGCAGCGGTTTGGCGGCGTGGGAAAGGCGCCCCGCAAGACGGGCGTGCACACGCTCTTCGGCTGATGCGGCGGGTGGTGGATAGGTGACGCCATGTGCATGCGCTTTACGCAATCTTGAATGGAAGAGAGGGTGCAAACAGCGCTCGCACGACGCATGGCTGCATAGAGCCCGAATGGAAGGATCAGGCAGTGGCTTGCTGGGTTGCCGCAGTACATCTCCCCCATGCATGTATGTATGCTTTGAGACGGGGTCGGACAGGGATCAGACAACGTAACAACGTATACGGATGACCACGTGTGGAGCTGCAAGGACAGTGTTGTGAATGCAAACCAGGATGATTGGGCTTGTCAAACCCGCCGAGCGAAATGACGAAAGGTCGGCGGCAGCAGGCGGTGGGCCTCCATGTGGCGCCACCCGCACCGGCTGCTATCGGCAGGTGACCCTACATCACCTGCCATTGTCCTGACACCCGCGGTTCCATCGTTTGCGTTTCAGAGGCAGAGTCAGGGTTTGCACCGCACTGCTCACGGCTCTTTTGCCGCTGCTAAAGCTGCAAGTCTGTTCATCGAGCTAGTGCAGTTGCGTCACAGTCGGGTGCCAGCCATGCCGGCACCCGGCAGCGCCTTTTCGGCGCTTGCCGAGCGGGTGGGAGCGACGGCAGAGAGCAATCTCGGGCTCGCCATGAGGTGCAAGGCCGATCCCGATCCCCGCAAGTGAGTAAGCCACGGGGCAGCAGCAAGGGGCGGCGGCGTTCGCCGCCTGGCCGGCGCCTTGCACAGCGGCGCCAAGTTGCGCCACGATCAATGCCTGCTTGCCTCTGCCTTTCACACCCTGCGCAGGGTGAACCTGACGGTGGGAATGTACCGAGATGAGGTGAGCGCATGGTGTGCAGGGACATAATGGTCGGTGTTCCAGTTTTACGCGGCAGCAGGGTTTCGCATTGTCAAACCTCCCCTCACCGCCTGTTCCATGCGTGCACAAAGCAGGATGAGCAGCCGTACGTGCTGCCATGTGTGGTTGAGGCGGAGAAGCGCGTGATGGCCCAGCCGCCCAACAAGGTGTGCTCCTGAGCCTGAGTTTGAGCAGGCAGCGGCCGTGCGCATGGTGCAGCACTGATGGTCGCAGTGGGGCTGCATTCTGGCATAGCCACCATTGCCTGCTTGCCGCATGCAGGCAGTCAAGAGGTGGCTGCTTCTGGCACCACCTCAGATAGCACCCACACATCATTTTTTGCCTGGAGCAGACCCCCCCAGCATGGCCCAACTCTCACCTCCGCCCACCCCTCACCCACTACCCTTTGCAGGAGTACAGCGGCTACGGTGGGAGCGCGGCCTTCTGCCGCCTGGCTGCTGAGCTAGCACTGGGCCCTAGCAATGCAGCTTTGGCGGAGGGGCGCGCTGTGTCGGTTCAGGCGCTGTCGGGCACCGGCGCGCTGCGGGTGCGTGGGCGGAGCCGTGTGCACACGTGCTGTGCTGTGTGTGCAGTAGGCGTGCCGCACAGGTCATCGTGTTGCTGTTCTCGGGTCGTCACTGCAGCTGTGCATGCTGCTGGCTCCTCAGCGAGTGATCTGCCAAGGTTTGTCCCTGGCGCGAGTGGCAGCTGTGTTGTATGCCCACACATTCCACAACCAGGGGACAAGCCTGTTGAGTCTTCTTTGCTGGCACCGCTCAGTAGCCATGCACTGTTTTTCGTGCCGCAGCTGGGCTGCGAGTTTTTGTCTCGCTACTACTCCCCATCAAACGTGGTGTTGCTGTCCTCCCCCACTTGGTGAGCCTCCAACCAAGCAACACTAATGCGTGCCTGCATGTGCTGCACTGCAGCTCCGCTGCGCGCTTGCATGTGCTGCACGGCAACACTGATGCGGGCCCCCCTGTGAGCTTGCCGTGGTGACTGGTAGATGGTAGATCAGGGCGGGCCGCCACGGCGAGATTACGGCGACCTGCAGCTCGATGTAGGCTCCATGCATATCATATATGTTTACATACAGCCGCCTGCACCCGCAGGGTCAACCACCCGCACATCATTGCCCGCTGCCCGGGGCTGGAGGCCCGGACGTACCGGTGGGATGCAGTGGCGCGGGGCGGCAAGGTGTCCTCAGCAGTTTGCAGCATGCACACCAGCTTGCTTGTTGGGCACCTCGCAGTGGGCAGCTGAGCTGGTGCTGATCCGGCAGCAGGCAGGTAGGAGGAACCCCTTGCTCCCCAACCCCACCGCTGCACTCCTGCTCGATCACATTTTGCAGGTACTACGACCCCAGCACACGGTCCTTGGACTATGGAGGCATGATAGAGGACCTGGAGGTGCGTGCTTTGCTGGCCACGCCCATCTGCTGGCAACGTTCTTGCCTTGCTCACCAGGTTCAATGTTGCTCTCTGCCCGGCTGACGGCTTGTCGCGTCACCTGCCCGACACCACCCACACCTGCCACCCACCCGCCCCAAGTGCCCCGCCTGTCATCCTGCCTGCAGGCGGCTCCCGAGGCCGCCATCCTGGTGCTGCATGCCTGCGGGCACAACCCCACGGGTGTGGATGTGTCCCAGGAGCAGTGGGCGGGCCTGCTGGCTGTGGCGCAGCGCAAGCGCTTCCTGGTGCTGTGGGATGTGGCCTACCAGGTGCGGTGGGTGTGCACCATGGGTGCGGGAGAAGAACAGGGTGCTTGCAGCGCAGCACGTGGCTTGCAGGCGCAGCTGCTGCGGTGCTGTCGCATATCTGCGTGCATGATCTCCAGGGCTTGTGGCTGCACCCCTTCCGACAAGCGGTTCATTCGCTCAATAAGTAACGTCTGCCCCCCACGCAGGGCTTTGTGCGTGACCTGGAGGCGGATGTGGAGGGGCTGCGCCTGTTTGCCGCCTCCAGCCTAGAGATGATGGTGGCGCAGGCAAGCAGTAATTCCCTGTCCTGCTGTCCCTATCTGTCTGGACGCACTTGGTGCCGTGGCATGCCGGTGTTGCAACAGCGCTGTCGGCTTCAGCATGCATAGACGAGACTTCTCCTCTGAGGGGTGCTGTTTGGCCTGTCTGCTGCCTTGGCGCTGCTCACGACAAAGCTGGCGTGCTGCAACCGCCGCACCCCCCGCAGTCGTTTTCGAAGAACATGGGCCTTTATGGCGAGCGTGTTGGCTGCCTGACGTTTATCACCAACGATGCTGCGGCGGCCAAGGGCGCACTCGACCTCTTGCATGATGTGAGTGCGTGTCTGGGTAGACAGGTTGTTTCATTGGAGGTTGACATCATGATGATCAGCCACACCTCCAGGCAGCAGCGGAGGGCGGGATGGATGTGGCAACTTGTTGCGAAGCAAAATTGGGACGAGGGGGCGACTGTGCAACTGCAGCTTGCCAAACGCGGATGCCTGCCCCACGCATCGCCCTGCCACACAGGCGGCACGTTCCATGTACATCAGCCCTCCCATCCATGGCGGAGCGATTGCAACGGCCATCCTTGGGGACCCAGAGCTGCGGGCGCAGTGGGAGGTGCGCGTGGCTCACACGCCTGGTTAGGCCATGAGCAGCTACCTGGAATGCAACACTGGTGCTGTGTGTTGAGCTGGCATCAGCTCCCCTACTTGGAAGCTTGGTGCACTCTCCCTGCACGTCAACCTGCTTGCCCTTGGTATGCTTGCCTTCCTTCCACTCCTGCCCGCAGCGCGAGCTGCAGGCCATGGCCGATGCAATGGCGGCGCGGCGGCACGCCCTGCACGCTGCGCTGGTGGAGGTGGGCGCGCCCGGCTGCTGGGACCACATCGCGGCGCAGCGCGGCATGTTTAGCTTCATGGGGCTCACGCGGGTAAGCAGAGCAGAGAGTTGCGTTATGTGCATAGCAGGCCGCTCTATGCGCATGAGCAATGAGCAGCTCCAGCCAGCGTTTGCTACCCAGCTGTCTGCCCAGTCCCACATTCCACGCCTGCACCTTACCCCTGACCTGGTCTGCCTCCGTGGCCGAACTGCAGGCTCAATGCCAGCACCTCACAACCAAGTACCACATCTACCTTTCGCCCGATGGCCGCATCTCACTGGGGGGCCTGCCAGGTGAGCTGATTAATCGGCATCCATGCTGGAGCAGCCACGCAGGCCCAAACCACCTTGCCAGCACAACACATCCGCCCGGTGCCCTGCCGGACTTCCAGCCTGCAATGCCAGCCACTCCAGCCTGCCAAACCCAAGCCTTGAGCATGTTTGCATTCCCCTGGTTCCGTCCTGCCTGCAGTTGCCAAGTGCCGGTACGTAGCAGAGGCCATCAAAGACGCAATAGAGTGCTGCCCGGCCAGCTGACAAGGGGCAGGCCATTCGTGATTGCGGTGAAGCAAATGATTCAGCGATTGCCACACAATATTAAGCCTTGGCTGCAATTCATTTGTTTTGCAACCGAAATGCATGATTGAAATGGCAAAAAAAACATCTGCGGTCTGAAATCGAGGCACAACCAACACAGCAACCTGTCGTGCTACGCTATATGGTACAGACACAGCACAAGCCCCACCCGAGGGTCAAGGCTCCGCGCTGCCTTGACGGCGGCTGCGCTGCTCCACCTGTCGGCATCGTTGGGGCCGCCATAAGCTGGTGGGCCGCCAGCGCTGCCACTGGCCCAGCGGGCTGCCACCGCTGAGTGCATGCCATTTTACGATCAGACAAGTCATGCGGAAGCTCTCACTGCGGCATCGCGGCGTTGGGCAGCGGGTTGCTTCATCGTTAGCCGCCAGCACGTTGCGCCACCTCACCCGCTCGGCCCTGGCCGCTGCGGCAACTACACTGATGCACTGTCACACGCTAACAAAATCGCTATATCAGAGGGATCAAAATCGGAGCATGGGGGTATGCGCAACAAAACGCTATAAGTACAGGAGCAGTCCGCTACAAGCATGCATTCGCACGGCATGCACCACAGAGCGTGGCATTATGGTGTTGTATCAAGGGGCGCTGCAAACAGACGTTTCGTTGGCTGCAGTGGGCAGCAGAGCTGGGCGGCAGGGCTGTGCCGGTGCACTGCCACAGCAGCAGCCATGCCGCATGCCGCACTGCGCAGCAGCCTGCAGCTGCATCACCAGCGCCGCCGCGCTGCGCTGCTCACATCCTGCTGCGGGGGCCGCTGCTGGGCTGCGCAGCCTGCGGGGCGCCCCAGGTGGGGCCAAACTCCTGAGCCACCAGGATGTCGTACGCCTGCAGCAAAGAATGGGAGCACTGAGTGCATGCGTGTTGTAGGGAGAAATCGCAAAGTTGCCCGCATGGGCAGCAGGCCTGCCATCATGGTATGATAGCTAGGATAGCACATACCTCCGCAAAACTACGATAGCCACCAGACTGCTCGCAGCCCTCACTCTGTGGAGCACCCACCCACCTTGAGGGTCAGGAAGTCCTCCAGCTCCGTGCTGGTGACCATCAGCTTGAACAGGAAGGCGGCCTCCAGGAAGTGGCCGGTGGCAAAGCGTGCGTTGCCCACCTGTGGGGTTGGCAAAGGGGCAGGCACAGGTTGGCGCGATATCGAGAAAGCAGCTCGAGCGGGAAGGTCAAACGGCCGACCAGCTGGCGTCTGCCTGCCAACGACGCCCACGTCCACGGCCAGCTTGCGTCTGCCTGCCAACGACGCCCACGTCCAAGGTGCTTCCGTGATATAAACACAGCACATCCCTGGCCCTCCTTGCCTGCTGGCGCAGCTCGTCCAGCTCGCGCTGCACCTCGATGCACACGCGGTCCGCGGTCAGCGCCTGCCCGTCGTCCAGGCGCACGCCGTAGCGCACCCACTGCCACACCGAGGCGCGGCTGCACGCAGAGGGGGAAGGAGGGGAATGGAGGTTTGCTTGCGCCATGATCAGCACTGATGCGCAACGAACGTGGTCGTAGGGCAGCAGTGTCCTCACCAGCAGTGCCCCATCCAGGCGTTGGTATTTCACCACAATACCTGCCCGAACAGCCAGTCCCCACCTGATCTCAGCGGTTGCAGCGTCCTCCATCAGGTTGTGCAGTGGCACGCAGCCGTTGCCGCCCAGCCACGCCTCCAGGTACTGCACGGGATGCCAAATTGGCAGGTTGGGGTGCGCAAACTAAGGTCAACAGGCAGCAGCAGGAGCGGCTGGTGCTTGCCAAGTGAGGCCTCCACATTTCCAGCAGTGCACGCTGCCATCTGTACCCAACACACGCAAGCTCTACAGCTCAGCACCCACCTGGATGGAGACGCTGATGTTGTTGCGCAGCGCGCCCACGGTGCACGGGCCCTCCGGCACCTGCGCGGGACAGGGTGGGCAGCGACTGTTGTGCACCAGCCATGCAGAAGGGACAGCACGGCGGACACAAAATGCGCATGCTGTGCACTCTGTCCCTCACCCTGCAACCAACTGTCCGAATGAAACAGAACAGTGGAAGAGCGCCTCACCTTGAGCAGCGCCTGCTGGTCTGCCCTCACGTCTAGGCGCGGCTTGCTGGCAATCTGGTTGGGCTCGCGCATGTGCGCGTCAAACACCTGCGGGGTGGCAGGGAAAATTGTGAAAGCCAGCGAACGAGGGTGGGCATGAGTGCATGGGCGCTGGGGAGATGTGCAAGGCGGGCAGCCAATTGTGGCACCAACCCAGCAGGGCTGCCGCGGACCAAGTTGAGATGTATTCTCTATCAGAGACTGGTCAGCTTCTCACCTCCTTGGCCACCGCAATGAGCCCGGGGTGCGCCACCCAGGTGCCGTCGTGCCCGTCCTGCACCTCCCGCAGCTTGTCGACCCGAACCTTCTCAAAGGCAGCCTGCGGCACACAAGGTAAAACAATGTTTACGATGGAGCAGCAAGGGCGAATAAGAGGTGAGCTGAGGTAGCAGCTTGTCCGCCCGCACCTTCTCGAAAGCAGACTGCATTAACGTTGATGTGGAACGGATAACAGTTGGGAGGCTGGGGCGGTCTGGCAACACAGCATGCCTGCCTCGTCCTCGCCCACACAACAACACAAGCTCACAATTGTCGACTCGGCTCCGATCCCAGCTCCCCCCTGCCCCTCAAGTTGGCAAGAATGTACTAGCCACTCGGGCAATGCCCTCACCTCGTTGGCCGCGGGTTGCCCTTCACTGGGATCAATGCATCAACCACCCCACCGCCATGGCTGGTGTACATGGCACATGTGGTGTACCGCACCTCGTTGGCTGCGGGGTTGTCTTCAGTTGCAGTTCAGCCCAACCACCCGACAAACACAAAGGCAGTGTGGCATGGCGCACCTCGTTGGCCGCAGGGTTGCCCTTCGATTCCAGTTCAGCCCAACCACCCTACAAACACAAAGGCAGGGTGGCATGGCGCACCTCGTTGGCCGCGGGGTTGCCCTTCACTGGGATGAGGGCGCTCATGCCGCCGATGGCGTGCACGCTGCGCCTGTGGCACGTCTGGATCACCAGCTGCGGAGGAGCAGCAGGGCAGGAGGCAGGAGAGGGGTGAAATGAGTCACCAGCTGCGGAGGAGCAGCAGGGCGGGAGCAGCAGCAAGGGGGGAAATAACACATCAGTGGCAGGGCGATTCAGGCAGCGGCAACAGTTGACATTGGCCCTGAGTCAGCCAAGGCGCTGCCCCGCATGAGCAGAGAGCAGCGGCAGCATGAGCGAAGCACGCGCAGGCATTACAGGCCGCCCATACCTGCGTGTATGCGCGCAGGAAGGGCTGCGCCATGGTGACGGTGCCTCGGTCGGGGAAGATGCGGCTGGGGTCGCTGCGGGCATGACAGGGACAGGCAGGTGGCGGAAAGGAGTGAAGCAGAGCACTGAGGATCGGCGCTGAGAACGGTTAGAGCCAGGGTATGGGTGGCCATTCTGCTTGGGAGGCTGGGCTGCAACGCTACGACTAGTGCAGTACTGGGCAGCTGCTACCACTCTTGCACCTGCGCATCGTCTTGATGAAGGAGAACATGTAGTCCCAGCGCCCGCAGTTCAGGCCTGCAGCAAGGACAACAGAAGCAATCCATTGGCTAGCTTGGTGAAACAATGTAAACACCACTCCTCAGTGTGCCCCAATTGGAGCCCAAACCGTACAAAACGCACCCGCGGAGTGGTCGCGCAGCTCGTACAGGAACTCGTGCATCTCAAAGGCGCTTCGTGCACATCCTCCCCAATTGCTCAATTGGAACCAAAACGTACGAAACACACCTGCCGAGTGGTCGCGCAGCTCGTACAGGAACTCATGCATCTCAAAGGCGGCGGGCAGCGTCTCGATGAGGCACGTGGCCTTGATGGTGCCTGGGGGGAAGGGGGAAGAGGAAGGGTAGATGGCATTGGGTAAAGATGCTAGCATCCCTTGAGCCAGAGTCTGGATGAGGCACGCGGCCTTGATGGTGCCTGCGGTGAAATAGAGGCGAGCGGGAGGGGACACTGAGTGGGCAGGCATGGCACAGCTGCGCTGCTGAGCCTGCATTGCGCTGAGCTACAGGACAGCAGCATGCCACAGGTGCAGCCGCTCCTGCCTACACACATGTGAAACGATGCAGCGGCAGGGCGCAGTAGAAGCACAACCCCCACCGTTGGGGATGCCCAGCGCGCGCTGGCTGTCCACAAAGATGTCGTTCCACAGCCGGCACTCCAGGTGGCTCTGCATCTTGGGCTGCATAGATAGGGGAGCGAACAAGAGCGGCTTTGGCCACACGGCCGGCAATATTGGCGGAACATGCAACTATTGTGTGCCACAGCCGGCACTCCAGGTGGCTCTGCACCTTGGGCTGCGACAGGCAGGCGGGCGGGCAGGTGGGAGAAGGGTGAGCACAACTCGCCGGAGCTACGGCAGTGCAACCAGGGCAGCAGGCTGACCAGGTAGAAATGGGGACCGTTGCATCACTGCCTACTCCAGCTGAGCGTTTCAAGGATACAACAGCCCCAAACCTTTCTGCAGGGGCTCACCAGGTAGAAGTAGGGGCCGGAGCCAATTCCAACCGCTGGATTGTTAGATGATCACAGGAAGTGAATGAGCAAAGCATCAAGCATTGCGCGCAGCCTCACCAGGTAGAAGTAGGGGCCGGAGCCGCGCGCCAGCAGCTCCTTGGCGTTGTGGAAGAAGTAGAGCGCAAAGTCAAAGATGCCGCCTGCAGAAGTGAACAGAAATAAACGGCTCAGGGGGAACAGGAATAACAACTTGCAAGCCAAAGTTGGGACCTGCGAACTGAAGTAGAGCGCAAAGTCAAAGATGCCGCCTGCAGAAGCACAGGTTTGAAGAGCACAACTCAATGGGGACGCACGTCAAAGCTGGCGCCTGGAAACGAGACGGCGGCAGAGCATGCACGTCAATAAAGGGAGGGACCAGCACAACGGAAAAGGGGAATGTTCGGCACACGGGAAGGGGAAAGTCCAGCACACGGCCCGCAAGCAGCCGAACTGTCAAGCAGCCGAACTGCCAAGGAGTGTGCATGTGCACAGTGCTCACCTGGGATGGGGGCGCCGTCCACGTACACGTGCTTCTCCCACAGGTGCCAGCTGCACAGCAGGCGGAAACGCAGACGGTGTGTGATCCACAGCATTCTCGGGGGCTGCGCAACCAGAACTTCCATGATCGTAACAAGGCCCTGCCCATCCCTCCAGCCTTCAAACCTCTCAGCCCCAGCCAGCTTACCCGCGGGGGCGCACGAGCATGACGGCCACGCAGCTTGCCCCCACCCTCAGCCCCAACGGCAGGTGATTTCAGCTTACCCGCGGGGGCGCACCAGCATGACAGCCACGCGCTCGTTCAGGCGGTATGTCTTGCCGCCCGCGCTCAGGGAGATGGTGCGGCGCACAGCGTCCGCCAGGTTGATCTGGGGGGGGGGGGGGGGGGGGGGGGGGTGGGGG
>VFQQ010002314.1_pt1 | contig 22008 bp, 17 predicted proteins | sample 3512341 | NCBI WGS metagenome assembly VFQQ01 (sample SAMN10412373, study PRJNA504923) | tailings metagenome | isolation source: Relicate 2 Philex TSF1 revegetated site | place: Philippines: Tuba, Benguet | collected 2017-08-29 | reverse complement strand
CCGAGGTGTGCTTCAACACCGCCATGACCGGCTATCAGGAAATTCTGACCGACCCGTCCTATGCCGGGCAGATCATCACCTTCACCTTCCCCCATATCGGCAATGTCGGCGCGAACGGCGACGACATGGAAGCCAAGAACACCGCCGTGCGCGGCCTCATCGTCAAGGCGCGACCCACCGCGCCGTCGAACTATCGCAGCGCCACGCCCCTGCCCGACTGGCTGGCGGCGCGCGGCATTGTCGGCCTCGCCGGCATCGACACGCGGCGGCTGGCGCGGATGATCCGCGAGAACGGAATGCCGAACGGCGTCATTGCGCACGCCCCCGACGGCGTGTTCGACATCGACGCGCTGACGGCTCAGGCGAACAGCTGGCCGGGGCTTGAGGGCATGGACCTCGCCAAGGACGTCACCACCGCACAGACCCATGGCTGGAGCGAGACGCCCTGGCACTGGAACGAAGGTTATACGGCGCGCGAAGGCGAGGCGAAGTTCAAGGTCGTGGCGATGGATTTCGGCATCAAGTCGAACATCCTGCGCGAGCTGGCGGGCATCGGCGCGGATGTCGTGGTGGTGCCCGCGAGCGCGACCGCCGAAGAGGTGCTGCGGCACAATCCCGATGGCGTGTTCCTGTCGAACGGCCCCGGCGATCCGGCGGCGACGGGTGAATACGCGGTGCCGGCGATCAAGGCGCTGATCGAGGCGGGCAAGCCGGTGTTCGGCATCTGCCTCGGCCACCAGATGCTGGGTCTCGCGGCGGGCGGTTCGACCAAGAAGATGGCGCAGGGCCATCACGGCGCGAACCATCCGGTGAAGGACACGACCACCGGCAAGGTGGAGATCACCTCGATGAACCACGGCTTCACCGTGGACGCCGCCACCCTGCCCGCCAATGTGGTGGAGACGCATGTGTCGCTGTTCGACGGATCGAATTGCGGCATCGCGTGGACCGACAAGCCGGTCTTCGGTGTGCAGTACCACCCGGAAGCCTCGCCCGGCCCGCATGACAGCCACTACCTCTTCCAGCGCTTCGCGCGCCTGATGGCGAAGACGGCGGGATGAGCGCCGCCCTGCTCCGCCGCCTGAAGGCGCGCTGGAGCAGTTTGATGGCTGCGTGCCGCGACGAGATCGGCAGCGATCGCTGCTTTGACGGCATTGTCGCCAGCTATAGCGAGCCGCACCGCGCCTATCACACGCTGGAACACCTCGATTTCGTATTTGCGATGCTGGATGCGCATGCAGGCAAGGCGAAGGAGCCGGCGCGGCTCGCCTTCGCGTGCTGGTATCACGACATCATCTACGACCCGCGCGCATCCGACAACGAAGTGCGCAGCGCCGACCGCGCGACGGCGGAGCTGACGGGCATCGGCGTGCGGCCAGATCTGGTGGCGCGCATTGACCGCCTGATCCGCGCCACGGCGGCGCATCAGAGCGCGGAAGGTGATGCCGACGACGCGCTGTTCCTCGATGCCGATTTTTCCATCTTGGGCGCCACGCCGAAGGCTTATGCCGCCTATGTGAAGGGCGTTCGGCTCGAGTATGCCCATGTCGACGATGCCGGATGGCGCGCAGGGCGCGGCGCGTTCCTGCGCAAGGCGCTCACCGCAGACCGGCTGTTCCGCACGGATGTGTTCGAGGCCGCCTATGGCGCGCAGGCCAAGGCCAATGTGGCCGCGGAGCTTGCGGCGCTGACCTAACGACGGGCGATCGCCTCGTTGACGCCAGCGAGGAAGTCGTCGGCCTTTTCGGATGCGGTCTTCGCCGGCTTGGGCGGCTTTGGCGGGCGCGGCGCCTTCTCCTTCACGGGCTTTTCAGCAGCTGCCCGTTCCGGCTTTTCGACCGTGCGCTTCTTGCCGTCGCGGCGGGCGGCGATCTCGGCCTCCAGCGCGGGCTGAAGCTCCAGCGCCTGGTCGCGCTGCTTGCCTGCCGGCCCAGCGGCCAGGCGCTCGCAGTTCGCGAGCAGACGCGTCAGTTCAGGCAAGGTCATCACAGGAAGGCGTGCGGCGATGCTCATGCCCGACGCCGTAGAAGAGTCGCTCTCAAGACGCCAGCGAAAGCGCGACGGGCTGACGCATCGCCTGTGGATACAGCGCGGCTAATCTTCCCCGGCAAGCTGAGGGACGCTCGATGGCTTTTCGCAACTTCATCATGTGGTTCATGTCGAAAGAGATGAAGGCCAAGGCCGAGGCGGACGCGCGGCGCTGGGGCTTCGTCTGTGAAAAATGCGGCCAGCGTTCGTCGATCTGGGAGATCGGCGGCCTGCGCTACAAGGCGATCGGCGAGCCGATCAGCCTGGTGATGTGCCCCAAATGCGGCCACAAGGGCATGCACAAGATCACCTATCAGGCAGATGCGGTAGCCTGACGGCCTAGTCTTCGTCGTCTTCGTCCGGCTCTTCGGCAACGACAACCGGCGCGACAACAGCGGCCTTCTTGCGTGTTTTCGGCTTGGCGGCGGCGATGGCTGCTTTCGCAGCGCTGCGCGAGGCCGTCTCCTCGTTGATCGCGGGGATCAGCTCGTTCGCCGCGTCCTGCTGGCGCTTGCTGCCGGTTTCGCTGAGACGCGTGGCGTTGACCAGCAGGCTGGCGAGATCGCCGTCTGACAATGCCGGAATTTTCTCAAGCATGCTCATATCGTGTCCTTCCGGTTCGGCGGCACACGCTGAACTGCAAATAGCACCGGCATTGGCACCGGTTCCTCACCCTAGCCCATCGCCCCCGCAATAGCGAACGAGGCGGGAATCCGGGCCTCAGGCGTCGTCTTCCGCAACGGGCTTGGCGGGGCGGCGCGCCTTCAGCCGCCCCGCCCGCCTCAACGCATCGCGCAGGACGTATTCGACCTGTCCGTTGACGCTGCGCAGCTCGTCATCCGCCCAGCGCTGGAGCGCCTCCATCACGTCGGCGCCCAGGCGGAGGGCGAAGGGTTTCTTATCGGCCACAAGCCCTATCCGTGGATGCTGCCGGTATTCACGACAGGCTGGGTGCCGCGATCGCCGCAGAGCACGACCAGCAGGTTGGAGACCATCGCCGCCTTGCGTTCTTCGTCGAGCGTGACGACATCGCGCTCGGCGAGCTGCGCCAGGGCCATCTCCACCATCGACACCGCGCCTTCCACGATGCGCGTGCGGGCCGAGATGATAGCGCTCGCCTGCTGACGCTGGAGCATCGCTTGGGCGATCTCCGGCGCGAAGGCGAGATGGGTGATGCGGGCCTCGATCACCTTCACGCCGGCGCTGGAGAGGCGCTCCTGCACCTCTTCGCGCAGGCGCTCGGCGATCTCCGCGTGGTGGCTGCGCAGCGAGACGGCGCCGGTGTCGTGCGAGTCGTACGGGAAGGACTGCGCCATCTGGCGGAGCGCCGATTCCGACTGCGTCTTCACGAAGTCCACATAGTCGTCGACGAGGAAGAGCGCCTCGGCCGTATCAACCACCTGCCAAACGACGACAGCGGCGATCTCGATGGGGTTGCCTTCGAGGTCGTTCACCTTCAACCGGCTGGACTCGAAGTTGCGCACGCGCACCGAGACGGCCTTCTTCGTGTAGAACGGATTGACCATGCGGGCGCCGGCGTCATGCACTGTGCCGACATAGCGTCCGAACAGCTGAAGCACCTTCGCCTCGTTGGGCGCGACGGTGAAGAAGCCGGCGGTGCAAACGAGCGCCACGACCGCGACGATCACCGACGGGATGGCGATGATGAAGTCCTTGTTCTTGAAGCCATAGACCGCGAGCGCGCCAAAGGCGGCGACCGCGATGATTAGACCGATAAGCCAGACAATGCCCGGCGCGGCGGAAATGCGGATCTCTTTCATAACTCCCCTCCATTCAATATGATATCATTACGATATCATGCGGAACTTCGGCAAGTGAGGCGCGTCACAGCCTGGCTCGAAAGCAGAAAGGGGCGACCTTTCGGCCGCCCCTTTCGCATTTTCCTGTCGGTCGAGGCTTAGAAGCCTGCGGCTTCCGGACCGAAATTCATCGACATGCCGACATAGATGAAGCGGCCCAGCGCGCCGACCGGCTGCGAGAGGCTGCCGACGTCCGGCTCCTGGTTGAAGACGTTGTTCACGCCGGCATAGACCAAGATGTCATCCGTCGCCTTGTACGCCACCTGGATGTCGTGCGTGAAACGCTCCGAGTACTTGAAGAAGTACGGATCGGCCACATCGGGATCCTGCTCGATGAGCTGCGGGTCGAGACGCTGCGTCCGGCTGAAGTAGGTGAAGCCGTAGTTCACCTGCCAGTCCTTGTAGTCCCAGCTGAGGTCGAAGGAGACCTGATACTTCGGCGCGCCGGGGAAGCCGGCCGTCTCATCCGGTTCGGCATCGGCCAGTTCCTGGAACGTCAGCGAGTACAGGCGGCTGCCGGCGATCGCGAAGTTGAACATGCCGATGTCTTCCTCAATGCCCAGATCGGCCGGGTCGAGGCGGTAGCGGACGGTGAAGTCGAGACCTTCCGTCTTGTAGCTCGCGACATTGACCGCGAACTGCTGGAAGCCGTCGACATAGAGCGTCGTCGGATCGCGCGAGATCAAATCGCAGAACTGGTTCGGACGCGGCAGGTCGTAGCACTTGTCGAGGATGGTCTGCGCCGAGAAGAACTGGATCGCCTCACGCAGCTCGATGTTGTAGTAGTCGACCGCGACGTTGAGGCCCGGAATGAATTCCGGCGTCAGCACGATGCCGACCGTCCAGGTGTCGGCCTTTTCCGGATCGAGATCCGGGTTACCGCCGATCAGACCTTCGATGGACGACGACGTCGGATTGTTGAATCCCGGCGGAATGCCATCGGCGGCGCAGTTAGCCGCACGGAATGACGTACCGATCGTGATGTTGTCGTTATCGCAGGGGTCATCGAGCAGCGCGAAGGTCTGCGACTGCGGCAGGAACAGCTCGTTGATGTTCGGGGCGCGGACCGAGGTTGCGTAGGTGCCGCGGAACATCACGTTGCCATCCGGACGCCATTTGCCGCCCACCTTCCACGCGTCGGATACGCCGGTCGTGGAGTAGTCCGAGACGCGGTACGAAGCGTCGAAGGTCAGCTCCTGCGCGAACGGTAGGTCGGCGAGCAGAGGGATCTGGATTTCGCCATAGGCTTCCAGCGCATCGAAGCTGCCGCGCGTGATCGTGCCCTGACCCGCCCAGGTGATGTCGTAGCCTTCGGCCGCAGCCAGAAGCTCGATATCGGACGGAACGGAGGAAGACTTCTCTTCGCGATACTCGAAGCCGAGCGCAAGCTGCACAGGGCCACCCTGGAGCTCGAACCACGGCGTCGATTCAGCGGCGAAAAAGCCGTTGATGACGTGCTGTTCGATCGCGTTGTGGGTGGTGCTGGCGGTGTTGATCCAGGCCGCAGCTTCCGGCGTGATATTCGGCCCGAAGATATTGATCGGGATACAGCCGCTGTTGGCGCCCGGCGTGAAGGTCGTGCCGAACTGGCTCGAGTCGCCCTCGAAACCCGGCGGAACCGCCGTCGGGTCGAGGTCGCTGCGGCAGACGATGTTGCCGAAGCCGTCATCGACCGCGTCGATCGCCGCGAACCAACGCTCGTTGATGCGGTTGTTGCGATAGGTGCTCTCTTCTTCCGTGCGGCCGAAGACATACGAGATGTCGTAGCGCAGCCAGTCCGTGAGCTGTCCGTCCGCGCCGATCACCGTGCGGTAGGTTTTGCGCTCGATGTCGCGGATCGTATAGCCGAGGTCCAGGTTATCGCGGCTGACGAAGACGCCGCCGTAGTAATCGTCCGGATCGGCGTTTGGGTCGGCCAGACCGCCCGGCGCCAACGCGTCATTGCGGATCGAGTCCGGCATGAAGGCGTTATCGATCGGAACAAACAGGAAGAAGTCGAAGGTCGGCTGCGCCGTGAACTGCGTGCGCGTCTGAACGTACTTCGCCGAGCCGTAAAGACGGAACGCTTTGCTGAACTCGTAGCTGGACGACATGTTGACCGAGTCCCGGTCTTCGCCGGGAAGCAGCTCGTCGACGAATTCGTCGAGCAGCGAACCGTCGCCACCGACCATGGTGAAGTCGCCGACCAGGACGCCGTCCTGCCAGACGGCGCCGTCGCCGCGGAAGTCGGCGCCCGAATAGGAGTCGCCGAAATCGTTGTCCGTGTAGACGGTGCCGAAGGTCGAGCTATCGATGTAGCGGACGTTGCGCAGCGGGATCATGTCGAAGACGTTCGGGTCATCGCCCACGTCATCCGGGTTGTCGACGAGGATCAGGCGGTTGCCACGGCGTGAGTAGCTGCGCTGATCGGCGTTGACCGAATCCTGGCGGGCGACTTCGACCGACCAGGTCATGTTGCCCTTGCCGTCGTCGAAGTTGGAGCCGGCGGTGACGCTGCCGCTGAGGCGAGCGCCGCCCGACTCTTCCGGTGCGCCGACGAGGAAGCTGGCCGCCAGGCCTTCGAAGTCGCGCTTCATGACAAAGTTCACGACGCCGGAAACGCCGTCCGCGCCGTAAAGCGCCGAGGCGCCGCCGGTGAGCACTTCGACGCGCTCGATCAGGGCGAGCGGGATGGTGTTGATATCGACCGACTGGCTGCCCGGGGCGCCCGCGACATGACGGCGGCCATCGACCAGCACCAGCGTGCGGTCGGTTCCGAGATTGCGGAGATCGAGCAGGTTGAGGCCGGCTGCGGCCTGACCGCCGGTGTCGGCGCTGTCCTGGCTGTCGAACGAGTTCACCAGCGCCGGAAGCTGCTGGAGGTAGTCGGTCAGGTTGACGACACCCGACTGCTGGATCTGCTGGCCGGTCACCGAGGCGATCGGATTCGAGGTCTGGAAGTCCTTCACGCGCAGGCGTGTGCCGGTGACGACGACTTCTTCGTCGCTCTCGTCAGCGGCGGCGTCGTCCGCGACGGGGGCCGTGTCGGCGGGCTGCTCGGCCGGGGGCGGCGCAGCAGCGGGATCAGCGGCGGGGGTCTGGGCGGCGGCCGTCTGGGCCAGACCGAGGCTCAGTGCGGCAAGAACTGCTGTCATCGCCGTCGTTTGAAGCGAAAGCTTCAGCCGGGACGTCATGGATTGGCTCCGATTATGGTTATTCCGAGGGGTAGGCATCGGTTGTGGAAAGGTGACGAAAGGGTGTCAATCAATTGTCACTTTTTGAGCACAAGTCCGGCGCGGAACTGCGTGTGCGGTGCAGAATGGACACGGGTTGAGTCCAATTTGGGAACCCGTACAGCGGGTTAGATGGCCGATAGTGACGATCGAGCAACGCTTCAACTAATTCTGCTGCATTGCGGCATTAGTCTAGTTTTTGTGCACTATTTCGTCTGGCGTATTTTTTAGGCAGACGTGAACCTGACGGCTCCGCAACATCGTGAGGGGCCATGATCCGGATTTCACGCCATCGTTCGTCTCTGCTGCTGTCTGCCGCCGCGCTGCCCATGCTTCTGGCGGTCGCCTCCGCCCAAACGCCGGTCCAGGACACGCCGGCTCCCGCCGAAGTGACTGAGGCGACGGACGAAGAGGTGGTCGTTACCGGCTCGCGCATCGCCTCGAAGCCGCTGAACGCGCCGCAGCCGATCCAGATCGTCGGCGAGGCGGTCTTCGACATCCAGGGCACGATCGACACGGTCAACCTGCTCGACACCATCCCTGCCCTGCAGACCTCGGCCAGCACGGCCCAGGCGAATGGCGGGGCGCCGACGCTGAATCTGCGCGGACTTGGCGTGAACCGCACGCTGGTGCTGGTGGACGGCAAGCGCCACGTGGCGGGCGTACCGGGATCGGCAGCCGTCGACATCTCGACCATTCCGGCAGCCCTGATCGAGCGCGTGGAAATCCTGACCGGCGGCGCGTCGGCCGTCTACGGCTCGGACGCCGTTACCGGCGTCGTCAACTTCATCATGAAGAAGGACTTCGAGGGCGCCGTCGCTGACTTCCAGGCGGGCATTTCGGGCGAAGGCGACGGGCTGGAGCTGTTCCATGCCGGCGTCATCGGCAAGAATTTCGGCGAGGACGACCGTGGCAATGTGACGGTCGCCTATCAAGTCTCGCACAGCGAGGCGATCTTCTACGGCGAGCGGCCCTTCACGGCCGGTAACAACCGCGCGAACGACTATTCCAACCCGGCACTGCGCTACCAGGCCGGCGATCCCCTGCCCCCGGGCGTGACCTTCGAGCAGGCTGTCGGCCGCACCATCCTGCTGGGCAGCGGCGCGCCGCGCTTTGCGAACACGCCGACCGCCCTCATCACCCGCGCGCAGAACGCGACGTCGCGCGCCTTCATCTTCGATCCGCGCTTCTCGATCTCGTCGACGGCCGGCATCATCGGCCTGTCGCCCGCCGGTTACGGCGGCTTCGCGGGCGGCGACGGCGACTTCTTCTCGTTCATGGATACCGACAGCGACGGCAACGACGACTGCGCCGAAAGCTTTGGCGGCCGCTATGGCCCCGGCTTTTCGCCGGGCTGCTGGGTAATCGACAAAGTCACCGGCGAAGTGCGTCCGTTCCAGGACGGTATCCAGGCCGGTTCGTCGAACCAGTCGGGCGGCGATGGCGCGGGCGAGACCTTCGACAACCAGAACCTGACGCCGGAGAACGAGAGCATCGCGGTCGAACTGACCGGCCGCTATAAATTCGCTGATGTCTTCCAGCCCTATTTCAGCGCCAAGTATGTGCAGAACAAGGGGCTGACCTGGAATCCGTACAATTCGTTCGACGATTCCATCATCATCACGCTGGACAATCCGTTCATCCCGCAGGCGATCCGCGACCTCGTCGCGCAGGAAGAACTGGCCGGTAACCCGATCGAGAACATCACGATCGCGCGCGACAACATCGACATCTTCGATCCTCTAGGCACGGACGAGCGCAAGACCTATCGCTTCGTGCTGGGCAGCGAGGGCGAATTCGACAACGGCTGGACCTACGACGTCTCGTTCAACTACGGCCGCACCGAGGGCGTGCAGACATCGGCGATGCGCCTGGAGGACCGCTACTTCGCGGCGATCGACGCGGTCGATGACGGCTTCGGCAACATCGTCTGCCGCTCGACGCTGGACCCGACGGCCAATCCGATCCGCTCGTATCTCTACGACGATCCGTTCACGCCGGTGCCGTTCACGACCTTCACGCCCGGCGCTGGCAGCGGCTGCGTCCCGCTGAACCTCTTCGGCGAGGGCGCACCCTCGGATGCCGCGCGCGAATTCCAGCGCTACATGGCGACCGACACGTACGACATCGACCAGCTCGTCATCAACGCGACGGTGGTGGGCGACAGCGCCGGCTGGCTGGAGTTGCCCGGCGGTCCGCTCGGCTTCGCTGCCGGCGTCGAATACCGCCGCGAAACGAGCGACTTCAAAGCCGACCCCTACAAACAGGCGGGCTACGGCTTCCAGTTCACGACGACGGCGTCGGTGAAGGGCGAATACGACGTTCTTGAAGCCTTCGCCGAGATCAACATCCCGATCCTGCAGGATGCGCCGTTCGCGAAGCTGCTGGCGGTGAACCTCGCGGGCCGGATCAGCGACTACTCCACTATCGGCGGCGCCGAGACGTGGAAAGTCGACGCGATCTGGGCGCCGGTCGACGATATCCGCTTCCGTGGCGGCTATTCGGTGGCCGTGCGCGCGCCGAACATCAACGAGCTGTATGCGCCGCTGCAATCGGCCGTGTTCCGTCCGATCGACCCCTGCGACGTGAACGAGATCAATAACGGCCCCAACCCCGCCAATCGCGCCGCCAACTGCGCGGCGGATGGGATTCCGGTCGGGTTTGAAGATCCGCTGACGGCGCGCTTCCTCGGCGAGACCGGCGGCAACGCCGACCTCGACGCGGAAACCGCAGACACATGGACTGTCGGCGTCGTCTTTACGCCGACCTTCCTTGAAGGGTTCACGGCGACGGTGGACTACTGGAACATCTCGATCGAGAACGCGATCGCGGCCGTCAGCGACCAGAACATCGTGGACGCGTGCTACGATGCGCCATCGCTCGACAATCCGTTCTGCGCCCTGTTCACGCGCAACCGCGACCCCGGATCGCCGACCTATCTCGGGTTCAACTACCTGCTGCAGACGCAGGTAAACTTCGCGAAGCTGGAAGCGGCGGGCATCGATTTCAACGTCAACTACCGCTTCGACCTTGAAGAGATCGGCTTCGGCGATGCCGGCGGCCTGACGCTCGGCATCTCGGGCACCTGGACGGAGAAGCGCGACAACTATGAGGTCGTGACCGACCCCGACGAGGTGAATCCCGAACTCGGCGAGATCAGCCTGCCGAAATGGGCTTTCAACACCGTCGTCCAGTGGGACTACAAGGAATGGACGCTGGCCTTCTATTCCAACTATCAGAGCCGCCAGGCGCTGGCCGCCGTGGAGATCGAGAACGCCGGCAGCTTCACGCCGGCCTTTGCGGACGCCTTCTGGGTCCACAATGTGTCGGTCCAGTACCGCCCGACGGACACGCTGAACCTGACGCTGGGTGTCCAGAATCTCAACGATGTCGAGCCTTTCATCGGCTCGGTCGCCACCCCGGTTTCCGGCGTCGGCCGCTACTTCTTCTTCCGGGTTTCGCACGAGTTCTGAGCCCCGGCAGAAACCATCCACACAAGCCCCGGTCAAAAGCCGGGGCTTGTTGCTTTTGAAGGGTTGCGCAGACGGTCCCGCCGCCTTAGACGGTCCGCTTAACCTACATTTACGGATTCTCCTGGCCGCGGCACGCCGCGCGCCGGAACGCGCGCGCGAAGGATTGCCATGCCCAAACGGACCGACCTTGAGGCGATCCTGATTATCGGGGCCGGGCCTATCGTCATCGGGCAGGCCTGCGAATTCGATTATTCGGGCGTGCAGGCGTGCAAGGCACTGCGGGCCGAGGGCTACCGGATCATCCTCGTCAATTCGAACCCAGCGACGATCATGACCGACCCGGATGTCGCCGACGCGACCTATATCGAGCCGATCACGCCGGAGTTCGTGGAGAAGATCATCGCGCGCGAGCGGCCGCTGGTGAAAGGCGGCTTCGCGGTGCTGCCGACCATGGGCGGGCAGACGGCGCTGAACTGTGCCCTCGCCCTCGACAAGTCGGGCGCGCTCGCGAAATACAATGTCGAGCTGATCGGCGCGAAAGCCGAAGCCATCGACAAAGCGGAAGACCGCCTGAAATTCCGCGAGGCGATGGACAAGATCGGGCTGGAAAGCCCGCGTTCGGCCATCGCCACGTCGCGTCAGGAGGCGCTGGATGCGCTGGGTCATGTGGGGCTGCCCGCGATCATCCGCCCGAGCTTCACGCTGGGCGGCATGGGCGGCGGCATCGCCTATAACAAGGAAGAGTTCATCGAGATCATCGAGCGCGGGCTCGACGCCTCGCCAGTCGGTGAGGTTCTGGTCGAGGAGAGCGTTCTCGGCTGGAAGGAGTATGAGATGGAGGTCGTTCGCGACAAGGCGGACAACTGCATCATCATCTGCTCGATCGAGAACGTCGATCCGATGGGCGTGCATACCGGCGACAGCATCACCGTCGCCCCTGCCCTGACGCTCACCGACAAAGAATACCAGATCATGCGCAACGCCTCGATCGCGGTGCTGCGTGAGATCGGCGTGGAAACCGGCGGTTCGAACGTGCAGTTCGCGGTGAACCCGAAAGACGGCCGCCTGGTCGTCATCGAGATGAACCCACGCGTCTCGCGCTCGTCGGCGCTGGCCTCCAAGGCGACGGGCTTCCCCATCGCGAAGGTCGCGGCGCGGCTGGCGGTCGGGTACACGCTGGATGAACTCGACAACGACATCACCGGCGCGACGCCGGCGGCGTTCGAGCCGACCATCGACTACATCGTCACCAAGATCCCGCGTTTTGCTTTCGAGAAATTCCCGGGCAGCGAGCCGCTGCTCTCGACCTCGATGAAGAGCGTCGGTGAGGTGATGGCTATCGGCCGCACCTTCCACGAAAGCCTGCAGAAGGCGCTGCGCGGTCTGGAGACGGGGCTTTGCGGTCTCGACGAGATTGAGATCCCGGGCCTTGGCCGCGGCGACGACAAGAACGCCGTGCGCGCCGAACTGTCGCGCCCGACACCCGACCGTTTGCGCGTTGTGGCGCAGGCCATCCGCCTTGGCCTCACCACCGAAGAGATCAACGCCGCCTGCCATTTCGATCCGTGGTTCATCGAGCGGATGCGCGAGATCGTCGAAGCCGAACAGCGCATCCGCGCGCACGGCCTGCCCGAAGGCGCGGACGATGTCCGCGCTCTGAAAGCCATGGGCTTCTCGGACAAGCGCCTGTCGCAGCTGGTCGGCGCGACGGAAGACGCGGTGGCGAAGCGCCGCCGGGCGCTGGGCGTCACGCCGGTCTTCAAGCGCATCGACACCTGCGCCGCCGAGTTCCGGGCAAAGACGCCCTATATGTATTCGACGTATGAGGCCCCGGCCTTCGGCGCGGCGGAATGCGAGAGCGAGCCGTCGGGCGCGAAAAAGGTCATCATTCTGGGCGGCGGGCCGAACCGCATCGGCCAGGGCATCGAGTTCGACTATTGCTGCGTTCATGCTGCCTTCGCGATGCGCGATGCGGGCCTTGAATCCATCATGGTCAACTGCAACCCGGAAACCGTCTCGACCGACTACGACACGTCGGACCGTCTCTATTTTGAATCGCTGACCGCCGAGGACGTGATCGAGCTGGTCCGCAAGGAGCAGTCGAACGGCGAGGTGCTGGGCCTCATCGTCCAGTTCGGCGGGCAGACGCCGCTGAAGTTGGCGCGCGCGCTGGAAGCGGCGGGCATTCCCATTCTCGGCACCTCGCCCGACGCCATCGACGCGGCGGAAGACCGCAAGCGCTTCCAGGCGCTGCTTGAAGATCTGAGCCTGAAGCAGCCGCGCAACGGCACCGCGATGACGGATGCGGGCGTGCTGCAGGTCGCGCGCGAGATCGGTTATCCGGTCGTGATCCGCCCCTCCTACGTGCTGGGCGGGCGCGGCATGGCGATCGTGCGCGACGAAGAGCACATGCATGAGACGCTGCACGGCAGCGACATTTTCCAGATCGGCGGCGATGCGCCGGTACTGATCGACGGGTATCTCAGCCGTGCGGTGGAGGTCGATGTCGACTGCATCGCCGACGACAAGGGCGTCTTCATCGCCGGTGTCATGGAGCATATCGAGGAAGCCGGCATCCATTCCGGCGACAGCGCGTGCTCATTGCCGACCAACACGCTGACGCCCGACATGGTGGCCGAGCTGGAACGCCAGACGGCGGCCATGGCGAAGGCCATTGGCGTGCGCGGCTTGATGAACGTGCAGTTCGCGATCCAGGACGGCGTTGTCTATGTGCTGGAAGTGAACCCGCGCGCCAGCCGCACGGTGCCGTTCGTCGCCAAGACTATCGGCTATCAGATTGCCAAGATCGCGGCGCGGGTGATGGCGGGCGAAACGCTGGCCTCGTTCAACCTGCAAAAGAAGCCGCTGAAGCATATCGCCGTGAAGGAAGCCGTCTTCCCCTTCGCGCGCTTCCCGGGCGTCGACACGGTGCTCGGCCCCGAGATGCGTTCGACCGGCGAAGTGATGGGTCTCGACACCGCCTTCGACCGCGCCTTCGCCAAGTCGCAGATCGCCGGCGGCACCAAGGTGCCGACCGAAGGCACGGCCTTCGTCAGCGTCCGCGAGAGCGACAAGCCATTCATCGTGGAGCCGGTGCGCCGCCTGCTGGGCATGGGTTTCACGGTAGTCGCGACCGGCGGCACGCAGAGCTTCCTCGCCGAGCAGGGCCTGGCCGTCGAGCGCATCAACAAGGTGCTGGAGGGCCGGCCGCATATCGTCGACGCGATGAAGAACGGCGACATCCAGCTGGTCTTCAACACGACCGAAGGCGCGCAGGCGCTGAAGGACAGCTTCACCCTGCGCCGGACGGCCCTGCTGATGAAGATCCCCTATTACACCACCGTTTCCGGGGCCGCCGCCGCGACACTGGGGATCGCGTCGGTGAAGGCCGGGGCGCTGGATGTGGCCCCGCTGCAGAGTTACGGGTAGCTGCCCGCTCCACGGCCACGAAATGAAGAACGCAAATCGGTTCTCGGCACTTCACTTTCATTTCGGATACGACGCACTCCGAAACGCATACATCGTTAGCCGGAATGGTTTGTCGTCCCAATCTTACAACGCGGAAAACACAGTCCGCGAGCGAATGGGGCTGAGTCAGGGCGAGCTACCTGCCGACACCGACGGCGACGAAAGTCACCCTTCCACCAAAGAGACGTTCGACGACTTTGTCGCCGAGTTGATCATGGAAGTGGATTTGGCCGAAGCGTTGATCCGAAATGCATTTGCGATTGCGCTGTTTCATTTCTGGGAAAGGCAATCGAATACATGGCTTGGCGTCGATGCGTACGACCACGGCAAGGTGATCGCATACCTTCACGAGCGCGGAGGAAAGCCCGATGAAGCCACGATCCGGATTTTGTGGAAACTTGCTAACTGCCTGAAGCATGGCCCGGGCAAAGCGTGCAACGCCCTCAAAGTTTTGGCGCCACACCTTTTAGCGAAGAATTTGGAAGAGAAGGCATTCCCTTCCGACACCGACTTTGTCCTACAAGACAAGGATATCGAGCAGTTTTTCGAGGCCGTTTTGAGAGCCGGGCCAGCCATTGGATTATCGAATTGGCGCGGGCCAAAGGGCTCAAACTCTTGAGCCAAGTCGTTCGTGGGTCGACTGGCTGAGAAATTTTATGTCGCGAAATCAGAGATTTAGTTCGCTTTTGCGCAAGACTCTTGCAGTCGCCCAAGGCCGGGACTAGCTTTTTGCGTCTGCGTTGCCCGGTTCCCGGGCGGCCTGAGGGACACATACCGGCCCGGCCGTTGGCCATTTTCAGGAGCAATGACCCGCCGTCGTGAGGCCCCGCCTCGCGATAGAGCGGTTTTGACGCTCTGGGGATGCGACGGCGGGCAGGCTTCGAGGAGTGCTATGGAACGCGTACCGATGACCGCACCCGGGCTGGCAAAGCTGGAAGATGAGGTCAAGAACCTGAAGCATGTCGAGCGCCCCGCCGTCATCCGCGCCATCGCGGAAGCGCGTGCGCATGGCGACCTTTCGGAAAACGCCGAGTACCACGCCGCCAAGGAACGTCAGGGCTTCATCGAAGGCCGCATCCTTGAGCTGGAAGACGTGATCGGCCGCGCCCAGGTGATCGACCCGGCGAAGCTTTCGGGCAAGACCGTGAAATTCGGCGCGACGGTGACGGTGGTCGACGAGGACACCGACAAGGAAGCGACCTATCAGATCGTCGGCGACATGGAAGCCGACCTGAAGCAGAAGCGCATCTCGCTGTCTTCGCCCATCGCGCGCGCGCTGATCGGCAAGTCGGTCGGCGACAGCGTCGAGGTCGCGGCCCCCGGCGGCGCGAAGAGCTACGAGATCACCAAGGTCAAGTTCGTCTGACCGGCGCGCGGGAGAGATGACCGCGCCTGATCTCCGCGATCTCGCGGTCGTCGCTCCCAACCTGCACTATCGCTATTCGGGCGTGACGGCGTCGATTGTCGCCATCGTGCCGGAGCAGGCGAAGACGCTGGCCATTGCCTCGACCGGGCCGCATCTGCCGCCGCACGTGCCGCGCATTCCGTTTCGTCAGATACTGATGCGGGGCTGGTCGCGGCCGCCCGGACGCAAGAAGCGTATCTGGCATGCGCGGCGCAACGACGAGATGCTGATTGGCACCGTGCTGCGCTATGTGCTGCGCCAGCCCTGGCTGCTGGTTTTTTCCAGCGTCGCGCAGAGGAAGCGCACCGGCCTGACGCGCTGGCTGATGCGGCGCATGGACGCCATCGTCAGCCCTTCGGAATACTCCGCCGCGTTCTGTGAGGGTCCGGTCGAGGTCGTACATCACGGCGTCGATACGGTGAAGTTCGCCCCTGCCCCGGATCGTGCCGCCGCGTGGGCGGAGACGGGGTTGCCGGGGAAGTACGGCGTCGGCGTTTTTGGACGGGTGCGGCACCAGAAGGGGACGGACCTCTTCATCGAGGCGATGGTGCGGCTGCTGCCGCGTTATCCCGACTGGACGGTGGTGGTGACCGGGCTGATGGCCCCGGAGGAGCGCGGGTTCGTGAGCGAGCTGAAGGCGCGGATCGCGGAGGCGGGTCTTGAGAACCGTGTCGCGATGCTGGGCGAGCGGCCGCAGGACGAGGTGCCGCTGTGGTTCCGGCGCGTGACTCTGTATGTCGCGCCGATGCGCAATGAGGGCTTCGGCCTGACGCCGCTGGAGGCGATGTCTTCCGGTGCCGCCGTAGTGGCGACGCGGACGGGTGCTGCGCCTTATCTGGTGAAGGAAGGTGTCACCGGGGAGATTGTGCCGGTGGGGGATCTGGAGGCGCTGGTGGCGGCGATCGAGCCGTTCATGGCGGACCCTGCGAAGGCCGAGGCGTTCGGGCGGGCGGGGCGTGAGAAGGCGGTGACGCAGCACTCCATCGAGGCGGAAGCCGCGAAGATGAACGCCTTCTACGAGCGGATTTGGGCCACGCATGGCTGATGTGAAGCCCGCCCGGCCGGCGGCGGTGATATTCGTCTTTGTGACGATCGTGATCGATGTGCTGGCGATGGGGATCATCATCCCCGTACTGCCGCATCTGGTTCTGGATTTTCAGGGCGGTGACGACGCTTCGGCGGCGGCGATCTACGGCTATTTCGGGCTGACCTTCGCCTTTGTGCAGTTCTTTTTCGCGCCCATTCTCGGTGCCCTTTCCGACCGTTTCGGGCGGCGGCCGGTGCTGCTGATCTCGGTCTTCGGGCATGGGCTCGATTTCATCCTGATGGCCCTCGCCCCGACGCTGGCCTGGCTGTTCGTGGGGCGTGTGATTTCGGGGGTGACGGCGGCGAGTTTTTCGACCGCCAACGCCTATATCGCCGACGTGACGCCGCCCGAAAACCGGGCGCAGGTTTTCGGGATGATGGGCGCGGCGTTCGGCCTTGGCTTCGTCATCGGCCCGGCGATTGGCGGCATCGCGGGTGAAATCGATCCGCGCCTGCCCTTCTGGATCGCGGCGGGCCTCAGCCTCGCCAACGCGGCCTATGGCTATTTCGTGCTGCCGGAATCCCTGCCGCCCGAACGGCGCAGCGCCATCGCCTGGCGGAAGGCGAACCCGGTCGGGTCGCTGGGGTTCCTGCGCCAGCATGGCGAGGTGTTCTGGCTGGCTCTGGTGTCGGTGATCTTCAACACCGCGTTCTGGGTGATCCCGTCGACCTCGGTGCTCTATACCGGCCACCGCTTCGGTTGGACCGAGGGCGATGTGGGCGTGATGCTGGCAGTCATCGGCATCTGCAACATCGTCGTGCAGATGCTGCTGATCCGGCCAGCGGTGCGGATTTTCGGCGAGCCGCTGGCGCTGAGGATCGGGCTCGGCTCGTCGATTGTCGGATTTACGATTTACGGGCTGGCGCCGGCGGGATGGGTGTTTCTCGTCGGTATCATCTTCCAGTCGCTCGCAGGCCTGATGGGGCCATCGCTGCAGACGCTGATGACCCGCCGCGTGGGGGTGAGCGAACAGGGCAAGCTGCAGGGCGCGCTCGCCAGCGCCATCGGGATCGCCGGGATGATTGGGCCGATCCTGTTCTCGCAGATCTATGCCTGGTCGATCACCGACGGTGCCTGGATGGGCGTTCCGGGCGCGGCGTTTCTGGTGGCGGGCTCGCTGAATATTCTGGCGCTGCTGGTCGCGTGGCTCGCGACACATGATGAGAAACCGGTGGCTGAGACGAGGGGCTGAGACTGCCATTCTTGTCATCCCGGCCTTGAGCCGGGATCCAGAGCGCAGGCACCGGCGCTTGTTGCTCTGGGTCCCGGGTCTGCGGCGCGTGCCGCGCCTCCGCCCGGGATGACAATAAGGGAGGGCTTTCCACAGATTTGCGCCGACGCATGCTTGCGCCGCCCGCTCGCCTTCGCCAAGACGGGCGCTCGCAAGGGAAACACCTCATGCCTCCAGCCAAAGCACCGGCAGGCGCATGGCAGCGCATGCTGTCGGGACGCCGCCTCAACCTCCTCGATCCATCGCCGTTCGATATCGAGATCGACGACATCGCGCACGGTCTCGCGCGTGTCGCCCGCTGGAACGGGCAGACCAAGGGCGCGCATGCGTTTTCGGTCGCGCAGCACTGCATGTTGGTGGAGCGGCTGGCGATCCAGTTGAAGCCGAACCTGACGCGTGAGGCGCGGCTGGCAGCGCTGCTGCACGACGCGCCCGAATATGTGATGGGCGACCTGATCTCGCCGTTCAAACGGGCCGTCGGGATCAACTACAAGGATCTGGAAAACCGCCTTCAGGCGGCGATCCATATCCGGTTCGGTCTTGCGCCCGTGATGCCCGACACGCTGCACAAGCTGATCAAAAAGGCTGACACAGGGGCCGCCTATTTCGAGGCGACGCAGCTGGCGGGCTTTGATGTCGCAGAGGCGAAACGCTTCTTCGGCGAACCCAAGGGCATGGCCTATAAACGGCTGACACCCTGGGACGTGGCCGAAGCGCAGACGCGCTTCGTCAAACGCTTCAACGAATTGAGCGGAACAACCTGAAATCCATGAGCCGGATCATCGTCTGCCCCCTTTCGCGTATCGACGAAGTCATCAAGGCGGAGCGCGCCTCGCACCTGATGACGCTGCTGGGGCCGGACTACATGATCGAGCATCACGGCGCGATGCCGGCGGGGCGTCACCTGCGGGTGAAGGTCCACGACATCCCTGAGCACCTGCCCGGCCAGATCGCGCCGCAGCGTAGTCATGCTGAGCAGGTGTTGGCGTTTGCAGACGCGTGGGACCGGTCTTCGCCGATGGTCATCCATTGCTGGGCGGGGATCAGCCGCTCGACAGCCGCGATGTGGATGACGCTGTGCAAGCTGAACCCCCAAGCGGACGAGTACGACATCCTCGCCGCGATGCGCGCGCGTGCACCGCATATTTCGCCGAACCGTTTGCTGGTCGCCCATGCCGACGATCTGCTGGGACGTGACGGGCGCATGGTGGATGCGCTGGATGCCGTCGGGCCGGCCGAGGCAGTCAGCGAGGGTTTCCCGTTCTTCCTGCCGGCCGATTTCGCGCGCCTCGCCGAGACGGCATGAGCTTCGCGGCCGACCAGCAGGCCGTCGTCATCGGCCTCAACGCCGCCATCGTCGCGATGATCGGCGACGCGCCGCATGTGCTGGCCGTTCGCCATGTCGTGCCGGACATCGCCAAGGGCGTCAGGCCCGAGCGCGACGGCCTGCCCTTCGGTCCGTTCGAGCCGCTGGCGCATCGCACGCTGGAGGCCGGCGTCCGCAGCTGGGTGACGGGCCAGACCGGGCTGGAGATGGGTTATGCCGAACAGCTCTACACGTTCGGCGATCGCGGGCGGCATGAGGTGAACCCCGGCGAAGGACCGCGCGTCGTGTCGGTCGGCTATCTGGCGCTGGTGCGCGCGCAGGATCTGTCGCCGGCGACGGAGTCGCACTGGCAGGACTGGTATTCGTACTTCCCCTGGGAGGACTGGCGCGCGGCGCGGCCCGCCGTGATCGACGCGGCGATCCAACCACGCCTGAAAGCGTGGGCGACAGGCAACGCGGCGCGTTGGGAGCGGGCGCGGCTGTGCTTCGCGTTCGACGGATTGCCTTGGGACGAAGAGAAGACGCTGGAGCGGTATGAGCTGCTGTATGAGGCGGGGCTTGTCGCCGAGGCGCGTCAGGACGGGCGTGCGAGCGCGCAGGCGCAACCGGAGGGGCTGGGCCAGGCGATGATCTTCGACCATCGCCGCATTCTCGCGACGGCGATCGGACGTCTGCGCGGCAAACTGAAATACCGGCCCGTGGTTTTCGAGCTGATGCCACCGGAGTTCACGCTGCTGGAACTGCAGCGGACTGTGGAAGCCATCACAGGAAGCAATGTTCACAAGCAGAATTTCCGGCGGCTGGTGGAATCCGGTGGCCTTGTCGAAGGCACGGGCCGAATGTCTGCACCAGCGAAGGGACGCCCTGCGGAGAAATTCCGCTTCCGGCGTGAAGTCCTGCGCGAACGGCCGGCGCCGGGCGTGAAGCTGACGGCGGCGCGAGGGAGGAAGTCATGAAACGGATCATCGCAGCTGCCGTCACGGCGTTGGCGTTCATCGCGGGCGCGCATGCGGCTGAGGCGAAGTGGACGGAGACCGAAGTCACCCTTGGCGAGGGCGACGGCACGCTGCATGGGACATGGGTGGCGCCGGGGGCGGCTGACGAGGGTTTCGACGCCGTGCTGATCATCTCCGGTTCGGGGCCGACCGACCGCGACGGCAATCAGGCGAGCATGAAGAATGACTCCCTGAAGATGCTGGCGCACGCGCTGGGCGAGGCCGGGATAGCCTCTCTGCGTGTCGACAAGCGCGGCGTCGCGGCGAGCCTAAAGGCCGGACCCAAGGAAGAAGACCTGCGCTTCGACACCTATATCGAGGATGCGCGAAGCTGGGTCGACCTGATCAAGACGATGCCGGACGTGAAGCGTGTGTTCATCATCGGCCATTCGGAAGGCGCGCTGATCGGCGCGGTCGTGGCGGGCGATGACGGCATTGCCGGTCTTGTGAGCCTTGCAGGTGCGGGCGTGCCTGCGGCTGACGCGCTGCGCCGTCAGATCAAGGCGGCCCCGAACGGCGAGCAGATCCTCGCACTGGCGGAGCCGACGCTGCAGAAGCTGGAGAAGGGCGAACTCGATCCGGCGCCCTCGCCGCTGCTGATGTCGTTGTTCCGGCCGAGCGTGCAGCCCTATCTCATCTCGTGGTTCAAGGTGGACCCGCGCACTGAGATCGCTAAGGCCAAAGGCCGGGTGCAGATCGTGCAGGGCACGACCGATTTCCAGGTGCTGGTCGAGGATGCCGAGAGCCTGAAAGCCGCGCGGGCCGATGCTGACTATGTGCTGATCGAGGGAATGAACCACGTGTTGAAGGTCGCGCCCGTGGACCGTGGCGCGAACGCCGCGACCTACACCAATCCCGACCTGCCCCTGGCCTCGGGCGTTGCCGAAGCGATCATCGGATTTATCCAGAAACCTTAGAGGCCGGAAAACGCAGGCTTAGGCAGCGCGCGTGGTTCGAGGCCCTGCAGTGCAGGGCACCTCACCATGACGATTTTCCTTGAATTCAGCCCCTTGTGGATTTCCACAGCCGCTATATATACTCGGTCAGAGTATAAATGGCGGAGGGTGCCATGGTTGCCGAAGTGCTCAGCTTTACGCCTGCTGTCGAACGGGAAACCGAGGCGCTGTATGAGCGCGTGAAGTCCGTCATTCCCCGCTTCGAGTGGGAGATGCACGCGCCGTATATCGCCGAGATCAACCGGCTGAAGCGTGAGATCGGCGCGGTGGTGCTGGCGCACAATTACCAGACGCCTGAAATCTTCCACTGCGTATCGGACTTTGCCGGCGACTCGCTGCAGCTCGCGCGCGAGGCGGCGAAGACGGATGCGAAGATCATCGTGCAGGCCGGCGTGCACTTCATGGCCGAGACCTCGAAGATCCTGAGCCCCGAGAAGACGGTGCTGATCCCCGACATGGAGGCGGGCTGTTCGCTCGCCGCGTCGATCACCGGCGCGGATGTGCGGCTGCTGCGCGAGCGGTTTCCGGGCGTGCCGATCGTCACCTATGTGAACACCTCGGCCGAGGTGAAGGCCGAGAGCGATATCTGCTGCACGTCGTCCAACGCGGTGGACGTGGTGGAGTCGCTGGGCGCCAAACGCGTTTTCATGATCCCCGACCAGTATCTCGCGGCCAACGTGGCGCGTCAGACGGATGTGGAAATCCTGACCTGGGCGGGTTCGTGCGAGGTGCATGAGCGCTTCACGGCCGACGACATCAAGGCGTTCCGTGCGTCGCATCCCGGCGTGGTGGTTCTGGCGCATCCCGAGTGCCCGCCGGAAGTCGTGGCCGAGGCCGACTTCGCCGGATCGACCAGCGCGATGATCGGTTATGTCACCGACAAGCGCCCCGCCCGCGTGGTGATGGTGACGGAGTGCTCGATGAGCGACAACGTCGCCGCGAGCCTGCCGGATGTCGACTTCGTGCGGCCGTGCAATCTGTGCCCGCACATGAAGCGGATCACGCT
>VFQQ010002313.1_pt1 | contig 22008 bp, 38 predicted proteins | sample 3512341 | NCBI WGS metagenome assembly VFQQ01 (sample SAMN10412373, study PRJNA504923) | tailings metagenome | isolation source: Relicate 2 Philex TSF1 revegetated site | place: Philippines: Tuba, Benguet | collected 2017-08-29 | reverse complement strand
TACCCACTATGCGCATTGCCTGCCCAGCCGCCATGCGCATACCCACTATGCGCATTGCCTGCCCAGCCACCATGCGCATACCCACTATGCGCGTTGCCTGCCCAGCCGCCATGCGCGTACCCACTATGCGCGTTGCCTGCCCAGCCACCATGCGCATACCCACTATGCGCGTTGCCTGCCCAGCCGCCATGCGCGTACCCACTATGCGCGTTGCCTGCCCAGCCGCCATGCGCATACCCACTATGCGCATTGCCTGCCCAGCCGTATATCCACTGTGCACCACAAGATTGAAATCGATGTCTAGCTGCATTTACATGGCCACCTTTGTGATACAGTTGACAGCAACCAAAGTCGCTGGAAGTTTTCAACACATGTACAATGCAACTTGAGCTACGAGGCATCCTGCGGCATGGCCAGCACTCCCAACAGGCGGCACACCTGCTTGTGCCCGCCCTGCCGCCAATCATTGTGCTGGCAGGCTACAGAGCAGAACCGGGCGATGCGGCAGCCCGAGCAGCGCTTGCTCTTGCCGCCCTGCACCTCAGCGCAGCGCAGGTAGCTGCAGCCGGGGCGGCCGGCCGCTGCCTGCGCCAGGTCCAGCTGCACCTGCTGCTGCCGCTCCGGCTGCTGCTGCCACAAGGCCTGCAGCGCTGCCGCCAGGCCACGCATCATGGGCAGCGCTTGCTCAACAAATCGTGTCGCACTGCCCCAGGCCTGCTGCCGCTGCTGTGGAGTGAGTTGAAGGTGCCGTGGCAGCTGCCCATATAAAGCAGGGTCTTCGCTGCAGGCAGCGCGTTCGCAGCGCAGCCTGTGCATCCAGCTGCGGACCTCTTGTGCAGCCAGAGCTGCAGCCCCGGTCCGAGGACCAGCGGTTTCAGCCTCGCCCACCATCACAAGCCACAGCGCGGTGCAGTGGGCAACGCGCAGCACACCAACCACGACCTGTGAGGGAGGCGCCGCAAGCGTGCACGACTATAAGCCCAAATTGAAGCTTGCGCCATGCCGCGTGCCGCACATTCCGATGCTGGACATTTAGGGCTGCTGCTGAGGTGACATAAACCACCGGCTTCCACCAAGGTGCCCTTCTGAGCGAGTGCACATACCTTGGCATCCACAGAACTCCCCAGCCAGCGCTCCCATGGGGGGTTGAAGGCAATGGCTGCGGCCACGGTGGGCGACTGCTTGGCAATCTCATGAAGGCGTGCCAGGTGGTGCACCGGCGACTCGCTTCCAGCCGGCAGCTCCTGCGGCAGGTCATGGCTTGGCAGCGCTGTTTCTGCAGGGCTGCCGATCCCTAAGCGTACGAGCAGGCAGGCCATGCAAGAGGAGCAAGGCTGCTGAACAGCGAAACCGCCCCTTTGACCACGTGCAACTTGCCTGCAGCAGCTGCAGTTGGTACTGCACCAGGGCCAGCAGCTCAGGGCTGTTGTTGACTGGTACTCCTAAGGAGGCAACCACCTCCAGCTGCCTCAGCACTGTGAGGCATGGCTCTGTGGCATGCTCACAGCTGGCGCTCAGGGCTGCCAGATGGGTCACCGCCATAGACTGCAGCGCATCCCTGCGTTCAGCATGGGGCATGAGTAGTGCTCAGCGCGTAAAGGAAAGCTCAAATGGCTCAGCCAATGAAAAGGCAAACGCAGCATGACACACAAAACAGTGCTGTGTTGGCCCTGCATTCTCACCCACCTGCTCAGTGCAGGCTCTTGCCCCTCCGGTTGGCCCTGCCCCTCAGCGGCAGATCTCGCGGCAAGCAGCACATTGAAAGCAGTCGCCACAGCTGTGTGGGGGTGGCAAGCCATGCCGGGCACTGTGCTGAGCGCCGCCAGAATGTCCGACTGCGTACCCAACAGCATGTGGACGGCGCGGCAAGCTGTGCTGTGCAGCACCTGCAAGCTGTGGGCCTGGGCTGCTGTCAGGCGCAGGGGCGTGCTCTGTGCTGGAGCAGCACAGCCGCTGCAGCCTCCGCAGCCCAGGTGCAGGCTGCGCTCTCCCATTGCTGCCGCTGCAAAGTGAGACGTCAGGTGCATCACGACGAATGGGATGGCGGGCAGGGGCGCAAAAGCCGCCACATCAGAGGCCGGAAGCGGCAGCAGGGCTGGCACGAGGCGCAGCGCTGCATTGGCTGCCACACACCAATCAGACAGCTGGCCTGCTGTTGACAGTCCTGTGAGTCTTGCTCCCAGCAGGCAGCAGACAGCAAGCGAATACAGAGCGGGCTGGATGCTGCCGCTGCTTGCACCAAGCTGTGCAGCATGCATGTCCTGATTGATAGCCTGCATGCCAGCGCTGAGCTCGCTGCTGCTGGCGCCGCCCAGCAGCTGCTGCCATGCTGCTGCCAGGCGCGGCAGCAGGCGCAGGGCAGCGTGTGTAGCTGGCTGCGCCACAGCTATGCCCTCAAGTTCCGGAGTCCCTGCCTCCGACACCACCGGCATGCGTGCGCAGTAGCGCGCGCCCGCCTGCCCCACAAAGCAGCAGACAGCCAGCGCTGCTCTGATGTAAGTGCTGCGCTGCGGCCCGGCTGGCGGCAGCCGTGCTGGTGCTGCCGCAAGCAGTTGGCTTGCTAGGTCGAGCAGCTCGCGGGCATTGGCCGTCAGTGGCGCGGCAGGGGAGGCCCCTGGGGCAGCGGGTGGGCGTACCAGAGCTGGGGACCACCAAGCGTGCAGTGCCGCGATGACGGCTTGCTCTGGGGCGGCCTCGCAAGGTCCCGCCCGCCCTGCCGCCGCCGCTGATGCTGCTGCCATGCCAGTGCCAGGGCTTGAGTTGCCAGCACTGCCGCGCCTGCTGGCGGCACTGCCCCTGCTGCTGCTCGGCTGTGGCTGATGGAAGGCAGCTGTGGCTGCTGTCAGTGCACAGTGGTCCAAGGCCTCAGCCAGCTGCCGCTGCTGGGCGGGGCTGGCCTGCAGCTGTGCCTGCAGCGCCTGGCTAAAGCTGGTCGGCAGGTCATGCATCGCGTGCAAGTACCGGCAAGCGTTGTACAGGAAGTCCACGTCTCCTGAAGCGCAAATGGTTTGAAAGATTTGAGCGGGTCGAATGACCCGGGCATATAGCTGCACGGGCAGCCCGCGCACGTCCGGAATTGTGGACCCAGAAAGGCGCCCCTGCACTCAAGCGCTGCGTGCATTCAGATGCATGGCTGGTCTCTGCATGCAAGCTGACCTACCATGGTCCTCCGCCAGCTTGATGGCCGTCTGCACAGCAGGCGCCAGCCAGGGCACTGCCTTGGCCGCCAGGGCCGACCGCTGGGGGATCTCTGACTGGCTGTGTGCAGGGTCTCCCAGCAGCAGGCCTATCAGTTGAATCAAGGACCAGACATCCAGCAACACGGAGGCTGCGGCTGCGGCTTGAGAGGCATCCGCTGTGGTGGCGGCCAGCACGCCGACCATTCGCTGCCAGCTGCCAAACAGGAATGGCTCTGCCACGGCAACGAGCAGCACTTGCTCATACGACAGGGGCAGCTGTGCCATGCCGAGCAGCATCATTGCAAGCCGCAGTGTGTCAACACCTGCAGCGCAGTAGACGAGCTGCACTGAAGCTGGTGCCGGAGGCGCCGCCTGTATGAGGAGCTCCAGAGCCGGCAGCACAGCCGCCAAGTCAGTCACAGCCCTGCCATAGCATGGAAGGGGAGCAAACAGCAATTTCAGCGTGAGTGGCTCTGGCGCGCCTGTGCGCTGCCGACAGCATCAGTTGGCCGTCAGCGAGCGCCTGCCACACCTGGTGAAGCGCTTTGCCTCCGCCTCGGTGGCCGGCTGCCGCCCAGGGGCCCTCCCGGCCGGGCACGGCGGACAGGAACTCTCTTGCTGCCACATCAAGCTCTTGGCGGGTGCCAGGGCCGCCTGGAGCCTTGGCCAGAAGCCGGGTGAGGCGCTGCAGGTGCGGCAATGCGGCCTGTAGGACGCTCATGTGCCTTGGATCGCTCAAGCAGGCGAGAAGCAGGCGGGACTTGCAGCTGGAGGTGGCCAAACGCTGGTCATGGTTGCACGCTTGTCGTGTCAGCACTCGTCATGCGAGGCAGGCCGTTGCTGCAGCTTCATACGTGCCTGGTGCCATGCCAGCGGTGGATCGATGCAGACGCCAGCATGACCTGCCACCATGCCTGTTGCAAGTGAATTTGCACCAATGCTACAAAAAGAACCTTGATAATCAGAAGCGGGGGCCGAAGCAAACAGGGCTGAATGGGAGTGATGGATGACCGATGCAACCGAAAGCTGAGAGTCTGAAATGACGAAAAGCAGAAGAAGGTGAGCAGTCACAGTAGTGCGCAGCAGTCAAGTCAAAAGCCCCGCCAAAGCGAGCGTCACGATCACGCCAAGCAGACCCATTATCAGCGCAATGCGTGTGATCACGCATTTGGCGGCAGTGGCGTGGTGCAGCTCGCCCAGTAGCAAGGCGCCGAAGCGGCCGGTCATGGCATGCCGCCTCACACAGGGCGCCCCACCACGATGCCGTGCTGGGTGGGCAGGCCCAGCGGCACCACGCTCTCCAGCTGCCAGCCGCTGGCCTCAAACAGGGCGCCCCACTCGCTGGCGCTGCGCTCCTTGCTGCCGCACATGACCAGCATCTGGGGGGTGGGGCGCAGGAGGGAGGGCAGAAGTGGTGAGTGGTGAAGGAAGGGATGGGACAGCAGGGCAGGAAGTGTTGGAGGGAGAGCAGGGAGGGGAAGGCAAATTCAAGCATATGCCTCAGCAGTGCAGCCTGCCCGCCCGCATGGGGGCGCCGGCAGCGTCGCAGGCCAGGCCATGGTGCCCGACTTAGCAGCAGGCAGCACAGCATGCGCATGCACAGCACTGCGGCCCACCTGCAGGTCGATGCACAACGGCGCCAGGCTGACGTGCCGGTCCTCAGGCAGCACAACCTGCATTGAACAACGGAGGGTCGGTGCATGGAAGGGTTGTCGTGTGCTTGCGGCTGTGGTGGATGAGTGCAAATGGAGCCATTTTGGCTACAGCCGCTGCACATTAATGCAAAGCCGCAGCTGCTGACGACGGCCCTTCACCAACTGAGCTGTCAAAGAATTTCTGGGCCTGCACAGCCATGCCTCACATCATGACGATGCCGTTAAGCCCCCTCTCTCACCTCGCACAGCAGAACACGCGACTGGGGGTGCGCCGCTTTCCGCACAGTCTTCATGATCTGCGGCAGGGCAGACAGCCATGGACACTGGTTGTTCAATGTGCCAGGACGCTGTTCGGGCTGCAGCAGCATTGTGGGGAAGGAGAAGGGTGGCAACGTGTGTTGCAGCGCGCCTGGTCCACGTGCTGCCAAGCAGGGCAGCATTGCAACTACAGCACCTTCGCTCACCTTGATGCAGTCGCTGTCGTCCCAGTCGTGCAGGATCTGTGCGCAGGTTGAGGCAGTGCAGCAGGGAAAGCATGCATCAGAGCGCCGGCTCAGCTCGGACGCCCCTTCATGGTGTGCCTTAGCAGGCCATAAACCCGGGTTGCTAGCAGTTTCCCGTCTGCTTACGTGCTTGAGGAAGTAGACGTCCGCTGCCGGTACACTCTCAAAAAATTCGCCGCCCACCAGCTGCAGCCGGTCGCCGATGGGGATGTCGGGGTGGGCAGCTGCCCACACCTGGTGCGCTTCCTCAATGACAGGCGGGCTGCCAAGCGAATCATGATGGGGGGAGGTGAAGCATGTGTTGGCAGTTTACGGCATGTCATGGCACAGAGGCGGCAGCATTCCTTCTGTCTTAAAAAACACAGGAGTCAACAGACAGCGTGCGAATTTGAGCACGCTACAGCGGAGCTGCGTGACAAACCAGCACACTTGCCCCTGGCTTGACCCAACCAACTCCTCACCGGTCAAAGAGGATGCCCCGCATCTCGGGGTAGTCCTTCAGCAGCGCGCCCAGCATGCCGCCCGCGCTGCCGCCAATGTCTGCCACTGTGGCATCCGCATGCTGGCTCCAATCATACCCCTACACATGTGTAGCATGGGCGAACGGGGTGCCGCAGGTGGCCGCTGGCATGGGTGCAACCTTGGCAGGCATGCGCGAACCATCAACCATTTAATCAGCAGCGGCGTGCCTTGCATGCTGGAACACAGCTCAGCACAGCGCAGCACAGCGCAGCACAGCACAGCAGGTGCTACCTGGAGGATGACCGGGGACATGGATGAGCTGTTGGACTCCATGAAGCGGTTGAAGTTGGAGGCCTCGTGCGGGTGCTTGTTCAGCCTGCAGGAGTACAGAAGCCAGGGGCTGGCCACGATCTTGACAGCCCAGCTCAGTGGCTGCACAGCTGCACCGCATCGAACAGCTACCTGGACACGCGGCGGCCCATCCATCCCACCTGCGCATCACCACTGCGGCTGCACATGCAAGGCAGCAGGGCGCTGCCGTACTGGCAGAATGTCTCCCTGAGACGTCTCCCTGAGACACATGTACAGCCTCACCAGGCCCAGTAGTCAAGGCCGCCGGTCCAGTCCTTGAATGCAAATGAGTCCTCGGGGTGGGTGGCCCGCACAGCGTCGGCCAGCTGCACAGATAGCAGCAGGCTTGTGGCTGTGTCCCATGAGTGCAATGTTGTTAACAGGTCTGCTGTGACGAAGCATGCTGCATGGATACTGGCGGTGAGCACATGCACCCATAATGCAAGGAGCAGTCACTCAAAAGAGCACATGCACCCATGCTCACCTTGCTCCAGCCGCCGTAGGACTCGAAGCCCATGTGCAGCACCTGCACCACCGGCAAGGCGATGCTTGTTGCTTGGGTGCACAGCTGACAGCATTTGTCGCCACCGTTCTGTGCTACATTGGCACGCTTGGCAGGCCAGTATCAGCGGCGACAGAAGCAGGGAGGCAGCTGCTGTGAATAAGGAGGCAGCTGCAGCATTCACTGCACAGCAGCCGCACCATGTCCTTCATTGAGTGCGGCTGACCGCCACGCAGCAGCTCGCTGGCCGCATTGTTGGCAAACACGCCTGCTCGGGTGGTGGGGACACGGGCAGCAGGGGAATTTGTTGACTTGCGAGTGCACAGGCGGAGGTGTTAGCAGTCTGCTGGTACCTGTGCGGGGCCGCAGCGCCCTGTGAACTGCCGGCCATGCAACACTTGTGTGGCCCACAGCGCTGCGTGGCACGGTACCAATGGCAGCTGCGGCCCTCTCTAATGCCCCGCCACGCACCCCGGCTGGGCTCATCAAAGATGCCCATGGTGGCAAGAAAGCGCAGCACGCGCTCCAGCTGGTCTGGCTTGGCACCAACCGCCTGAGCAATGTCGGCAGCGGGCGCGGTACCACCAGCAGCTGCCAAAGCCTCCGCCACTCCCAGCTGGGCGGCGGTGTAGAGGCACTGCGTCTGCATGAAGGCGTTGCTCGCACCGTGCACCAGCTCGACGGCTGCCAGAGCCGGGTCGGCGTGCGTCTGCAGCACAGGAGGGGGAAGGTTTGCACAAGCCTCCGATGGGTGCGGTGCCGGTGCCAAAGGGCGGCGGCGGCAGCTGCGGCATCCCCAGCCCAGGCGGGGCGGGCAGCGGCGATCATCATGCGGAGCGCTGCCCAGCGCAATGTGAGCGCAGGCAGGAGCGGGCGCACCATAACGGAGTTTTTGCAGGGGCAGCAAACGCGGTGAGACGAGATTTGGGCAACAAACTGCCAGCCCACAACCGGGACGCCAAAGCGGTTGTAGCTGCGTGATTGTGGGGCCGCGGGCACGCGGGTCGACCTCATCCAGGTGTCGCGGGCGGCAGCGGCCGCGGCCTCACCACCACACAAGGCAGTGCTGTCAAACTCATTACGGTTTCTTTGTCAGCCTCCCTCACCGCCCACATCAACTCCACTCGGCATCATGAGTAGCTTTTATGTTACACACCTTCGGTAGCTCAAGTGGTGGCCGGGCACTGCGTGCCGCATGCCGGCCCATTGCGCTGCAGCCGCATGCAGCTGCATTGGTAGCATGTGCACACGTGGCATGGCAGCTGTGCTTGCCAAACATGTTGCCATTGTCACATGAATGGTACTGTTACATCTGGCTGGTTACGATGAACATCAAAGCTTCCGTCCATCGCCGTTGCGAGCCCTCAGGGTTGCGAGCCCTCAGGAAGGCTACGCAGCCAAGCTGCTGCCCACACATGCCAGGCATCGGCAATGCAGCCTGCCCACGTGCCAGACGTTTGCCCGGCAGAGCGGCAAGCCATGACGGATGCCACTGCTAAGGCTGCCTGGTGGGGCCTGCGTGGCAATGTGTGGACTGCGGGTCGCGCCGCAGCGCCGCCGCCTGCCCCATCAGCTCCCCATGCAGCGGTGCTGGTCTCAAGCTCCCCGGCGCGCCTCAGTCTGCACTGCACTGCAGCCTCTTGACCTATCTGCGCATCATGCTGCAGCGCCTGAGCACGCTGTCGGGCGGCCTGCGCGCCGTGGGCGGGCCCTGGGCCGCCCTGCCCGCCCTAGCACGCCATGTGCGCATGTACGGCTTCGGGTCGCACGTCAGTGACAACGGTGAGGCCTGGCAGGGCAGCGCTGCCCGATGCCCAAACCCTGCTCGCTTGCAGGCTCGCCCGTAACTCCTGCAACCCCTCCAACCTTGCCTTGCAGATCCGGAGGTGTGATCGGCGCAGCCGATGGGCGGTCCGAGGGGTCGGCACTGACACTGCCAGTGCCACTGCCAGTAGGCCAGCTGCCACACGCTTGCCCCCTCAGCCGCCTCCCTGCCTAAGCCCCTAACGCGCATTCCGCCTTCCCTCGCAGCTGATGGAGCGTGAGAAGCAGCGGCACCTCAAGGGTGAGGCGCCGCCGCAGGCCGCCACTCGCCGCCTGCGCCGCTGCTCCTGCAGCTGCATTGCCGGCTGAAGTCATCCCATGCTGGTGTTCTGCCCCCATTGGCACCCGCCCGCAGGCCAGACCATCTCGCACATCAAGCAGGTGCCGGGCTGGAGCGAGCGGCTGGCATCCGACTCGGAGGCGGTGGTCAAGGCGGAGCACGAGGTGAGGCGGACGGGGCAGCGTGCATGCGCAGCACATTCGAACAGGTATTTACAACGATGCCAGGTGCAGCAGATTGCGGCCGAGATCTTGGTGGACAGCACCCATACCACTCGCACTGTTTCGAACTGCCGTTAATGCTGCATGCCAGGTCACCGAGCGCGCCCGGCAACCCACGGACAGCCTGCCTGCTGCGAATGAGAGCGACGGCTTACTCGTGTGTTTGCCTCCCTGCTTCGCAGTGCCCCGACTGCCCCATGGAAGAGATGCAGCAGCAGACCATCGAGACCCTCAAGGCAAGGGTGCAGATGCATGCATGCATGAGCTGCACTGTTGCACCAGGAGGGCCTCGTTGCGCATTTCGTTCTGCCGTAGGGTGAAGGCACAGGGCTTGCGCCTCACCTCGCCGCCCTGCATCGCTCACTGTTAACGCATGCCTCATTCCTGCAGGCGGAGGAGGAGGCTGATGCCACCTCCTTTGGCGGCAACGCGCTGCCCTCCGGCGCACTGGGCAATGCCTGATGGCCAGGCTGGCGCCGCTCGGGGCTGCCCTGGATCGAGGCCCCTTGAGCTCAGGAGGTGCAGCTGCCAAGTGGCATCCGAAGCTCGGCAAGGGCCTCTGTCGCCTGTTTGGCAGCATGAACACAATGAATGAGTTCTGCCACTCTACCCTGTTTTCCCTGCATCTTGCGCCGGCGCTTGAATGCGCCAGCTTTTTTCTGGTTGTTTTGCGGTGCCTTTGGTGCCTTGTGTTGGCATGTCACATCAAACTCAGGATGTATTGTGTGTTGGAGCGTCAGCAGTAAAGTAAGTGTCAAGTACGGAGAGGAAGTCAACCCAAATGAGCAGGCAGCCATGAGAACTCAGCTGAGATAGTCTGAGGACCGTCATGACTGCTGTGCCTGCTGCGGTTCAGCATCCATGGCCTCTGCCTCCACCGCTGCCTCGCCGCCACCATTTGCCGCCTGCTCCTGCTGCTGCTCTTGCTGCTGCTCATCTCCTGTTGCCGCATCTGCCTGCTCCGCCGCTGCCTTGGGCTGCTGCGGCGGCGGCGCCTGCCGCTTGTGCCGCGGCTTGGGGCCCCAATTGGCCTCTGCGACCACAGGCAGGCAGCAGCAGTAGAACATGGCGTGCTCAGCACCAAGTATGTTGGCTCGTTGCGCCGCTGCATCAATACACTAGCGCCGCCGCAAGCACGCGGCCCAACACACCATTGTCCTGCTGTGGCTAAGCAAGCCGGCAACCAACACAGCACAACTCCAACCTGCACAGCATGCACAGCACACACCTGGGTTCTGCGGGAAGCGGGTCACGCCCTTCTGCTTGGCCTTGCTCACGGCGGACTGCGCGCGCGAGAAGTTGGCCTTCAGCTCCGGCTCCTTTGACAGGATCTTCTCGGCTGCGGCAGGTGGTGGCGGGAAGATGGGCAATGCACGAGGGTGAGCGAAGAGAAAGGGCAACTCAAACCAGATCTCGCTGCATGGACAGTACCTGCCCCATCAGCAATATGTGGTACTTCTTAGCTTCACGAAACCTGCACCAAAGCTGCATCAGCACACCTGCGGAGCCCGGCTGCGGCGTCTTGATGGGGTGCTCCGCCACCCAGCAGCGCATGACGTCCCAGATCACGTTCCAGGGCGCATCCGTCTTCACACCCAGTGGGTTGGCGTGCGTGCCAGACACCCTGGGGCGGGCGTGGGGTGGGGGGAGGCAGGGGAAGGTGCGGAACCGGATCTAGGCCATATAGCAATGCCGCCAGCTGGTGCAGCACTGCACCCGTTGCACACAGTTGCACGCTCACGGCACCGCATCCAATGCAGGCGTCCGCCAGGAAGCGTGGGTGTGTCAAACTTGCAAGCGCAGCGTACCGGTAGCCGGCGTTGATCAGCGCGGAGCGGAACACCTCGGAGCGTGGCGCCGAAGTGCGCAGCGTCTTGCACCTGAGAAGAGTGGCGGGCAGCAGCCAGGCATGTCCATCAAACACTTGTTGCTTCAGCCTTCCTGCTGCTCTCATATGGCATGCAGGTTGACTCGAGCGCTTGGCTCACAGAAAAACGCAAAATCGATGCAGCCCCGCACAGCAGGCTCACATGTCGTGCAGGTTGAAGTAGAGCGGCACATCCACCAGCTCCTCCGACACATTGGTGAGGATGGAGTGCACCTTGTTGAAGCCCGGCAGGCTGCGGGGCGACATGGCAAATAGAGAATGAGCGTGAGTGAGTGCTGCACGGGGGTGCAGGCAGTCGGCATGTGGCAGCCAAGAGATCCTTGTGAGCGCAGCAGAGGACACACGCGTAACATCGACACAATGCAGTAGCGGCAGCAGCACCACCATCACCACCAGCAGCACCAGCGCCAGCACAGTTGCCCAGCAGCAGCGGCACCAGCAGCAGCAGCAGCAGCAGCAGCAGCAGCAGCAGCAGCATCGCAGCAACAGCACCAACAGCGGGACGAGCACTAGCAAAGTTGTCCAGCAGCAGCGGCAGGCAGGCAGGCGCGCACATGTCCTTGTCCCGCTTGACCTGCGCCAGCAGCCCCGCCACCCACTGCGGGTCATGCAGCGGTTCTGCCCAGAAGGGGCCGCCCAGCTGCAAGCAGGGAGGGGCACATGGTACGGGAAGTGCCGGAGTCAGCTGCGTAAATACTCACAGCTGCTTGCAGGGAAGCCAGCAGCATGCCCAGCAAACCCAAACAATGCCGGCTGACACCCCCTAGCCCTCAATTGTGCACACCTGGAAGCCGCTGCCTGTTTCCTGGCACTGCTGCGGCACCGCGGGGCCCATGCCTGCATGCCAACAGGGCGGAGCAGAGGGCGGGCGATTAGGGACAGACATGAAGCAAGAAAGCAGCGGCGCACATGCGGCAGAGTGAAAGGGCCATGGGCAGAGAACCACGAGCTCGGCTCGCCCTCGCCTCCCACCCATCCAAAGCGAAACGCACCAGTCCAAAGGCACCACTCACACCCCCCATGCCTGTCTGCGCCCCACCTGGCGCGAACTTGATGCCGTTGCCCTTATGCAGGCGCCGCCCCACCCGCTGCCAGTAGAAGGAGTCGCAGCCGGTGGACTGCCACACGTAGCCCAGCCGCGTGGCGCAGTTCTTGACTTCCGCAGCTGCAGCAGGATGGAGCGTGCAAGGTGCCAGAGTGGTTGAGTGGGTGCAGGAGGCAGCCTGGTTGTGAGGCAGGGGATGAAGGGACACATGGTTGCACTGGCTCCCATCTTGCAAGCTGCCGCGGCTGGGCAGCAGGGGGGGGCTGCGGCAGCCTGCCGCTGCTTGGAACCAGGGGCCGCTCGACACCCAGCACGCCTGCAGCTAGCCTTCAGGGCATGCAGGCACCCCTGGGGCGGCTTACAATAAAATCACACCCACCCGAGGGCTTGCATCCAAATAACACCCACCCGAGGTGTACACGCGCACAAAGACGCGGACGTAAAAGTCGATGGACAGCGACAGGACGGGGACGATGTAGCGCTTGTACCGCGCCGCGTGCTGCTCCAGCGAGGCCAGCAGGATGCGCAGCGCCATCTCGTGGCAGTACGGCCTGGCAGGGTGGGGGTGCAAGGGGCGCAGCTCGGATCGCTTGTCCAGGAGTATACACCGCCTTAGACGGCCAGAGAACACCAACCACCGCACCGCCAACCCAGATCCGGCAATCAGCAGCAAACCTCCCGCAACCACCCCGCGCTCACTTGTGCAGGGGGTAGGAGGCGTACTTGGCGTAGCACGCCTCGCCATTGTTGCCGCACAGCACCGCCATGTCGGTGGCGGTCACCAGCAGCAGGCCGCCCTCGCTGACCGCCTGCAATGATTCCGTTAAATCCAGGCATAGTGCATGAGATGAGCAGGTCATGTAGAGGAGTGCACACAGCTTGGCATGCGGCTGTGGGCGGTCATGCCGCCAGCATTCTAAGCGGCAGCCTGCCAAAGCCTGCTGCAATGCAGGCACAACCAACCCCGCCTCATCAGTCAGCGGCGCCCTGTTAAAGCGACAGCCCCCACCTGCACCGCCGAGTCCAGCAGGATGGAGGGCGAGCCGTAGGGGTCCAGGTCCACGGCATCAAACAGGCCCGCATTCTGCAGCGGCAGATGCAGGAGCGGCACGAATTGAGACGAGGGTTCATTTGGTATGCATTGCAGCGGCACTGGCGCCTGCAGGTCCACTGCATCAAAAAGGCCCGCGTTCTCTACAGATGCAGACGCAAGGGTGCAATGGCGGCAGTTGAGCGAGGGGGCGTGGGGGACGTGCCTTGCAGCACCTCTTCCGCAGCAAGTTGCAAACAGCACATGCTGCAAACAGCACAAAGGTAACCTGCACCGACGGCAGCAGGAGCACAGCGAGGCGCCCACCTGCAGCATGACGAGGCGGGCGTCGCCCACGCTGGGCGTCACCTTGTGCCCAATGTCGTTGTGCTCGATGTTGCGCTTCATCGACTCCACCACTACAAGCCAGGTGGGTGCGTGGGTAGGTGGTTGGGGTAAGTGGGTTGGTGGGTGACGAGCAGGTGGGTGGGTGAAAAGCAGGAGGAGGCTGAGGAAGCTGCCAGGCCAGCCAAAGTGTTTCGGCAGCCGTTGTTTGAGCCTCGCTGGCAACATCACCGCGGCGGGGGCTGGGAAAGCGCGAAGGGGCGAAGCACAGCCTGACGGGCCGCTGCAACTTCAGAGTGCACAGGCAGCATGCCCACAACCAATGAAACAACAGCAGGTCACAGGGCACCCACCTGAGGGGTCCAGGTCATTGGCCACCACTTCTCGCACACCCTCCACCTCCTTGGCGTAGCTGCATAACAAGGGGTGTTGCAGCAGGATGTGAAATGTAAGCGGCCAACACTGGTGATCCAACACAGGCAGTAGCGATGTCGAGCACACCCTCCAACTCCTTGTCATAGCTGCAGAACAGGGGGTGTAGCAGCAGGGCTGACGAAGCTGAGCAGCCAGCACTGAGCGGCAGATCACAGGCGCCAGCAGCAGGGCAGCTGAAGCAGTCTGCACAAGCAGGCGCCAGAAGCAGCACACGGCCCAGCCTGCCGCTGCCCAGCCTGCCCCACAGCCCATCAACAACTTGACTGCCAGCACCGCAACCCACTGCCACCCACCGGATTGCGCGCAGGCCCGAGGCAGCCAGGCCCTCCAGCACTCGCACGCCCTCCCCCGCCTCTGGTGCCTTGGCGCCCGCCGCCCGCCCCACGCCCTGATTGGCCGCCTTTTGGAAGGCTTTCTTGGCGGCCCCGCTCTCAATCTCCTTCTCGCGCTGTGCGATGAAGTATTTGAGCACTGCGGGCGGCGGAAAGGAGGGTTGGTCGGGTTGGCAGTTGGTGGTTGAGGCAGTGTTGGGGTGGCTTGGAGTGCGCCGGCTATGGCTTGGTGCCAACATGCTGGCTGCATCGCGTGCCAGACAAGTTGTCCAGCTGCGGCCACAGTGCAGACGCCCTGCATGCCCGCTGGCATGCCTGCTGGCCAACAACACAAGGCAACTGCTCCCTGCGATCCTCACCCGACAGGCTCATGTCGCGGTTCACCACTTGGGCGGGGTTGAAGAACACATCGTTAGCCCGCTGCAGGATGGACCCCTTGCCCTCCGTGCGGACCGTGAAGCCCTCGGGCACAGGCCTGCTTAGGTGGGAGGACGGCAGGGAGCCAGCGGCTGAGCGGCAGAGCAGGCGGCGGCACGAGCGGCGGCGGCTGGCCGTTTGGGCGGCGGGCGCTGAGGCCCCCGCAGGGCTGCATGCATGCAATTGGAAGCATGCTGCAGCAATGCAGGGAGCCGCGAGGCCTGCCGCTCACTTGCTCCCCTCCTGAGCAGCGACATCGGTGGCCATAGTGCGGAGCGCCGGGCTTGCTGCGGCTGCAAGGCACCGGGGCCAGTACTCCAGCAGCTGAGAACGGACGAGCGCGCGTATGGTGGGCTGGGGTCTCCTGCAAACGGCGGGTCAGTGCAGCCGCAGCGGCGCTGGCGATGTCTGTGCAGGCTAATGGGTCGCAGCCAACTACGGCAGCAATGGGGCAGCAGCGATGGCTGCGATGGCAATGTGGGGCGGCCCAGTTGGCGGTGCTCAGTGGCGGCGCCGGCGGCAAGCGGAGCAGCGGACCAATTGGAGACCTGCTGCCTTGCACCCGTCAGCTCTTGTAAAAGGATGTATTGCAATGCGGAGTCTGCGCGGGCAGCGCCCTCTGCTGGTCTTTGTTGATGGCTGCCCAGCCTCAATGCCTCGGGCCCGCCAGCGCCGCCGCCGAGTGCGGCCCCATATGCAGGTTTGCGACAGCTACGCATATGCATGCTTCATTGCAACACATGATCTCAAGCCCTTGTGGGTACTGCATGTAAGTGTGAGACAAAACGGATGGCATGCAGCAATGCTTGACTTCGATGGTGCGGTGCACGCAGCACGGCGCTGGAGCGGCACAGCGTGGCGGTGGCATCCTGCTGTGGTGTGCAACCTGGCGGGTGCTTGACTTGCAAGTAACCGTTGCCTACTCACTACTCTCCGAGCCACAGGCGACTGCGTGCACTTCTCGGCGCCCCGCCAGTCGGCAGCAGCTGCAGGAGCTTGCGCCCCACAGCAAGGCAGGTGAACATCGCATGTGTAGGTTCCCTGTGCGGTTGTAAGCTACGCCCCCGGGCGAACACTGGCTCCAGGCGCTCGCCCACTCGCCGGCGCGCTCGCTGGGGCTCTCCCGGGCGCTGCCCCTGCCTGACATCGACGGCGCATGCCCGTCTGAGACATCGCAGCGACCCACTGCACCTGCTGGCTTTGCTCGCCGCTGCCGCCGCTGTCCGCCGCTGCCTCTCAGCTGCTGGCACCACCCCTTCCTGCCGCCCCTTGCAGGAACCTTGCAGCCCGCCTCAGGTCGCCATCCACCATGCAGGCTGCAATCGCTTTTGCTCAGGGCGTGCGAGCGCTGCAGCGCGTCTACCGCTTCAGCCCGGAGGTCGCTTGCCGCATCTTGCACTGGCGCTCCGCCGCCGCCGGCACCGCCAGCAGCGCCCGCCATGCCGGCAGCATATGGCCGCAGCAGCCCAGCCGCGCGCAGCGAGCCCTCTCTGGCCTCAGCGGCGAGGTGGCCACAGCGACAGCAGGGGAGGCACCGGCTTCGCAGCCTGTTCTGCCGCTGTGTGAGCGCCCAGCGCAGCATGCCGTCCCGCTCGCCGACCTGCTGGCCTGGCGGGATGCGGCGCAGCAGCAGGCGGAGGCTGTTGGAGACAGCTGGGTGGCCTCTGACCCAGATGGGCCCACCGCTGAGGACCTGCAGGTGAGGGCCGCAGCACGGGGCAGCTGATCGGCACTTGTATGCCCGGCTGAGGTGTGTATCATTGCGAGCATTTGTCCACGCGTTGGCCGCTGCGTCATCTCGCATTGCGCGTATGGCTGTTGGGCAGGCGCTTGCCAGTACCCAGCATCCTGCCTGTCCAACTCTGCCTGTGTTTCACGTCGCTCTGCTGTGCACCTTCCGACCCACCCCAACCCCAACTTGTCTCCGTTCCCGTCTCTTCCAGACCGAGCTGAGCTGGCTGCTGGACGATGCACTGGCTGCCCTGGCCCGCCCCGGCCATGATTGGAAGCCCGCCAGCTGGCAGCAGGTGGAGCGAGACCTGCGGCGCGGCGGCCCGCTGGCAGACGCCGCCTGCCAGTACATGGTGCAGCTGCGGGAGCCTCTGGAGGCGCTCGGTGAGAGCCAGGGTTGGTGGCTCGTACAGTTTTGAGTGCAGCGTTCTGGGGTGGGGCAAAGCAGGATGCGGACAATGCAGCAGCCCAGCTCAGTTGCGACAAGCTTGGGACGGTATCTCTGACATGCTTCTCGCTAGCGTGTGTGGTGCAATGCCAACCGACCCGGCTGTCCCTATGGCCTGACTGTTGCCCACCTGCAGAGGCGCTGTGGCAGAGGCGGCTGGGGCAGCGCATCCCTCTGCAATACCTCACCGCCTGCGCCTTTTGGCGGGACGTTGTCATGTCAGGTGGGGGCAGCCAGATTCGTTGCTTGTGTGTGCGAGTGTGGCAAGCGCTGCAACATCTGTTAATGCGGCTGCTGTCTTCCTTGTTGATACCATGGCACACCTCCACCTCACGCAGTGGGCCCGGGGGTGCTCATCCCCCGCCCCGAAACCGAGCTGATGATCGATTTTGTGCAAGAGGCAGTGGCCGCAAACCCCGCCCTTACAACGGGCTACTGGGCCGACCTGGGAACCGGCAGTGGAGCACTGGCGGTTGGGGTGGCTCGGGCGCTGCCGCAGGCGCAGCAGGTGCGGAAAGGGGGCATAGAGCGGCAGGTGCGGGGGGTATAGAGCGGTGCGCGCTCATAAAGGCTACGCATAAGGGGCTGGAGGAGGTGGGGGCATCTCACCTGCAATAGCCGCAGAGATAAGCCAGTCCGTATCATGTGCCGACGGCGCCACCTCAGTGCAGTCGGTTTTTGAAGCTCCGGGTTAGTCCGCTCACACATCGCAGGTGTATGCAGTGGATCTGAGCCCCGTGCCGCTCTCCTATGCCGCCTTCAACGCGCGGCGCTTGGGCGTGGGGGACCGTCTGACCACGCTGCAGGTGAATGAGCTTGGCACTGGGCACATCTGGGCTCACGGACCGTGCATGGGCTGGAGATCATGGTCCCCTGCCCTCGCTGTTTGCCTGAGCCTACCTCCAGCACAAGCTATCGGATGAGCGCCACCCGCCCTGACAGCATGCTTGTCCTTCCGGCTGTCTCTTGCTTTGCAGGGCAGCTGGTACGAGCCCCTGCAGGCAGCGGGCGTGCGGCAGCTGGCGGGCATCGTGAGCAACCCGCCCTACATCTGCTCGGAGGACATGCCCGGCCTGCAGGCGGAGGTCGGCGGGTGCGTGAATATGTGTGGGCCGCCATTGTTTGCCAGGGTGGGTGGTGGGTGGGGATACATGTGTGCGTCGGTTGGGTGCTTGTCCTTGCCTCCAAGCCCATCCCATCCCAGCGCTCCCGCTCACCCCACCCTCGCAGGCACGAACCGCACCTGGCACTGTGCGGAGGCGAGGGCCTGGGAGTGGATTGCCTGCTGCCCATCTGCACAGGCGCCGCCCGCCTGCTGCAGCCGGGCGGCTTTCTGGCGCTGGAGACGGCGGGAGGCGAGCAGGCACACTACATCGCAGATGTGCTCCGCCACCTGCGCCGCGGCGCCTGCGCCTGGGGCGACCGCACAGGCGGCAGCGCCAGTGCCAGCGGAAGCAGCAGCGAGGAGGAGGGGGAGCGATGTGCGTTTGTGGATGTGCGGGTGAGGCGGGACCTGCGGGGTGTGGACCGATTTGTCACTGCCTCGGCTGCGCTGTGAGGCGTGGCAGTGCGGTGAATGTCTGTGTATGTAATGCCTTGCTTGGTACAATTTCCAGCATATGCATGTGTAAGCACCATTGATTGTGTGGCAGCAGAAGATCTGAGGTCGAGTGCCTGCCGTTGTGACCGTGTGAGATTGCCATTGCAGTTTTACACGGCCAGTCTGAATACAATCCCCTGAATAGATACAGTTTGGGCCTCTCAGAAAATGGCAGCATGCAGAAGGTGCCGTCCAGCTTTTTCCAGCTGCACGGCGCCGCCTGCTGCGCCGGCCACCCATTCACAAGCGCTGCGTGCGGAATCACGCGCCACGAACTGCTGGCAGCCGGCCAAGAGCATGACAAGTCAGCAGGGCACGCACGCAGCCCCGCCGCGCTGGCTGACTGCGGCCGCGCCCAGGCCTCGGTCAGACTACAGGAAGCACTCCATCCTCCCTCAGTCGGAGGGCGCGTAGTCGCTGCCCTCGTCCTCGCTGCTGCTGGCCTCCTCCTCCTCGCTGTCGCTGGCCTCGCGGTACGACACCGGCTTCTTGGCGGCGGCGGCGGCGGCGCCGCGGCGGGGCGCCGCCGCGCGGGCGGGCGCTGGCGACACCGACATGTCGATCACGTCCTCCTCCTCCTCGTCCTGCAAAGGATTGAGGAAACATCAGAGATGATGTGACTGAATGAGGCAGGCCTTCAAGCTTGCCATGCTGCTGCGTGCAGACACCCCGCATGCACGTGTCTGAGTGCTGTACAACTCTGCTGCACTCCCTCACACCCACCTCCGAGTCGTCCACCACCTTCTTGGCCTTGCCCTTGCCCGCGGGCGCCGCTGCTGCCGCCTTGGCGCCGCCGCCCAGCTTGCTTGGCCCGGCCGCCGCCTTGGCGCCCTTGGCCACGCCGCTCTGCTTGTTGAAGGGCGAGGGCCGCATGCGCTGGACCTGCGGCGGCAGGAGGGGCGTGGGTAGGGTGAACTGGTTGAGAGCGCGGCGCACCTCAGCATTGCGCTGTGGGAGCAGGGCAGCAGGGAGGCGGGACCTGCAACCCAACACCGCGACATGCGCACCTGCAGCCATTCCCTGTCACCCCCTGCCACTCGTCCCCTCCCATCCATCCCGACGCACCTTAGGCTTGGGCGCGGGCAGCGGGGATGCCGCCACCTCATCGTCGTCCACCAGGTCAAAGTCGTAGGCGGCCTGGGCGGGGGCTGCCGCCTGCTGCTTGCCCGCATTGGCCATGGCCTGCGGAGGGGTGGTGCAATCGGAGAGGGACGGGGAGGCGGTCAGAGGGGACAGCGGCTTGTGTGGGCCGCAACTGCAACTGCAATTCACACTGTCTGACAGCCGCCAGCCACCTTAGAGACATGCGCCGCGCCTCAAACTGTTCCAGCCCAGCCAGCCCCTGCACACCTTGGCCGCCAGCGTGTTCTTGGCTGCTGCTGCGCCGCCGCGCCCGCGCTTCTTGGGCTCCGGCTTCACAGCGGGGCTGTTCACCTGCAGCAGAGGATGGAGTCAAGGCAGTTGGCCCTGGAGGGTCAGGTGGAAGAGATGGCTGCGCTGCTGCCCTGCGGGGCTGGAGGAAAGAGAGTTCCAACCAGCAGAGGAGCAGGCAATGCCTGCAGCACAAGTCCTGGTGCCAACCCAGCAAGCACGGCATGCCGCCCAGACGCACCTCGTCGTCGCTCTCAGACTCGCTGGCGCTGGACGGCTCGCTCTCGTCCTCCTCCTCGCTGCAGGGCAGGGCGGAGTGGTGTGCAGGGTGATGTGTGGGTCAGGTCACGTGAGAGTGGGCAGGGGAGAGCAGCAGGCTTGCCATATCGGCAGCTTATGAAAGCGCACAACTCGTGCACAGCCGCCAGCCATAAGGCGCTCCCTCTCACCTGATGACCACAATCTTGGAGGTCTTCTTGGCCGCTGCTGCAGCAGCCGCCCGGCCGGGCCGCCCGCCTGCCGAGGTGGTGCGTCCAGAGGCGGCGGGTGCGGCAGCAGCAGGTGCAACGGCAGGCTTGGGGGAGATGCCCAGGGCGCCCATGCGGCCCGCCAGGCGCGCCATGAGCTGCAGGGGTTGGGGGCAACGGTAAGCAGGGGGCTGGTGAGGAGGCAGGCGGGCATGGTGATGACTCTTATCGCTGAGCCACCTCAACGACATGGTCTACATGTGTCGAACTGTTCAGCAATAGACACAAACATATTCCAAGCTCACCGACATCTCCTCCTCCGCAGGCGGCGGCGGCGGGGGCGGCGCGGGCGCCTTGGGCGGCAGCGCCGCCGCAGGCTTGGCTGCCGCCGGCTGCTTGGCCGCAGCGCCGCCGGCGGGCCGCTTGGTGCCCACAGTGCTGCCAGTCTGCTGGCTGGTCTGCATGGAGGTGGCGCCAGAGGGGGCGGGCGCTGCGCGCGCTGCGGGTGCCGCCCGCTGCCGCGGCTTGGCCGCCGCCTTGGGCCGCCGGAACTCCTCAAAGTCGTCATCTGCAGGTTGGAGGAATATTTGAGTGTGCTCAGGCCATATTCGGTGGCTTGCTTGAGCTGCGGGAGTGCGCTGCTGTGCTGCCCTCCATACCAGCTGGAGACTTGCTACCACCCGAGTTGCCCCTGTGCCACCACCAAATGTGCACCTTGTGCAACCGCCATTTCCTCACCCTCAAAGGCGTCATCCGAGTCCGACAGCTCATCCTCGTCGTCGCTCCACTCGTGGCCCTGCAAGGGCGAGGCGGAGGGACGGCAATGTGCAAGGTGCATGGGTGGCTGGCGCTCTCCTGGGGCTGCTGAGCAATGCACCCTTCCTTGGGGGCTGCTGTCAGCAAAGCTGCAAATCGGCAGCAAAGTGCAGCTGGCATGCCTCCCCTGACCCACCTTCTTCTTCTTGCCCTTGGCGGTCGCCTTCTTCTGCAGCGCTGCCTGGTGCTTGGCCGCCTTGGCCTGCTGCCGCGCCAGCTGCGACTGGCTGCGCTCCTGCTCCTCCTCGTACTCATCCAGGGACTGCAGAGCAGAGCAACAGCAGGGTTAGGCAGGAGGTCGTGACTGTGCGGGAACAGTGTCTCAGTGAGGCAGGTGATGTGCAACAAACCTGTCAGCCCAGCGCACATCAACAGCAGTCCTATGCGCAGCTGCGCACCACACTGCCCCCGCACCACCCAACGCTGCGCCTCACAATCTCAAAGGCCTCCAGGTCGGTGAGCCACATGTCCTTCTCGGTGGTGCCCCGCAGCCGCTCCACTGTCTCCTTCCAGTCGTCCGCCTCCTGTTGGGGGAGAGAAGGAGGGGCAAGGCGTCGGGAAGGAGCAGAGCAAAATGAGGCGGCGGGACAGCAGAGGCCGGCCAGTGCAGTAATGGCTGCCGGCGGTGGGGTTTCAGCAGCCTGCCAAGGGCACCCTCGCCAGCCCCTGGTGCGCTCCACACCCGCGCCAAACCACGACCACGCCCACCCTGCAAACAAGAGCAGTGCCGTCCGACCAAGAGTGCCCAGGCCGCACCTTCTTCAGTGCCTCCACCTTCTCCAGCGTCAGGCTGGACAGCGGCATGGACAGCAGGTAGTCGTAGCTAGCGCCCGCCACCTCGCCGCCCTCCTCGCCCTCCTCCTCGGGGTCGGCAGCGGCCTGGCGGGGGCAATAGGGAGGGGATGAGGCAGCGTAAGTTGCCATGGGCGGTGCTGCTGAGCCTGGCATCTGCTTACATTGAGTCCTGCCACCACGCCCACTGCAGCGTGCAGGCCTGGCATGATGGCATTGTGACGCCTCCAGGCAGCCCCCACACACTGCCACTACCCGCTTCGATTGCTCTGCCCCTGCTCAATTACCTCCACTCTGCCACTCTGCCCCCAGTT
>VFQQ010002311.1_pt1 | contig 22012 bp, 18 predicted proteins | sample 3512341 | NCBI WGS metagenome assembly VFQQ01 (sample SAMN10412373, study PRJNA504923) | tailings metagenome | isolation source: Relicate 2 Philex TSF1 revegetated site | place: Philippines: Tuba, Benguet | collected 2017-08-29 | reverse complement strand
GCGCCGGCTCGGCCCATGCGGGCGTGCTGATCGCCCGCGTCGAGAACAACACGGTGGAGAGTTTCGCTGCCGGGGCCGTCTTCACCCTGGCCCCGATCGTGATCGTCGAGCCGATCCCTTCGGTCATTGGCTAGATCGGTCCGGCGCTACGCCGGCATCGGGCGGGCAGAATCGCCGCCGTCCGGCCGGCAGTCCGGGGCGGCGGAGGGGCTGGTCACGCTCCGCCTTGCTCCCGCCCCGGTTTCGCGGCAGCTTGCCCCTTCGTTGCGCCGTCCTGAACAACAAGTCCCGAGCTCGTGACCGAAACGCCAGACTCCGAACCCGCCGGCAAGTCCGGCCCCAACACGGCCGTCACCATCGGCATCGTGGCACTCGCCGTGGCACTCGCCGGCGGCGGACTGTGGTGGCTGCTGACCTCGCAGCTTCCCGCGCCGGCCCCCGCTCCCGCGCCGGCCCCGGTGGCGGCACCGGCTCCCCCGCCGCCACCTCCCCCGCCGCCGCCCCTTCAGCTCGACTCCTCGCCCAGCCCCTATCCGCTGAGCCGCTGGCAGCTCGCCGAGCCGCCCATCTTCGGCGGCAAGGTCGAGAGCGCGAAGATCCTCGGCCGGTCGGATGCGAATGCGCAGGACAACCTGCGCCTGGATGACGTGGTCGAACTGACCGGCTGGGCCGGCGACGCGGCGCTCGGCATGCGCATCCAGACCGTCCTGTTCTCGGCCTGCGACGAGATTTTCGCCTCGGTTCCGGTCAACGGCCCACGGCCCGACATCGCCCAGAGCGTGCACCGCAACCTCACCCCTTCGGGCTGGACCGTGCGCTTCATGATCGCGCATGTGCCCCGCTGCGCGCGGACCGAGGTGCGCATCTGGGCCGCCGCGCCGGGGCGCAGCCTGCTGCTGCCCTTCGAGACGCTGCTGCCGCTGCAGGCTACGCCGATCGGGGTGGAACGCCTGCCGGCCACCGTCTCGCGCGGTGCGCTGGCACAGCCCCCACGCCAGCTGCTGGAGCCGAAATCCTTCACCGTGCCGGGACCGGGGGCGGTCACCCTGCGCGGCTGCGGGGCGACGGACTGCGCCTCCACCGGCACCCTGGCGCGCGGCCGCCACGCCGGCTTCGTCATCGAGGCCGGCCCCGAATGGTCGCTGATCGCGGTGGGCCAGCGCGCCGGCTGGATCGCCAATGCCTCGGTGCAGATCGCCCCCTACGAGGCGAACCCGCCTCCAGCCGCACCGGCCGCAGGGGCGGCGCCGGGCGGTGCGGCGCCGGGCGGTGCGGCGCCGGCCGGGGGCGCCCCGCCGGTGCCCCCGCCGTTGCCCAAGCCCCCCGGCTGACCCGCGCCGGGCCGCCGATGCAGCGGTCGGGCCCACGCCGCGCCGGCCTCGTCGTCGTCTCCTTCCATACCGGGCCGGCGCTCTGGGCGGCGCTCGGTTCGGCGCTGGGGCAGGCGGCCTGCGCCCGCCTCGTCCTGGTCGACAACGGCAACGACGGCGACACGCTGGCGCGGCTGCGGGCCCTGGCGGCAGAGGAACCGCGGCTGCGGCTGATCACCGGCCAGGGCAATGTCGGCTTCGCCGCGGGCTGCAACCTCGGCGCCGCCGCGCTCGATACCGGCACCGTCGTCTTCATGAATCCCGATTGCGAACTGCCGGAGGGCGCGCTCGATGTGCTTCTGGCCGCCCTCGAGGCCGATCCCGGGGCCTGGATGGCGGCGCCGCTCCTGGTCGACGCGGCGGGCGCGGTGCAGCCCGGCACGCCGCGCAACGCGCTGACGCCGGCCACGCTGCTCGGCGAAGGGCTCGGCCTGCATCGCCTCGCCCCGGCGCTGTTCCCGCCGCTCAACCGGCATCGCCAGGCGATGGGCGGCGCGCCCTTCGCCGTTCCCGCCTGTTCGGGCGCCCTCTTCGCCATGCCGAAGGCCCGGTTCGACGCGCTCGGCGGCTTCGACGAAGGCTATTTCCTGCATGTCGAGGATCTGGACCTCTGCCGCCGCGTGGGCGAAGCGGGCGGGCGCATTCTCTGCCTGCCCGCCCTGCGCGTGCTGCATCACGGATCGACCAGCCGCGCCCCGGCGGCCCTGGTCGAAGCCCACAAGACCGACGGCTTCGCCCGCTACCTGACCAAGCATTTCGGCGCCGGGCCCGGCATCCGCCTCCTGATCGCGCTGCTCCGCCTGCGCCAGCGCCTGCGCTTTCCCCGCTCCTAGGAGCGCCCGCGAATCCGCGGCGACCGCCGCAGCAGGGCGAGCGGCGACCAGGACAGCGCGCGGGCGATCTCCCGCAGGCCCGCCCGGCGGGCCGCTCGGATGGCCCGCCGCTCCGCCCGGACCCGCGGCAGGCCGGCGAGCGCGTCGCGCAGGCCGCGGGCGAAGGCGCCCCCCTGGCCGCCGCGCCAGGCCTGCAGCAGCAGGATCGCGGTGGCGAGGAGGTGGAGCGGGAGGAGCGGCCAGAACAGCGCCGCCGGCATGCAGCGGATCTGCAGCCACAGCCGGTTGCGCGCCCCGTGATAGACCGCGAAGGCCGACCGGCGGCCGGCGCTGGCCCCGCCGACATGGTCGACCACGGCCTCCGGCACCAGGCGGCAGTCGCCGCCCGCCAGCCGGTGGCGGAAGCCCAGGTCGACATCCTCGCAGAAGCAGAAGAAGGATTCGGCGAAGCCGCCCAGGTCGCGAAAGCGTGCCGTCCGATACAGCGCCGCCGCGCCGCAGGCGGCGAAGACCTCGCCCGCCGGCAGGTCCTCCAGCCGCGATCCATGGCCGCCGCGCCAGGGAATGCCGGCGGCCGAGAGCACGTCGCCCGCCCCGTCGAGGATCGCCGGATCGGCGGCGTCGCGCTGGCGGCAGGCGAAGGCCTCGGTCCGCGGATGCGCCGCCGCCGCCGCCAGCAGCCGCTCCAGCCAGTCGGGGGCGGCGAAGGCGTCGGGATTGAGGAGCGCGAGCCAGGGCGCGCGGGCATGTTTCGCCGCCTCGTTGTTGCCGGCGGCGAATCCGAGATTCGCACCCGCCTCCAGGAAGCGGAAGCGCGGATCGGTGTTGGCGGCCCGGGCGGCGGCGAAGGCGCCGTCGGTGGAGGCGTTGTCCCAGACGATCGCCTCGAAATCGGCCATCGTCTGGCGCCCGAGCGCGGCGAGGCAGCGGGCCAGATGCGGACCGGCGTCGTAGACCACGATCAGCACGCTGACGGCGGGGCTGCCGGCTGGGTTCGGGGGCGAATCGGGCAAGGCCTTCGTTCCGGCGGTTGCGCCGGTCCGGCGCGGTCGTCCATCATGCCTTGCCCTTCCCCGCACCGGAACCGCGACGGCGACCCTCGATGAGCAGCAGGACGACGACCGGCCGCCCGGCCGAAAGCGCGGCGCGCGGGCTGATCCTGCTCGGCCTCGCCATCGCGCTCAACGCCGCCTTCGTCGGGCTGACGCCCTTCCGCCTCGGCTATTGGGGGCCGAGCGAGGCGATCGGGGCGAGCCTGCACGTCTCCGCCGCCCTCACCGCCCTGGGCCTCGCCCTGCTCGCCGCGCTCGACCGCGCACGGGTCGCCGCGGCCCTCTCGACCCCGGTCGCCTGGCCGCCGCTCCTGCTCTCGGCCTGGAGCTTCGCCGTGGCGCCCCTGGCCGACTATCCTTGGCTCTCCGTCTTCGGCGCGCCGCAGACATCGGAAGGCGCGCTGCTGCATCTCGACAGGGCGCTCTGGACGCTCGGCGCCCTCTGCCTGAAGGGGGAGCGGCGCTGGGCGCTCGCACTCGTCGCCGCCGCGGTGCTGCCAGCGCTGTCACAGCCCCTCCTCTTCCTCCTGGCGCCGGCCGCGCGGCTCTACTTCTTCCCCGACTGGCTCGCCTTCTACGGGCTGCTCGCGCCGGCGGTGGTGATCGGCTTCTGGCCGGATCGTGGTCAAGGTGAAGGACGGGCGAAGGTCTGGCTGCTGGCCGGTGTGGTGGCGCTGCTCCCGCTCGCCGTGGCGCAGAATCGCACCGCCGTCGCCGCCGCCCTGGGCGCCACCCTGCTGTTCCTGATCATCGAACGGATTCAGGTACTTGCACGGCTGTGGCGGCCACTCGCCGGGATCGGGCTGGCGCTGCTGCCGGCCTTCGGCCTCCTCGCCGTCTGGTACGCGGCCCAGCTCATGCCCTTCGGCACCTTCTGGTCGCGGCTCCAGGCGATCCATGTCGCCCTCGGCGTTTTCCCTGAAAATCCATGGACTTGGCTGACAGGCGAGGGCTGGGGCCACGACATGCTGACCCTGCTGCGGCACCTCGACCGGTCGGGCGCCACCGAGTATCGCGACGGCGGCCCGGTCTGGGATCTCGCCGTCCGCGACTATTTCCACAGCCATCACGGCGCCTTCGAGGCACTGCTTTCCGCCGGCATCCCCGGCGCGATTCTCTTTTGTTCACAGGCGGTTGTGCTGGCGCTGACGGCGGTGCCCAGGCTGCGTTGGCTGGCCGGCGCCACCGCGGCCGCCTTCGCCGCGGCACTCTGCTTCTGGTTTCAGGCCGATGCCACCGCCGGCTTCCAGGCGGTCGCCTTCGCCGCCCTCGCCGCCCCACCCAAGCGATTGATCGGACTGCCGAAACCGGCACTCGCGGGCGGCCTCGGCCTGGCCGGGCTGGGCGGGCTTGCCGCCGCCGCCTTCCTGATCGGATTCGGCCTGCCGGCTCAGCGCAGCCTCGCCGCGGGCGCCCTGACCGCCGCCACCCCGCCGGCCGCCTGCGCCGATTACCCGGCCGAGGGCTGGCGCGCCGATCTGGGGCTCTCGCGGATGATCGGCGGCCGCATCCTGCAGGCCCAGACGCTCGGCTTGGCGGGCGATCGGGCGGACCGCCTGGCGGGCACGATCTGCTTGATGGAGCAACGACTTGGCGGCGATCCCTCGATCTACCTGATGTTCTGGGGCATCGACTTCCGCAGCCGTCTCGCCCATATCGAGACCTTCGCGCCGGCCCGTGAGCGCTTCGCCCCCCTTTTCGCTTCCTGGGGTGCCCTGCTGGAACGCATGCTCGCACTGGCCCCCGGGCGCACCGACCTCGCCATCGGCTATTTCGGATGGGCCATCAGCCAGGGCCGCCACGCCGAAGCCGCCGCCCTGGCCGATCGCCTGCTCGGCCGCCGCCCGGAGGACCCGATCCTCCTCTGGTTCAGCGGCAACGCCATGATCTTCAATCACGACGCGAATGCCGTACGCCGCGGCGTCGAGCGCATGAAACGCGCTCTCGACCTCGGTGTCGAACGCTTCGTCCCGATCGAACCGGGCCTGCGCCGGAGGGTCCAGGCGGCCTGAGTCCCCCGCTTCCGCCCTGTTGCCCGGGCGACACACCGGGCCGCTCGCGTCAAAGGCGTGAGCCAAAATAACCTTTTGCTAATCCGGGGAAGCTGTTATCCATCTTCGACAGCCGTGCGTAGCTTTGGCCCTAGTCGTGGCTAGGCGTGGCTAGCAGAACTGAGTTTAAGCGTTTTCGCTCTTGACCGAGGGGTGGACAATGAAGCGGTTTCAACTGATTGGAGCGGTCGCGCTGGGGACGACGGTCCTCGCCGGTGCCGCCTCCGCTCAGACTTACGGCGGCAACTATGTCGCGCCGGACGGTAACAGCGCCACCGCGCCGGGCGCCGTCCTGGATACCGTGGTTTCGCGCATCACTGCGACCGTGACCGGTTCGGTGACCGAAGTGCGCATGGCCGAGATCGGCGGCGGCAGTGCCTTCTCGCCGCTCGGTCTGGCGAGCGCCGGCACCAGCGTCGGCAACAAGGGCTTCGGCAGCTCCACCGGTGTCGCCGGTCAGGGTGCGAAGCGCCGCCTCGGCCTGTGGATCAACGGTGCGTATTCGGACATCGACTACAACGAGCCCGGCCTGCGCACCGACGGTGACACGAAGTCGGTCGGCGTCGGCCTCGACTATCTGGTCACCGACAACATCATCGTCGGCATCTCGGCGACCTACGAGAACACCGACCTGAAGCTGCAGGACGCCTTCGGCAAGTTCGAGCGCGACGGCTGGACCGTCGGCCCGTATGTCGCTTTCCGCCTCGGCCAGTACTTCACCCTGAGCGGCAATCTCGGCTTCTCCTGGCTGGATTCCGACGTCAATACCGCCGCCGGCGGCACGGGGTCGTTCGACACCGATCGTTGGTACGCTTCGGCGATGTTGAACTTCAACTACCCGATCGGCCAGTGGCGCCTGGGGGCCTCCGTCGGCTACCTCTACATCGACGAAGAGGATGACGGCTACACCACCAGCAACGGCACCGTGATCGCCAAGGACACCCGCAACATCGGCCAGGGCCGCGCGGGCGTCAGCGTCGGTTACAACTTCGGCGGCATCACCCCCTACGTGATGGGCCGGATCGAACACGAATTCGAGACGACGGACACCGTGTTCGTCGGCGCCCGGGCCGTGAAGCCGGACCGGACGGGTTTCGTGGTCGGCGCCGGTCTGGCGTTCAACTACGGCGCCTTCTCGGGCGGGCTGCTGCTCACCTCGACCGAAGGTCGCGACAGCTTGGACGTCTACACGATCTCGGGCACCGTCCGCGTCACCTTCTGATCTGACGTAGACTTCGGTTAAGAGCGATTGCCGGGGCCAGCTTGAGAAAGCTGGCCCCCTTTTTTTTGCTGATCTGCAGCCTCCTCTTGGGCGGCTGCGCCGGTGGTCCCCTCGAATTCGTTCAGACCGGCACCGACCTCGCCGATTCCCTCGCCCGGCGGCACGGCTGGAGCAAGGTCACGCACTCGACGGCCGAGTTTCCCGTACTGGTCGCCTACCGCCGGATCACCGCTCGGGGACAGCCGCTATCCGTCTATATCGAAGGAGACGGCGCCGAATGGGTCGGCCGTCGCCGCCCTGCCGATCCGACCCCGCAGGATCCCGACGCCTTCCGACTCGCCATCGCCGATACCGCCGCGAACCGGCTCTATCTCGCTCGGCCCTGCCAGTATCTCGCGCCGCCGCAGCTCGAGCGCTGCGATCCGATCTTCTGGGATACCGGACGGCTGGCGCCAGCCGTCATTTCCGCTCTCGATCAGGTCATCGAGCGCGAGAAGGCCGCGGCCGGAGCGGGTTCGGTCCTGCTCTACGGCAAGTCGGGCGGCGGCGTGGCCGCCGCGTTGATCGCCGCCCGGCGCGGCGACGTGCGTTTCCTGATGACGGCCGCCTCCTACCTCGACGTCGGCTTGTGGACACGAACGCTCGGGGTGACTCCGCTCCGCGACTCGCTGGATCCCACAGCCTTCGCCGGCCAACTCGCGCGGATCCCGCAGTCCCACATCGCCGGCCGAAAGGACGAGATCGTCCCACCTATCGTGGTCGAAAGCTATGTCCGCCGTCTCGGTCCCGACGCTCGGGCACGCCTAGATGTCCAGGCTCGATTCGACCACGAATGCTGTTGGACCCGCGACTGGCCCGCCTTGCTGCAAGCCCATCGCCCGGCGGGTGTTTGACCCTTCGCGCGAAGCGGCGGTATAGGAAGACTCCCCCTCGATCCGGTCGTCCCCAAGGCGCGCATGAGCGTGGCACCATCTGGCGAAGCCGAACACGCACATGTGCCCCATCAGGCCCAGGTTCGTCTCGTCGTCGACGGCTATCGCGGTGGCCGCTACAACATCCTTCTGATCGGCGGCCGCTACTACGGGATCGCCCGCACGGAAGGCATCGTCGACCTGGAACGGCTGCGGGTCGGCGACTTCAGGGAGCGGGTTTTCATCGGCGAAGGCTTGGCGGAGGTGAGCGCCGCTCTCGACGCCGAACCCAAGGTCTTCGAGCTGCCGGACTGCGCGCCGAGGGTGGTCGAGGCGCGCCACGGCAAGAGCCACTACGCCATCGTCGAGTATGGCGGGCGGCATTTCGCGGTGGCCACCGACGACATGCCCTTCGAAATCGGCAAGGTCCGCACCGGTCGTTGCCGCCGGACGGTTCACGAGGCGGCCACCCGCGCAGAGGTCGAGCGGCTGATCGACGTCGATCCATGGGCGTGGTCGACGGACCCTGCGCCGGAATCCCACGGCATCGGCCTCGCGTCGGCGGCGCCTGTGGAGCCCGGCGCCTTCGCGCTGTCGACCGCACGCATCATGCTGAAGGATGCGACGGTGGCATTGCCGGTCAATTCCGCCGCCGATACGCTGAAGACGGCCCTGCTGCGCGGCATCCGGCGCGGCGTCTCGGTGAGGCTGCCGGTCCTGCGGAACGTCAGTCTGGAAGTGGCGCCGGGCGAGAGGCTCGGAATCGTCGGTCGCAACGGCTGCGGCAAGACCACGCTGCTGAAGGCCATCGCCGGGATCTACCCGTTGAGCGAGGGAACCCGGGCGGTGAGCGGCTCGATCGCGCCGGTCATCGCTCAGGGCATCGGCTTCGATCATGCTCTCTCGGTGCGCACCAACATCAAGCTTTCGATCGCCCACATGGGGCGGCTGTCGGGCTATTCGCGCGCACTGGAGGACGCGATCCTGGATTTCGCCGAACTGACGCATCGCGCAGAGATTCCGCTGCAGCAGTTGAGTTCGGGACAGTCCGCGCGCCTCGCCTTTGCCGTCACCCTGTTCCAGACGCCGGACATCCTGATCCTGGACGAGGTCTTCGCCACCGGCGACGTGGCGTTCGTCGCGCGCGCGACGGCGGCCATGACCGAACGAATCCGCTCCACCCCCATCACCCTCTTCGTCAGCCACGATCTCGCGACGGTCCAACGCGTCTGCACTCGCTGCATCCTCATGGCCGAGGGACGGATCATCGCGGACGGCCCTCCGGCGGCCATCATCGCCGAGTACAGGCGCCTTTATGAGGGCGTCGCGCCGTGACCCCCGCCGGTGAGGCGCGGGGCACCGAGCGGATGGACACGCTCGCCGACGTGCTGAGGACCGTGTCTTATCTCGCCGTCATCCGGCTGCAGCGCCGCTACGTCGGCTCTGCGATAGGAGCGCTCTGGTCGCTGCTTCATCCCCTGGCGACGACGCTCATCCTGATCGTGGTGTTCAGCAACTTCCTGCGCGTTCCGATCAGCAACTACGCTCTCTACCTCGTCGCCGGCGCCATTCCCTGGGGCTTCATCAGCAGCGGCCTGACCACCGCCTCGCAGTCGCTGATCAGCCGGCGCGAGGTGCTGCAGAGCTCACTCGTCTCCCCCGCCCTGTTCGTCCTGGCCGACGTTTTCGCGGAGTTCATCACCTTCGTCGTCGCCTATGTCGTTCTTCTGATCCTGGCGGCGCTGATCTTCCATCCTCCGGATCCCATCATCGCGCTCCTGCCGCTGACCCTCCTGCCGCTGGTCACCTTCACCTTCGCGGCCGCGATCCCGATCGCCTACCTGGCGGTCAGGTTCCGCGACATTCCTCATATCCTGCAGATCTTTTTCGCCATGATGTTCTGGCTGGTCCCCATCGTGTACAGCCCGGACATGGTGCCGGAGGCCTACCGGACCTACATCGTCTACAACCCCTTTTCGTTGCTGATCCAGCCGCCGGTCATCCTGGCGCATGGCGGCATCCTTCCCTCGATGCGCCTTCTGGGCGGCGGACTCGCCGTCGGACTGGTCACCATCATCATCGCCTGGGTCGCGCACAGGCGGCTTGGCCGCAGCGTCATTTACTACCTCTGAGGCGGCGGCGCCCACCGGACGCGGCGCTTGACAAACCGGGCCATGACCCGCAGCTTCCGGCGGATTCCGGCGTCGTTTCCGCCACGCCGATTCCCGCGCAATCAGACCATTTCAAGGCCGCCGCCGGCATGCTTCCTGAGGCCGACCTCGCCCGCATCTACCGTTCGCTCCGCCTCATCCGCCGCGCGGAAGAGGAGACGGCGAGAATCTATCCCAGCGACAAGATCAAGAGCCCCGTTCACCTGTCGATCGGACAGGAGGCGGTGGCTGTCGGCATTTGCGACGTCCTGCGGGCGGAGGACGTGGTGTCCGGCACCTATCGCGGACATGCCGCCTATCTGGCCAAGGGTGCGCCGGTGCGGGGCATGATGGCGGAGATGTATGGCAAGGCGACGGGGGCCGCCGGCGGCAAGGGCGGGTCCATGCATCTCGTGAGCGCGGAACACAACGTGCTCGGCGCATCCGCCGTCGTCGGCACCAGCATCCCCGCCGCCGCCGGCTACGCGCTGGCCCTGAAGCGCGAAGGCAAGGGGCGGGTCGTCGCCGCGTTCTTCGGCGACGGCGCCACCGAGGAGGGGGTTTTCTACGAGAGCCTCAATTTCGCCTCGCTGCATCGGCTGCCGATCCTGTTCGTCTGCGAGAACAACGGATTCGCCATTCATACGCCGCTGTCCAAGCGCTGGGCGTCGCCCGCCCTCTGCGATCGCGTGAAGGGTTTCGGCATGCCAGCGGAGCAGATCAAGGACGGCGACGTCTTCGCCATCCGCGACGCCGCCGCCCGGCACATCGCCGGCATGCGGGACCGCACCGGCGGACCGGCCTTGCTGGAGTGCTTCACCTATCGCTGGCGCGAGCATGTCGGCCCGGGCGAGGACTACGACGCCGGATATCGCGACCGCCAAGCCCTCGCGCCCTGGCAGACGACCGATCAGGTGACCCGAGTCGCCGCTATGTTGGCGCCCGAACTGCGCAAACGGATCGACGAGGAGGTCGAACGCGAGATCGCCGAGGCGGTGGATTTCGCGGAGACCAGCCCCTGGCCGGAGCCGAAGGAGTTGTTCAAGGATGTCTTCGCAGACTGAGGGCGCCCGCATCCTGAAATACGTCGACGCCCTGTGCGAAGGCGTGGGCCAGGAGATGGAAGCCGACCCTTCCGTTTTCGTCTTCGGCCTGGATGTCGACGACCACAAGGCAATCCAGGGGTCGACCCGTGGCCTGCTGCAGCGATTCGGCGCGGACCGCGTGTTCAACACGCCGCTTTCCGAGGACGCGATGACCGGTGTCGCCATCGGCGCCGCCATGGCCGGCATGCGCCCCATCCACGTGCACATCAGGATGGACTTCCTGATGCTGTGCATGAACCAGCTGGTGAACATCGCGGCCAAGGCCCGTTACATGTACGGCGGATCGGTGAAGGTTCCGATGGTCGTCCGCAGCATGATCGGCAAGTCCTGGGGACAGGGCGCGCAGCATTCCCAGGGCCTGCATTCGATGTTCATGCACGTCCCGGGCCTGAAGGTCGTGGCTCCCTCGAACGCCCATGACGTGAAGGGCGCGATGATCACCGCCATCCGCGACGACAACCCGGTGATCTTCGTCGAGCACCGCCTGCTCTACGGGACCGAAGCCTATGTGCCGGAAGCCCCTTACGAGGTGCCATTCGGCAAGGCGCGCGTGACCCGCCCGGGCAAGGACGTCACCCTGGTCGGGATTTCCAACATGCTGGTCGAGTGCCTGCGCGCCGCCGAACTGCTGGCCGAGGTCGGTATCGAGGCCGAGGTGATCGACCCGATTTCCCTCGTCCCCCTCGACTTCGACACCATCTTCGCCTCCGCCAACCGCACGGGGCGCCTCCTGGTCGTCGACAATGCCTGGATGAATTGCGGCGCCAGCGCCGAGATCCTGGCACGCATGGGCGAGAGCATGGACCGTCCGGTGAAGCTGAAACGCATGGGTTTCGCCCCTACCACCTGCCCAACCAGCCCGCCGCTGGAGGCGCTGTTCTATCCGAACCCCGCCACCATCGCGACCGCCGCGCGGCAGATGCTGGAACCGGGCGCGCCGGCTTGGGATCCCGAATCGGAGCGGGCCAAGCTCACCTATCAGACGCAATTCCGCGGACCGTTCTGAGCGGCCGGGTTCAATCCACCAAGCGGGGCGTGATGTTCTACGAACTTGCCGTCAGCACCTGGGGTGACGAAGAGATCGCCGCGCTCCATCGCGTGATCGAAAGCGGGCGCTTCACGATGGGCGAGAACGTCGCCCGCTTCGAGGCCGACTTCGCCCGCTACTTCGGCATGAAGCACGCGGTGATGGTGAATTCCGGCTCCTCCGCCAATCTCGCGGCCGTCGCGGCCCTGTTCCACAAGAAGGAAAATCCGCTCAAGCGGGGCGACGAAGCCATCGTGCCGGCGATATCATGGGCGACGACCTATCATCCGCTCCAGCAGTACGGGATGAAGCTGCGTTTCGTCGATGTCGACATCGACACGCTCAACATGGATATCGCGCAGCTCGAGAAGGCGCTGACGCCGAAGACCAAGCTGCTGGTCGCCGTGTCCATCCTCGGCAATCCCTGTGCTCTCGACGTGATGCGGGCCTTCTGCGACAAGCACGGCCTGTACTTTCTCGAAGACAACTGCGAGTCCATGGATGCCGAGGTGGCGGGCCGCAAGACCGGCACTTTCGGACATCTCAACACCTACAGCTTCTTCTTCTCGCACCACATCTCGACCATGGAGGGCGGGATGGTGCTGACCGACGACGAGGAACTGGCCCACCTGTGCCGCGCCATCCGTGCGCACGGCTGGGTTCGCGACCTGCCGGAGAAGACCGCTCTCTACGAGCGCAAGCCCAATGACCGCTATCAGGCCTACCGCTTCATCCTGCCGGGCTACAATCTGCGCCCGCTGGAGATGTCGGGCGCCGTCGGTATCGAACAGCTGAAGAAGCTGCCCGCCATGACCGCGGCCCGGCGCAGGAACATGGAACTGTTCCAGAAGCTGTTCGCGGGCGACGAGCGCTTCATCATCCAGAGGGAGCACGGCAAGAGCTCGTGCTTCAGCTTCACCATCATTCTGAACCCGAAGCTGGGGCCGGACCGCGATTACATCTTCCAGGCGCTCGAGAAGGCCGATATCGGCTATCGCGTCATCACCGGCGGCAACTTCCTGCGCCATGACGCGATCAAGTACTACGACTACGATGTGGTTGGCGGCACCTGCGCGAATGCCGACATCGCGCATGATTATGGGCTTTTCGTCGGCAACCACCCCTTCGACATCACGCCCCAACTGACCAGGCTGCGCGAGGTTCTGGACAAGGCGTGGAAGGAATCGACGCAGGCGCGGTGATCCCCATGGCTGACGGCTTCAACATCCTGGTGACCGGCGGCGCCGGCTATCTCGGCTCCACGCTGGTGCCGATGCTGCTTTCGCGCGGTCACAAGGTGACCGTCATCGACAACTTCATGTTCAAGCAGAACACGCTGGCTCACGTCTGCCACGAAGCAAACTTCTCCGTCGTAAAGGGCGACAGCCGCGACGAGGCGACGATGAAGCCGCTGGTGGCCCGGGCCGATGTCGTGATCCCGCTGGCGGCCCTTGTAGGGGCACCCCTGTGCAACGCCGACAGGACGGGTGCCGTCACCATCAACTTCGATGCCGTGAAGATGATCTGCGGCATGGTCTCACGCGATCAGCGGATCGTTCTTCCGAATACCAATTCCGGCTACGGCATCGGGCAGAAGGACGCCTTCTGCACCGAAGACAGCCCGCTCAGCCCGATCACGCTGTACGGTCGAACCAAGGTCGACGCAGAGAAGGCTGTGATGGAGCGCGAGAACTCGATCTCCTTCCGCCTCGCGACCGTGTTCGGGATGTCGCCGCGCATGCGCGTCGATCTCCTGGTCAACGATTTCGTCCATCGCGCCATCTTCGACCGCGCCGTCGTTCTGTTCGAGGCGCATTTCAAGCGCAACTACATCCATGTGCGCGACGTCGCCCGCGCCTTCATCCACGCCATCGACAATTTCCAGGCGATGAAGGGGCAGAGTTACAATGTCGGCCTGTCGGACGCCAACCTGTCCAAGCTGGAGCTCTGCCAGCGCATCCAGAAGCATCTGCCGAAGTTCGTCTTCCTCGAGGCGCCGATCGGCGAGGACCCCGACAAGCGCGACTACATCGTGTCGAATGCGAAGATCGAGGCGACGGGCTATGCGCCCGCGCATTCACTCGACGCCGGCATCGCGGAACTGATCAAGGGCTTCACCATGATCCGCGATACCCATTACGGCAACGTCTGAGCTCATGGGTTTCGACCTCGACGGCCGCCGCGTCTGGGTCGCCGGCCATCGCGGCATGGTGGGCGGCGCGCTGTGCCGTCGCCTGGCTTCCGAGAAGATCACCCTTCTCACCGTCGACCGAGAGATGCTCGACCTGCGCCGTCAGGCCGATGTCGAAGCCTGGGTGAGGGTGAACCGGCCCGATGTCGTCGTCATCGCCGCCGCCGTGGTCGGCGGCATCAAGGCCAACGACGCCTATCCGGTCGACTTCCTTTACGACAATCTCGCCATTCAGACCAACATCCTGCGTGCCTCGGCCGAGGCGGGCGTCTCGAGGCTGATGGTGCTGGGGTCCTCCTGCATCTATCCGAAGCACGCCGAGCAGCCGATCACCGAGGAAACGCTCCTCACCGCGCCGCTGGAGCCGACCAACCAGTGGTACGCGCTGTCGAAAATCGCCGCGGTGAAGCTCGCTGAAGCCTATCGCAAGCAGCATGGTCTCGACTTCATCTCCGTGGTGCCGACCAACCTCTATGGCCCGGGCGACAATTTCGATCTGGACCAGGGGCATGTGATCTCGGCCCTGATGCGCAAGATCCACGAGGCCAAGCGGGACGGCCGCGACGAGGTGGAAATCTGGGGGACCGGCAGCCCACAGCGGGAATTCGTCTATGTTGACGACGCCGCCGACGGCCTCGTCTTCTTGCTCCAGCACTACGCCGCCCAGACACCGATCAACCTGGCCGGCGGGGAAGAAGTCAGCATCCGGCAACTGGCCGATATCCTGGCCGGCATCATCGGCTACCAGGGGCGGTTCAAGTACCTGACCGACCGCCCGGACGGCATGCCGCGCAAGCTTCTGGATGGTTCGGCGGTTACGGCCCTGGGCTGGACACCCAAGACCGGACTGAAGCAGGGATTGACCGAAACCTACCGCTGGTTCGTGGAAACCGGCGGCCAGGGGCGGGCTCGCGGCTAGCCCCGTGCTTTAAAGTATCGGCCCGATACGGTATGTAGCGGGCGGAACAGCCGCGTATTTCGGGCAGGCGACTCCGAGGGAATGGCCGCCCAGATCTTGGGGATATTCATCCTATGAGCGATCTCGATCTCCTGCTGATCAATCCGGGCGGGCGCGAGCAGATCTACCAGGCGCTCGGCGAGGAACTGACGGCGGTCGAACCCCCCATGTGGTGCGGCATCATCGCCAACAACGCGCGTATTCACGGCTATTCGGTGAAGATCATCGATTCCGAGGCCGAGCAATGGGGACCGGAAACGGTCGCGCGCAAGGTGACCGAGCTGAAGCCGACCCTGGTCGGCCTGATCGTCTTCGGCCACCAGCCTTCCGCCTCGACCCAGCAGATGGTGGGGGCGCGGGCAGCCGCCCAGGCGATCAAGGCTGCGGCTCCGGCCCAGAACATCATCATCGTAGGCGGCCATGTGGCTGCGCTGCCCGAGCGCACGCTGCAGGAAGAGGTGGTCGATTTCGCCTGCAATGGCGAAGGACCGGTCACCATTCGCGCCCTGATCGATACGCTCAAGACGGAAGCGCCGGACCTCGCCTCCGTCCCCGGGCTCGTCTGGCGCGACGGGGAAGCGATCCGCCAGAATCTGGGTGCGCCGCTGATCCAGGATCTGGACAAGGAATTGCCCGGCTCCGCCTGGGACCTGTTGCCGATGGAGAAGTACCGCGCCCACAACTGGCAGTGCTTCAACGACCTGTCGACGCGCAAGCCCTATGCGTCGATCTACACCACGCTCGGCTGTCCGTATAAGTGCAGCTTCTGCTGCATCAACGCGCCGTTCGGCAAGAACGGCTATCGCATGCGCAGCCCCGAAAGCGTGGTCGCCGAGATCGACCATCTGGTGAAGACCTACAATGTCCGCACCTACAAGATCGTCGACGAGATGTTCGTGCTGAACGAACGTCACGTCATGACGATCTGCGACATGCTGATCGAGCGCAACTACGGCCTGAACATCTGGGCCTATGCCCGCGTCGATACGGTGAAGCCGCATTTCCTCGACAAGCTGAAGCGGGCGGGTTTCCAGTGGCTGGCGCTGGGCATCGAGTCGGGGTCGAAGCATGTCCGGGACGGGGCCCGCAAGGCGCTCAAGAACAACGACATCATCAACATCGTGCGGATGATCCAGCAGCACGGCATCAACGTCATCGGCAACTTCATCTTCGGCCTGCCCGACGACGACATGGAGACGATGCGCGACACGCTGGAACTGGCCAAGGAATTGAACTGCGAGTTCTCCAATTTCTACTCGGCCATGGCCTACCCGGGATCACCGCTCTATACGATGGCGGTCGAGAAGGGCTGGGAGCTGCCGGAGAGCTGGAGCGGCTACTCCCAGCACTCCTTCGACTGCAAGCCGCTGGCGACGGAACATGTCGGTGCCGATGCGGTTCTCGGTTTCCGGGATGCCGCCTTCGACGAGTATTTCAGCAATCCGCGCTATCTCGACATGGTGACCCAGCGCTTCGGCTGGGAGACGCGCAAGCACATCGAGCAGATGACGAAGCATTCGCTGAAGCGTCAGCTGCTCGGTGGCGAGAGCGTCCGCCAGCGCCAGCGCCCCCTGGTCCCGGCCGCCTGAGCGGCGGCTGGCCGCGACGGGCATGTCTCTCGAGAGCACGGACGTCGCCGTCCTGGCAGGCGGGTTCGGTACGCGCATCCGGTCCGTGCTGGGTGATACGCCGAAGGTGCTGGCACCGGTGGACGGGCGGGTCTATCTCGCCTGGCTGCTGGACTGGCTCTCCGGATACGGTGTGCGACGCGTCGTGCTTTGCCTCGGCCACTTGTCCGACCGGGTCATCGACTGGGCCAGAGACAACACGCCGGCGGGAATGGAACTCGCCCTGTCCGTCGAACCCGAGCCGATGGGCACCGCGGGCGCCATACGGCTCGCCCGGCCACTGTTTCGCTCGGACCCTGTCGTGGTGATGAACGGAGACACCTTCGTCGGCGCCGATCTCGCACTCTTGCTGAGGCAGCACCGCCGTCTCGGCACCGCCATCACCCTGCTCTGCGCGCAGGTCGCCGACGCCGGGCGCTATGGGCGCGTCGAGATCGATCGCAGCGACCGCATCGCGCGCTTCGCCGAAAAGGAGGCGGGCCGCGCCGCTCCGGGCACCATCAATGCGGGCATATACGCCCTCTCGGCTCGAGCGCTGGATGCCCTGGACCGGAGCGAGGCGCGCTCCATCGAACGAGAGGTTTTCATGGCGGCACCGGCCGGCAGCATCGGCGCGGTCGTGACGGACGGCCCGTTCATCGACATCGGGACTCCGGAAAGCCTGCGCGCCGCTGCGGATGCCTTCCGGACCATTGCGGCATCCAGACCGGAATCATCGCCATGATCATCACCCGCACCCCCTTTCGCGTGTCGCTGTTCGGCGGCGGAACCGACTACCCGCAATGGTATCGCCGGAACGGCGGATCGGTTCTGGGTTTCACCATCAACAAGTACTGCTACATCACCCTGCGGAAGCTTCCCCCGTTCTTCCAGCACAAGCACAGGATCGTCTATTCGAAGCTCGAACTCGTCCAGGAGGTGGACGAGATCCAACATCCCGCGGTGCGCGCCATTTTCAAGGACCGCGGTGTCAGCGCCGGTATGGAACTCCATCACGACGGCGATCTGCCCGCCCGCTCCGGTCTGGGCTCTTCCTCCTCCTTCACCGTCGGCCTGCTGAACGCCCTCCATGCCCTCGACGGCAGGCATGTGACGCGTCGTCAGCTGGGCGAGGAAGCCATCCGTATCGAGCAGGACGTGATCGGCGAGGCCGTAGGTTCGCAGGACCAGCTCTGGGCCGCCTATGGTGGCCTCAACCGCATCGATTTCAACACCGACGGCACCTTCGCCGTAATCCCGGTGGTCATGCCGCCGGAACGACGCCAGCGGCTCGAAGGTTCGCTGATGCTGTTTTTCACCGGATTCTCCCGCTTCGCATCGGAGGTGGCGCAGAAGAAGATCGACAACTTCGGCAAGCGTGAAGCCAACCTGCGCAGCCTGCGTGCCACGGTCGACGAGGGCCTCGCCATCCTGGGTGACGAGAGCCGCGACCTGGACGATATCGGCCGCCTGTTGCACCAGGGCTGGCAGATCAAGCGCGAACTGGCCGAGGGCGTGTCGACACCCGCCATCGATGAGATCTACGAGGCGGGTCTCGCCGCCGGCGCCATCGGCGGAAAGCTCCTCGGAGCCGGGGGCGGCGGCTTCATCCTGTTCTACGTTCCACCCGGTCGGGCCATGAAGGTTCGAGAGCGCCTGAGCAATCTGATCCACGTCACCTTCAGGATCGAGGGCGAGGGCAGCAAGCTCGTCCTCTACGAGCCCGACGGGCTGTGAGCGTTCCGCCCGTCCGCCGGCTGGACCGTCGTCTGGCGGTCGAGAATGCGCGCTGGCATGTCTACCTCGACCACATTCGCGACGCGTCCGGCCGAGAGGTGCCGGACTATCTGGTGGTCGAGCCGAAGGTTCGACTGTCCGGCGGGGTGACCGGGGTCGCGGTGCTGCCGGTGATCGATGAGCGCGTGGTCCTGTTGCCCACCTGGCGGCATGCGATCGGCGCACAGGGCCACGAAGTCGTAAAGGGTTTCATCGATGCGGGAGAGGAACCGGCCGGCGCGGCGATGCGCGAACTCGGCGAAGAGACCGGTCTTGCCTGCCGACCCGAGAACTTGAGATTTGCGGGCTACGTGGCACCCGAGCCGTCGACCCTGGCCGGCAAGGGCGCCCTCTTCCTGGCTCTTGACTGTGTGGCAGTCGGGCAGCAGGCGGAAGACGAGATCGGCCTCGGCCGTCCGGCGCTTTTTGACGCCGACGCCATCGAAACCATGATCCGGACAGGCGAGATCGAGGATGCGATGACGCTCGTCGCCTGCCTTCGCTGGCTCCGCCTCAATCGCCGGTGACCAGCCTGTCCACCAACTGCTTCACGGTCGGAACGAAGCCGTTCGCATAGAAGGGATCGTCACCGAAGCGATAGGCCGCATGGCCCGCGAACATCAGATTGTGGTCGATCGATTCGGAATGGCTGATGTCCTGCAGGGTCTTCTGGATGCAGAAGCTGCGAGGGTCCGCCTTCTTTCCCGTCGAGCCTTCTTCATGTTGCGACCAGTTCGAGAAGGCGCAAGCCGACAGGCAGCCCATGCAGTCGATCTGGTCCTTCCGAATCTCCAGCGACTTGCCGGGCGTAACGAAGATCAGGGTCGAATCCGGTGTCTTCATCGCCTCGGTGAAGCCGCGCGCCATCCAATCCTCGGCATGGGCCTTGTCGGTCTGCGTCACGAATACGGGACGGCCGCGGGGTCCGATCTTGAGTTCGGTGTCATGCTCACCCACCGGTGCCATCGTGTAGGCGATCTGGCGCTCGCTGCGTTCGTGCAGTTCCTGCAGGAAGGGATTGCGCACGCCTGAAGACCAGAAGCCGGTGGGGCTGAACCGATTGAGATAGACGTCGCCCTTCTTCAGGGTCAGCAGCCGCCGCTTCCAGGCCGGCGAAATGGGACTTTCCTGGGTCAGCAGCGGCCGCGTGCCGAACTGGAAGGCCACCGGCCCGATCTCGGGATTGTCCAGCCACTCCTCCCACTCGCGCAGGAACCAGACACCGCCGGCCATGACGATCGGCGTGTCGGCGAGGCCGAATTCGCGCATCGTGTTGCGCAGTTCGCGCACACGCGGCAGCGGCGGCTCCGGCTGCAGAGGATCCTCGGAGTTCGACAGGCCGTTGTGACCGCCGGCAAGCCATGGATCCTCGTAGACCACGCCGCCCAGCCAATCGGAGAACTTGTGATAGGCCCGCTTCCACAACGCCCTGAATGCGCGCGCCGAAGAAACGATCGGATAGTACCAGATACCGTAGGAGGCCGCGATCTGGGCGATCCGGTAGGGCATGCCGGCGCCGCAGGTAACACCGTTGATTACGCCCTTGGCGCCTTCCAGCACGCCGTGCAGCACCCGTTCGGCACCGCCCATTTCCCACAGGATATTGATATGGATCCGAGCGTCGGGGCCGGCGATGTCGCGCGCTATGGTCGCCTGGGTGATGCCTCCCCTCACTGCGTAGGCGATCAGTTCCTCATGACGCTCGCGCCGGGTCTTTCCGTAATAGATCTGGCGGATGGTGTGCCCTTCGGCATCGTAGGAATCGGCGTTGACGCCGGAGAAGGTCCCTACCCCCCCGGCCTTGGCCCAGGCACCGGAGCTTTCCCCGTTCGAAACAGCGACGCCCTTGCCCCCCTCGACCAGGGGCAGAACGTCACGGCCGGAAATGCGGATGGAGTTGAGTGGTTTCACCTGTTTCCTCTCCGACGGCCCGGCGGGCGTAAGGGCCCACCCCACCTCCCTCAACGGATGTGTAGCTGGATCGGCCGCCCTGCAAGAGGGCGGCCGATCAATCATCGGTTACGCAGGCTGTTCGGCGGGAGCCTCGGCCTGCTTCCTGGAAATGTCTTCGCCGGTCGCCTGATCCACCACCTTCATGGATAGGCGAACCTTGCCGCGCTCGTCGATACCGAGCACCTTGACCCTTACCTCCTGGCCTTCCTGGATCACGTCGGAAACCTTCGCCACCCGCTTCGGCGCCAGTTCGCTGATATGAACGAGGCCATCGCGATTGCCGAAGAAATTGACGAAGGCACCGAACTCCACCAGCTTCACCACCTTGCCCTTGTAGATCACGCCCACCTCGGGTTCGGAGGTGATCGACTTGATCCAGTCGATGGCGCGTTGGGCATCCGCGGAGTCGGTGGCCGCCACCTTGATCGTGCCGTCGTCCTCGATATCGATCTTGCAGTTGGTCTTCTCGCAGATCTCGCGGATCACCTTGCCCCCGGTGCCGATCACCTCGCGGATCTTCTCCTTCGGCACGGTGATCACGGTGACGCGCGGCGCGTTGCTCTTCACCTCTACGCGCGCCGCATCCAGCGCCCGGGCCATCTCGCCCAGGATGTGCAACCGGCCCTCCCGCGCCTGACCGAGGGCGATCTTCATGATCTCCTCGGTGATGCCGGCGATCTTGATGTCCATCTGCAGAGAGGTGATGCCGTTCTCGGTGCCCGCAACCTTGAAGTCCATGTCACCGAGGTGGTCCTCGTCGCCGAGGATGTCCGACAGCACCGCGAAGCCGGACGGCTCCTTGATCAGGCCCATGGCGATACCCGCAACCGGCGCCTTCAGAGGCACCCCGGCATCCATCAGCGACAGCGACGTACCGCAGACGGTGGCCATGGACGAGGAACCGTTGCTTTCGGTGACTTCCGACACCACGCGAAGCGTATAGGGGAACTCCTCCTTCTTCGGCAGCAGCGGGTGCACGGCGCGCCAGGCGAGCTTGCCATGGCCCACCTCGCGCCGGCCGGGCGACCCCATGCGGCCCGTCTCGCCCACCGAATAGGGCGGGAAGTTGTAGTGCAGCATGAAATGTTCCCGATACTCGCCGGTCAGCGCGTCGATGACCTGTTCGTCCTGGCCGGTTCCGAGTGTCGTGACCACCAGCGCCTGGGTCTCGCCGCGGGTGAACAGCGCGGCGCCGTGCGTGCGCGGCAGAACGCCGACCTCACATACGATCGGACGCACCGTCTTGGTGTCGCGGCCGTCGATACGGATGCCGGTGGCGAGGATGTTGCCGCGGACGATGTCGCTTTCCAGATCCTTGAACACGCCGGGGGCGACGGCGGACTCGGCGGGCTGATCGGCGAAGAGGCCCAGGGCCTTCTTCTTCACCTCGCCGATCCGGGTGTAGCGGTTCTGCTTCACCGTCTCCCGATACGCCTGGCGAAGTTCGTCGCCGACGCTCTCGAGCATCCGGGCCTTCACGGCCGCGATCTCCGGTGCCGGAGCCGGCATCTCCCACGGATCCTTGGCGCAGCGTTCGGCGAGCTCGATGATGGCGTCGATGACCGGCTGGAAGGACTTATGGCCGAACATCACGGCGCCGAGCATGACGTCCTCGGAAAGCTGCTGGGCTTCCGATTCCACCATCAGCACCGCGTCCGCGGTACCGGCGACGACGAGCTCGAGCTGGCTTTCCTCGTCCTGCTTGGCCGTCGGGTTGAGCACGTACTCGCCGTTGATGTAGCCCACCTTCGCGGCACCGATCGGGCCCATGAAGGGAATGCCCGAGATGGTGAGCGCGGCGGAGG
>VFQQ010002310.1_pt1 | contig 22028 bp, 38 predicted proteins | sample 3512341 | NCBI WGS metagenome assembly VFQQ01 (sample SAMN10412373, study PRJNA504923) | tailings metagenome | isolation source: Relicate 2 Philex TSF1 revegetated site | place: Philippines: Tuba, Benguet | collected 2017-08-29 | reverse complement strand
GGGGGGTCTGGCAGAGTGCAAGGCCTAGACCGCGCCCGGATGGTGAAAGGCCTGCATGATCGCCCTTACACCCGGATCAGGTAAGTATGCATAGGCAGGTGCCCACCACCCCCGGGCCACGCCGCCCCGGCCCGCTGGCGGCAGCTGCCTTATGGCAGCCCACAGATCTCACGCCCTGGTGCCACTGGCGGCCTCCTGGCATGTCGGCGGGTATTGCGCCAGGTGGGTGCTGGCCAATCGCATGCTTCCCGCCCTTTCTGCAAGGCCCGGGCAGGCCTGCAAGGACGGAGGGCGGGGGCCCGGGTGGGCCTGCCAGGCAGCCCCATTCTGGCTGCCAGTACGTGCATTTGACTACCCTCGATGCGTTAAGGAGCGCAGCAGGGGCGGGCCAGGCGCCGGCAGGCGGGAGGGGCGACATGCACTGTGGGGAGGGCGCGCTTGTGGCGTGTACATGCGTCGGGAGCGTTCGGCGACGACAATCAGGTGTTTGCAAGTTTATCAGGACCATAAGTGGACGCCTGGAGGCGCTGCAGAACGCGCACGGGCGGAGCGGCCGCACCTCTCTTGCAGCCCGCAGCGCCATCGCAGCCATCGCCGCTCCTGATCCACTACCAGAGAAGCGGCGACGCGGCTAGGTGAGCCAGCGCACGCATCAGCGCAGCGGCCTGGGCGGGCGCAGGCTCCCGCCGCCTGCCGCACTGGTGCCGCCCTTGCGGCGACGTGGGCACAAAGGCGCTCTCTGGCTGGTGCGAGCATGCGGGTAGCAGCGCATGCAAATGCGCAACAAGTGATTCCCAGCTGATGTGTGTCGCAGCCGGCTTGCAGCGCCCCAGTGTGGCAAGGGCTGGGGCAGCGGAGCTGCGGGGTGCGCCGGCAGCTGCGCAGCATCACGCATGCCAGGTGTGCTTGGTGGCCTGGGGTAGGCAGCCCCTGCGGTCGTATCTGCTTGTTGACTGATGACATCGACAGCAGGCAGACCGCCTATCTGGCAGCCAGGCCCTACTGTTGCTGGCATGGCAGTGTGGATTGAAGCATGGTGCGGTGGGATTCGCGGTGCACTGGGCGGGGCATGGGCAACCCATCTTCCATCCTCATCCTTCTGAACGGCGCTTCCGCACAGGCCCTTCTTGCTGCCAGCTCGCCTGATTCTGCACTGCTATCAGCAACCCCAACCAAGCATGCCCAGCCCAAGCAGATGCGGCAGCCCAGCCGGGGAGGCGCCGGCGTGGCGCCAGCGCTGGCGGCGGCGCCTAAAAGCCTGCCCACCTCCCCTGGTTCAAAAGCAATCAAGATCTACTGGCAGTTGAAATTGGAGATGCCAAGGATCGAACTCGGTACCTCCCGCATGCTAAGCGGGCGCTCTACCATTTGAGCTACATCCCCAGGTGATGACATGGCAGGGCTGGCGCAGCCGCCAGGTCGGGCTGGGTGGGAGACCGCCGGCCAGTCAGTGCTGTTTCATCCCTGCGTGGCACATTTACGTTGCGATGTTTCCAGAGCCAGCAAGCCTGTGGACCAGGCCCAGCCTCTGTAACCTCAGTCAGTCAGTCAGTCAGTCAGTGCTGGCTCTGGGCCCTTATCTGGCCAGTCTGCCTGCTTTGCGAGCACATGCACATTTCCGCTGCGGCATTTGCAGCAGTCTGTGGCATATCCCTAATCCAGCCGGTCAGTTAATTCTGCACTATGCGCACACGTGCGCACGTCCTGCCGCGCCTCTGCATGGACACAATGCTGCTCACCCTGCCATCCTGTGTGCCCGCGCTCAGTGGCTGGCAGTGGGGACATTGATAAGATCCTAGCTGCTTTTCTTGGGTTGTGCGCTAGTCCCGTGATAATGAACAACCAGGCACGGCTGCCGCTACCCCGTCCATGCTGCTGCGGCTGCTTGAGCTTCCATGGCTGTATCACATGTGTCCTGTTGCCCAGCACAGCTCGTGCTGTGCACATTACAGAGGAGCCGAGAAGTCAACAGCAGATATGCAGAGTTCAAAAAATCAAGACTGAATGGGACGGGTTGCAGAGGGTGTTGCGGCACTGGTGGCCCGGGAGCCGCCAGCAGCAGTTGGGTGCGCTTGGCAGCGAGTTGCAGCGCTTGTCAAAGCAGCTTGCAGGCCTGAGGGGCAGTCAGCCCGGGATGCCCGTAAGAGCCCGCAGCGCCACACCTCGTCTGCTGTTTGTGTGGGCGGCTCAGCCCAGGATGCCGTGGGCAGTGAGCCGCCGCGGCAGCTGGGCACGCGCTGTTTGGCTGGACGCTGGATGATAAATTGTGCCTGCTCAGCCCAGGATGCCCTTGACCAGCACCTTGCCCTTCTCCATCAGGCCCAGCTCCTTCCAGAACCGCTCAATCTCCTCGTCGTCGCCTGCAGGGGTGGCCAAACAGTCGGGCAACAGCCTCAGCCTCAGCACAAACGGGGCACCAAGGCCCAGCTCCTTCCAGAACCGCTCAATCTCCTCGTCGTCGCCTGCAGGCGGGGTGGCAGGAGACACAAACAGTCAGCACTGTGAACGGCACACCGGCATAGCAAGGGGGGGAGCAGCAGGGCCCAGCCTTCCCGAACCGCTCAATCGCCTCATCGTCACCTGCAGTAGGAAACCCTGGCCGTGAGCAGTGCAAGCCACCAAGCAGAGAAGTGCAGGGGAGTCCAAGGAGTTACCTGAGCAGCTGGCCTGATTCAAACCATGCATGCTGAGGACAGCGGGCAAATGAACAAGCATGCAGCGCGCCGCCTGCATGTGGAGGCCGCTGGCCGCTGGTCCAGCTGGCTGCCCATGCTGCCATGCAACAGCAGGCAGCTGCATCCCAGCAACACAGCCGCAGCAGGCAGCGGCAGTGCTGCAGCAAGGCGCACCCTCGACAGTGATGTCGGTCGTCTGCTCGTCATCAGAGGTCACCATCTTGACTTTGAACACCTCAGTGCGCTCCGCGTTCTGCCAGTAGTAGGCGCCCGCGGCGGGGGACACAGCACACATGGCATACCACCAGTTGCCAACCTGTGGTGGGGGATTTAACAAGAGGGCGGGGATGGCTTGAGACACAGCTCGGAGCGCATGGCGTGCCACCAGTTGCCGACCTGGCAGCGGATAAAGAGCAGGGGCGCAGAGTTGGCACACTGCAGCAAGCCCAGCATGCAAGAACGGCGGCAGTCAGCTGAGCATGCCGGCCGGGTGCGGAGCAGCGAGCACCTCAAGCCGCCAAATGCAGCATGGCACCGCTGCGTGTGCAGCAGGGCACAGCACAGTCGCAGGGCACACAGAGACCGCAAATCTGCGTGCCAGCAGACGCAACGCAGCCCTGCTTTCCCACCAGCTGGCACCACAGCATGCCCAGCATGGATACAGAGCACCAGGCACTGGCTGCCTCCAAAAGAAAGGAAGGAAAAGATAGTGATCGACTGCACCCGAACCCGCACCTGCGGCACCGCGATGCTGAGCACCAGGGCTGTGGAGGCGAGGCCAATGAGCGTGTAGAGCACCAGCGAAAAGGCCTGGCCTGCGAGGTGGATGATTGGAGAGCGGCATCAACTCAGCGGCAGGTAAGCAGGGCAGAGCGCCACCAGGCGCGCAGCAGCGGCAGCAGCAGCAGCAGCCACACTGGCCAGCTCGTGCCGGCTAAGCAGCGGGCAGCAGCAGGAGGCAGGACGGCAGCAGGCAGCAGCAAGCAGCAGCAGGAGGTAGGATGGCAGCCGACAGCACCAGCCGCACTGGTCAGCACATGCCACTAGCTCCGCAGCAGCCCCACAGCAGCAGGCGGCAGCCACCTGCGCAATCCATGTAGCCAGCACAGCAGCAGCAGGCATGAGAGGGGACATTCAACATTGTGTGCTCACTAGGGGAGGCGCGGTAGTTGCCCTCAAACGTGATAACCTCGCCCCGCTCCTTCACCTGCAGCAATGAAGCACACGGGGAGGGCGCATTTGCGTCTCTAATGCAACTGCCGCAGAGCTTTCATGCATGCCATGCAGGCATGGCAACCGCGGCAGTGGCAGCCCGGCTGCGCAGCGGCAGGGCGGCGTGCCGACGACATGTGGCAGTGCCGCAGCAGGCGCGAGGCTGCGGACAGCCATTGCAGCTGCTGCATGCTGCCGCCAGCACTGCGCGACAGCAACAGCTCAATAATGACCAGAGCAGGCCGCCTTCTTGATAGGCTGCACGCATGGCTGCAAGTCAGGCCGCGAGTAAGTGCCCTGCCGGCGCACCTGCTGCTGTGCATTGGGCCGACAGCGCGCCTCGTCTTCATGGAAAGCCACAGCCCAACACAAAGGTTGAAAATGCACTATTAAAGACAAAGCGCACCTCGTAGTTATATTTCTGGAAGTAGTCGAAGATCTGCCGCGCACGCTGGTCCAGCGGCATGGCGCCCGGCTGCGGGAGGAACGGACGGGAGTGCTGCTTGCAGGTGAGTGAACGGCAAGCTGATAATTTGCTCAACAGCAGTGCTCAGGATGCGGCAGCAGGCAGCTGCAAAGCCAGAAGGGGGGAGGCCAGGATGCTTGAGCACCGCTTGCAGGTGAGCAGCAGGCTGAAGGGCGAGCAACACTGCACAGCTAGCAGCAGCAGACTGGTGGTGCTGGGGTGGGCCGCAACAATGTGCAGAGGACGCCAGCAGGTAGAGGCCAGGCAGGCGGCACAGCGCAGGGCAAAAGGCCTGCTGCACGTGACGTAGTGACAGCTCAAGCAAAGCTGTTAAACAGGTGAAAGAGTGGTTTGGTTGCATGATCCCACCTGCACAGGCCCTGCCACCTGAAACGTCTTGCGCTTGGCCCTGGCTTCTCAGTATCCAATCGATCAAATCAGCAAATCAATTGAACTGAAATTCACCTGCGCGGGCCCCGCCACCTCAAACGTCTTGCGCTTGATCTTGGCTTTGGGGGAGCGCTTGATCAGCGACCACAGGCCTGCAGCATTGAGAGATTGCCGGCAAAATACAATGAGTAAAACATGCAGCAGCATCAGCATAAACAGCATCTTGGCAGCTGCGGAAACAGCGTGGGTGGGTGCAGGGCGAGCACTCACAAGCCTGGTGCCGAGCTGCACAGCAGCAGGCAAGGCAGCCGCAGAGGCACGACACGAAGCCACCGGCAGCGCTCGCTTTTTGCCAGTGCTGCGCAGCCCTCCCTGCGACGCACCCGGCACGGTGATGAGGAAGAGGCCCAGGCTGACATAGTAGCTGGATGCAGGCGGGCCGCCAGACAGGTCAATGTCGGCGGCGGCCGCCGGCAGGTCTGCCGCCAGTGCCCACAGCGCCGCCAGGCTCGCTAGGCTGACCGGCGCCGGCTGCTGCTGCTCCTGTGGTTGCTGCTGCTGCTGCGTCTGCCGCTCCCGCTGCTGCAGGGAGGCCGCTGGGGCCGCTGCCAAGCGGCGCCGCTGGGGCACCACCGCCCGCGGGCTGCGGCTGCTGCATTGCCGTGAATGGGAGCCTGCAAGCGCGACGCGCTGCAGCGAGCAGGCCGCAAGCATCGCGGGCGCGAGTTGCAGTGGTAGGAGAGCGGCAGTGGTGGCTGCAGGTTCCGCTGGCCGTGTGAACGAGATCGCAGTGCTCAGCGCCGACAATGTGGCGATCAGGGCGGCCAGCTGGTGCACCCCGCCCGCCGCCGCCATCCGCCACGCGGGCGGCACTGGACGGCGGCCAGCACACGCATGCAGCCTGCTGCGCATGTGCGGGAGCAAACGCTGGCCTACACAAGGCGGTCATGTCGAACTTAGAGCAAAAGGGGGCCCACAGGCGCTGCAGCTTATGCAGGATACGGCATGAGCCGCTCGCTGGGCAGCGGCATCCCGCTGCAGCGGCCAGCACGGCAGATGCGCAGGCGGTGAGGTGCTCTGGCTGTCACTTGCCATAAATGGTGGTGTGCGCCTTTCAAAAAGCAAAACGAATGGCCTGCATCAGATGGCAATATACATTCAGGGGCGAGCGCAGGCCACAGCCAGCGAGCGCATGGTTGCCTGCCGCCGCCGTCCACCCGACGGTCCCACCCACCTGTCCCGCGGGCGAGGCACCCCTTCCGGAGGCTTTCTCGGACCACGATGCAGCCTTGTGGCGACACTGGGAGGGTCCACTGTGCCTGTGCGAGGCTGAGGAGGCGAGGGTGGCGTGCTGTGCTCGCTCGCGCCCATGTAAACACGGCCCGCGCGCCTCTCCTGCAGTCAATTCATAACCGCCTGCATACCTTTATACCTCTATCACCTCCCAACACCGCCCCGACAGCCCTCAGAATGAAGTGGCTGCTCGTTGCAATACTCCTCGTGCTGGTGGCCCACGGCGCCGAGGCCTGGTTCACCTGCAAGAACGGCGACTACACCTGCATCGACAACAGGCGAGCCTGGGCGGCGTAGCGGGGGTGCACCTGTGCCGCCTCGTCTCTGCGGCCCCTGCACCTCGCCGCGGTGTGCCTGATGGCATGCGAGACGCTGTGTACCCGGGTTCGCCGGTGGCTGGCGCTGTTCGCTGCCGACGCGTGCAGACCCCCGCTCGAACTCGCTGCCTGCCGCGCTCGCAAGCCCTTGCACTGCGCTGCCATGCTCTCCATGGGTGCCCAGTATCTGTGGCATGCGCGGATTGGGCGGCGCCATGCGGGCGAGGGGTGCCGCCGCCGCCGCCGGCACCTGCTGCCGCCGCTCGCGCTCGCCCGGCACGCCTCCCTCCTACTCGCTGTTCCACCAGCACCAAACCGACAAATCCCCTGCCTCCCCTGCACTATAATCGCAGCTCGTTCTGCCAGGCTGGCAAGCGCATGCGCTGCCCTGCGGGTACGCGCTGCAAGACCCCGAAGAAGTACCACGGCGCCGTCCAGCGCTCGCCCTGGTGAGGAGGCTTCCAGCGCTTGCATGCTTACAGCTGGCCAGCCGCCGCCGCTCAGGCGTGTCAGCAACTGCCTGAACTGGCTTTAAATCGGTCCCGTTGGTCTGCCGGCCCTTTGCACCCATATGCCACTCTTGGATTCCTCCACACCGCCCGCTGGATGCCACCCCCGCTGCTCACTGCCGCTCCTCTCCTCCCCTCTGTCCGCCCAACCGCAGCGTGACTGACACCCGGGGCGGCGACTGCCCGTGGGGCGAGTTTGTGTGCGCCACCAAGTGGTGAGTGAGCCTGGGCGCTGACGCCCAGTCTGGGCACGAACTGCAGCGCTGGGCTGTGCCGGCACCCTTCAAGCTCGCATGCGCCGCTGCCCAGCCAAGGCTGGGGCAGACAGCCGCCGGCCAGCGGCCTGGTCAGTGCCCTACTGGGTGTGGCACAGGGGCCTTTTGAGCATGCGTGCCCAGTGCCCAACCAAGGCAGGAAGAGCGAAAGTCGCGCACCCTCTGCCCACCATGTCTGCCCTTGGCTACCACCAAATCACCCTGCTGGTTCACTGCCCTTGACGCCTCTGCAGGTCCTTCTGCCTGGGTGGCCAGGAGATGGCGTGCGCCCCCGGCACCGTGTGCAACGGCTTTGCGCCCTGGTGCGTTTTACGCAGCCCTGCGCTGTTCTGAACCCTGCCGCATTGTGCTGCTGCCGCATCTGGGCACACCTGTCTGGTCACGCCACAGCAGAGGGGATCTGCATGCAGAATGGCAGCCCTCCATGTTTTGTAGGGCGTGTTACCATTTCCCTCCCGCACCTTCCTGCTGCCTCCCACAGCGAGATGCCCCGCCGCAACAACAAGCGCGCCGCCTGCACTAAGCCGTGAGTTGCACAGCATGGGGAGAGTCCGGGTGCACTCGCCCGGCACTGCCTCCGCATGCCGCTGCGGCGCACGGCAGCTTGGCAAAGCACAGCACAGCCTGCGGGGCTGTTGCGGCACACGCTTCGCAAGCTGTGTGCCACCCTCACCTGTGTGCACACGCTGCGCAAGCTCTTTACCTGCAACGCTGATCGTGCGCATCCATCTGCCCTTGCCTTTTGTGCGCAGTAACTACAAGTGCAACGGCTGGGCGTCCAACTCCTTCTGCCTGAAGGGCGAGGTCATGGTGAGCCCACCTGAGTCGCGGCAGACAGAGGCTGCCTGCGGATCCGCCATCGCCCTGCATGGCAGCGGCAGCCAGGCGGCGATGTGTCAGCGATTGATGCCTGCCCTACCCAATCGGGTGCCGCGTCTTCGAGCGGCTTCATTCCGCGGCAGCACCGCCTGCCTGTGCACCATTCGCCAGCTGGCCCCGCCTTACCACAGTCTTCCATGCTGCACCGCTGCTGCAGGACTGCCCCGCCGGCACCTTCTGCCTGGACTGGGCGCCTTGCGTCAGCTACTGGAGCAACAAGAAGCGCCTAGCGTAAAGCAAGCCGTGCCAGGTGGTCATATAGCATTTATGGCCTGCAGTGCACCTGCTGCGGACGTGCAACGACGCGGCCCCAGCACACCTGCTGTGCAGGCCTGTGAGGCAGCATGCGACGCAAACGCTCCACGATTAACGGTACCAGGACGTTTGCCTTCCGCCAGGAGCCTCCGCTGCCCTGCAGTATTGCTCTCACCCGTTGATGCTGAATGGCATGTCCTCTGCGCCTCATCGTTATTCGCGAATCTACACCCAGTATTTATCCTCCAAGTGATGCACGCTAACCTCCCAGCAGGCCTTCAACTCGGCCATCTCCACACAAGAATAGCCGCTCTGTTCTCTCTCCCATTAGCCAGCGGCTAGAACCTTCCCTCTCCCCTCCAACCCTGCATTGCCATCTGTGATCCCCTCCCCGATGCCCTCCCGATCCCGCCCAATGTATCACCAAGTGGCTCCCCTTGTGCCATGAAACCTTGTATCTGCCTTGACCTATGTATGTTGCACAACGCTGAGCTGGTCCAGCAGTTGCGCTGACAGGTTGCTTGCCGGTGGTGCCAGTGCTGCAGACGCATGGGTGGCGGCACTGCTGCTGCTTGCAAGCCAATTGGCTGCCAGCCAGCTGCTCATATCTGCCAGCTCGCATCCTGGAGGGCCGCAGGGCCGCATGGCGTGTTTCATCCTGTCTGCTTGCCGGCATATAACACACACAGCGCCGCTGTATCGTTGGCCAGCCCACCATGCATTTGACTACGCCGCCACCAACGCGGCGAGGGAGGTCCCGCTGTGCACGCGGCGCCAGAACAGCTGCATGAGCGCTGCCTGCCGCCCGCTCCCATCATTCCCGATCTTTGCTGCATCTTTCATCAGCATTCTGCACAGGAGAGGCGCTCCGGCCTATCGGGCAGTCGGCGCGGGTCCGGCACGGCCTCCAAGCGTCGCGAGAGAGAGCCTCTGCGAGCGGTGGTAGGCCCAAATCAACCTTCCGGTGAGCAGAAAGGGCCTCTGCGAGGCAGCGCTGGCCCGGCGGCAATTCTAGTACCACCCCCGCGCCTCCTCGGTGCTCCTGCGGCCATGCCGTCCGCCCGAACGCAATTCAAGAGCCTTCATGGAGCGGAAAACTGCCCGTCCCGCCGGGAAGCTGTGGGTTCTGGAAATTGCCCGCCGCCACCCGCCGCCACAATCTCCGGTTATGCAGCAGCTGTGTTCGCTCTATCTGCGATGCTCCAATGCCCCGTGCAGGTCCATGGCCGGGCCGCGGCGTAAGCTGCTGCTGCTGCTGGCAGTGCTGCTGGCCGGTGCATGCGCCGCCCTACAGCTGCAGCAGCCAGCGGCGAGCGCCGCCAGCAGCCTCGATGCACGGGAGCAGCTGCCAGTGGAGACGTTTGAGGGTATGAGGGCCATGCGTTGGCTGAGCGGTTGGTTTGCTGCCTGCACCCGCTGATGTTTACTCGTTACCTGGTGATATGGTGGAAGCCGCAAGCTCACAGAGCAGGCTGAACAGCAACACCGCCAGTGGCCACATGGGCCCCATGCGGCACACACCCAACGGGCACACCGGCGCTCAGGAGCCGCCCGGCCTTCCCTGCCGCCGCCCATGCACGCAGGCACTCTGAAGGCCTTCACCAGGCTGCGACGCGCCTCGGGCTTCAACGGCGACGATGCGTTTGTGCACACCGGCGACGGCCTGTTTGTGGACCTGCTGAACTTGGAGCAGCTGAAGGACGCCAGGGGCGCGCTGCCCGCTGGATGGGGCATGGGCGCGCGCGTGTCCCTGAGGGGGCGTGTCGTGCACCGCGCCTCCCCCGTCGACCTGCACCTCTGGGTGGAGGCCCTGCAGGTCACAGCACCCGCACCACCCAGCTCGCTGCAGACCCTTGTGGGCAGCGACAGCGTCAGCCTCGGCGGCACCCGAGGCCAGCTGCGCAGCGGCCGCGCACTGCTGACGCCCTCCAAGCGTGGCCTCAAGGTGGCACACTACTCAGCGGCCATCGACCCCTCGTGCACCCTCAAGTACCCCTCCCAGCGCCACAACGGCAGCTCGTACGAGGTGCGTGCGCGTTGCTGCCGGCATCTGCTGCCAAAACGGGGCTGCGGTGCGCTGCTGGTCACGGCAGGCGGCATCGGGCTGCATGGCTGCACGCCAAACAGGCGCTCGCTGCCTCGTCCAGCCGCTCTCGCTCGTGTGCCATGGTGGGGCGGCTGTTCCACCCCTGCCACCCCCATCCGCCTGTCACACATGTGTACACCCCATTGTCCCTGCCGCCACCCCAACATGGATGCACAGACCATCAAGTATGAGGTGCGCCGCAGCATGGGTCCCTTCAATGGGGCAAGGGGCACATTCAGGGCGGTTGGCTTGGGCTGGGCTGGTTTCCTGCTTACAGCACACCTGGGCTGGCAGCCTGCCCAGCTGATACGTCAACCCGCTCCACCGCCCACCTCTCCACCTGCCACCTGTGCACCCCACCCCTCGCTCAGATGGAGTTGATGGGCGAGATGTTTGGCATCTGCTCGGTGCGCGCCTCAGGCAGCCTGATTACTTTTCCATGTTGCCAAATGGGCCTGCCGGAAGCGCCGCCAGTGCAGCCTTGACTGGCCGTGCGTGACCTCAAGCTTGAACTTAAGTTGCTCAGCGCCGGCGCCCCGCTGAAAACACAAGCCCCCCCGCCACCCACCCCACACCCATCCCACCCCACCCCGCCTGCTGTCCAGTACGGCAACATCACCTTCGACCTGGACCAGATGGCCATCTTCTACCAAGTGCCGTTCAACTGCTCCATCGGCGGCATGGATACGTACGCGCCTGTGGCCAGCGGGGCTGTGGATGGGGCGTGTTGGGCCCTCTCACGGGGCTCGTGGGTACCAGGCTGGCACGCATGCCCATGCCCAGCCCACAGCGTGGCAGCAGCTGGTGTGGCTGCGGGGATAGAGCGTGGCCGCTGCGTGCAAGAAACTGATGCGCAAGCGCTAGGGAGTCTGTGGCGCACTCTGTGACCTCGTACACCGCCTGCTGCCCACTTCCCATGTCCAGCTGTCTGCGGTCCACATGGAACACGTGGGATGCAGTGATGAGAGAGACAGCGCGCGCTTGGCTCCCCAACCACCCGTTTGAAGTAAGGGCACCCTGCTACCTGAGCCAGCTAGCACGCACAACCAGGACGCACTGCAGCAGCTGGCCCCACAAGCGCCTCCCCAGCAGGTATGATCAGCCCCTGGTCCCCATGCCCGCCCTGCAGTTTGACCTGGAGGTGTTTGAGTACCCGCTGGCGGGCGCTGGCGGCACTGTGGCCAGCTGCGCCATGGAGTTCACTGGCCTGGGTGGGTGTGCGCCCAGGGCGCAGCTGGGGGTCGCCGCGGCTGCAAGCAGCTTGCCAGCACTGCGTGGCGCCGTTTTGCGCTGGGCTGTTTGCTCAGCGAAGTGAGCTGCCAGTGGGCATGCCGCCGGCAGCCGCCAACCGGTGCTGCTGCCGCGCCCTGGGCCGCAGGTGGCGGCAACGGCGTGTGGCTCAATGGTTGGACCGAGAACTATGTCCTACAGCATGAGGCGGGGCATGCGCTGGGCCTCATCCATGGCAACTCGGTGCGCGATCATTGCTTGCATTTGCGGGCTGCCTGTCATGGGCGGGGGCGCAGCAGGGCCGGGGGCGGTGTTGAATGTGGGGCGCATGCTCGGGCGTATGAGAAGGAGGGAAGCACAAGCACATGCACATGCACGCATCTGCGGAGGTTGCAGCAGCACCGGGGCAGGGGCCCTGCTGGCCCACCGAGGCAGGGGCCCTGCTGGCCCACCCTGTGCATCCGAACCGCCAGCTCCAACACCACCGCCCTCCTGCCCCTGCCTCCCCGCCTTCCTATTGGAGCAGTGGCCTGTGTACCAGCTGCTGGATGGATCCTTGCTGGTCAACAACTGGGGTGGGCAGGGGTGGATGTGTGGCGAGCGTGACTATGCATTTTTCGCTGGCGGAACTTGCTTTGTGCACCCAGCCTGAGAGCATGTCATGGCAGGCGCCACGGTGGCGCCAGCAATGCGGACATGTTTGTACAGCAGGGTGGTGTTCAACTTGGGCGCCTGCCCATGCGGCCGCAGGCGACAAGACGTCCATGATGGGAGGCGGCACCGGTTGCCTGGGCGCCTACCCTCAAATGAAGTACCTGCTGCCAGGCATGCGCCCCACCACAATCACCGCCGCCGACCTGGAGCCCTTCAAGGTGCACCTGCTGTTGTCACAAAAGCACAGTGTGTGTGTGCGGTTGATGTGCATTGCCCTGCTCATGCCGGCGGCTCGGCACATCACCAAAGATTGGCGTCACAGCCCCTTCTCCTGACCTGTGCCACCCTGCACAGGTATACACGTACTCTGTCTGCCTCGAGTGGATGACCCCGGGGCCCTACGAAAATGGCACTACGCCCCAGCTGCTGGTGCGCCGGCTGGGAGGGGGCACCTGCATCCAATTCTTTCAAGAGGCAGCAGCACAAAACTGCGGGCAGATATGCACGCATGCCTTGCTGGTTTTGTTGCAGCAGCAGCAGCAACGATAAGAAAGCCTGAGTGCACGTGCTGGCCAGGGCCCCTGGCAGCAGGCCATGCATGCGCTGGCAACGTATCCACAAACCACAGCACTCCAGCGCCCTTACTCACCGACCCCTTCCCAATCTGATGAGCCTGCAGGTTGACATGGCTGGGTTCAATCCGTGCTTCGTGGGGCGCTGGACCTGGATCGCATACTTCCGCAAGGTGAGGGGTCTTCGGATTTGCCAGACAGGGAGCGTGTCTGACCCAAACACAGTTGGTTTGTTGTTCAACATCCTTATGGAGTGATACACCTGCGGTCACACTCTCCGCTCCGCTCCTACCTTGCAGCTCTGGCCCAACACTGGACCTGGATTCGACTACGACCGCAAGCTTATCATCCGCCACACACCCAGCCCAGACGGTGCGGCTCGCTTGGTGCTGGGCTTGCTGCGGGTTAAGCAATTGGGCAGCCGGTGTGGTGCACAGCGGAAGGCGCAGCATCCTTGGGCGCCGTGTCTCCCCCGCCACAAAAAAAAATGAATTGGGACCTTGGCAGCTAGCCGTGCACTCCAGTGCCATGCCTGCTGGGGTGCAGTCTATACAAGGCAGCCTCCACTACATCACGATGTGTCTCTGGTTCCCCCGCAGGTTACAGCATGAATTGGAACTTGGGTGTTGTGGAGGAGGGCGACACCTGGGAATACGTGAGCTGGCTGGCTGGCCCTTTTCCCCATTTGTGGATGCGCATGTGCTGTCTGCACTACCACTGTGTGGGCTGCATGGTGTTGGGGCTGCACGTGTGCAGGTGTGTACATGTGTGAGCCACAACGCATGCACCTCGCAGCCACCTTGGTCCCACTCCTCCTCCCTCCGCCCAACCTCTGCGCCCACTGTGTGCAGCCCGACACCGGCCTGAAGATAAAGCTGGACAAGAGCGAGGATATGATTGGCACGGTGTCAATCTGCCACGGCCTATGGACCACACCCTGCGGTGAGACCGTGTTGCCAGGTAGAAGTGCCGCTGTGCCTGCCTTGACAGCGGGGCAGGATTCCAGCTCTCCCCTCAGCTACACAGATGCACATGCATATGCCTGTGGAGCCTTGCCAGCTGGCAGGTACAGCCCGCAGGTGCCAGGTGCCAGCTGGCCGCCAGCGCCCCAGCCTCAGGCACAAACCTCGTTGCACCTCTCCAACCCTGCAGACCTGCAGCAAACCAAGACACCGTCCACCTTCCACCTTGAGCCAGCAAGCATGCCTGGCTCCTGCCTCGAAATCTGTGAGGCACCCAGCAGGCCCTGCCTGCCTGCCTGCCAGCCTGTCCGTGCAGCCTGCAAGCATACACGCAGCAGCATCAGCAGCCACGCTGTATCCAGGCGATCGCACACCGCCTGCACGCTTTTTATAGCATGCGTGGTACTGACAGCGCCCTGCTTGCCCATGCACCGCAGGCACCGATTGTCCCGTGGAAAGCAACCTGCCTGGTGCGCCAGCTGTGCTATGGGGCCAGTGTGTTGGCATTGGCAGTGCGTGTTGTCTTTAATTGGCCGGCCAGCAGAGGCCTGGGCTAGTGGATGAATGGCAGGGGCCAGGGCATGGCGGTGCTCAAGCAACGAGCGTGGGCCTCTTGCGTGCACGAGCGCCCGGCGTTGCACCCATCCGGCACCCACCCTCCCCGCATGCAGCCGCTTACCGCGTATTCGTGCGCTCCAACTGCGTGCCCAACGTGCTGAACGCCTGGTCCGCGACAAATGAGTACTTCGGTGCGCTTTACGGACTGCACTGCATGTTCTCCTGACCTGTGCCCATGCAGGCATAGCTGTGCCCATGCAGGCCTGCTCTGCCCTGCTGCACATGCGCTCCCAGCTGCCTGACCCTGCAAGCCCATGATTCTTCATTTCCCGGGTGCCCCTGAATGCCATGCCTCTCAGATGTGGAGTACACATTTGGTTACGTCAAGAACGCGGCCACCGGGCTGTGCCTCACCATCGACCAGACCGTTGGCTTCTTTGAGGTGCGGCCAGCTGGCTCCTTAGGTTGCGCAAAGGCAATACGGGAGAACGGCACACACGTGCTGGCACACGCATGGCTGTAAAACCTTGGCCGTGTGCATTCCACGCTTTGCCAGACGTGGGCAACCAAGCAAGACCCTCCCCACCTCCCTCCCCTGCACCAGGGCACATTCTCGGCTGTGGTAGCAGCACCCTGCACCGGAGTGCGCACGATGGCTGGGTGGGGCACAATGGCGGACCCGCAGTACTGGCACCTTCTGCCGCCCTCAAACGAACGCCCCACTTGGCGCGTGCTGGTGCGTGGGCCTGGCTGCTCGACATCTTGCGTTGTTTCCTGGCACGTATTGTGTGGGCCGAGGTAGCTCGCCACGCCTGGTGGAGCGCTAGCATGCCAACAGCGACTGATGCCCAGCTTCGCAGCGCCATGCCTGATTTGGCTTGACAGCCATTCCTCCTGACCGCCACGCAAAGTACTTTAACCGCCCACCCCACCCCTTTGCAGGGCAAGGTCAAGTCCTGTGACTGCCTGTCCCTGTGCACCTCCGCCCCTTGCACTGCACCCTATGAAGACATGGGGTCCGGCTTGCGAGCCGGCGGCTGTGGCAATGGGGACGCCTTTGCAGTCAAGGCAGCCACCGGCCTGGCGCTGCTGCCGCCCGCACCTCGCAGCCCCGCCCCACCTACACCCTTGCCGCCGCCGCCCTCTGGCGGCAACTGGAGCGATTACGTTCTGGGGTCCTTCTCGCTGGTTCAGGTGGGCCATGCAGGGTCTGTGTTGATTTGCTGGGCGGGGCGGCCGCCGGTTAGGGGCATGTCGGCACATGTTGCAGCGCTGAAATGCCGCCACACCGGCTGACAGCAATGCGACATGCGCGTGACGGGCGCTGACTCCTGAACAGTCACATGAACGCGTGCATTCCCTCTCTTTGCCCTCAGGACTGGGTGTCTAGCCGGCCTTTCTACCTGACACGCGCCTGCCTGGATGCCAAGGCCTGCACCGCCCTGGCACCGCCGCCACCGCCGTACAACGACCAGGCTGGCGGCGCACGGCGGCGGCGCACCCTGCTGGGCGCCGTGCCGCAGGGCGCCGAGGCGGTCAGCATCAACCCAAGTTGCAGCTATGCGGAACCAGTGCCAACGACCACGGTGTGGCAGGGCGTGCTGCGCCTAGCTGACGGCGCTGACCGCTGGTATCAGCTGGTCAACCGGCACAACGGGCAGTGCCTGGTGGTGGCAGGAAGCCTGGACCAGACCAATGACGCTGGCAGTGAGTACGGGTTGGTGCTGAGTGGCAGCCACCGTTGCGCTGCAACACTGTGCAACTGTGGCCACTGGACTGCTTGCTATGGCTTGGTTCTGGCGAACGGGGGCTGCCAGCTGGCACCCTTGCCTGCTCCTGCTGCCGACACGCCTCAGCGCTGTTGCCCCCATTTGCCGAGCTGCAGCCACCCCCACTATCGCTTCGTGCAGACTATCTGGCCGCCTGCGACAGCGCGGGCCCCTGGCCCCCCAGCCATGCCCAACTCGTGCGCATCCAGTGGGACGAGGAGGGCTGGGACCCGGACCGCATCCTGCTCCAGGACAAGACCAACACAACGCGTGGCCGCTTCAGGGTGGTGCCCGTCTACTCGGGTGAGCCAAGGGTGTTTGTTTCCCAATTAGAGCTCTGTGGTCTGCCTGCCTGGTGTCCAAAGCATAGCACCCGCTGTGCCGAGGCCACATGCGGCTAGGTTGCATGCCAGTCTGCAGTGACCATGCGTGCCCCCTGCCCTCCCTTCCGACATGTCTGCAGTCCAGCCCGCCAACCTCCAGCCGCCAGTTTCGCCGCCGCCACCTCCCAGCCCTCCCAGCCCCCCGCCTCCTACTGGCGGGGTACATAACGCGACTGGCGATCCTGTCAACCTGTCCCGCTTTTCCTGCCCCACCCCCGGCTGGACATTCAGCAGCGTCACCGCGGCCGCCTACGGCGCCTGGCGCAACGGCGCACTCTCGACAGTCAGCGTGCTGTCCCAGGTGCAGGCGGCGTGTGTGGGCAAAACTGCCTGCACCGGCAGCGTGGGCACGGATTGCTGCGGCGCCAGCATCGTGGTGTCCGACCCCGCCCCAGGGGTCTCGAAGTCGGTACAGTTTACCTACAACTGCGTAGCGCCACCATCGCCGCCCCCCTCTCCACCTGCCCCGTGAGAGCCAGATGGCGGCGTAGTGATGGCTGCTCAAATGACTGCAGCGTGGGGGCCACCGCCGCTGCCAATGCCAGTGTGGCCAACTTTGCGTGCTGGGTGGTTCAGAGCTGTCTTCGACCCGGCAGCCTGCAACCCTCGTGCGCCCATGCTCCAACTGGTGCAGGCCACCCTTTCCACCGCTGGCCACTCTGTCAGCCACGATCGAAGATGGCGCCAGCCAAAACATCTCGTGTCCGGGACATGCCCTGATCGTGACGGTCACCGCTGACTGGGGCTGCAAGAACATTCGGCGCGACACGGCATCGTGAGCACGGGCGGTTGCGCTGGGCCAGGCTGTATTGCACTGCAAGGGGGGTCATCATGGAGGTTGCTGCCCATGGGCCACCGGCCAGCGGAGCAGCGCTGAGGGCGGCTGACGGTGCTAGTACCCAGCTAGATGTATTGAGACCAGCTGCGCTAGCAGGGGCGCTCCTGTCCCTCCCCAGCTGTTAATCCGTCCTGCCCCTCAGCCCAATCCCATCAATCCCCAATCCACCCTGCCCCACCCTGCCCTTCCCAGCGTCGTGTCAGCGTGTGCCAGCACTTTCACCTGCAAGGTCAGCCCATCATGGGGCGACGGCCAGTGGGGCGACCCCTGCCCCGGCAAAGGAAAGTGGGCTGTGGTCAGCTGGACCTGCGGCCCCGCTCCGCCGAGTCCTCCACCGACCCCGCCATCTCCTCCGCCTCCGCCAGTTGGTGTAAAGCATCAGTTCAATCTGGTGCTGCCCCTGGTCGATGCCAATGCGTGCATGGTGGCAGGCGGTCCGCTGGAGGCAGCCACCTACGGTGCCGGTGCGGCTTGGGTGTCCCTGAACAACACCTGCAACCGCGCCGCCCCTGCGGCCGCGTGGCGCCTCATCCCCTGGACCGGCGCTGGCGAGGCCTGGGCACAGCTGCAGAACATCGGCAGCGGCGGCTGCCTGACGGTGCTCAACGGCACCAAGCTTGAGGCGCACAGCACTGTGAAGCGCACTTGGGGTAAGGCAGGGCTGAACGTTTGGGCACGAGCTGGCAGTGCGCACTGTAGCACATTTGCATGCAGCTCTGGTGGTGTTTGCAGCAACTGGTTGCACCTGGCCATCCCCACAGTTGGTCAAGAGTCATGCTGCTCCATGCCCAAGCCGTCCCGCTCCTGTCCTGCAGACACACCAGTGTGGTCGTACCGCGTCATATCTGCGCCCTGCACGTACGCGAGCCCGTGGCAGGACCCAACCACACACCCCCAGCTCTTCCGCGCCATACCCGACCGCATCAACAAGACTTTTGTGCAATGGCTGACGGCCTGGCCCTCTGCGGACGTCACCATGGGCGCACGTGTCGCCTGCCTAAGTGCCTGCGACTCCACCGAATGCCTGGCACCCTACCCTGCTGCTGGGCGCGGCCTGGTGGCCTCCCGCTGCAACTCACAGAGCGAGTACTTGCCGCAGTGGCTGGGAGGCATCCAAGTGTTCGACACACCTTTTGCCGGCGGTGAGTGCCCTGGCAACTGGCGGCTTGTTGAGGGGTGCTGTGGCAGTTGGGGGGCACTGGGGAGCAGTTCTGGCGAGGATGTATTGCCACACCAACCCCTTGTATGTGCGGTGCTGGTTGCAACAGCTAACCACTGGTGCGTGTAAATGCTGCTCCTGAACTGTTCCCTACCTGCCCTGCCATGTGGCAACGCTGCAGGCGTGCCGCTGCCACCGGCACCTCCCCCCCTGGCGCCAGCACCTCCGCGCCCGCCCCAGGGCGAGGCTGTGTCGGGTGTGCATGTGACTGAAGGCCAGGTGGCCAGCGCATCTTGCCCCCAGAGCTCGGTCATTGGAGCCATCGTGGACCCTTGGTGGGGTGCGTAGCCTCGCCTGCCTGGCTGCCTGTCGCAGGCTTGGCAACGGGGCCTGCCGAAGGCTTGAGCTCATTTCATGACAGCCCCAACACGATGCACCCTCTTTGTTCAGCAGCTGCTGCCAGCCTGCCACCCTTTCTTGCGCATTGTGCCTTATTGACTGGTTCTGCTGCCGCTAATCACCTGCCTTTCCATCTTGGCAGGCTGCTTCCGAGGCGTGACTGGCTGGGCCCGCAACTCCTCCACCATCTATGCCTACTTGGTCGGCCAATGCGTGGGCAGGCGTGTCTGTGAGATCGCCGCACGCTGGGAGACGCTCGGCGATGTGGTGAGGACCTTTAGGTGCTATTCATGTTGGCTGCCATGCTGTGGACCTGGATGCTAGTCCCACAGTTGTGGCTTCTCTCAGAGGCTGGTGGCAAGAAAGAGCCACGCAAAAATCAGCAAGTAATACTTATGACCACCCTGCTGGCTCCCGCTCTCCCCCAATGCAGTGCGGCCCCAAGAAGGAGCTGCAGTTCTCCTACACCTGCACCATCCCCAACAACGCGACCTCGCCGCCACCGCCACCGCCGCCGGCGCAGCTGTCCTACATGCAGCTGCGCCTGCCGGGCCTGGGCGCGGCGGTGTGCCTAGAGGTGCGCCTGGTACCGGCGTGGTCCTTGCATAGCAGCAGTGCGGTGACAGTGAAGCTGCCCCTCTGTTGTCAGCCTGTAGGTCAACTGCGTCACCACTCCCCCTTCGCCTCCAGGTCTGCCCCGACTGCGACGTAAGCGGTGCCGGCTACCCGGCGGGCAGCCGCCACCTCTTCCTGAACGAGGCCTGCCCCACAACGCCAGCGCTGACCAGCAGCTGGAAGGCGCTGCCGGCGAGCGGCGACGGCTCCACCGACTTCTCCCGCGTGCGCTACGTGAATGCAGCCACCCAGCTGTGCATCACCGTGGATCCCACCGCCAAGTTTGTGGCGCAGGACGGGTCAGTTGGAGGGATGGGGAGGGGGGGATGGCGGGGTGGTGGGCTGGAGAGGGGTGTGGCCAAGCATGGCAGGCATTTGAGCGTCATTGGTGGGGCCTCTGGGGGCAGGGGCCACCCTGCCCAGATTTGGCACAGCTGTGTTCCTGCATCACGTGTCTGCCTCCCCTGATCTTCGTTCGTGCAGAGAGTCCATCAACTCATACCTCCTCGTGGCCGCACCATGCGCCGCCACCTGGCCTGCCGACGCCTCCGCAGACCCACAGTCCTTCCGAGCCTCCCCTGACACCGTGGGCAGCCCGGCAGGGCTGTTCACACTGGACAGCCCCTATCCTGACGCCCGCCGCGGCGATCGAAACGCCGCCTGCGTCAGCGTGTGCGACACGTCCGCCTGCTCTGCCGCCGCACCAGCCAAGGGCAAGTCGGCGGCACTGTCCACGTGCTGGACGCGCAACCCACTGTTCGCCAACTGGCGCCAAGGCTCCCAGCGCTGGGAGCTGAGGCCGCTTGCGCCGCTCGCGATTCCGCCCAGCCCGCCTCCATCGCCGCCCTCGCCCCCGCCACCGGTAGTGGCCTCGCCGCCGAGGCCCCCACGCCCGCCACCGCCGCCCAACGCAATGGCTACCAGCTTGGTGCAGTTCACCATGCCGGGCCAGTCCAAAAAGTACTCTGGCTCCTTCTGTCTGGGTAAGTGGTGCGCACAGCTGAGGCTGGTGCTTAGGCGGCCAAGGCTGAGAACGCAGATGATTTAGGCCTTGCACAGCAGACCATGGCAATGCTAGCAGCTTTGCCGGTTGCCAACAATGCCCAGGCAGGCCACTGGAGACCTCCATGCACCATACATGTATCTTCCTGCTGTCCTGGCCTGCACACCTGGTGCAGAGGTGTGCACCAACTGCACTGTGGACGCCGCCACCTACGGCGCGGGCGCCAAGCCCGTGTTCATCAACATTGCTTGCAAGCCCGACCGCTGGGGCCGCCCCGCCAACATGTGGACCGCCCTACCGCGCTCGCCGGGCGACTACAAGTTTGTGCAGGTAGGGCAGGGTCTGTCGCAAGTGCCATGTTGGCATGCGCAGGTTCCTCCAGCCGCTCAGGAGCTGGTGCCAACCGGTGCTGCCCCTTTGGTTAGCGCCCACTGCCGCTCCTGAGCAGCCATCGATGGACAGTAGCTCATGCATGCGACACGCACCTCATGCACACTGCAGACCCCTGAACACGTATGGCGACGTTTATCACGTCATGGCTCGTCCCTGCAACACTGACACCTCGGTGCCTGTGGCCCAGAACACGCAGGCGAGCTGGTTGCCTGGCGGGAGCTATGCTTGGAAACTGAGGGTTGTTGGGTGATGCGGAGGCTGCGGTCTATGTGTTTGCTGCCTGCACCTGCCTGGCATAACTTGCACATCCAGCCTGAGATTGCTGCTTCCAACGGCCGCTTCGCCCGGCCCCTGCCCCGCATACCGCAGATGTTCCAGCCCGTCAGAGACTTTTGGAACGTGAGCTGCTGCCGTGCTTACGACAGCCGTGGTGGTTATGATGTTGCAGCCGGGCTGGGAGCTAGCTGCTTCTGTGACCAGAGACGCTTCGCTGTTCCAAACATTGGGGATTGCATTGGTTTGCACTTCTGACCCTGAGCCACCTCTGTCCCCCATGCAGTCCTCCCTCTTCCAAGTGATGAGCCCACACCCTGCGGCCCGAGACGGCTACCAAAACACCTCCTGCTGGCAGCTGTGCGACGCGGCGACATGCAAGGGGCTGGCGCCAGCAAACGCCACCTGGTGCGCCGCCAGCCAGAGCGTGCTGCTGCTAGCGCTGTTGCCGCGATCCGCTGGCTGCGCCCGCTTCTGCATGTACTGCCATCGCAACCGGTGCTGCCAGCTCATGCAAACCAACAAACGGCACCTACCCCTCTTGCAGGAACCGCACGCTGGTCGCTGGCACTTGCTACACACGCTTCCGTGAAACCAGAGAGATGGAGGCGCAGGGCGGCTTCCGGGACGGGCTGCAGGTCATCGGCATTGAAGGTGGGTGGGTGACTGGTGTGCCTTTGGCGTAAGAGCTGCGCGAGCCCGTACAGCAAGCAGTGTTTGCAAGCAAAGCGCCATTCAAACCATCCCTGCACTGCCCCCAACCTCCCTCTGGCTGCAGCCATTGATTATGCGCCGCCCAGTCCGCCGCCCTCGCCGCCGTCCCCCCCAAGGCAAGCTCCAAGTTTTTTTCGGTGCCGGCTTAT
>VFQQ010002309.1_pt1 | contig 22061 bp, 20 predicted proteins | sample 3512341 | NCBI WGS metagenome assembly VFQQ01 (sample SAMN10412373, study PRJNA504923) | tailings metagenome | isolation source: Relicate 2 Philex TSF1 revegetated site | place: Philippines: Tuba, Benguet | collected 2017-08-29 | reverse complement strand
GCGAAGTCGCTTTCCTTCTTCTCGACGCCTTCGCCCAGGGCGAGACGCACGAAGCCGGTCATCTTGATGTCCGCGCCCAGAGCCTTGCCGGTCTCGGCGATCAGCGCCTTGACCGTCTGGTCCGGGTTCATGACGAACGGCTGCTCGAGCAGCACGACTTCACGCTGGAACTTCGAGATCTGACCTTCCACGATCTTCTCGATCATGTTGTCCGGACGGCCCTGTTCCTTGGCCTTCTCGATGAGGACGGCGCGTTCGCGTTCGATCGCCGCCGGGTCGAGGTCCTCGGAGGACAGCGACAGCGGGTTGGTCGCGGCGACGTGCATCGCGATCTTGCGGCCCAGCTCCTGCATCGCGGCCTGGTCGCCGGCGCCTTCCAGCGCGACGAGCACGCCCAGCTTGCCGAGCTCCGGACCGACCGAGTTATGCACGTAGGCCGAGATCGAGCCTTCGGCGACCGAGAGCTTGGCCGAGCGACGCACGGCCATGTTCTCGCCGATGGTGGCGATCAGGTTGGTGACCAGGGCCTGCACCTCTTCGCCGCCGGCGGTTTTGGCCGCGCGGACGGCTTCGACGTCGTCGCCCACGTCGAGCGCGACCTGGGCGGCCTGGCGGGCGACGCCCTGGAAGGTCTCGTTGCGGCCGACGAAGTCGGTCTCGGCGTTCAGCTCGATGGCCGCGCCGGTCATGCCCTTGCCGTCCTTGCGCAGGGCGACGGCCACGACGCCTTCGGCGGCGACGCGGTCGGCCTTCTTGCCGGCCTGGCTCAGGCCCTTGGTGCGCAGCCAGTCGGTGGCCGCTTCGAAGTCGCCGTTGTTCTCGGTCAGCGCCTTCTTGCAGTCCATCATGCCGGCGCCGGTCTTCTCGCGCAGGTCCTTGACCAGCGCAGCGGTGATCTCCGCCATATCGTGTCCTCCTGATAGGGACTTCAAACAAGGGTGCGGCCCGGCCTTACGACCGGGCTGCGAAAGGTTCGTGAAGCTGACGCCCGCCTCGCAGCGGGCGGCGCATCAGCTGGCGGCCGGTTCCTCGGGAACCGCGTCCAGCGCGGCTTCCGTGGCCTCGACGGCTTCGGCCGGCGGGGCCGCAGGCGTCTCGGGGGCGAATTCCTTGGCCAGCGTCGGCTCGACCGGGGCCACGCTGGCCCCGATATCGACGCCCGAAGCCACCGTGCCGGCGGCCATGCCGTCCAGCACCGAGTCGGCGATCAGATCGACGTACAGCTGGATGGCGCGAGCGGCGTCGTCGTTGCCCGGGATCGGGAAGGTGATGCCGTCCGGATCGCAGTTGGTGTCCAGGATCGCGATGACCGGGATGTTCAGCTTGCGGGCTTCCTGGATCGCGATCGCTTCCTTGTTGGTGTCGATCACGAACATCAGGTCGGGGATGCCGCCCATGTTCTTGATGCCGCCCAGGCTCAGCTCGAGCTTGTCGCGCTCGCGATTCAGCATCAGCAGCTCCTTCTTGGAGCGGGCGCCGGCGCCGTCGCCGTCCAGGATGCCTTCCAGCTCGCGCAGACGGGCGATCGAGCCCGAGATGGTGCGCCAGTTGGTCAGGGTGCCGCCGAGCCAGCGGTGGTTGACGTAGTACTGGGCGCAGCGCTTGGCGGCCGTGGCGATCGGGTCCGACGCCTGGCGCTTGGTGCCGACGAACAGGACGCGGCCGCCGGCGGCGGCGACTTCACGGACCTTGACCAGGGCCTGGTGCAGCAGCGGGATCGACTGCGACAGGTCGATGATGTGGATGTTCGACCGCGAGCCGAAGATGTAGCGGTCCATCTTCGGGTTCCAGCGGTGGGTCTGGTGGCCGAAGTGGGCGCCGGCTTCGAGCAGCTGACGCATGGAGAATTCGGGAAGAGCCATCTCTTCGTTTATCCTTCTTCCGGTTGTCGCCTCCGCGGGCAAACCCCTGAATTCCTTTCGGGAAATCCAGGGACCGGAACGGATCGTGCGGGATGTCTCCCCACAGCGACCGAACGCCCGCGTGCGTGATGGGCGCGGAGATAGGCGGAAAGCGGGGGAATTGCAAGGGGTTGGCGCCGGCGGTTGCGGGGTCGGCGGACTGCTGACACCCTCGTCGGCATGCCTCAGCCCCCTCGTCTCGCCGCCTTCGCCCTGCTCGCGCCGCTCGCGGGCGTTTCGTCGGCGACCGCCGCCATGGCGGCCGAACCCGACTTTCACGCGACGGTCGCCGAGGCCCGGGCCGCCGCCTTTCAGGCCCGCCCGCCCGTCGCCCAGCTCAGCGAAGCGGGCGGATTCGACCAGCGGCGCTGGTCGGTCAACACCTTCTATGTCGTCTGGAGCAGAGAGTCGCCGGCGCGGGCGCCGCGCTACGTGGCCCGCCGGCAGATCGGCGGCCGTGGCGCGCCGACGACGGAGCTCTGGGCCGACTCCCGGGCCTGCCCGGCCCTGATCCCGGCGCTGACGGCGATGGCGGAGCTCCCCGCCGCGCGGCCGGCCGTGCCGGGGCTCGGCCGCGAGCTCCGGACCGTGGGGCTGGTCCTGGACGGCGCGCATCACACCCTCTGGAACAGCTCGGCGCTGACCGAGGACGGCAAGGCGGTGGTCGGCCTGGAGATCACCGGCGACATCGACACCCCGATGGCGAAATGGTGGAGCGAGACCCAGCGGGCCTTGAGCGCCTGCTGGACGCCGGAGACCCCCTCGGCCTGACGTCGCGGTCGGGTCGAGCGAGGGCTGGACTCGACAGCGATCGTCCCCGGCGAGGCCTGGCCCCGGTTTCAGGCTCGGCAGCGGGTGATTTCGCCCAGACCCATGGCCTTACGAACGGGGTCCCGGCGCCCGCCGGGCGACCGGACGGCGGCGATTCGGCGAAGGCTTTGAACCCGCCGGCCCCAGCGGAGTCCGCCCCCAAGGACAGGCGCGATCGCCGCAGCTTCGCCGCTCCTTACCCAACGGCCCCGGGGGACCGCCTTCAGGGCCCTACCTGGCGGGTAATCGTGTGCGGCGCGGGCCGGCGACATCCTCGGCGCGTCAACCCAGGAGATCGACATGACCGCCCCCGCCCACATCGCCCACGCCCAAGCGCTCCCTGATCAAACCGCCCCCTCGAGCATCGCCGACCGCTACCTCGCCGTCTGGAACGAGGCCGACGCCGACGCCCGCCGGACGCTCCTCGCGGCGACCTGGACCGATGACGCGACCTACGTCGATCCGGTCGCCTCGGCCGAGGGCCACGCCGGCCTCGACGCCCTGATCGGGGGCGTCCAGGCGCAGTTTCCCGGCTTCCGCTTCGCGCTCGTCGGCGTCGCCGACGGTCACGGCGAGCATGTCCGATTCTCATGGGGCTTCGGCCCCGGCGGCGACCCCGTCGACGCTCCCGTCCAGGGCACGGACTACGTCCGGCTGGAGAAGGGGCGGATCAAGGCTGTGACCGGCTTCCTCGACCGCGTTCCGGGCTGAGCCGGGCGAGGCGCGGGGCGCGGACAATAGGCGGCGGGCGGGGAGCGGCGGGCGGGCGGGCAAGCGGGCGGCCGGGGAACATCGAACAACGGACGCCGCGCGCGTCCTCAACATCGCGCCGCCCCGCACCTCCCCGCGGCGCCACGCCTCCCGCGCCGGCCGGCGCGCCGACAGTCCTGGCCGCCGTCTTCATCGCCGCCTCTCGACGACCTTTCCGGTCAGGCGGCCTGCCCCCGTCCTTCTGGTCAAGCGGCCCGCCTGCCCCCGTCCGACCCTGCCGGAACCTCCAATCCCCAAAGAGCCCCGGTCCCTGCCTTCGCCGGATCGGCGCCGAACACCGAGCCTCCTCTTCGCTCGTCGAAGCCGGGCCCAGGACCTGGCTCCAAGGCCCGCGCCCGGGGTCGTCACACCCCCTAGACGTCCTCCAGGAAGGCCACGCCGGGGGCGGTCTTCAGGGCGCCGCGCAGCGAAGCGTCCAGGGTGTAGAAGCCCGGGAGCTTCAACTCGACCTCCTTGCCGCCGCCGAGGCCGGCGACGAACACCACCTCGCCACCCTTGGTCGCGGCGGCGGGGGCCAGGCGGCGCTTGAGGGCGTCGATCTCGGCCGAGTGCGGCGACAGATGCACCCGCAGGCTGGCGGCGACGTTCTCGACCGCCTTGTCCAACGGCTCGGCGTCGTCGCCGAAGAACCGCACCTCCCCGTCCCGCCCCTTGGCGCGGACCTTGATCAGCACGGCCTTGCCGGGTTCCAGCGCGTCGCGGCAGCGGCGCAGGGCTTCGGGCGGAAACAGCACCTCATACTCGCCGGTCGGATCGGACAGGGAGACGAAGGCGAAACGGTCGCCGCTCTGCTGCACCCGCTCCTGGCGGCGGCGGACCATGCCGGCCATCCGGAACGCCTCGCCCCCGGCCTCGGCGGCCGGGATCACCTCGGTCAGCAGCGAGGTCCGCCGCCGGCGCAGCACATCGATCATGTCCTCCAGCGGGTGGCCGGTCAGGTAGAAGCCGACTGCCGACAGCTCCTCGTCCAGCCGACGGATCTGATCCCACGGCTCGACCCGCGGCAGCCGCGGCCGGTTGGTCTCGCTCTTCTCGCCGCCGAGCAGGCTGAGCTGGTCCGAGGCCCGGTCGGCGGCCTCGGTCTGGCAATAGGCGATCAGCTTGTCCGCCGCCTCGACGATCTGGGCGCGGTTGGGGTGGATGCCGTCCAGGGCTCCGGCCCGAGCCAGGTTCTCCAGCGCCCGCTTGTTGACCTGCTTGGGGTCGACACGCTCGACGAAGTCGAAGATGTCCCTGAACGGCCCGCCCTCGTTGCGGACGTCGACGACGTGCTGCATGGCCGCGAAACCAACGTTGCGCACCGCGCCCAGGGCGTAGAGCACCTCGCCGTCCTCGACCTCGAAGTCGGCCCCCGATCGGTTCACGTCCGGCGGCCGCACGGTGATCTTGAACCGGCGGGCGTCCTGATAGAACACCGCCAGCTTGTCGGTGTTGCTGATGTCGAGGCTCATCGAGCCGGCCAGGAACTCGACCGGGGCGTTCGCCTTCAGCCAGGCGGTCTGGTAGCTGATCAGCGCGTAGGCCGCGGCGTGCGACTTGTTGAAGCCGTAGCCGGCGAACTTCTCGACCAGCTCGAAGATCGAGGCGGCCTGTTTCGGATCGACCCCCTTTTCAGACGCGCCCGAGACGAAGCGCGCCTTCTGGAGGTCCATCTCCTCCTTCTTCTTCTTGCCCATCGCCCGACGGAGCAGGTCGGCCTCGCCGAGGCTGTAGCCGGCCAGGATCTGGGCGATCTGCATCACCTGTTCCTGGTAGACGATGACCCCGTAGGTCTCCTTCAGCACCGGCTCCAGCGAGGGGTGAAGGACGTCCATCGGCCGGCGGCCGAACTTGGTGTCGACGAAGGTGTCGATGTTGTCCATCGGGCCGGGACGATAGAGCGAGATCAGGGCGGTGATCTCCTCCAGCGACCCCGGCCGCATCTTGCGCAGGGTGTCGCGCATGCCCTGGCTTTCCAGCTGGAACACGCCGACCGTCTGGCCCGACCCCATCAGTTCGTACGACGGCAGGTCGTCGAGCGGCAGCTTGCCGAGGTCGATCGCCGCCCCGCGCTTGGCCATGTGCTTCACGCAACGGTCCAGCACGGTCAGGGTCTTCAGGCCCAGGAAGTCGAACTTCACCAGGCCGGCGCTCTCGACCCACTTCATGTTGAACTGGGTGGCCGGCAGATCCGAGCGCGGATCCTTGTACAGCGGCGTCAGCTCGGTCAGCGGACGATCGCCGATCACCACCCCGGCGGCGTGGGTCGAGGCGTTGCGGAACAGCCCCTCCAGCCGCAGCGCCACCTCCAGACACTGGGCCACCGACGGATCGTCGTCGCGCGCCTGGCGCAGACGCGGCTCGATGTTGATCGCCTGCGCCAGCGTCGTCGGGTTGGCCGGGTTGTTCGGCACCATCTTGCAGAGCCGGTCGACCAGGCCGAGCGGCAGCTGCATCACCCGCCCGACGTCGCGCAGCACGGCGCGGGCCTGCAGGGTGCCGAAGGTGATGATCTGGGCCACCCGGTCCAGCCCGTACTTGTGCTGGACGTAGTCGATGACCTCTTCCCGGCGCTCCTGACAGAAGTCGATATCGAAGTCGGGCATCGACACCCGCTCCGGATTCAGGAAGCGCTCGAACAGCAGGCCGAACCGCAGCGGGTCCAGGTCGGTGATGGTCAGCACCCAGGCGACCAGCGAACCGGCGCCCGAGCCGCGCCCCGGCCCCACGGGGATGCCGTGCGTCTTCCCCCATTTGATGAAGTCCGAAACGATCAGGAAGTAGCCCGAAAAGCCCATCCTCTGGATGACGCCGATCTCGCGATCCAGGCGCGCCCAGTAGTCGGCCTCGTCGGCGGCCAGGACCAGCCCCTCCAGCCGTCGCTTCAGCCCCTCGCGGGCCTGGTGCGCCAGCTCCTCGTCCTCGCTGCGCCCGTCGCCGGTCGGGAAGCGCGGCAGAATGGGATCGCGCTTGTTGACGATGAAGGCGCAGCGCCGGGCGATATCGAGGGTGTTGTCGCAGGCCTCCGGCAGGTCCGCGAACAGGGCCCGCATCGCATCCGCCGGCTTGAACCAGTGCTCTGCAGTCACTCGCCGCCGCTCGTCCTGGCCGACGAAGGAGCCGTCGGAGATGCACAGCAGCGCGTCGTGCGCCTCGTACATGTCCGCCTTGGCGAAGTAGACGTCGTTGGTGGCGACCAGCGGGACGTCGTTCTCGTAGGCCCAGGCGACCAGGCCGGGCTCGGCCGCCGCCTGCTCCGGCATGCCGTGCCGCTGCAGCTCGACATAGAAGCGGTCGCCGAACACCCGATGCATCTCGGCCAGGCCCGCCGCCCCCTCCGCCGCCTTGCCGGCGGCGAACAGCGGATCAATCGGCCCGTCGCGGCCGCCCGACAGCAACAGCAGCCCTTCGGCGTGCTCGACCACCTTGGACCAGGGCACGCTCGGCTCTTCCGACGGGTCCGCTTCCAGGTAGGCCGCCGAGGAGATTTCGGTGAGATTGAGATAGCCCTGCTCGCTCTGGGCCAGCAGCACCACCGTCGGGGTCCGGGCCCAACGCTCCGGCGGCCCCTCGCCGACGCCCTTCACAGGAATGGCGCAGGCGATGATCGGCTGGACGCCGGCGTCCTTGGCGGTGACGGAGAACTCCAGGGCGCCGAAGAGATTGGCCCGGTCGGCCACCCCCACGGCGGGCATCACCGCGGCCGCCGCCATCTTGCCGATCGCGTCCGCCTTGATCGCGCCCTCGAGCATCGAATAGGCCGACCGAACCCGCAGGTGGACGAACCCCTTGGCGGCGGTCTCCACGGCGGCGGCGTCGGCCATGCGCTCTGCTCCTTCTGGGCGAGATCAGGTCATAGGACGATTCACGCCACCATGTAGGCGACGGAACACATCATCCACACAAAGCCGATGACGGACATCAGGGCCAGCGATTCACGCGCGATCCGGACCATAGGGGCCTCCCGTTTTCGAGTTGCCCCTTTGTTCTATTTTCCGGTTTTGTTCTCGTCAAGCCCACATTCGTTCCACAGGAACAGAACAGCGCCGCCCCGTGGAACGACGCCGCCTGCGGATCGTGGTCAGCCCGCCTTGCGCGCGGTCTTCTTGGCCGGAGCCTTGGCCTCGCCCTCGGGCGTGTCCGTCTTGGCGGCCGCCGGCCTGGGCGCGCGCGGCGCGGCGGCGGGGGCCGGGTTCATCGGCGGGCGATGCTTGCCGATGAGGTCCGCCTGCTCGGCCCGCCGCACGGCGCCGGTGATGTTGAGGCGGGCGTATATGTGGGTCGCACCGTGGGCCGACTGAGCCGTCTCCCAGTTCTCGAACACCGTGCGGTGAAGACTGTCGGTCTCACCGGCGTAGATCACGGCCGCCACATCGCCGTCCCAGCGTACGAACAAGTAGTTCGCCCCACCCGGCGAGACCGGTTTCAGCTCTTCGATCGGCCGATAGCGGTAACTGGCGCCGGATTGGCCGCTGAAGTCGAGCTGACGGGTCATATGTACGCTCTCGTCGGAGGTGAAATATTACAAGGCCTTCATGACAGCGCGATCTGGGCGAAATCGGGGCGGCCGCCACGACACGAACGCCGCGCGCCGCCTTGACGTTCCGCGCGCTACATGTGTAGCGTATCGGCGACATCGATAGCGGGAACCCCATGACCGACGCGCCGCAACCCTCCGAAGCCGAGCTGGAGCTGCTGAAGATCCTTTGGCGGGACGGGCCGGCCAGCGCCCGGGAGATCCAGGCGCGGCTGCCGGACGGACTGGCCTGGGCCGCCTCGACGACCCGGACCGTCCTGGAGCGGATGCGGGCCAAGGGCCTGCTGAAGCGCGAGGAGATTCACGGCGTCGCCGTCTACGCCGCCGCCGCCGGCAAGACCCAGGTGCTGGGCGGCGTTCTCCGTCGGCTGATGCGCGGCGTGCTGGAGGTCGACGGCCCCCTGCCCGCCTCCGCCTTCTCCGGCAGCCAGGTGCTCAGCGAGGCCGAGCTGGAGGAACTGACGGCCGTCCTGAACGCCGATCTGGAGAAGGACGCATGAGCGCCGCGATCTGGATCCTGCTGGCCACGGCGCCGTTCGCCGCCGTCGCCTGGACGGCCGGCGCCCTGGTCGATCGGCTCGCAGCGGATGCCGGAACCCGCGCGCGGCTCTGGAGCCTGCTCTTCGCGGCGCCCCTGCTCGCCGCCGGAGCCGCGCCGGGCCTGGCGCGCCTCCTCCCCGAGGAGACCGCGGCGCTGGTCCCGCTTTCCGGCTGGTCCCCCGCGCTCGCCGATCAGGCGGCGGCCGCCGCCTCGACGGCGGGGACCGCCTGGCGGGGCCTTCTCGACGGGACGCCGAGCCTCATCCTGATCGCCGTCGCGGCCGGCGCGGCGTTCCGCCTGGGGCGGCTGGCCGTGCGTCACGCCCGGCTGGCGAGGCTGATGCGCCGGGCGGAACGGTCGGATCGCGAGGGTCTCGCCGGGACGACGGCGCGGGCGGCCGCGGCCCAAGGCCTGCGCCCGCCGGCCATCGCCTGGTCGGCCGACCTGTCCTCGCCGCTGCTCGCCGGCCTCTGGCGGCCGATGATCCTGCTGCCGGCCGGGCTCGCCGCGCTGCCGGACGAACGGCTCGCCGCCGTCTGCGCTCACGAACTCGCCCACCTGAAGCGACACGACAACCTGCGCGGGCTGGCCGAGGACCTCGTCCTGGCGCTGCTGTGGTTCAACCCGATCCAGGCGGCGCTCCATCGTCGGCTTTCCGCCGCACGGGAAGAGGTCTGCGACCAGGCCGCCCTGGCCGGCGCCTCGCCCGCGACCCGCCGGGACTACGCCGAGCTTCTCGTCGAAGTCCTGCGCATCGGCGCCGGTCGCCCGCTCGCAACCTCTCTCATCGGAACCGGAAGGAAACCCCAGATCATGCGCCTGAAAGCCATTCTGACCCCCGCCTCCGCCTCTCCCCGCGCCGGAGGCTTCGCTCTGGTCGCCGGGCTGGCGGCCGTCTGCGCCCTGGCGACCGGGACCGCGGCGCTGGCCGGACGCCTGCAGGAAGAGCCCTTTCGCACGGTGTCGAAGATAACCCCCGACGACGCCCGAGCCCGCGCCGGCGTGGAGGTCTCCGCCGATCGCGCCGAGATCATCATGGGCGAACGCACGCGCTGGTCCGGCAATCCGCGGCTGAAGTTCGTGGGCGACCCCGCGAAGGCGGGCGTCCGCATCCTGCTCGACGGCAAGGCGCCCCCGGCCGGCTTCCGCGCCGACGACGTCGACCCCAGGACCCTGCGCTGGATCGACGGCTATCCGGCCGCCGACCCGGGCCATCCGGCCGTGCTGGACTTCGTGACCGTCGGCGGGGCGCCCTAGCAGCGCCCCAGCCTACCCGCCGCGCTTCTCGAGGTGCCCGTCCTTGAGCGCGAACACCCGGTCCATGTAGCGGGCCAGTTCGAGATTGTGGGTGGCGATCAGGGCGGCGACGCCCTGCTCGCGCGCCTGGTCGTACAGCGACTGGAACACCACCGCCGCGGTGTCCGGGTCGAGGTTGCCGGTCGGCTCGTCGGCCAGCAGCAGGCGCGGCTGGTTGGTCAGGGCTCGGGCGATGGCCACCCGCTGCTGCTCGCCGCCCGACAGCTGGGCCGGCTGGTGGTGAACCCGCTCGGCGAGCCCGAACGACGTCAGCAGCGCTTCGGCCCGGTCCCGCGCCTCGTCCGCCGGCCGGCCGGCGATCATGGCCGGCATGGCCACGTTCTCCAGGGCCGTGAACTCCGGCAGCAGATGGTGGAACTGGTAGACGAAGCCGATCGTCCCCAGGCGGGTGCGGGTGCGACCGCGCTCGTTCAAGGCGGTGCAGTCCCGACCGCCGACGAACACCTTGCCGCCGTTGGGGCGTTCGAGCAGGCCGGCGGCGTGCAGCAGCGACGACTTGCCCGAACCCGACGGCCCGATCAGGCCGACGATCTCGCCCGGATGAAGATCCAGGTCGACGCCCTTCAGCACCTCCAGGGCGCCGGCGTCGGTCTTGTAGGTGCGGACCACGCCGCGCAGGCTGAGCGTCGGGTCACTCATAGCGGAGGGCCTCCACCGGATCGAGGCGAGACGCCCGCCAGGCCGGCCACAGGGTGGCCAGGATGCTCATCACGAACGACCAGCCGGTGGCGATGGCGACCTCGTGCCACTCGATCTTCGCCGGCAGGTGGCTCAGGAAATAGACGTCGGCGTTGAACACCTGGGCGCCGGTCACGGACTCGACGATACGCTGGATGCTCTCGATGTTGGCGCAGAACGCCACGCCGAGCACCAGGCCCACGGCCGAGCCGGCCAGGCCCAGGATCACCCCGGCCATCATGAAGATGCGCAGGATGGCGCCCTGGCTGGCCCCCATGGTGCGCAGGATCCCGATGTCGCGGCCCTTGTTCTTCACCATCATCACCACGCAGGAGATGATGTTCAGGGCGGCCATGATCACCACCACCATCATGATCAGCCGGACCATGACCCGTTCCACGGCCAGGGCCTCGAAGAAGGACCGGTTCTGCTGGGTCCAGTCGACGACGCTGACCAGCGGTCCGGCCGCGGCCTTCAGCGCCGGCCGCAGGGCCGTAGCCTTGTCCGGGTTCTTGACCATGATCTCGATCTTGTCGACCCGGCCTTCGCGGCCGAAGAACAGCTGCGCCTGCTCCAGGGGCATGTAGATGAACAGCTGGTCGAACTCGCTCATGCCGACCGAGAACACCCCGCCGACGACGTAGTCCTTCTGGCTGACGCTCTGGCCGAAGGCGGTCGAGGCGCCGCTGGGCGAGATCAGAGTGATCGCGTCGCCGGGCCCGACGCCCAGCGAAGCGGCCATGCGGTCGCCGATCAGGATCAGATCGCCGCCGTACTCGCCCTGGCCGAAACCGTCCAGCGAGCCTCTGCGGATGTTCTTGGCGATGATATCGGTCTTGCGCAGGTCCGACGGCGAGAGGCCGCGCACCATGGCGCCGGAAATCTGGGCCGGCCCCATGACCATCGCCTGGCCCTCGACCATCGGCGTGGCCCGGGTGACCTGCGGAACCTTGAGCAGGCGCTCGACGATATGCGCCGGCTCCTCGCCGTAGAGCCCGTCGCCCAGCACATAGGCATGGCCGTTGAAGCCCAGCATCCGGTCCAGCAGGTCGGCCCGGAAGCCGTTCATCACGCTCATCACGGTGATCTGCGCGAACACCGCCAGCATGATGGCCAGGAAGCAGATCACGGACATCAGGGCGACGCCGGCGTCCTTGCGCCGCGCGCGCAGATAGCGGACCGCGACGGCCCGCTCCCACCGCCCGAAAGGGGCGCCGTGCGTCGCGGCGGCCTGGCTCACGCGGCGGCCTTGCCGGTCAGCTGGGCGATCGCGGCGTCGAGCGATACGACCGACCGTTCGCCGGTGGCCCGGTTCTTCAGCTCGACGTTGCCCTCGGCCAGCGCCTTGGGGCCGATGATCACCTGATGCGGCAGGCCGATCAGATCCGCCGTGGCGAACTTGCCGCCCGGTCGGTTGTCGGTGTCGTCGTAGAGCACGTCCTTGCCGGCGGCTTCGAGCGCGGCCACGACCTTGTCGCAGGCCGCGTCGACGGCCTCGTCGCCGACGCGCAGGTTCAGCACCCCGACATCGAACGGCGCCACGGACTCCGGCCAGATGATGCCGCCGTCGTCATGGCTGGCCTCGATGATCGCGCCCAGCAGGCGCGAGACGCCGACGCCGTAGCTGCCCATATGGACCGCGACGTCCTTGCCGTCCGGCCCCGCGACGTTGGCCTTCATCGGCTTGGAGTACTTCTCGCCGAAATAGAAGATATGGCCGACCTCGATGCCGCGGGCGGTCAGCTGCTTGTCGGCGGGCACCGCGCCGAAGGCGGCTTCGTCGTGCATCTCCTCGGTGGCGGCGTAGAGCGCCGTCCGCTGGTCGACCAGCGGCTGCAGGTCGCCGTCCCAGTCCACGTCCGGTCCGGGCGCGCCCATCTCCACCAGGTCCTTGTGGCAGAACACCTGGCTCTCGCCGGTGTCGGCCAGGATGATGAATTCATGGCTCAGATCGCCGCCGATCGGGCCGGTGTCGGCGCGCATCGGCACCGCCTTCAGCCCCATCCGGGCGTAGGTGTTCAGATAGGCCACGAACATGCGGTTGTAGGCCCTGCGGGCCGAGGCTTCGTCCAGGTCGAAGCTGTAGGCGTCCTTCATCAGGAACTCGCGTCCGCGCATGACGCCGAAGCGCGGGCGGCGCTCGTCGCGGAACTTCCACTGGATATGGTAGAGGTTCAGCGGCAGGTCCTTGTAGGACTTCACATAGGCCCGGAAGATGTCGGTCACGACCTCCTCGGCCGTCGGACCGTACAGCAGGTCGCGCTTGTGACGGTCGGTGATGCGCAGCATCTCGTCGCCGTAGGCTTCGTAACGGCCGCTCTCGCGCCACAGTTCGGCCAGCTGGACCGTCGGCATCAGCAGCTCGACGGCGCCGGCGCGGTCCATCTCCTCGCGGACGATCTGCTCGACCTTCTTCAGCACCCGCAGACCCAGCGGCAGCCAGGCGTAGATGCCGGCGGCCTCCTGCTTGATCATGCCGGCCCGCAGCATCAGCTGGTGCGAGACGATCTGGGCGTCGGAAGGCGCTTCCTTGAGCGTAGGCAGAAAATAGCGCGACAGGCGCATCGGTATCCCCAAATAGCGTTAGGGGTGACTTACCCTTGCGCGCGCTCGATTGGCAACGCGACCGGCGGCGAAAAGAAGGCCGCTGGAGCAAACCAGCGGCCCTGCAGTCATCGTCGGGGAAAAACGCCACGGAGCAAGACCGGCGAACCGGCCTCCATGACCCCGAGACTACGCTCCCCTCGCAGGGCCGCGAGTCGAACCCGCGCGAACCGGGCGCGGAGGTCGCCGATCGCCCGGACTTTGGTCATTCGCGGTCGATTCATGCGCCCCCTGCCGAAAACCTGGGCGTTCCGGCCTCCGAACCCGGGCGGAAGAAGGCTAGTTCCAGTTCGAGGGCGCCTGGGGCATCGGGATGACGCCGAGCTTGATGACCACGAACAGCACCACCCACAGCACGGCCGACACCCAGGTGGTGGTGAAGAATTTCCGCTTGAGGTTGGGGTTCACCGGCGCGCCGGGATCGCCGCCGTCCTTCACCTCCAGGCCCTCTTCGGCATAGGTGCGGTTGCCCAGCGGCAGAACGGCGAACAGCACCGTCCACCACAGCGTCACATAGATGGCGATGCCGGTCAGGGGGCCCATCAGTGACGTCCCTCCTTCGGCGTTTCCATCAGCTCGACCAGCATGCCGCCCATGTCCTTGGGATGTACGAAGATGATCAGGGTGCCGTGGGCGCCGATGCGCGGCTCGCCCAGCACGGTCGCGCCCTTGGCGACCAGGGCGTCGCGGGCCTCGTGGATGTTCTCGACCTCGAAACAGACATGGTGCTGGCCGCCCTTGGGATTCTTGGCCAGGAAGCCGTGGATCGGGCTCGTCTCGCCATAGGGTTCGATCAGCTCGATCTGGCTGTTGGGCAGGTTCACGAAACAGACCCAGACGCCCTGTTCCGGCATGGCGAACTTGTCGGTCACCGAGGTGGCGCCGAGCAGGTCGCGGTACATCTTCACCGACTCCTCGATCGAGGGGGTGGCGACGCCGACGTGATTCAGTTTGCCGATCATGGATGTCTTCCGGAACTGCTGGGTATCGTTTCCGGCGCTGCTCTACACCCCGCGGCCGGACGGCGCCATGGCTACCCTACGGCAGCTCTCTCAGCATTCGCCCTCAGGACCGAGACCGACCGCCTCCCGCAGCCCCCAGTCCATCGTCATGACGTTGTCGATCCGCCAGTCCCCGTTCGCGCGGCGGCAGAGGAGCCAGTAGACCTCCTTGGGTTCGCCGAAGTTCTTGAACCTGACCTGGACCTGGGAACGGTCGGGCGCCGCCGCCTCCTCGGCGAACGCGAGGTCGGCGATCTCGAAGTCTTGCGCGCCGTACAGCCAGTCGAAGCCGACGCCGCCGTCCTCGTCCTTCTGGTCCTGCGCCAAGGCGGCGGCCAGGTCGGCCGCATAGTAGCCGGGAAGCTTGGCGGGCTCGATGACCGCGCCGTCCTCCCTGTAGACGCTCTGAACGAGTTCCAGCGGGGTCTGCGCGGCGGCGGTCGAGGCCAGCATGGCGATGGCGGCGAAAGCGAACGTCTTCATGATCCCCGGCTTACACCGCTGCGGCCCGGCAGGAACAGCCCCAGGCCCAGCCAGCCGACCAGGAAGCCGCCCAGGTGCGCCTGCCAGGCGACGCCGCCGCCGCCCGAGAGGCCGAAGGCGAAGACCACGATGACGTTGGCGATGATCGGCCCGCCCAGCTGACGCAGAACCGGCTGGGAGAATGGCGGCAGCAACGTTCCGTCGCGCCCCAGGCGCATCACGCCGCCCCACAGGCCGAAGATCGCGCCCGAGGCGCCGACCATCAGCGCGTAGGGATCGGCCTGGAGCGCCAGATAGACCGCGTCGCCCGCCAGACCGGCGACCAGGTAGAAGGCGATGAAGGCCAGCTGCCCCCGCGCGCTCGGGCCGAACCGGCGGGCCAGGATCACGCCGAACGGGATCATCGCCGACAGGTTCATGCCCAGGTGCAACAGGCCGGCGTGCATGAACATCGCGCTGAAAGGCGTCCACCACCAGCCTTCCGCCAGCGTTCCGCGGCTCAGGGCGCCCAGCGCCTCGAGGTTGGGCTGGTGCAGGACATGGCGGACGTAGAGCTGCCCCAGGAACGCCGCGCCGATCAGCGCCAGCAGCAGGATCAGGCCCCAGGCCTCGCCCCAGCGGAAATTGAACGCGGGCTCGGCGCGACGCTCGGGCTCGGTTTCGGGCTGCCGCCGCGGCGGCGCATCGGAATTGGGGGGAGCGCCCCACGGGCCTTCGGTCATGCGCCAGAGTTGGCCCGTCACGCTGCGGGGCGCAAGTCCAGCCTAGCCGGCCCGGATCGCCGCCAAGCCGCGCTCAGCCAGCCCAAACACGCCGCCGAGAGCGACGCCGGCGAACAGGGCCGGCGCGAGCCCGAGCAGAAGCGGCTCATTGCCGATCAACGACTCGAGCCACAGGGCCGCGGCTGCGGCCCAGGCGATCAGCACCAGGGCGCCGGCGAGCTGATCGCCACGGCGACCGCCCCAGGCGCCCAGCGCGAACAGGATCGCGGCGCCGCCGCCTAGCGCGGCCAGGAATGGCCACGGCCCGACTGCGAACGGCAACGTCAAGTTTCCGGTCGAAATCTGGCTGCCGAAGATCATGAACAGGAACAGCCAGCGCAACGCCAGGTTCAGACCGTGCCGCACGGCCGTCTCCGGATTCGAGACCTCGTCGGGACGTCTCGGCCAACGCCCGGCGGCGAGCCAGTATGCGCCGAGACCGAGGCCGGCCGGCCAACCGCCGGCGAGCACACCTTCTCCGCCCGACAGCAGATAGACGGCCCCCGCCATCAGACCGCAGGCGAGGAACACCGCCGGCGTCCGCCAGCCTCCCATCCAATCCGGGTTGCCGGCGCCGACCGCGAACAATCCCGTCACGAAGGCGATGGCCGCCAGGGCCATGGCGCCCATCCCTTCGACCACGAAGATGTGGGTCGCCGGCGTCCACCACCGGCCTTCCGCCAGGGCGGCAAGCGACAGAGCGTAGGGGTTCTGGTCCCCCGGCAGGCTCGAGGCCAAGGCGAGGCCGCCGCCGATGAGAAACGCCAGCAGCAAGGCCGGCCAGCCGCAGCGGAGCAGCGTCCAGCCCGTGGGCGTCGGCGGGACGCTCCGGCCTTCGGTCAGGTCCTGCAGTTGAGACACGCGCCACGCCCCCCGGAACAGCTCACCGCCAGGCTAGCGTTCCGAACGGAGCCTCACAACCGCCCGCTCAGACCCGCAGGACCGTCGCTTCGACGACCGGCTTGCGCTCCCAGATGCGGTAGGCGGCCTTCTTCACGGCGCGGGTCAGGACGGTCTCGACCAGTTCGTCGATCGACCGTTCCTCGGCCGGCAGCTTCTTCAGCGCTTGCGACGCTTCCTCGGCGAGGTCGGCCAGGGCGTCCTCGACGGAATAGTCCTCCTCGCCCGGCAGACCCGCGCCCTTCAGGGTCGGACCGGCGAGGATCTTGCCCTTGTCGTTCAGCACCACCGAGACGGCCAGCATGCCGTTGAAGGCGGCGTGGCGGCGCTCCTTCAGGGCGTCGCCGTTCTCCGGCGTCAGCATGCCGCCGTCGACGTAGAGGCGGCCGGAGGGGACCTCGTCGATGATCTCGGCGCGGCCGGGGGCCAGGCGGACCATGTCGCCGTTGCGCGGGGCCACCGCCTGCGGGACCTGCAGGTCGCGGGCGAAAGCCGCGTGCTCAAGCAGATGCCGGCGCTCGCCATGGGTCGGGACGGCGATCTGCGGCCGGGCCCAGGCGTACATCTGGGCCAGCTCGTCGCGGCACGGGTGGCCGGAGACGTGGATGCCGGGGTGGTCCCGCTCGGTGTAGAGGCGCACCCCACGGTCGGCGAGCTTGTTCTGCAGGTTGCGGATCGGAATCTCGTTCCCGGGGATGACCCGCGAGGAGAAGATCACGTGATCCCCCTGCCCCAGCTTGATGTGTGGGTGACCGCCGTCGGCGATCCGGGCCAGCGCGGCCCGCGGCTCGCCCTGGCTGCCGGTGCAGAGGAACAGGACGCCGTCCTCGGGGATGTTCTTGGCCTGGTTCTCGTCGAGCAGCGGCTCGACGCCTTCCAGCAGCCCGACGCTGCGGGCTGCGGCGGCCATCCGGTGCATCGAGCGGCCGGCCAGCACCACCTTGCGGCCCGAGGCCTGGGCGGCGCGGATGACCGTATCCATGCGGGCCACGTTGGAGGCGAAGCAGGCCACGGCGACCTTGCCCTTCAACCCGGCGATGAGGGCGTTCATCGCCGTGCGGACCTCGGCCTCCGAACCGGCCGTCCCGTCGACGAAGACGTTGGTGCTGTCGCAGACCATGGCCAGCACGCCTTCGTCGCCGAGCTTGCGCAGGGCCTCGACGTCGGTGACCGGGCCGAGCTGGGGATCGGGATCGATCTTCCAGTCGCCGGTGTGCAGCACCGTGCCCAGCGGCGTGCGGATGGCGACGCCGTTCGGCTCGGGGATCGAGTGGGTCAGGGTCACCAGGTCGAGGTCGAACGGCCCCAGGCTGAAGCTGCCGCTCAGCGGCACCTCGGTGATCTCGACCTCGTCCAGCAGATCGGCGTCGCGCAGCTTCTCGCGCAGCAGATAGGCGGTGAACGGCGTGGCGTAGACCGGCGCCTTCAGCCGCGGCCACAGCCAGGCGACGGCGCCGATGTGGTCCTCGTGGGCGTGGGTCAGCACGATGCCGAGGATGTCGTCGGCGTATTCCTCGATGAACTCGGGGTCCGGCAGGATCACCTCGACGCCCGGCGTGGTCTGGTCGCCGAAGGTCACGCCCAGGTCGACGACGATCCATTTGCGGTCGTCCTCGGGGCCGTAGCCGTAGAGATTGAAGTTCATCCCGATCTCGTTCGACCCGCCCAGCGGCAGGAAAACGAGTTCGTCATTAGGTTTCGCGGTCATTACTGGGCCAGCCGGCGGTTGCGGCGATGGATCTCGAGCAGGCCACGGATGGTCAGGTCGGGATCGAAATGGTCGATCATCTTGGTCGCGCCCTCGAACAGGGAGACTACGCCCCCCGTGGCGACAACCGTCAGGTGCTCGCCGCGTTCCGCCTTGATGCGCTCGATCAGGCCGTCGATCAGGCTGATGTAGCCCCAGAACACGCCCGACTGCATGGCGCTGACCGTGTCGGTGCCGACCACGCGGTTGCGCTCGGGACGCTGGATGGCGATGCGGGGGAGCTTGGCGGCCGCCTCGTGCAGGGCCTGCATGGACAGATTGATGCCGGGGGCGATGATGCCGCCCTCGAAGCCGCCGTCGGCCCCGACCACGTCGAAGGTGGTGGCCGTGCCGCTGTCGATCACGATCAGCGGCCCTTCATAGGCGATGTGCGCCCCGATGGCGTTGACCAGCCGGTCGGCGCCGGCCTCGGACGGCTTGTCGATCCGCACCTCGACGCCGAGCTCGGCGTTCTCGCCGATGATCAGCGGCTCGACGTGCAGATAGCGGCGCGACAGGTTGCGCAGGTTGAAGATCGACTGCGGCACGACGCTGGAGATGATGCAGGCGGTCAGGGACCCCAGCCCCAGGCCGCGCATCTCCAGAAGCTGCGACAGCCAGACCGCGTACTCGTCGGCGGTGCGGGTGCTCTCGGTGGCGCTCCGCCACTGGGCGATCCAGCTCTCGCCGTCATGCACGGCGAATAGGGTGTTGGTGTTCCCTTGCTCGATCGCCAGCAGCATTCACTGTTCTCCTCGCCGGTCCGTCCCCCGTCCGGCGCCTAGGGTTGGACGGATCAGGACCCGCCGAAGAAGACGTCGCCGGCCGTGATGCGCCGCAGCATGCCGTCTGGCAAGCGCAGACGCAGGGCGCCGTCGCCGTCCAGGCCTTCGGCGATCCCCTCGACGGTCTCGTTCCCGAGGCGGGCGACGCAGGGCTGACCCAGCCCCTGGGCCCGGCGTGTCCAGGCCTCGGCGACCGGCGGAAAGCCGTGCGATTGCCACAGGACTCGCCAGCGCTCGAAGTTGCGGGCCAGCAGCGCCAGGGCGTCCAGCGGCGCCGGCGGCGGGGTGGTCATGTGCTCGGTGAAGGCCGTGGCCGGCCGCTCGGGCGAGACCGGCGGCGTCGCCAGGTTCACGCCCACGCCCATGGCGATCCACAGGCCGCCCGACGGATGCGGGCCCGACTCGACCAGGATGCCGCAGACCTTGAGGCCGCCGATCATGGGATCGTTCGGCCACTTCAGCCTGACCAGCTCCGGCGGCACGAAGACGTCGGCCAGGTCCGCGACCGCCAGGGCGGCCAGGAAACTGACCTGGGCGGCCTCGGCCGGCGGCTTGTCGGTGACGAACAGCAGGGTGGCGGCCAGGTTGCCCTGGCCGGTCTCCCACGCCCGACCGCGACGGCCGTGGCCGGCGGTCTGGCGTTTGGCGGTGATCCAGACGGGACCGGTCTCGCCGGCCTCCGCCCGTCGCCGCGCTTCGGCGTTGGTGGAGTCGACCTCCTCCAACGCCTCGATCGACGGGATCGTCACGCGCCGCCGAAGGCTGCCGCGGCGCGCTCAGCGAGCGGCGTCAGCCAGTAGAGGGCGACCAGCACCACCGGGAACGAGAACAGCGCCGCGCCGACCGCGATGGTCTTGGCCTCGACCGGAGCCCTGGCGATCTCGCCTTCCGGCGCCGCGTCGAACCACATCACCTTGATCAGGCGCAGGTAGTAGAACGCCGCCACGACCGAGCCGACCAGGGCCGCCACGGCCACCCAGGCCAGACCCGCGCCCAGCGCCGCCTTGAAGACGAAGAACTTGGCGAAGAAGCCGCTGAAGGGCGGGAGCCCCAGCGCCGACAGGGCGAAGGCGGTCATGGCCAAGGCCAGGACCGGACGCTCCTTGAACAGGCCGGCCATGTCGTCGATCGTCTCCATCGGCTTGCCGTTGCGCTCGAGCGCGCAGAGGCAGGCGAAGAAGCCGGTCACGTCGATCATGTACAGGACCATGAACATCAGCATGGCCGAGACGCCGTCCTGCCCCCCCGAGGCGAGGCCGATCAGCGCGTAGCCGATGTTGGCGATCGAGCTGTAGGCCCACAGGCGCTTGAGGTTGCGCTGCGCCAGACCGGCGAAGGCGCCGACGAAGACCGACAGCAGGGCGACCACGATGATCACCTGCTGCCACTGGCCGATGGCGCCGGCGAAGCCTTCGTCCAGGGCGCGGGCCAGCACCACCATCGCGGCGAGCTTGGGAGCGGCCGAGAAGAAGCCGACGATCGGCGACGGCGCGCCTTCGTAGACGTCCGGCGTCCACATGTGGAACGGCGCGGCGGAGACCTTGAAGGCCAGGCCGCAGATCAGGAAGACCAGGCCGAACAGCACGCCCACGCCCGCCCCGCCCTGCACCGCCTGGGCGATGACGTCGAAGTGGGTCGAGCCGGCGAAGCCGTAGATCAGCGAGGCGCCGTACAGCAGCAGGCCCGAGCTGAGCGAGCCCAGCACGAAGTACTTCAGGCCGGCTTCCGAGCCCTTGGCGTCGTCGCGACGGATGGCCGCCAGGACGTACAGGGCCAGCGAGTGCAGCTCGACGCCGATGTAGAGCGAGATCAGATCGCCGGCCGAAGCCATCATGCCCATGCCGAGGGCGGCGAGCACGATCAGGACCGGGAACTCGAACTTGGCCTCGCCGCGACGGGCCAGCCAGCGGTCGCCGAGCACGATGCTCACCGCGCTGGCGGCGTAGATCGCGACCTTGGCGAAGGTCGACAGGCCGTCGGAGACGACGCCGCCGGAGAAGCCGCGGCCTTCCGGCGCCAGGATGGCGGCGACGGCGGCCGCGGCCAGGGCCAGGATGGCGGCTCCGTTGAACACGGCGTTCGAACGACCCTGCCAGGCGCCCCAGACGAGCAGCAGCAGGGCGGATCCGGCGAGGATCAGTTCAGGCAGAAGGAGACAGATATCCGAAGAGGTCATGATGCCCGCCTCACCCGCCCGTCGCGCCGCGCCAGGCGGCCACAAGGGCGTCCACCGAGGCGCCGGTGATGTTGAAGACGATGTCGGGCTGGAAGCCCAGGTACACGGTGAAGCCGATCAGCGGCACGAAGATCAGCACTTCGCGCCAATCCAGGTCCTGGATGTCGGCCAGAGCCGAGTTGGTCATCTCGCCGAACACCACCCGACGGTAGAGGTTCAGCGCGTAGACCGCCGACAGGATGACGCCGGTGGCCGCGACGAAGGCCGTCCAGGTCGAGACGCCGTAGACGCCGACCATGGTCAGGATCTCGCCGACGAAACCGCTGGTGCCCGGCAGGCCGACGTTGCCCATGGTGAACAGCAGGAACACCGCCGCATACCAGGGCATGCGGTTCACCAGGCCGCCGTAGAAGGCGATCTCGCGGGTGTGCATGCGGTCGTAGACCACGCCGACGCAGAGGAAGAGGGCGCCCGAGATGAAGCCGTGGCTGATCATCTGGAAGATGGCGCCCTGCACCCCGGTCTCGTTCACCGCGAAGATGCCCATGGTCACGAAGCCCATGTGGGCGACGGAGCTGTAGGCGATCAGCTTCTTGATGTCGGTCTGACGGAAGGCGACCAGCGAGGTGTAGACGATGGCGATGACCGACAGGGCGAAGACCAGCGGCGCGAACATCTCGCTCGCGTTCGGGAACATCGGCAGGCTGAAGCGCAGGAAGCCGTAGCCGCCCATCTTCAGCAGGATGCCCGCCAGGATCACCGAGCCGGCCGTCGGCGCCTCGACGTGGGCGTCGGGAAGCCAGGTGTGGACCGGCCACATCGGCATCTTGACCGCGAAACTGGCGAAGAAGGCCAGCCACAGCCAGGTCTGCAGCCACGGGGCGAACCTGTAGGTCATCAGCTCGGGGATCGAGCTGGTGCCCGCCACGCCGATCATGGCCAGGATGGCGGCCAGCATCAGCACGGACCCGAGCAGGGTGTAGAGGAAGAACTTGAAGGCCGCGTAGACCCGGTTCTTGCCGCCCCAGATGCCGATGATCAGGAACATCGGGATCAGGCCGGCCTCGAAG
>VFQQ010002307.1_pt1 | contig 22090 bp, 34 predicted proteins | sample 3512341 | NCBI WGS metagenome assembly VFQQ01 (sample SAMN10412373, study PRJNA504923) | tailings metagenome | isolation source: Relicate 2 Philex TSF1 revegetated site | place: Philippines: Tuba, Benguet | collected 2017-08-29 | reverse complement strand
GGTGGTTCAATACTCTTGTGCATGTCCCAGTCCTCAAAATCAGAACGGTGCTCACACAAACCCACAGCGGCATGCTGGCTGAGCTTGCGAGCTTGCCTGCCGCAGGTACACGTCCGCCTCCACGCTGCCGCTGTTGAGTGCTTTGTCCAGAGCATACAGCGCATCCTCCAGAGCCAGGTCTTGCGCCTGTGCCTCCAGCGCCTGCTGCGACAGCGGGTCAGCGGCTGCGCAGGGGCCAACAGGGGCCAACAGGGGAAAGTAATGGAGGCCGTTCAATAGCCCATCCAACCGTCTGCCGCAGCCAGTACTGCCTTACCAAGCAGCAGCACACAATGGAGCTCGCTTCATTGCATGGCACGCAGCACGGGCCCTGCAGTGCATCAACAACCGCTGCGCAGCTGGCAGTCAGCCCACCTGTTATGACCGCATCAGGATCCAGCTGCGAGGGGTCCTCTGCTGCTTTTGCCAGGTGCTCGTTCTCTGCGAGCCACCTGCAGGCAGAGTGGATGGAGGCCAGCCATATTGTTGATGGGCCTGGCTGCAACAGCGCAGAGGCATGCAGCCATCAAAATGTCGAACCATATGCGCAAACCATACCAAGCATAAATGCACTTGTGCTTGCTGCCAACCATCTGCGCCGATGCTGCAGGCACAAACTTCGTGCTGCACTCACCCGTCCAGCTGCTTGTTGCTGGCTGCAAGGTCCTGGCTCAATTTGTCCAGCGCCACTCGCTCCGCCTGAACAATAGGTTGAGTAGAAGGCAGGTGGCTGTGATGTCAAGCTTTGCTCAACAAGGAAGAGCATGCACCCCTACAGATCTGCACTGAGCACACACAACCAAGCGTTTGGCATTCCATTCCCCACCTGCAGTGCTGCCACCTCCGATTGCAGCTGCAAGCCGCGCTGCCGCAGCGTGGCTTGCAGCTGCAGCTGCTCGTCGCCTTGCGCCGCTGCCTGCTGTGCCAGGGCCGAAAGGCTGGCGTGCAGGCGGCTGTTGAGTGTTGCCTGTGCTGCGCTGCGGAAGGCGGCTGCCAGCTTCGCGCTCGGGTTCTCCCGCGGCGGCTGGGGCGGCTTGACAACCACTGGCGGCTGCGGCGGTTCTGGCTGCTGCTGCATTTGGTCCTGCATCCGGTTCCACACGCTGTCAAACCCGCCCGAAAGGTCTGCAGACCCGGTAGGCTGGCTGCTGCTGGCTAGCGGCTTGCTGCCAGCCGACATAAATGAGTCGCTGGAGACGATCGGGTTGTGGCCATGCACAACATCTGATGCTGCTGTCGCTGCCGCTGATCCTGCCGCGAGGCCCGGCGGGCGCACAGTCCCTCCATTTGCAAAGCCTGGGTAGCCCGGGTGCGACTGCGGTGTCGTTGTTGGCGGCGGCGCCTGGTAGTTCTTGGGCTTGGAGAAGAGCGGCGGGTCGCTGGCAAAGTGCATGGACATGTCCTGCGCACGACGCACTTGGGAATGGTGGCACGCAGTTGATACAGAGCACGCTGCGCTGTTTATGCAAATAGCACAGCATGGCAGCAGCTGCGCTGGTTACTGCAAGGGGGCATCATGGCGACCCTCTTGCAGCGCCCACAGCCATGGTGGTTAGCAGCTCACGGAGCAGGACGGTGGCAGCACCGCAGGCGGCGCACCTGTGCCAGCTCGCGCAGATTGGAGGAGGGATACTGCCACTGCGCAATGTACGGCGTGTGCACCAGCCCTGCACAGCAAAAATCTCCAATTTAGCAGGCAAGGCAGCCAGCAAGGTGTGCAAAACACCTGCTCGGCAAAGCAGCTTCACACCGAAACGGCCGCCGTACTGGCAAGCTGCCAAAAACCTGTGCACGCCATGCCTCGGGCACACACCAGGCGGCGGACACTGCTGGGGCACACCTGAGGCGTCCACAAACGTGTGGCGCGGCTTGATGACCATGTCAGGGGTGGGCACCACATAGGCCAGTGGCCCCGCCAGCGGATACCGCTCCGGCAGCCAGATGGCCACTGGGATGTTGTACTTCACGCTCTGTGGTGGTGGGGCGACCGCCAGTGTGGCAGTGGAGCGGGAATTGAGCAGGAAAATATCAAGAGCAACAGAGCAGCAGCACACCCCGTCATTGGCTTCGATGTGGACTTGGCTCAACCAATTTTGAGTCGTTGCGGTTTGGCTGGCACGAGTAGAGCGTCGTGATGCTGGATGCATGCCCGTCCAAACAGCCCGCCAGCCCACCTGGTACCACATTGGCACCGTGCCCTCCGCCAGCAGCAGGTGCACAGTTCTGCTAGGATGGGAAGGGCGGTCAGTGGAATGTGTCACGAGCACTACGGCTGCAGTGCGCACGGATGAGGATGCTGCTCCCTCGACAGCAGTCAACACCTTACACACCTGCCATCGATGTGCGTGTAGTCACGCGTCTTGATGTGCAGCGAGGGCAGGTCCTGCGGAGTGGCCGAGGCGGCAGCAGGGGTAGGCGGCGGCGGCAGCAAGGAGCGCGAGCGAGTGCCCGGGGGTCACCGATCGCCGTCCCGCCTGCCCACGCACCTGAACAAGCTCCGTCAGGTGCTGCTGCAGCAGGAAGCGGAAGTCTGCTGCGTAGGGGAGCGCCGGCGGCCCTGCAAAAGCAGCGGCTAGTACCGCTGCGACGTCCTGAGGCATCCAGCCCGCCGCCGGTGGCCTTTGGCCTGCGCGCTGTCTTCTCGCTCGCCGCTCCGCGTTGCCTCTCGCTCCGGCCGCTTGTCTGGCGGTGTTATCGGTCGGTGCAATCGGTTGGAATAATGCGATCTTTCTTCAGCGCCGCAGAGCCTGCTGAGCCTGCATAGGCGGCGCCCGCTCGGCAGCGCAGCAGCGGCCGGCCGCCGCTTCTGCTTCACGTCACAAGCATCGCTTCTCAACAGCTCCAGCTACCTACAGCCCCTACCGGCATTCCAACCAGCTGCTGCTGGGCAGAACAAGAGACATGTTTGGGAGGAATGCAATGACCATGCCGAGGCACCTAATGTTGCACCAGCGCTCGGACTTGAGTCATTACACATAGCTGCTGGTTGGATGAAATCACAAGGGAGGGGAGGACTTTTTCACTCTGATTTCCGCGTCTCCCAGTACACTCCTTCCGTGGCTCGCCACAGCGTGTGGACGCCCTGCAGAACGCGGGGCAGTCGGCGTGTGTGTTTGCACTTGCATGTGGCAGCAGATGCAGCTGCCGTATGGCACTTCTGATTTTGATCTCCTCAAAGCAGAGCGAAGAACATCAACCTTGCCTCCCACCTTGGTTTTCATGGCCATGACCTCAGTGTGCCCTGGGATCGGCCTGCACAGGCCAGCAGACAGCGGCAGCTGGTTCACTCCACTGATGGTGCAGGGCGATGCCAGGAGCACACGCGTGCCCTGCTCAATGTGCCAAACTGCGCAAACCACCAGCATCCACGGCTGCTTCAGCCCAGCGACTGCAAAGCCACCAGCGACTGAATACGTCACGCACCTCTGGTACTTGACAGCGTGCGTCGACAGGAAGGCTCCAGTGTCCTTGTGCAGCAGGCGCACGGGCGCGTCCCGCTGCCACGCCTGCATGCTGCCATCGTCCCACTCCACCCGCCACACATCGCCGCTGTCGCCGTTCTTGTCATCACCAAAGCAGCTGACCTGCGGGCGTGGTGAGCCAGCAAGGCGGGTAATACGCGTGGCCAGCAGAGAGCAGGACAGAAGATGGCATGACAAGAGCCAGCGGTCTGTCAGTTTGGCCCAGCACCCAACCAGACTCGCACCTCCTGATTGTTGGACAGCGGCGAGGCAAACAGGTGGCTGTGCAGCCATCGGCGGGTGACGATATGCTGCAGCCGGATCTCCTGCCCAGACTTGATGGGCGTCCCCTGAGCGCACTGCAGCAGGTGCGAAGGGCAACAGAGTTTGCATGGGCAGCTTCCCACAGCTGGCAGTGCAGTGCATCTGCATGAAAGCAAAGACCGCAGCATACTCACGCCCTTGATCGTCCACAAGCTGCCGGCGGAGTCGCGGTCTGGGAAGCCGGTGACCGACTGCTGCCCACTGCCACGTCCGTAGCCATAGCTGACCTGCAGGGCCGTAAAACTAGCGCGGCTTGCTACAACGCTTTCAGCGTCCTTGCGCATTGCACCCTCAAGCACTCAGTACAAACAACAGCAGCAGGCACAGCCACACGTGCACTGCGTGCTGTCGCCGCCGCTGGCAGAACAAGAGGGCATTAACCCCACCCACCTCGTGCGAGTGCAGGACATGGCGCGTGTTGCTGCTTTCAAGTTTGATGGTGCTCCCACAAGTGACCTGCAGGCCGACGCACAGAGTGATGCCCTTTGGCAGCTACAGCAAGAGGCCAGCAGCGGCGCCAGGCGGCGCCCGGGCGGCAGCGGCGGCGGCGGCGACGGCAGCTGCGGCCGGGCAGCCCGGGCAGCGGAACAGTCCATCAGGCCACCGGGGCACCCAGATCACTGCATTGCAAGCCCGACGGCGTCTCTGAGCGCCGGACCGACGCAACTAAAGGCTTTGCCTCACCATGACCGCCTCCTCGTCCCCACCGGCGGCTACACTGCAAAACTGTGCGGCCAGCAGGCCCCAGCACAGCAGCAGGGCCGCGAGGGAGGTCGCCCTCGCCATTGCGGCTTGCTGCAGCGCTGTTTGATCCAAGAGACACGAGCCCTGATCAGGCCGAGCCGCGGTCGATTGGGACTGTGTGCGATCGCACTCTCCACCACTCAGCAGCAGCCGCCGCTGCCGCCGCTGCCCACCTTGCAGAGCTGCAGCCGCCTGATGCGACGGCACTGACCAGCCGGCGCACTCCCGTGAAAAAGCATGGCGTCATCAACTAGCTGCACAGGAGATTTGCAACAAATGTCTCGCCATCACCACACCATGCGCCACTGCCGTTCAGCTGCTGTTGCCTGCCACAGCTTGCCGAGTGTGTTCGCTTCCTTTCCGACTGCTTCCATCGCTGGTCATCCACCTTGGTTGAGCTGCACCCATCATCATTACCAAATGCTGCGAGTCAACGTGCATTTAACAAATTATGCAGGGTGCACAGGGCTTGGCTGTGCCCGCCGGCGTGGCCGCGCTCACCGCCCGTCTGGCCGCGCAGGATGGGCGCATGCAAATACCGACGGTTGCGAGCGCAAAAATCCCAGCCGGACACTATTGACTAGCGCACACAAAATTCAGGCTCTGTTTCACTCATGGGAGCACCACCCTGCCGTTGCTGCGCATCCGATCGGCGGGTGTGCTGTGTTGACCGCAGCAAGGGCAGAGGTGGCCATAAATTCACGCCGATTGACTCTCGTTGAGCAACCTCGCGGGGGCACAATTGGGCACAGAGGCGCAGATGCGGCCCTCCAGCAGTAAGACAGCGCGACTGCTCTGGGCGTGCGGAGAGCCCTAGGTCTTTGCCGGGGCGCCTCCTCCACTCCAGCCTCGAAAACAACGGACTCCCACTCGTTCCCAACACCCGTGCCGCAGGCCTGGACGCGTGCCGCACTGCCGCCGCCGCCCGTCGCCAGCACGACGACGACACGGCGGCCAGCCCTTTCAGTCCTGATTCGGCAGAGGAAATTTATGCGCAGCTGAGGCGTGAGCCCGACCCTGCCAGCCCGACTGGCCTTGCTCTGGCCAAGGTGAAGACCCTGCTACTGCGCTTCGGTGCACCAGAGTTCGAGGCCGAGCAGGCACGGCTCTTGGCAGGTGAAGAAGGGGACCGGGCGCGGCAGGAGAGGTTTGCTCTACAGCAAGATCAAGTGGGCAAGTGTTTGTTCTCAAAACATAGGCCATGGCTGGAGCAAGTGGCTAGAGCAACTGAAGCTAAAGCCCCGCCCCGCTGCATGCAGGTGGGGATCCGCACCAGTGCAGTATTGCGGGGCGGCTCGTGCAGCTCCTCCGTGGAGGCTGCTACGAGCTGCACAGGTAACGCAGCGGGGACTTTGCGCCGACCCTGGCTGGCTTGGAGGATTTACTGGCCGCCGCTCACATCTCTGCCTGCCGCCGCCTGCTTCCCTTCCTACAGCATCGTGGGCACCACCCTGGACGCTGACGGCGCCCTGTGGCTGGTGCTCAGCAACCGCATGATGGTGCGGTCTGATGTGTGCAGCGGCGAGCCGGTGGGAATTGATGAGGTAGAGCAATGGCGCCTCCACAACAAGGTGTAAGCGGGCCGTCGAGGCTCCTCACCGGTGCTGCCCTGCAGCCATCCATTGTCACTATGCTGTATGAAGCATTGCGTTTTTCAAAGTGAAATGCACATTACTCTGAATGCACATTCCCTCACTACACCGAACATGTACGCTATCATGTGAAGCCAGCGTCCAACTAAGATGTAATAAAACAAAGCGGGCCCGGGTGGTTGGCCACGATGGCTGTGGCTTGTGAGAGCGGTGCACACAGCACGAGCGCTGCTGAAATGCTCAAGCGGACGTGGGGCACATGCAGTGATGCAGCAGCACACCAGCGATATGTTGGGCAGCAAGTGGCTGGGCTCCACAGGTTTGTGAGTGGGCCCCAGGAAGCGCAGCGGGCACAGCGCCATCGTCCCACCTCTGGGAACGATCACGATCGCCAATTGAGAGCGCCAGCCCCCTTTGACAACTGCTCTGACGTGCAAAACACGCCAGCAGGTCGTGCCTGCCTCGATCAGGTGAGCAGGAGGGGCGAGCTGCTGCTCTAGAGGTGGCGCTCAGCGCAAGCCTGCTTGCTCCGGCTCACCCCTGCTGCTCTTCACTTTGAGAGACTGTGAGGGCCTGCTGCTAGTCTGTTTTGCGGCAAACGCACTGCCAGTGGCTCGTGGAGGGCTGTGCCTGGCATGCTGCAGGTCCAGGCCAGCCCAAAGGATTGGAGAGCAGAGGATGGACGACGATCTACCTCCGTTTGCCCCCATCCTGCCACCGCCATTCGCCACGGTCTCCTCCCCTTCGCGGTACAACGATGTGAACATGGGTAGGTGGCTGCCTGGATCACTAGACCGACCGGCGTTTTGCCGCTGGCACCCAGCCAAGCTATGCCCAACCCTTGCTGCCATCCTCGGTGCAGACACGTTCCTGCCGCCGCCGGCAGCTGTCCTGGTTCATCCACCAGCCGGACCCAAGCCGGAGCGCGACGAGATGGATGTGCTGCTTGTCATTGCGGCAGCAGCGCTGGGGCTGTACTGCGTGGGCAACCCCCCGGTGCCGCGCATATTTGCAGAAGATGGTTGCCAGGTGGGGGCTCGTCTAAGCTGACGACCGCCAAAGACCCGGCATTGCAGGGCCGTGCCCCATGAGAAAGTTGCTCAGACTGGCTGGAAAGCTGTTTGCCTCAAAATGTTGCCAATATGTGCCCGTTACATGCAAGTGCGCCCGCTCGCTGCGGCATCAATGGTTCCTGGCCGGGCTCCTCAGCTAGCAGGCAGTCACTCATCGTCCGAGTCGGTGTCTCCAGGCTCGCTTGCCTGCAGCACGTTGCACATTGTTTTTATTGCAGAGAACAACAAACACATAGCTTCAGCAAAGTCGAGACATTTGCCACAGTCCGCCGCCTGTCACACCGAACACACTGAGGGACCGAGGGCCAGCCCGGCCTGGACTCGCCCTGTACCAACACCCACTATTCAAGGCATGCTGATACCGCTGCTTCTTAGAGCTGTGGTCAATCACTGATGGTCTGCAAGTGAGACTTGATTTGATTTAATCGCTTGCCTGGGCGTGCCAGACTGCGTGGCCTGCTGAGGCAGCTTCATACAGGAAGCGGCTCGGCTCAATCTCCTCCACCCTGTAGGACAAGCAGCAGAACCGGCGATCCAGCACGCAAGAGACCTGCTGAATGCAAGGGACCTGCCGCAATCGCAATGGGCAGCATCGATAGCGCAAAAAGCCAAAATGGCATTGAAACACGCAGATAAGCTGTAACCCTGCGTGCACAAACACAGCAAGCACGCATCGGCTCACCAACCATACTGGCGCTCATTTTTGGCGAAGGTCAGAACCAAGCGCGACTTGGCTCGCGTGAGTGCCACAAAGAACAGGCGCCGTGCCTCAAACAATTCAGCTACGTCCATCCGCTTGGAGCAGCCTGCCGCATGGACAGTGTACGATGGGTCCTCATGAGCATTTACCCGCATTCAGTCGCCAGCATCAGTGCGGCAATGGGCGGTGATCTGTGCATGATCAAATCCCTATTTTCTCAGGCTCACCTGGGACAAATACCACCTGCAGGCGCAGGTGTATGTGGCACAGCAGTCAGGCAGCAGTCGATGGAAGACAGAAAAAGCTGTCAAAAGCAGGCCGCGCCCAAGCAATGCGCATAGCGGGGCGGGAGTAGCCAGCTGGCAAGCTGGAGGCCTTGCTTACCTCAAACTCGAGCCCCTTCGCAGCGTGCATGGTCATCAGCTGCACTTTGCCCGCCTGGCCCTGTGTATCGTCGTGCTCTGCAGACCAGCTGGTTTGCAAGGTTGCAGCTAGTGTAGCAGGGCCAGGTGCATGCAGGCATCGTCGCTGCCTACCTAAGCAAGCAGCCCGAGCACAGGCTGGAGAAAGGCCTCCCCCCGTGCAGCGCAGCTGCAGACTCCGCCCACCTGTGTACAGAGCAATCTCAGTCAGGTACTCCTGCGCGACCTGCAGGGGGCTGAAGCCCTCGCTGCCGGCAGGCTCCTCGGCAAACAGGTCCGGTCCAGCGCCCACAACCTGCCCAGGATAGTAGCCCTTCGCGGCAGCAACCTGCAGGCACACACGTGCTCATCGCTTAAATGCCCCACTCCAACCACACACAGCACCATCTAATATGTTTTCCTGTGAATGATTAACGATTAATTAACAAGTTCAAGGGGGCGCGCCTGATCAAGCGGACTGCAGCTGGGTTGTGAGCACCAGCTGCGCAGCTGGTTGCAGCAAACCCACCAGATTCTGCACTCGCTCCATGCGCTCCTTTGCATCGCCCTTGCCGCAAGCCCCAGACAACACGTGCTGTTTGAAGCCAGTCTGCATGCGACGAGGCGCCACACATGTGCAAGTTGTTGGCATGGGCCGCCTGCTGCTAAGCACAAAGGCGACAAGCAGTGGCCAGCCATTGGACGGCATGCAGGCCGGCCAACCTTCTTCACCTTCTTCAGAATGTCACCCATGGCCAAGTCGAGCGAGCGCATTTTAACGCTGGCGTGCAGTTCCAACATCAGCTGCCTGAAGCTGTTCAGTTTGGCCAGAACGTTGGCTGAAATGCCCAGCTCCTTGTGCCCAGGCAGCAGCAGTGGCTCAGGGCCCCTGCCATCCTCCACTGCCCCAGGGCTGCCGAACAGCAGTTCGCTCAGTGTCTGCCCTCGGCTAGCTGCGTAGTCCTGCAGCTTTTGCAAGGAGGCCTCGCCAATGCCACGCCTGCGATTAGCCAAGAGCACTTGCTGTTCACCAGTGCAAAGATTGCGCAAAACAACATTCCAGAATGCATCTATGCGCAGTGTACCGCACTTCCCACAGGCATTGTTCACTTGGGCATGTTGATGGTGTCACGCAGCGCCAGCTCATCCCTCAATCCAACCGCCAGCCGCAAGTAAGCAATGATGCCCTGCACACAGGAAGAGAAGTGGGGCGGGATGGCACATCTTGCATGGCACAAACGGGCGCCAGCGGTGTTACAACGCCGGCTTACCTGAATCTCTTTGCGCTTCCAGAACGCCACGCCGCCAACCACCCTGAACGGGATGTTCCTGCGCACCTGCAGCACGTCAGGGAAGAGCAAATGATTGCAGTTTTTGCCACACGGCATCCTGGAAAACCCCCGTTGCAACAAGAGCAACCGGCCTCTACCGCTTGACATAGCAGGGCAGCCTGCAGCATGCCCGCCTACAATCGACAATACAGAATACTGCAAGCCTGGCTGTCCATTACTCACCAGCTGTTCCTCAATCGCCTTGGACTGCAGGTGCCGCCGCACCAGCACTGCCACTTGCTCTGCTGGCACCTCCTCGCTGCAGGGCACCCAAGCAAGATGCACGATGTCGAGCAACTGCAGTCAAAGTATCACCAAAACGCAGGTGCTGGTCAACTCGCCTGCGGAGAAAGCGCTCAATCTCGCTTGCAATCAATGAGGCTTCTGTTCTGGTGTCCCACAGCTCGCACACCTGCTCCAGCAGCAAAAATCGCACAGTGTGAGTATTGGTTCATTCTGAGTCGGTGAGATGCATGCGCCGACCAGAAGGCGCAGCAGCCAGGCGACCTGGATGGGGTGGCCTTCGGGCAGCAGCGGGCGCAGCGCCGCTCGCTGCCAGTCGGTGTTGCGCGCAATGACAGCAGAAGCGGTGTGCACTATGCGTGCATCGGAGCGGTAGTTGTCTCGCAGCGTGAAGGTCTGCATACTTGCAGTCGGTCGCAAAAGGGAGCAGGTGCGGTGGGACGCTGTGCCTGGTGGCTGAATTCGCACAGATGCACACTGTCCAAGCCCCTGCACATTTGCCAGCAGGAAGGCTGCTGACGCACGGATTGCACCTGGATGCCCGGGAAGTCCTTCACAATGGTGCTGGTAATATTGCTGAGCTCAGCGCCTCGCCACCCATAGATTGACTGGTCGGGGTCGCCTACACAAAACAGGGAGCCCTGCACGCACAGGAGGCATGCAAGTCGACCAGCTAGCTGTTAGAGCAAGCGGAGATGAATGCATGGCGCTCAGGAGCCAGTGGCGCTTCCGGCAGGCTGAGCAGCACGCACCCCGGTCGGTGTCAGCAGCTTGAGCAGCTCAAACTGCGGGCGGTTGGTGTCCTGCATCTCATCAACCAGCACGTGCCTGCGCATTCACAGTTGGAAGGACGGGCACGAGTGTAGGTTTGAGGGGTGCATGCGGCAAGTCGCCGCAACCACTAGCAGGCTACCGCTCACTTGAACGTCTTCCGGACTCGGGCGAGCAGGCCCCGGTTTTGGCGCAGCAGCGCCACAGGTAGGCCAATCAAGTCATCAAAGTCGCAGGCGTTTGCCTCGCGCATGGCTGCCTCGTACCTGCAGGAGACAGAAGGAAAAAGGAAAGGAGAAGGGATGCATTGGACCAGCTGCATGAGCACGTTGAAGCTTCGTTTCAAACAGTTCATCCGCAGCGGACACGCATGCTCCCCTGCTATGCCAACAAACGGCTGGGTGACTTCTCACCGCCCAAACCAGACCGCCAGATCTTCCACAGAAAGGCCTTTTAGGTAGGGCGATGGGCCCAGCAAGCGGAAGGCAGCTTCCCTAAACAGCTCAGCCGCCTCCTGCACAAGGGACCACAGCAGCCCACCGGTAGGCCGAGGCGCTGATAGCCGTTACAGGCTGAGAATGCCAGCCAAAGGGCGCATGCACTCACCTGCGGTGAGCCCGCATGCCACGTGTGCATGCTACTCTTCACCCGAGAGATGTACTGGCACAGCTTGTCTGCAAGAATCCTTGGCTGTTTCTTCCATTCAGGCGTCCCAAAGTCCTTGACCAGCTTACACAGCAGGCTCTCGCACTGATCCTGCATTCCATAGCCAGAGAGGCGCCTTCAGCAGCTGAACATGCACCGTGGCAGGCAGGCCACATAGATGCATGCCAGTTTCAAACTCAGTTTGGCTGCTTTGAGCAAAGCCATACTCAGAAGGCAATCAAACCGTGTCGTAGATGGAGCAAAGCCCTTGGTCCGTCCAGCCCCAGGCAGATCGTTCATGTGCATCTTCAGCATCGAGCGACCACAGCTGCACGGCAGGCAGCGCATGGCAGCAAGATTGTCTAGCAGTTTGGGCGTGTGAACTGTAGAAAACCACTCGGGTGTACAGCACTGCGGAGCTTCCTTAGCATGCAACCTTGGGCACCTGTGGAATGTGCCACACCACATGCCACTTGCAAGATTGTCGCCCAGCAGGTCCTCCAGGCGCTCCCGCATCTCGCCAGCAGCCTGCGTCGACAGGCGGCGGTGGGCAAAAGCTGGGATGGACAGACTCTGCAGGGCACCCTTTCCCCCCTTTCCTTTTCCTTCCTTGTTGGTGAAGGTAATGGCCAGCAGCTGCTCAGGTGGCACTCCATGCTGGCGTATCAGGTGAGCCACCCGCGCCACCAGCACCCGCGTCTGCAGATGTACAGTTGGCACAGTAGCAGCCAAGAGATGAAGGCTGCGAGCGAGGCACAGCAGCAGCCAAGGGATGAAGGCTGCGTGCGAGAAGGCGACCAGGCACCCCCCGCAGTCGGCCGCCAATTGGACGCCCATCCGCACCTTGCCGCTCCCAGGGCCAGCCACCACACGTATCGCCTTGGGCGGTGCCGTCACAGCCGCCAGCTGCTCCGTGCTGAGATTGTGCAGGTGTGGCAGCCCCACTCCTCCTGCACCTCCAAACAGCTGGCTCGCTGCGGGCGTGACCTGCATGCTGCCCGCAGCGTGCTCACTGCCTCCTCCTGCTGGATCTCCAGAAGCAAAACTGCTGGCCACCACATTCTTGCGCTTTATAGGGCTGGACACAGGGCCCGTGGGAGGCAGCCAAGGCGGCGGCGCTACCGCCGCTGTCGCGCGTCGCCCACCCCTCCCTGCAATCGCCTGTCTGCTGTTGTTCTGCCACCGGCCGGCGCCTGCTGACGGCCGTGACGCAAGAGACGGTGCTGCAAGCGCACGTGCGAGCGAGGCCATCGTGCGCAGACCTAGCATCGCCTACGCCCACACTGCCCACACGGTGGGCAAGTAGGCAGGCAGGTGGGCAGGTGGAAACGCAGGTCCCTGCAGCTCCTCTAGTGTAGGGTTCAGAAGCCAGGTGGCCCTCCTACATCTTCCCGTCCAATCCTCTCTTCTCCTCCCAACAGCTCCCTTTCGCGTGACGCTCCCTTTCGCGTGACAGCACGACCAGGTCAAGTATGATAGCCAGAGCGGCGGCACCTGCAGCCTGGCTGTGCAGAACAGCAGCTTTCGCTCACCCCTCCTCGAGCAGCCTGCTGGCCTGCCCGCAGCAGCTAGCACGCCCCTGTGTGCGCCCTGCTGCAGCCCCGGCGGCTGCAGCGGCAGCAGCGGCGGGCGACTCCCCGCCGCTGTATGGCGTGCCAGCCCACCCGGCAGCTTCACGGGCGTTGCTGCTGCTCGGATGGCCCGCTGATTTCGATCCGGCCCACCCAAGGCAAGCGATCATGGCGCTGAACAGCCCTGCTGAGGGCCCTGCCCAGCGATATCCCGCCGTTAGCAGGCACACCACCTCAACTGCCCCTCTTCAATTTTGCTCCCTGCAGCGAGGTGGCGTCTCTTTACGCCCCGCAGGGCGGGCGGCACCTCGTCTACTGCCTCACCTGCACTGCCAATCAACGCGTCTACATTGGGACCACACGCCGGGCGCCCAAGGTCCGTTTTGGAGAGCACCGGCGCACCCCCCCTTGGCGCATGCGTGGGGACGCAAAGCGATACTCCCCGTTTGAGCGGCACTTCCAGCTGCAGGTCCTGGCAGAGGCAGGCTGCCAAGAGGATGCTGAGCTGCTAGAAGCCTTCTTTATTTGGAAGTTCGATACAGCGGGGCCCGGCGGCTACAACACCAGCCGCTCGGCCAGCGAGGCCGTCTGGCTGCCTCGCCCTGGCGGCCGCCGCCGCGGACGGAGCGCTGGCTTTTGAGTGCGAGCTGGGCCGTGCCATGACTAGTCCTTCTGTATCAAGTCCGAACGCATTCAGTGGCAAATTGTGTCAATCACCACTTCCTTCTTTGTGCAAGTGCCGGATTGAGCACTAGGCGCTGCTGGTCAGTGCCGGGTGGCAGCTTCTACAAGGTTCTACAAGGTTTCTACAAGTTGGCTGCTCATTCTGGGACGGGTGTGAATCTGTGAGGTAGAAGCAGCTTTGTCACAGCCACCGAGAACAATAACAGCGGCAGCCGCAGGCAGAACAGCTGTGCCGCAGGCAGCTGATGCCGGCGCGGCGCATTGGATGCTAGATCAGGCAGCATAACTTGTGTAGAACACTGCAATTAAGCTGCCCACCATGGCAATCTGCTGCGCAGGGACGCCAGCTGCATGGGCACTGCATGTCATGCCGCACATGTAATTAGCTGCACTCAAGACGTCACGAAACTTGGACGGGTGGGTCAAAGCGCGTGCGAGCTGGGCACCGCCTGCGACCAACAGCAGCAACTGCTGGTGGTTTCCTTTTGTTATAACCAATGCAGGGGTTCATTTCTGACGTTTTCCCCAGGCAAAATGCACGGCACAAGACGAGCGGCAGCCGGCCCCGCTGCCTGCGCTGCGGGCGGCGGTGCAAACAAGGCCTCTCGCGCCTTGTAAAGTGGTCTAGACCCTGTCAGTCGCCTTCAAGCTCCTCCACGGGCACCCAAAGGCGGTTGGCCTCCCGGCTCTGGAGAAACGGCCTCGGCGGCCATGGCGCGCCCCGCGGCGGCCGAATGCGTCCGCGTGGCGGTGCGCTGCAGGCCGCTGAGCGAGAGGGAGCGGGCGGACCGGCAGGCCGAGGTGGTGGCGGTGGATGCGGCGGCGGCGCAGGTTACGCTGCGGGCCGCCGGCAAGGCGCCGCGCCCCTTCACCTTTGACCGAGCTTTCGGGCCAGAAGCTGGCCAGGACGAGGTGTATGAGGCGATGGCGGCACCACTGGTGGAGAGCGCGCTGGCCGGCTACAACGCCACGCTCTTTGCCTTTGGGCAGACCGGAACGGGCAAGGTGGGCGGGGCGCAGGCTGGTGAGGCACACATGCGGGTGGTTGGGACTAGTGGGTGGTTAGTTATCTTAGCTCGATCCGACCTGCCACCACGCAGACGCACACGATGGAGGGTATCACGGTCGGCAGCAGCAGCGGCTCCGCCGCTGGCTCCCCACCGGAGCTGCCGGCAGAGGCAGGCATCATCCCGCGCGCCTTTCGGCACATCTTTGCAGCCATTGGCGCCAGCGCTGACCAGACCTTCCTAGTGCGGGCCAGCATGCTGGAGATCTACCAGGAGGAGGTCCGGGACCTGCTTGCCAAGGTGTGCTGCAGGGCGCACCATGGGTGCTGCACACGCTGGGGAGTCGCATGTTACTGGCCTGCATGGTGCAGCCCTGGGTCCGGGTCCAGATAGTTTTTGTTGCTTTATTTGTTTTTGGGGGTTAACAATGCAGCGGTTCCCCTCCTACAATCTTTGCAGAACCACACAGCACGGCTGGAGCTGCATGAGGCCAAGGATGGCGGCGTGTATGTCAAGGGCCTGAACACGTTTGTGGTGAAGAGCGAGGCAGAGATTGCGGCGGTGCTGGAGGTGGGTGGCAGGTGGAGTCGGGCAGACTTTGGCAGGCCTGACTGGCATGTGTACACTGCGGTTGGCAGTAGCAGCACCAGCAGCAGCAGCAGCAGCAGCGGCAGCGGCAGCCGAGCTTTGAATGCGAATCACCTCCCCGTTGCGCAGGTGGGCAAGCGCAACCGCTCTGTGGGCGCCACGCTCATGAACCAGGACTCCTCGCGATCGCACTCTGTGTTCACCGTCACCATTGAGGCGGCGGCAGCAGCTTCTAGCAGCACAGCTGGAAATGGTGGTGGCGGCAGCATCCGGGTGCGCGCCCCGTCAAGCCGCGGCACCTGGTTTGTTCTAAACTCGACCTGCATTCCCAAGTGTCTGGCGCTGGTGCTTCCTTCCAGGTGTTGTCTTACTCCAGTTCTTATCTCGTGCCAACACAGGTTGGCAAGCTGCACCTGGTGGACCTGGCCGGCAGTGAGCGGCAGGGCAAGACGGGCGCAGCCGGGGAGCGACTGAAGGAGGCCTCCAAGATCAACCTCTCCCTGTCGGCGCTGGGCAACGTCATTTCCGCGCTAGTAAGCAGGGTGGAGTGGATGCCAACAGGCGCCGACTGTGTTGTGGGCAGAAGCACGGTGAAGCACTTGCCGCACTGTGGTCATGCATTTTCACGCTCTCTCTGAGTAAAGGTGGCTTTTATGAACCACCTTGCAGGTCGATGGCAAGACAGGGTTCGTGCCATACCGCGACTCCAAGCTCACACGGCTGCTGCAGGCAAGCGCGCGCTGTGGGCAATCAGAAGCATGACATGGCTGGGCTGTGCATGTTGCATGTGTGTCAAACTGTTTAGTGTGCAAGTCCACAACTTGAGCCGTTACGGCAAGTTGCTGCTCCTGTGTCTCAGTTAATGCTTGGACCCCGCACCTTGCCTGCAGGACTCACTGGGTGGCAATACGCGCACCGTCATGATTGCCAACGTGGGCCCGACAGGTGACATTTAGAGGCACACGCACAAGTTGCGAACTGTCATGCAACCTATGCACCAGTTTTTAGCTGCCGCTTCACCACCCACTTGTACTGCAGCCAGCAATGCGGATGAGACGCTCAGCACTCTGCGGTATGCCAACCGTGCCAAGAACATCCGGAACAAGCCGCGCGTGAACGAGGACCCCAAGGTGCGTGTTCAACCTGCCGTCCTGCAAGGGCTGCAACCACACACACACACCGGACATTAGCATTGATAGGCTTGCATATTGGCCTCTCTCGTCTCATTCATCCTTCCTGCAGGATGCCATGCTGCGAGAGTTCCAAGAAGAGATTGCACGCCTGAAGGCGGAGCTAGCGGCGGCGGGCAGTGGCGGCGGCACGCTAGACAGCAGCAGCAACAACAATGCTGGGGACGTGGGGTCCTCTGCGGCCATGTCAGGTGCTGCAGCTGCTGCGCTGAGCGAGGAGGAGGTGGCTCGCATGCGGCAGCAGCTGGAGGATGAACTGCGCGCGGAGTACAGCAGCGGCGGCGGCGCAGAGCTGGATTCTGCCACGCTCGAGCAGGTGGGTGTCACAGTGAGCATGCCTGCTTTTCCAACTTGCTGGGGTATGTCTGCACATGTTCAGATGGCACCAGCAGGCTACTTTGCCAGAGCTGCTTTTGCAGTGCAGCTCACCGTCTATTGCTGTGTTGGCATGTGTACTCAGATACGGCAAGAGGTGGAGGTGCAGCTTGCAAGCCAGCTGCGCCAGGTAGAGGCGGAGCGGCAACGGGCCAAGCGAGAGGCCACCAAGCTGGGCCAGCAGGTGCAGCAGCAGGTGGCACACAAGTGAGTGAAGGCACATACATGGCTGTTGGGGCATACATGTCGCCAATCAAAGCCCACCACGTCCAGCAACGCATGCAGCGTAAGATCTCCATGTGGGTCTGTCACGAGTCCAACCACCCGCGTATGCTGTGGCGCCCTTCTTTGTGCAGTTCTGAGCTGGCGTCCAAGCTGAAGCTGCTGGAGGGCAAGCTGCTGCGTGGGGAGCAGCGGGGCGGGCTGGACCGCCTGGCGCAGGAGGCGGCTGCCCAACTCAGCTGCCAGCAGGCGGAGCTGCGCAAGCAGCAGGCAGCAGAAGCGGAGGCTGCGCGGCGCATTGCTGCCCTGGAAGCCAACGCCCAGGCAGTGCAGACGCACACCATGACGCTGCAGGTAGGTTCGGTAGATGGGAAGAGTGCTTGCACTCGTTTGTGCGCTGATTGCTGTCGACCTCGATCTGCCGCGGATAAGCACGCCAAGAAGTCTCCCCCATCCCTTTACGTGGTTGCAGGAAGAGGCTGCTGCTGTGACGGCACAGCTTGAGGGGGCGGTTGCTGAGCACGAGGCGGCGCGCGCTGAGCTGGGGGACGTGCTGCAAGCGTGGCAGCGTGACCGCGAGGAGCTTGCGGAGCAGATACGGTGGGCTGTAGGCGGTTTGGGAGCATGCTATTGGAGACTTTGTGCAGTATTCATGCTGCTGTTGGGGACGTCCTTTGTCCAGCCCGTCGGATATGTCATCAACATGCGCAGGATACTGTCCCCTCCCCTGCCAGGGCCCTGCACTACAACCTGGCCCTCAAGACGCTGGTCATTGATGCCTTCATCCCACAAGAGGAGGTCTCCAAGGTGCGCAGCAGCTGCTGGCATGCACCTCAAGTGACTCAACAGTGCAATGGAGTGCTGTTAGCTTCTGTTTCGCCGTGGCCCACCCTTCCTGCCCTGCTTCACCCTGTACACAGCTGATGCGCCGCATGGTGTACAATGCTGAGGACGGCAGCTGGAGCCTGCGGTCAGACGCTGCCCCAGCGCCCAGCAGGGCAAGGCAGGGCTCGGCAATGCGGCGGCCAGCATCTGCTCGGCAGCCAGGCTCGCGGTTCAAAGCCACCGGGCCTGTGCTCTTCCTAGATGCGGAGACGCCGGCGCTGCGCAGCCTGGACCTTGGCCTGCCATGGGCGCTGGCCTAACTTGCCATGCAAGCTGAACAAAAAATAGGATTGTGGAAAATAATTGAGGAGGAACAATTCCACAGCTGCTGGCAACAGTATATCACACAGCCCCTTCGGATGGTGCAGGGAAGCGTGGACATGTTGGCCTGCCGCTCGGCGTGCCGCTCGGCCCGCTGGCGGCGCGGCTGCTTGCACTCGCCACTTTTGCATTCTGATCGCTGTCACACGTGCGTGGGGCTGATCGTGGAGTGACCAGCAGCGCTGCCTAGCTGCCAGCGCAAGCGGCTCAGCCAAGGGGTGTTCCAGGGCGCCGCCAGACGGCTTGGAAAACGTGATCGCGAGATACGGGAGCCAGATCTTGCAGGAGGGCTATCGGTAGTTGCGGGGACGCCCGCTCGACTGCGCCGAAGCTCCAAACGGCGCGCCCCGCCTTCTGGGTGCGCACAGCGTCGATCGGAATGCGTTGCGGTGTGACAAGAGGGAGCACTGTGATCTTGAGCGCCGCCACCGCTAGCCGGCTGCCGCCGCTGCTGCCGCCGCCGCTTTCATTGCACAACCCCACGTGCTGTTGAGTTGCAGGCTGTTGTAGCTTAGACATAAGCTGATGCACACTCGGGCTGAAGCCAGCCGACAGGCTGCAGCGGGCCGGCTGCGGCCACCCACCGCGCTGCGCTTGCTCGCTTTGGCCGGCCTGCTGCCTGTGGTGTGGCAGTGGACGCAGCTGGCGGATGAACGGACCAAGTATTCGCTGCTCACTTCAGCAGCTGTTTCGGTGAGGACAAATGCAGCTAGGAAATAGCTCTTGCGCCAGTTACCCGCTGCGTATGCCATAACATATTGCTTGTAAACGGCCGGCCGCCGCATTTATCCTGTGGGCGCAGGTGCTGGGCTTCTTTGGAACGCTGCGCATTGTGCCCCTAGTGTCGCGGTATACCCTCAAGGTGTGCAGCTTCACTCGCCCCCCTGCATTCAAAGGCATTGGGAGTGCTGGGGTGCCCCATCTGCGCGGAGTACGTGGCGGCATGAGATGTGTGCCCGGCGGCATGATGGCATCATGGCCTCCCGTGCATGGCGGCAGCATGCTCACCTGTGCACGCCTGGCTGCAGGCGGGCCTGTTTGGGATGGACATCAACAAGAAGGGCAGCCGGGAGGGAGAAAAGAAGGTGCCTGAGTCGCTTGGCCTGGCCTCGGGTGTCGTCTTCCTGGTGAGGCTCTGTTGCTGCTGCGTGCCAGTGCTGCTCAATGTTGCTGGCTGCTGCCGCGCTTGCCATGTTGAAAACAGCACCGCCAGCATGCTCCGCCCTGTTTTTTGACTGTGCCTTACCTATAGTTCCGTTGTGCGGCGGTGGCGGATGATCACACAGCATGGTTCCCTTCAAGCTATCACCCACCCATTACACTCCGTGCTGCAGATCTGCATTGTGCTGTTCCAGCAGCTGCACTATTACGACATTCCATCTCTAGTGCACAGGTGGGCAACCTGCAATGCTGAGGTGGCCCGGAGTGTCCTATGCAGCCAGCTTTCGCAGTCATGGCTTCACTTGTTCATGCTCATTAATTGGCTTGCGTACCTGAGCTTCATGTGCAGTGTGCGCAGTGGACACTGGGCTGATGTCTTGGGCAGCCGCAAGGCACAGGCGGTCAGCGATGCTTGGTGAGTCTGCAGCATGGAGTGTTTATGTGTGTTTTTGCATGTGCCATGATGCTAAGCTGCAGGCAAAGCAGCTTGGTACTTGCACGCCCATGCTGTCTTGCGGTCCCAGCAACAATGCGGCCCATGATGCTGCCTGTTGTATCCTGCTGTCATCAGTTGCCCGTTCATGTCAATGCAGGCTGGTGGACTACAATGCGGCCCTGGCCACTGTCTGCTTCATGCTGTTCTTGGGTTTTGCAGACGACGTGCTGGATATCCCATGGCGGTGAGCAGCTGCAGCTCATCAGTTCAAGGGTGTGTTGCTGCACAGGTGTTTGACCAGCAACTTTGGCCAACTGTGCCGGCCATGCTGAGGCACATGTTGTGACCTGCTCAATGGCTCCCAAGCGCAGGGTGAAGCTCATTCTTCCATGCGTGGCTTCGCTGCCGCTCCTCATTGCCTACAGCGGCGGCACAGGTGTGCAGCATCGGGCATGCGTGGGTTTCCTGCTCCGCAGACAGTCTGTACAATCCTAGTGCAGTTATCTTGCAAGAAGTGCCTGCCTGTACCCTGACATGCACGTCTGTTCATGCCTGTTGTGCAGGTGTCGTGGTGCCCAAGTTGTTCCGTGGCCTGCTGGGACTGCCCCGCTACCTTGAACTTGGGGTGCTCTACAAGGCAAGCCCGCAATGCGTCGATGGCGTGCAATTTTCAATGTAGTGAAGTAATGCATGAGGTTGCAAGTGTGCATGGCTGTGCTGCGTGTATCCTAAACAAGCGGCATTTCCTGACTGCCTCCAGGTGTACATGGTCATGCTGGTCATTTTCTGCACAAATTCCATCAACATTCTGGCTGGCGTGAATGGTCTGGAGGCAGGCCAGACATTTGTGATTGCATGCGCAGGTGGGCCGAGTGGGCTGCAGGGCAGGGGAGGAGGCATGTGGCACGCCATGGTCACTGTATGCACGCAAGAGTTATGCCCTGCAAGGGTGGATAGCCAGACAGGACAGCGCAGTGTAGAACACATGCAGGATACTTGTCATAGCTGCTGACCTTCCTGCCATGCCTTGCCTGCCCATGTTGCAGTGCTGTTCCACAACCTGCACATGCTGGCGGGCGCGCCTGGCCAGGTTCCCTCCATTCGTGATGGCCACCTGTTCTCAGCTTACCTCATGATGCCGCTGGCTGCCACCACACTGGGACTGCTGGCCTCTAACTGGTACCCCGCCCAGGTGTGTGGGGTTTGGGCATGCCATAGGGTTTGGGCATGCCATGACCTGCAAGCTGCATAGCCAGGCGGTAGGTTGCGTTTGATCAAGTCGCAGCTCCCATGCAAGCTGTGCATGCCCTTCCAACGCACCCAACCGAAGCTGTCGCATCCTCACTGCTTCTCTGCTCGATTTTCCCACCCTCGCCAGGTGTTTGTGGGTGACACGTTCACCTACTTTGCAGGCATGGCGCTGGCGGTAGCAGGCATCCTGGGCCATTTCTCCGAAACGCTGCTCATGTTCTTCATCCCCCAAATCATCAACTTTGTGTACAGCCTGCCACAGCTGTTCAAAATCGTGCCATGCCCACGCCATCGCCTGCCTCGGTGCGGCGGCATGAGGGTCGGGGTTTGAGTGGGAGCTGTGTTATTGCAGCAAATGCGAGGTGGTTTGTACTGAGATGTCCGGTGCTGCATCGCCTGCCGCAAAAGTCTGCATGCCATTCCTCAACCGCTGCGCGCAGGTTTGACCCGCAGACAGGACTGCTACACCCCACGCCCAACATGAATGTTGTCAACCTCATGCTGCGCCTGCTGGGCCCCTGCACCGAGTTCTGGCTCTGCGTGCGCATCCTGGTGTGGCAGGTGGCCTGCTGTGCCGCAGCGCTCGCAGCACGCGATGTGCTGGCCAGCTGGTGGAAGTGAGCAGAAGACATTCCACATGTGCACCATTCTTTATGAAGTGACACGCAGTCGTTTTGTAACACTCTTTGGCGTGCACAGTTGCTCAACAATAGACAGGTGCAGCACAGCCGTGGGAAATACAGTTGCGGTGATGCTGCACGGTGGTGTGTGTCGGACTTACGTGCAGTGGGTGTGCATGCCACCAACACACTCACCTGTGTGCATGGCACACCGTTGGGCAGGTACCCGATATCAAGGTGGCAGTGTGTGGCATGCCATGACACACGGCCGTGCCTTGCCCCTGCTGCACTGCGGGAGTCCTGCCCACCATGCACGGCAAGGCCGCTAGTCATGTGGAGATGAGACGGGCGTGACGCCACGCAAACAGCGCAAATGCACCGCAAGTGGCAATGTGCATGGGGGCGGCCACACCTGGTGCGCCACCAGCTCAGCAGGCGCCCTGCGCGCTGTGTGC
>VFQQ010002305.1_pt1 | contig 22111 bp, 10 predicted proteins | sample 3512341 | NCBI WGS metagenome assembly VFQQ01 (sample SAMN10412373, study PRJNA504923) | tailings metagenome | isolation source: Relicate 2 Philex TSF1 revegetated site | place: Philippines: Tuba, Benguet | collected 2017-08-29 | reverse complement strand
TGAAAATAGCTTTCCAGTATCTTAGCAGCAACGGCTGAAGACAAACTATTCGTTTTTCGTAAATCTATATCTATGCCTTGCCCATCACTTAAGCCAATTGCGCCATGAATCTTATCAGAAAATAGCGACTTTATAAAACCACTTGTTGGTTGTGCTTCCGATTGAATCCATATTCTTTTAAAAGCATTTTTAATAGTATGCTCATAAATATGCAAAGGTCTGATAGACGTCTTAGGATAGGCGACAAGGCTATATCCTTTATCCTTCAATGCTACTACAAACGGGTCATTACATTCCATGATTTTAAGTGGTTTTTTTGAAAATTTTGAATACTTTACTATAATCATAAAACTCTCCATCATCGAGTTTTGCTCTATATTTATCTTGATTTAGCTCATAACAAGTCTCTTCGAATACTGATTCTATTTGCAGGGGAGAGTTTTTTAAAAGATCGTAAAACTTTTCTGAAAAATCAATCGCGGCTTTTGAACTTATATCAATAGTAGTTCCTATGGCATATTTTGTAAGTCCTCCATCTACAATCTTTTTAGCAGTAGTTTCTGAATTACACGCTATTAATACAATCAGCTTTTTTACTTGTTTCGTTTTTTCAAGTTGTTTGCATAAGTAATCTGATTGGACAGGATTAGATTGGTCGGTATGCTTATCGTGAACAAAAAATAACTGGTCAGGAATCCCATGAACCGTTATATGGACGATGTCTTTCCCTACTGTATTTGAACCAATTTCATTGTATTTTGTCTCTAAATTGTTATAAAACTCAAATGCATCACTTATAGTATTTTCAATTCTTTGTTTTTGAACGGAGGCTCCTATAGGGTTTTTGTTTTCAGGATCCGCTGTTAGAAATATGATGCTTAATTTAGCTTTGCCTAGTAGAGGTGTTGGTTTTTGTGATATGTACTCCTTTACGGGACTTGATAAGCCAAACATAAATTTAAAAATATTCGTACTATCCAATTTACATAAATCTTCGATATCTGATTTAGCTTTCCATTTATTATTATAGAAACAATACACCTCAAAATCCAACTGCATGAGTTTGGTGGTTTTGAGTTCTTCATTTAACTCCTGTAAAGTTTTCTGTATCTCTTGCCAAAGCGGATGTCGCCCTTTTTCATCTTTCAATCGAATATAGATACTATGTTCTTTCCAGCGTTCAGTGACTTCGGCATATGTATTAGTAGCGCCATCTTGAAGCACTACTCCTTTTTTCCAGCGCAGTTCATTATAAATCTTATTGTGTAGTTTAACCATGAATTTATGCAAGGTACCAGCCGGTAAAAATGATACATACTTGAGTTTTATCTCACAATCAAAGGATGAAAGGTGTTCTGGATACTTGGGCTGGTTTTCGGTAAATAAGGCAGGTACAATAAAACTTTCTTTTTCTTCATAACAAAAATGATAGGAAATCAGTAGTTGCAGGAGTTTCTCACGCTCGCTCTCACTGTATTCCTCCCAGATTTTGGGTAAAAATGAGGGCTTAAGCGTAGCGATATCGTCGTAAAACTCAAAATCAATCACTTTACAAATGGCATCTTTGACCCAAATAGGATTCAGAACGATCCAATCTTTAAGCTTTTCATTGTCTCCAAAATAGATGACCGCACCGATGCGATCCAGCACCGCCAACCATGCCCTGTTTTCATCCTCACTCAGTCCCCTTTCTGTGCAGATCGTTATAAACTCTTCTTTGCTGATGTAATTAGTACCTTGGTTTTTGAGTTCGTTCAAATCTTCCTTGACTCCAAGCCATTCCGAGTTGTATTGCACCGTGAAGATATCTTCGCTTATTTTGGAAATACTCTTTACAATCAGTTTGGGAAGTGCCGTAAATTGCTCCTTATCCACGCAACTTATTTTGATGAAAGCGCCTACATTCCCAAATTTATGTTTAACTTCTTCCTCATTGATAGGCTTCTCGCCCATATCGTTTTTGTTTTGAACATAAATGACTGGACTGTGTTGACCACTGTCGTTGTTGTAGGCATTGGCCATCGCCAACCAATATTCATATCCTACATATAATTCATTATAATCTGCTGTATCGTCGTATGCAGTGACGTAGAGGTACAGCGACTTTCGACTGCAAAAAAGCTGCTGAATTTCCCGATATTTGCCCTGCCCGCCAAAATCCCAAATGTTAAACGTAAAGGACGTTGATGCTGGCAAACCCGTTTGGGCACTTGATAAGTTTGCAATCGTATAAGGAACAATGTCCAAACCGGGCGTTCTGTCTTTTTTGGCGGGCAGTGGAGCATTGATATCTAGCAGTTTGAGTCGAATGGAGGTTTTGCCGACTTCTCCATTGCCTATCAGTATCATTTTGGCCTCATGTAGGTATTCGCGAATGATATTCCCCTTGTTGAGTGACGTTAGATAGCCTTTCATGGTATCCCAACAATTAAGGTCTCTATCCCATATTTCACGGTCAATCCTGAGCAATTGATTTCCTTGTAAGTATAATGTTTCCATCGTTTCTACCTCGCTCAAAAACGGCGCTAACTCAGTCAGTTGATTTTTGGCTAAATGAAGCGTATTGAGCAAACGCATAGAGCGATTGAAGGTAATTTTTTGCAAGACATTGTTTGTTGCATATATATACTTTAATGCGCGAAACCCGCTATGGAAACTTAGTTCTTTCAATTGATTTTCGCTCACATCTAGCAACACCAAGGCCGGACAATCTCCCTCAAAAACCAACTCTGTTAGGCCATTTTTTTGCAAATAAACCTGCTGCAATGACCGAAAACCCTTCGGAATGGTTATGTCCTTAATGGCGCAATTGTTTAAATACAAATGCGTAAGGTGCGGTAAAGGTACTTCAAAAACAACCTCTTTGAGTGATTCGCTGCCACTGAGGTAGAGGTACTCCAACGCCTGTGCCTCTGTACCCAACACCAGTTTTTTGAGTGAACTATTGCCGATACTCAAAGCCGTGACTTGGCCTGCAGCGTTGAGGGCATAGCTATTGTCATAGCCTTTTACCAAACGGACAGCACTGATAGGGCCATCGTCAACTTGTTGCGTAAGGGTTTTGGTGAGGTTGTTTAACGTAGACATAAAAGTGTTTAGGCAAAATTTATAGTCGACCCGCTTCGCGGGTGGTTATCGCTTCATTTCGGGGCAAGGTGCCCGGTCGTCGTCCCTCCATTTCGCTCTTCTTTTTGCTCACGGGATTTTTCTACTGAACTGAAGAAGAAAAAACCAACCGAAAGCCGAGATCAAAGTAGCGATCCTCGGGCGTGCTGTTGGTGCGGGCTGAGGAGCGGCAGAACTGCGCGTGGTACAACCAACTGCCGCCGCGATTCACGCGGAGAGCGCCTGTAGTAGAGCCACTAGGATTATCTACAGCACGGCCTGTAGCGGGGCTATAGGCCGCATACCAGTCATGACACCACTCCCACACATTACCACTCATGTCGTATAAGCCTAGTAGGTTTGGCGTTTTCAATCCAACATCCTTGGTTTCTTGGTAGCTATTTTCATGATACCAACCTACTTCTTCTAATTTGTTGCTACCTGCGTAGATAAAAGGATACTTCACCCCATGCACCCCACCTCGTGCGGCATATTCCCATTCGGCTTCGGTGGGCAAGCGATAATAGCGTTTTGTTAATGCATTAAGTCTTGGCAAAAACCTTGTTACGATGGTGGTATAATCTATGGTTTCTATGGGACGATTATCTCCTTTAAAATAAGCAGGGTTAACCCAATCGGGACCACTCATAACCACATTCCACAGTCGTTGTGTTACGGGAAATTGCCCCATCCAGAAGCTATTGACCTGCACTGTATGTACAGGCAATGAGTCATTATAGATACTTTCACTCCCCATTTCAAATACGCCCCCTTCTACATATATCATAGTAAATGTCATGGGGGTTTGTTCAAATTCGGAAAAGGGTTGCATAGAGAATAACGTTAAAGTCTACTTAAAAATAGCAGCAGAGTTTTCGGCCTAGGCTACTCACACTGCTGCTGGGGTTCTGAGATACTCAGAACGTTTTTGTCCCCAAAGAGGAACCGGACAAACATCTGTTCAGTGGTTGTCGTCCGACAATCCCATGAGCTGAAGAAGAAAGAACCAACCGAAAGCCGAGGTTATTGTTGCGGTTCGTTCCCTATGATGTTTGACCTAAACCCTTTGCCTGTATGGTACGCCTCGTCCAAATATCGCATTTTTTTCAGAAATCGTTGCTTACTTCGTTGGGTTAGTTTTGGCCAGATTTGCCATTTCGCTCTTCTTTTTTGCTCACGGGATTTTTCTACTGAACTGAAGAAGAAAGAACCAACCGTGAGCCGACGCTATTGTCGCGAAACTCGGGCCAACTGAAAGTGCGGATCGTGGAGCTGCAGCTCTGCGCGTCGTCGAGCCAACTGCCGCCGCGAAACACGCGATTCGCTCCCATAGCATGGACAGGGTTTACTACAGCGCTCTCTGTAGTTGTGCTATAAGCGTCATACCGATCACTGCACCACTCAAACACATTACCACTCATGTCGTACACTCCTAATAGGTTCGGCGTTTTCAACCCTACTTCCTTGGTTTCTTGGTAGCTATTTTCATGATACCAACCTACTTCTTCTAATTTATTGCTTCCCGCGTATTCAAAAGGATATTGCCACCCATACACCCCGCCCCGTGCGGCATATTCCCACTCGGCTTCGGTGGGTAAGCGGTATGTTGTATTGGATGGGCGGCTTGCGTTGGTTAAAGCATTCAATCGAGGCAAAAATTCAGCAACGATGTCTTCCCAAGATACTTTCTCCACGGGTTTATTAGCTCCTTTAAAATACGAAGGAGCCATTTTTGGGGTAGCTTTCATTACATAGGCCCACAAAGCTTGCGTAACAAGGTACTCACTCATCCAAAAATCACTCAATCGTACGTGGTAGTTATCGGTCATTTTAAAAGGATCTCGGTGGAGATTGCCTTCTACCGCAATCATGGTAAAGGAAAGAGAGGTGTCGGAGAAGGTTTGTAGATGGTTTTCCATAAGCACAGCAAAAGATGTCCTAAAATAAAGAATTTTAGGCAAAATCAGGTATAAAAAGAGGTGTGTTTCGCTAGGGAATCACCACAAAAAAACAGAAGCATTTGTTTGCTTCTGCCGTTGTATAGGTGTTTGGTCGCTGTCACAGGAGTGACTAAAAAATTTATGGCTTATTCTTTTTCAACTGCAAATAATCCAAAAAGTAAATCACCTTTACCGAAATATTATTGTTTTGGTCGGCTTATTGTTGTCTCATAGTAGGCTCAAACTATTCGATTATTGGTGATAGTTGTTAGTTTTTTGGTAATAACAATTCACGTTGGGTGTTAAATGTTACATGCGGTAGAGACGTTGCATGCAACGTCTCTACGTGGGGTGGGATATTTATTCTGACTTCAAAGATTTTACGGGATTGGTGAGGGCCGCCCGAATCGACTGGTAACTTACCGATAAAAACGTGATTCCTAGCGCGATAATGCCCGTTACAACAAAGTACCACCATTGGATGTTGGTTCGATACACAAAATCATCAAGCCATTGCCTCATCAAATAGTATGCTACGGGGAAGGCAATGAACATCGAAACCACCACCAGTTTGATAAAGTCCTTGGAAATCATCAGGGTGATGTGGCTCACGGTAGCTCCCAGCACTTTCCGAATCCCGATTTCTTTGACGCGTTGCTCAGCTACAAACGTGACTAAGCCAAACACGCCCAAACACGCAATAAAAATAGAAAGCAAAGACGCAATGCGGTACAAGAGGCCCAATTGCTGTTCGGTTTTGTAATATTTGTTCAATTTGTCTTCCAAGAAACTGCCATTCACCACTACTTCAGGAAAGATTTCGCTGTAAATCTTCTCGATTTTGCCGACGGTTTCGGTTAGGTTTGTTGATGCGATTTTTACCCCACTGCGCCAGTGGTATTTCTCCAATTTAGTAATCATCACGGGGCGTATGGCATCGCGGGCTGTTCCCACCTGAAAGTCTTTAGCAACCGCCACAATCGGCGCGGGATCCCATCCTCCTATTCTTACCATTTTACCAATGGCTAGTTCAGGATTTTTGACGTTCAATTTTTTCAAAATTGTCTCATTCACGATGATTTTGTGCAACGTATCGCTCACTAAATAGGGACTGCCCGCAATAATTTTTAGGCCGTAGGTGGCCACGTAATCGCCGTCAGCAAGTTTCAAATCGGAATTAAACGGCGCATCTTTGGGTGAATTATCATACGAAAAATTAGTCTGCCAGTTGTTTTGCGACGAAGGCTCATCGCTCGAAAACGACACGGCTTCTACTTCGGGCAGTTGCTTGAGACGGTTACGAAACGTCTCGTAACGATTGCGGTATTCTACGTCCATGGCAAGGGTATAGATACCCGTTTTCTTAAATCCTAAATCCATTTTACTGATAAACTGCATCTGTTGGAAGTTGACAATGGTGCCAAAAATCATCACTAAAGCAATCGTAAACTGGAAAACAATCAGCCCCTGACGCAGCGATACGCGCCCTGTCCAGTTGGATTTGGCTTTTTGACGAAATGCATCCAACGGCGAAAATGAGGAAAGAATGGAGGCAGGATAAATGCCCGTGAGTACGTTGATAATGACGAACAATCCACCCACAAATACCCATAAAATAGGCTCCGAAAACGGTTTAGCCTCGCTTGGGAAATCAAAAAGCTGAGTAAGCAGCGGTAACGTCATAGAGGCTAGCATTAATCCTAACGCAATGGCAATGCCGACCAATACTACTGTTTCGACCATAAACTGGCTCACCAATTGGCGATTAGCGCTGCCAAGGGTTTTGCGTACACCTACTTCTTTGGCGCGCTTGCTGGCAATGGCCGTAGAGATGTTGATGAAGTTGATGCAGGCCATCAGGATAATCAATAACCCCACCAACGCTACCCCGACGAGCTTATTTTTAGAAACAGTTCGGTCGCTGTAGTTGCCGTAGCGGTCATCGTAGTGGACTGTCGATAGCGCAACGACCGAGTGTTCTTTTTTATCATTGGTATCGTCGGTATAGTGTTTTTGGCCAAAAGTTTTGAGCAATTGATTAGCATTATCGGCCGAAAACCCTTTGGGCAATAACACATAAATATTGTCCATGCTGCTCGTCGAGCCCCAATCGCTAAACGTACCAAAGCCGAAGGTTGCAGGATTTTTTCGCTTTGTTTCGTACGAAAAAAGGATGTTTACGGGGAAGTCGGTGTTGAGCGGGGCATCCTCCAAAACGCCTGCCACCCGCATCGTAACGACGTTGTTTACTTTTATGTACTGTCCAACGGCATCGGTGTAGTTGCCGAAGTACTTGGTAGCGTATTTTTTGGTCAATACGATGATATTTGGTTCTTTGAGTACCTGAGGAGTTCCGATTAACCATTTAAAATCGAAAACTTCAAAAAACTCAGGTCCCACACAGATGCCCTGTTTTTCTTCGTTGAATTTTACCGAAGTATTAGAGCTATTTTGGTCTTTACCGAGGATTGTCATCTGTGGGTCAATGGTACCGCACAAAGGCACTACTTTCTCAAACTGCGGGATGTCTTGAGGCAAAGCATCTACCATGGCTAAGGGCGCTCCTGAGGTGTGTTCTACATTGCCATCCGCATAAGTGTTTTTACGAACGACGCGGTAAATGCGTTCGTGTTTTTCATGAAAGGTATCATAGCTTAACTCAAAGTAAATCAATGAGAACAGCAAAACGGCTGCCGCAATTCCAATGGCTAATCCAGCGATGTTGATGACCGAGTAGACTCGATTTTTAGAGAGGCTTCTCCAAGCGATTTTAAAGTAATTTTTTAGCATAGGTGTATAGCAACGTTAGTACAGAATGCTTTCTAAAAAAACGTCAAATAGCTTGCCAGAGATTTTGTGTAGGGCTAATGGGTTGTTCGTCAGGGTTTTATTTCTGAATTTATGGGGCGTAATTGTCCGTTTTCGTACACCATTGTACGCCAAAGGACATGAGGTGGAGACGTTGCGTGCTGTGGAGACGTTGCATGCTGTGGAGAGGTTGCATGCTGTGGAGACGTTGCATGCAACGTCTCTACGCGGGGTATTATTCCGATTTTAATGATTTTACGGGATTGACGATGGCGGCCTTGATGGCTTGAAACAAAACCGTCAGCAGGGCGATTCCAACTACTAATAGACCCGCAGCGGCAAATACCCACCAATGCAATTCAATCCGATATTCAAAATCTTGAAGCCACTGATTCATGGCGTACCAAGCAAGCGGTGTGGCGATGACAATGCCAATGAGTACGAGTTTGAGAAAACTGCCAGACAGTAAAACCACCAAGTTGGGTACAGACGCTCCCAGTACTTTCCGTATGCCGATTTCTTTGGTGCGTAATTTCGACTCGTGCGCTACCACCCCAAATAACCCCAAACAAGAAATAATAATGGCCAAGCCCGAGAACGCATTCAGAATTTGGCTCATGGTGTCTTCCTTTTTGTAAAGCGTAGCCATTCGTTCATCCAAAAAGGTATAACTAAACATCGTATTAGGCGCTACTTTTTCTACCGTAGTTTTCAAAAAATGGATGGTTTCTGGGATATTACCTGCGGCAACTTTAACCAACATATTGCCCGTCCAGGCGGGTTTGTATTCCAACACCAGTGGCTCTACTTGGCTGTGAAGAGAAGCAAAATTATAGTCCTTGACTACTCCAACTACTTTCCCTTGTATTCCCATTGAGTGGTTAACAATGATAGACCCTACTGGCTTTTTTAATTCCAATATTTTGGCGGCTTTTTCATTGATAATGAATGTTGCGGAGTCGTTGAATTGGCGCGAAAAATTGCGTCCTTCTTTTAATGGAATATTCAATACCGTTAAAAAATCTTCATCAATGCGACTAACTTTAAAAGATGGGTACTGCTTCCCAGCAGGAGGATTCAGCGGCGTAATTCCCTCTACACTTAAATCATCCCCAATCAAATTGGAAGATTGACCTACGGCTACAATGTTGGGATTGCGAGTGAGTTCATTTTTGAAAACCGCTGCATTAGCCAATACTTTTTCTTTTAAGTTTCCGTACAATTTTATCGCAATTACTTGTTCTTTGTCAAAGCCTAACTCCTTGTTTTTGAACAAGTTCATTTGCTGATAAATTAAAATCGTAGAGTTGATTAAAAATCCAGAAACGACAAATTGCAACACGATGAGGCTTTTGCGTAACACCGTTGCGGATGATTTAGGAAGTTTGTCTGATTTTAGAGAAGCAATTGGGTCAAATTTTGAAATAAACAAGGCTGGAAACAGGCCTGATAATAACCCAACTAATAAAATCATCGTAGTCATTATCAACAAATTAGTAGGCTGAAGAATCTCCCAGCCCGAAAGTTGTTTGCCTGCCATTGAATTATAAAACGGAATGGCAAGGCGATAGAGACAAATCGCAATCAGTCCTGAAAGGATGGTTAACATAAAAGCTTCGCCCAAAAACTGCGTCACAACCTGCGTTTTTTTTGCACCCAATGCCTTCCGCATTCCTACTTCTTTGGCGCGTTTGAGTGCTTGCGTGGTAAAAAGATTAATGAAATTAACACAAGCAATAAGTAGGATCAGAATTTCGACGGCTATGAAAATATAGACATACAAAATACTGCTGTTTGGCCCCATTTCCTGAATCAAATTGGAAGTGAGGTGAATATCGGTCAGTGGCTGAAGGCGAGCTGTGCTGGCAAATTCGGCTACTTTTTTCGTCTCTTCCTCGCCGTTAGGTTGGTAAAATTTAACGTAAAAGTCGTTCAGTCGTTTTTCTATTTTGTGAGCATCTTTGGCGTCTTTGAGTAAAATATAAGTCCATCCAAACATCCAACCTCGATTGTTGGCCAGGTCTGGGGAAACTTGTTTATAAAACGTAGGTATCGAAACCAAGTAATCAAACTTGAGATGGCTATTACTGGGTAGATTATCCACAACAGCCCGTACCCACAAGTCTTCATTACTATCAAAAGTCAGTTTTTGACCAACTGGATTTTGTTTTCCAAAGAATTTTTCCGCCATTTTCTTCGTAATCACCACCGCCTCAGGCTCTTGTAATGCTTTAAAAGGATTGCCACTGATGGGTTTTAAATCAAAAACAGTCACTACGGAAGAATCTGCATAATAGCCCGATGCTTCGGCCTGTTTGTCGGGGCCGTTGTTGGTGATTTGTGACCCTCTGCTGGAAAAACGAACGGCATCTTGAATCTCAGGAAAGAAGTTCATCATTTCGCTCGCCAACGGAGGTTGCGATTTCGACCACTCAGTAGTAGTCATTCGGAAGATACGCTCATGCTTTGGGAAATCTTTTTCGTAGCTCAATTCTTCTTTGATATGTAACGTCAGTAGCAAACCGCAGGATAGCCCAAGAGCCAAGCCAATAAGATTGAAAGAACTATAAAGCTTCTGTTTGAGAAGATTACGAAAGGCGATTTTGAAATAGTTACGTATCATCGTCGGACTGTATAAATAGGTTCTTGGATAATGAGCCCGTTTGTCTTTGGCAAAGGGGCGTAAAAGTTTCAGAGCATTCAAGGCGTATTTCCAATTGGCCTTGCGCTTGCCAACGGTTTGTACCCAATGGTTGTATAATTCTAACAAATCGCCCTCCACCTCTTCCGAAGTATTGGGGTCGGCCCACCAACGTAGTAAGGTCGTGGCCCAGCGGGGTGGGGTATGTTGCATAAATGGTATTATTCCGATTTCAATGATTTTACGGGATTGACCATCGCGGCTTTGATGGCTTGATAGCTGACGGTTAAGAGCGCGATACTGACGGCCAAGATGGCCGTAACCACAAAAATCCACCATGACATCTCAGTTCGATAGCTGTACTGTTGCAACCAACCATTGGCAAAATAATACGCGACAGGCGACGCAATAAAGAAGGAAATAACCACCAACGTAATAAATTCTTTCGATAATAGTCCCCAAAGAGTAGGAACAGAAGCACCGAGTACTTTGCGAATCCCGATTTCTTTGGTGCGCTGCTCGGCCACAAAACTTGCCAACCCAAATAGTCCCAAACAAGAAATAAAAATGGCCAAAATCGCAAAGAGCCCCGAGAGGGTTTTAAGCCGTTGTTCGTTTTCGAACTGATTGGCATATTCTTGGTCTATGAATTGATAATCAAATGGATAGTTCGCATTGTATTTTTTGAAAATTTGCTCGGCAGTAGCAAGGTTATCTGACGTAGGATGATTAGGATTTAATTTAATATGCATCGTATTGAACCACGCCCCTGGGCCTTCAATCACCGTAGGAGGTATCTCTTCGTAAGGCGACCCCGTCAGATAATCTTTCACTACTCCCACTACTTTCCACTGGGTTTTTCCAGATTTACTAAATAAGAGTTGACCAATTGGATTTTTAAAGCCCATCAGCTTAACCGCCGTTTCGTTCAAAAGCACCGAAAAACTATCGGTAGGGTATTTCGTGATGTCAATATCTCGTCCTTCTACCAACTGTAAGCCTGCGGTTTTTACAAAGTCTGCGTCGGCACTGAATAACGTAAGAGCCGTGTTAGTATCCTTTGGTGCTTCACCCGCCCATCGTAACCCCCACGTCCGTGAGCCACTTTCTGTGAGTCGGTTCATGGTTTTGGTCACCGAAACTACACTGCCCGAACGTAGCAGCTCTTGCTTGAGCAACGCATAGTTTTTGTCAATATCACCCACAAAAGGAACGTAAATCAAGTTGTTTTTTGAATACCCAACGGCCCTATCTTGCGCGTGTTGTATCTGGTTTCTTACCACCAGCGTAGAAATGATAAGTAAAATAGCAAATGTAAACTGGGTCACTACCAGTACTTTGCGGGGAGAAAGCGCGGCTTGCGTTTTTTTGAATTGTTTTTTAAAAATTCCAATGGGGTTAAAAGACGACAAGTAAAAAGCAGGATAACTCCCTGCCAACAAACTTGTGAATACCAAAAAGGCCAGTATCCAGAGCCAATACGATACATTGGCATAAGGAATGACAAGTTGAGTATTGATGAGTGTATTGAACGATGGAAGCACCAACTGCACAATCAGTAGTGCAAGAAGACCTGCAATGCCCGCTGTCATAAAGGCTTCCATCATAAATTGTCCTACGAGCAGCCCTTTTCCTGCCCCCGCCGCTTTCCGAATCCCCACTTCTTTGGCACGTTTTTCGGAACGAGCCGTGCTGAGGTTCATAAAATTGATGCAGGCAATCAACAAAATAAAAGCAGCAATCAACCCAAACATTTTCACCATATCAATGCGCCCACCGACCGATTGTCCATTTTTAAATTCATCGTACAGATGCCAGCGGTCGAGCGGAAATACAAAATGAGTCCAAACATCATTGCGTCCTGCGTAGCGACGCGTCACGTCTTTGATTTTTGCATCAAAGGCCACCACATTTGTATTGGGTTTTAAGAGCAGATACGTCGGGGTATTGTTACTGAGCCAGCTTTCATTGATAGACCCGTCATTGCGTTTTTTTAAGTAATCCCAAGGCAGTAAATACTCAAAATGGAAATCGGTATTGGAAGGTAAATCCTTTAAGACGCCCGTCACAGTAAAGTTATCGGTGGCATCGATTTGAATGGTTTTATTCAAGGCATTTTCGTCCCCAAAGAGCTTTCTTGCCAATTTTTCAGTAATGACAATGGAGTTTGGATTAACTAACTGCTTCATTTCTCCACCTTGCAGCAGAGGAAAACTAAATAATTGAAAAAAATCAGGGTCAACAATGTTTCCTTCAACCCCTGAGATACTTTTATCGTTGGCTGTAATCAAAAAACGGTTAGTTCCCTTCACGCGAGCAAAGGCTTCTACTTCGGGATACTCCTTTTTTAAGGTTGGCCCTAGTGGTTGCGACGTTACAGGAATGGCGTACGCTTCGCCCTCAACGTTAGCCGCTAGGCCATATACTTGGTAAATACGGTCTTTGTTTGTGTGAAAAGTGTCAAAGCTGACCTCATTTTGCAACCACAATGCTATCAAGCACGTACCCGCCATGCCGATAGCCAAGCCAGTAATATTGATAAAGGAAATTCCCTTTCCTGCGACTAAATTTCGCCAGGCGATTTTGAAATAATTACGTATCATCGTTGGACTGTATAAATAGGTTGTGGGATAATGAGCCCGTTTGTCTTTGGCAAAGGGGCGTAAAAGTTTCAGAGCATTCAAGGCGTATTTCCAATTGGCGCTTCGCTCGCCAACGGTTTCTACCCAATGGTTGTATAATTCTAGCAAATCGCCCTCCACCTCTTCCGAAGTATTGGGGTCGGCCCACCAACGTATTAAGGTCGTGGCCCAGCGGGGTGGGGTATGTTGCATAAATACAGGTAGATGGTAGAGACGTTGCATGCGGTGGAGACGTTGCATGCGGTGGAGACGTTGCATGCAACGTCTCTACGCGCGGGGTATTTATTCCGATTTCAATGATTTTACGGGATTGACCAGGGCGGCCTTGATGGCTTGATAGCTGACAGTTAGGAGGGCAATACTGACGGCCAAGATGGCCGTTGCCACAAATACCCACCATGAAATTTCGGTATGGTAATCAAATTTTTGTATCCAGTTGCTCATCCCATACCACGTTATTGGCCCAGCAATACCACAGGCCACCACGACCAAAACCACAAATTCTTTCGACAAAAGTCCCCATAAGTTGGATACCGAAGCACCCAGTACTTTCCGAATTCCAATCTCCTTCGTGCGCTGCTCGGCCACAAAGCTTGCTAACCCAAACAATCCCAAGCAAGAAATAAATATGGCCAAAATGGCGAAGAACGTGGCTAACTTGCCGATGCGAACTTCATCAGTGAATTTTTTGGCGTATTCCTCATCAATAAACTGATAGTCAAACGGGGAGGCAGGATTGTGCTTGCGAAAAACCGCTTCGATTTTAGGTAAGGCATCGCTAGTATTGGTCGTCGCGTTGATTTTGATATTAATGACACTGGCGTCGTTGTAATCCAACACAAAACTGGTGCGGAAAACGGGTTGGTACGGCGACTGCATCACCAAATCTTTGACTACCCCAATGACGTGAAACACTTTGGTGTCGATTTTCACAATTTCACCCACGGGCTTTTTCAACCCCATAAACTTTACGGCAGTTTCATTGAGAATCATTGCACTAGAATCGGTGGGGAAGTCTCGTGAGAAATCTCGGCCTTCTTTCAACTCCCATCCAATGGTTTTTCCGAATTCGTGCGTTGCCGACACCGCCGCAAAATTGCCTTGAATACCTGGATCTTTTCCTTTCCAGCTGTAGCCATTATTAATTGCCCAAACGCTCGTGATTGGACTCGAAGATTCGGATACCTCGGCGATAGCACCTGTTTTTAGTAAATCATTGCGCACTACTTCGTATTTGCTGGCCAAATCGGGGGTGGAAATAGGCACAAAAAGAAGTTTATCCACGGCATAGCCTGCGGGGCGTTTTTTGGCAAAATCTATCTGCTGAAAAACGACTATCGTTCCAATCATCAAGGCCACCGATACCGTAAACTGAACCGTTACCAGTACTTTACGCGGCACCGACGCAAAACGTCCTACTCGGAATGTCCCCTTCAAAACCTGTACAGGCCGAAACGACGATAGATAAAACGCAGGATAACTTCCCGCAATGGTACCTGTAAGGACTGTAAAACCGATTCCCGAGAGCCAAAACAACGGTTCCTGCCACAATACCGTTATTTTTTTATCAGCCACTTCGTTAAACATGGGCAAAGCAAGCTGTACTAGCAAAATAGCTAATCCAAAGGAAATGAGCGTTACTAACAACGATTCACTCAAAAACTGGTTGATTAACTGTCCGCGTACTGAACCAACTGCTTTTCGCACGCCCACTTCTTTGGCGCGTTTTTCGGAACGGGCCGTGCTGAGGTTCATAAAATTGATGCAGGCCAACAGCAGTACAAAACCGCCAATAATTCCAAATAACCACAGAAATTCAATGCGACCGCCGATATTGATTCCGTTTTTGAACTCTGCATACAAATGCCATTTACTCATAGGTTGCAAAAACACCACGGGCTTAAAGGCCCGCTCTTCGGGACGCACTTTGTGTAGTTTGACGTCTTTAATTTTGGCCGAAACTTGGTCAATATCAGCATGGTCGGCCAGCATGGCGTAGGTCTGGGTAAAATTGCTGCGCCACGGGTTGGTCATCTCTTTAATCCAAGGCTGACTGCTAAGGTACAACGACCAAGGCAAGAGGAATGTCAAATCTTTGAAATCGGAGTTATACGGCAAATCTTTATAAACGCCCGTTACTTTGACGTCGTTTTTGTTATCTATCTTCATCACTTTACCCATCGGGTCTTCGCTGCCGAAATACGTTTTTGCCGCCGACTCCGACAAAAGAATGGAATTGACGTCGTTCAAGCCTGCCCGAGAGCCCTTCAGCATTTGGAGACTCAACATTTCGGTGATTTCAGGCTCAAAATAATTGCCCGTTTTGGTCAGTTTTTTATCACCGTAGGCCAAAATATGGCCGTTTGTCCACGACGACATCACAATGTATTTAAAATCATTGCCGTACTTATTTCGAATTTCTTCCCCCATCAAATAGGGATTCGCGGTTTGGGTATTCACCTGACCATCAAACGTTTGGTGTTGCATTACTTGAACGATGCGGTCATAATTTTCAAACTGTTTGTTATATGATACCTCATCCCAGACCCAAAGCCCAATAAGCATTGCCACCGCCATACCAATGGCCAAGCCTGCGACATTTATGAACGAATACCCCTTGTGTTTGAGGAGATTACGAAAAGCGATTTTAAAATAATTGCGTATCATCTTTGGACTGTATAAATAGGTTTTTGGATAATGAGCCCGTTTGTCTTTGGCAAATGGGCGTAATAGTTTCAACGCATTCAAGGCGAATATCCAATTGGCTTTTTTTACGCCAACGGTTTGCACCCAATAGGTATATAATTCCAATAAATCGCCCTCCACCTCTTCCGAAGTATTGGGGTCGGCCCACCAACGTAGCAAGGTAGTGGCCCAGCGGGGAGGATGTTGTTTCATGTTACCCACCCATTAACTGCAAGGTTTGAGGCGGTAATGCTCCCCAAAGCTCTTCGCGTACTTGCTTTACTTCCACCAACGCTTTTCTACCCGTAGCTGTCACCGTAAAAAATCGCTTGCGACGTCCACCGCGCTCGGCTGTTGCGCCGCCCATTTGAGAGGTTAAAAAACCTTTCTCTTCCAGCCGTTGAAGGGTGGTATGCACCGTGCTAAACCCCACCGAGCGCCCCGTTTTTTGTTCCAGTTCTTGCGTGACGGTCACACCGTAAGCTTCCTCGCCCAGAATGGCCACCGTGAGCAAAACGATTTCTTCAAATTCTCCCAAAAAGGTTCGTTTCATTGGATTAATTTATTTCCTCCGATAATGTCGATAAAATACCATGCCAAAAACAAAAAAGCTTCTTTTGAGGGCTTTTTGCAGGTTTTTCAATCGCAACGATTGTCCGCTTTTGGACAGTAATCGTACCAAAGTGGACAGAGGAAAATAGATCAGGAGGCGAAGTGATAGAAGTTTTTAAGACAGTGTAAAGTAAGGTCTCTTCTTCTTTACTTGTTGCGAGGATAGGTAAAGTTATAATTCAGTTTCCTTTTGAGTAAAAAACAAAATCACTGGTTATTATGAAATCCTTTACAAAATATCTTTTATCATGCTTGGTGCTTGCGGTGGTATCATCGTATGCTCAAAAAACACCCGAAGACAAGGCGGGGTGGAAGCTAGGCTCTCAGGCTTATTCTTTTCGCTTATTTACCTTTGCGGAGGCTCTTCACAACATCGACAGCTGTGGCCTAAAATACGTAGAAGCTTTTCCGGGGCAGACCATCGGCGGCGGTTTGGAAGGAAAAATGGATTTTAAAATGGATGCAGCTACGCGCCAAGCGGTCAAAAAATTGGTAAAAGACAAAGGGCTCACCATTGTAGCTTATGGCGTAGTAACTCCCAAAAGCGATGAAGATTGGACTGCTCTTTTTGAGTTTGCCAAAGACATGGGTGTTATCAATATCAATTCAGAGCCTTCGGCGGCTCAGGTGCCGTTGGTACGTAAATTAGCCGAACAATATAAAATTACGGTGGCGCTTCACAATCACCCCAAACCTTCACGTTATTGGCACCCTGATACCGTCTTGGCAGCGATTGGTGGTAGCAAATACATGGCTTCTTGCGCTGATATTGGTCACTGGGTTCGTTCGGGTCTTGACCCTGTTGCCTGTCTCAAACAACTAGAAGGGCATGTCAGAGGGATGCACTTTAAAGATGTAAAGAAAGACACTCCTGATGGTAGATATCACGATGTAATCTGGGGTACAGGCGACTGCAAAGTAGATCAAGTGATTGCGGAAATGAAACGTCAGAAATTTAAAGGTCCCATCTCGGTCGAATACGAATATCACTGGGAAAACAACGGCCCTGAAATTGCGGAGAGTGTAAAGAATTTTAGAGAAATCTATAGCCGTAAGGTACAGTAGTTGAGATTTGTAAAAAAGCGGGAGAATGAACACGTGCTCATTCTCCCGCTTTTTTTATTCACTTTTTAAACTTTTCACCGGATTCATTAACGCCGCTTTAATGGCTTGAAAACTAACGGTTAGGAGTGTGATACAGACGGCCAAGATGGCCGTAATTACAAAAATCCACCACGAAATCTCGGTTCGATACGTATATTTTTGGAGCCATTCGTTCATAAAATAGTAAGCAATTGGCACGGCGATAAAACAGGAAATGATAACCAATACCACAAAATCTTTGGAGAGCATTTGCCATAAACTGGCCACAGACGCGCCCAACACTTTGCGAATGCCGATTTCTTTAGTGCGTTGTTCGGCCACAAACGATGCCAATCCGAATAAACCCAGACACGAAATGAAAATTGCCAGCACCGCAAACAAACTTGACAGTTTTCCGACCCGTTCTTCTGCGCTGAACTTGGCATTGTATTCGTCATCAACAAATTTGTAATCAAATGGCGCGGCAGGAATGAGTTTTTTAAAGACTGCTTCGATTTTGGGAAGCGCCGCCGCTGCACTGACTTCCGAATTAATTTTGATATTCAGCCAGTTAGCGCTGCCGGCTATCAGAAAGACCGTAGGCTTCACTTGTTCAAACGGCGACTCCATGACCATGTCTTTCACAACGCCTATGATTTTGAACGGTTTTTCTACGTCATTGGTCATAAATTTGCTTTTCCAATGGACAGTTTCTCCGAGAGCAGCAGTGGGCATATTTTTAGGAAAACCCATCAACCGAGCGGTGGCCTCATTAATAATAAAACCCACTGAGTCGGAAGCAAAAGCTTTGGAAAAGTTCCGACCCGCTACAAACTCCCAACCTACCGTTTGAGCGTATTCGGGAGTAATGGAAAGCGTAGCAAAATTTTCATTTTCTAACGCTAAGCCTTTCCGACTGAAACCGGTATTGGCGCTCCATACGCCGGTGATCGGGCTTTGCGATTCGGCCATCTCCAGCACGACGCCTGTTTTTTTCAATTCACTGCGCAATACGTCCGTTTTTCCGTAAAAATCGTTTGATTTCATTTGAATCATCAATAATCGGTCGCGAGAGTAGCCGATGGGGCGATTTTTGGCAAATTGTACCTGTTGATAGATAACAATCGTACAAATAACCAATGTGACAGAAACGGTAAATTGTAAAACTACCAATGCTTTACGGGGCAAAGAAGCCATTCGTCCCCATTGCATACCGGCTCCTTTCAATACTTTAACGGGTTGAAAAGAAGTCAAATAAAATGCCGGGTAGCTGCCGGCCAGCATCCCGGTCAGGACAATAAAACCTAAACTGAACAGCCAAAAATACAGATTGGTCAACGGCAGTGCCATTTGCTTGTCGGCCAGTTCATTGAAGCCGGGCAACGCCAACAGCACCATTGTTTGGGCAACCACAAAAGCGATGATAACGACCAGAAATGATTCACCGAAGAACTGCCCGATCAATTGCGCCCGCAGGGAACCGACGGCTTTGCGAATGCCTACTTCTTTGGCGCGTTTTTCAGAACGAGCAGTGCTTAAATTTATAAAATTGATACAGGCCAGCAGCAATACAAAAAAGCCAATCATGCCCACCAACCAAACGTATTGAACGGGGCCGTTATCGACTAAGCCGTTTTTAAAACGGGCATATAAATGCCAATCCTTCATCGGATGAAGCCACATTTGCGGGTGAGTGGCGGCCTCCTCTTTCATGTCATCTAACCGCTTGATGATATTAAACTCTGAATCTTTAATCGCAGCGGTCACCTTTTCAAAGGTCGCTTCGGGTTTGATTTCCACGTACATGATAAGCGCATGATTGTCCCACTTCTTTTCTTTCATGAATGGATTGGTAGCCACAAAATAATCCCAGGAAGCCACGAATTGCACTCCGTAAAACACAGAGTTCTGCGGAAAATCCTCGTAAATACCCGTTACTTTTACGTTGAGATCAGTGTTGATTTTGAGCGGCTTATTCATGGGGTCGGTATCCCCAAACAATGCCTTGGCCATGGAAGCCGAAAGCAAAATGGATTGTGGGTCGGTCAGACCTTCCCGAGCACCTTTCTGCATTTCAAAGGTGAACAGCTCAGGAGCTTTAGCTTCCATGAATTGTCCTTTGCTGGAAAGTTTCGTTTCTCCGGCTGTCAAAATGAATTCATCTTTATACGTCGACGCAATGATATGTTTAAAACTTTCGCCGTAATTGGTTTTCAGTTCATGAATGAAAGGATAAGGCACTGATTTACTCGTTTTTATTTCTCCGTTCATTACCTGATTTTGTACTACCTGCGCAATTCGAGGGTAATTTTTATGATAAGTATTAAAGGATAATTCATCATAAACCCAGAGTCCGATGAGCATAGCTACGGCCATGCCGGTAGCCAATCCGAAGATATTAATGAAGGAGTAACCTTTGTTTTTCAACAGGTTACGAAGGGCGATTTTGAAATAATTTTGTAACATAGTCGGGCTGTAGGAATAGGTTGTTGGATAGATTGAAGGTTTACGTTTGATATAGCGCGGTTGAAAAAATCCTAGGACATCATACCAATAGCGCCACCGGGCACGCCGCACGCCGATGCGCACGACTTGGTAGTCAAACTCTTCGTGCAAGTCTCCCAGCACTTCTTCCAGTAGATGGGGCGCGCAGAAAAACTGCAAAAAGCGGTCTGCAAGGCGGGGTGGTTTATGAGGCATGGGGTTATTGTCAAGGAAAATGAAATAGTAGAGACGTTGTATGCGGTGGAGACGTTGTGGTAGAGACGTTGCATGCAACGTCTCTACGCGTGAACGTGGTATTATTCCGATTTCAACGATTTCACGGGATTCACCAAGGCTGCTTTGGTCGCTTCGTAAATTACCGTCAGGGTAGCGACAAGCAGCGTGATGGCAATAGTTACTACGAAAATCCAAGGCTGAATCGTGATATGGAACTTAAAGTCTTGCAACCACTGATTCATAAACCACCACGCAATGGGAGCTGCGATTAAGAATGAAACGATAATCAAACGGGCAAACTCTTTTCCAAAAATCCATAAAATCTGGGCAATATTACTTCCCAATACTTTCCGAATCCCAATTTCTTTGGTTTTCTGCGTTGCCATGAAAGAGATAAGGCCGTACAATCCCAAACACCCAATAAATATCGCAATGAGCGAAAACAACTGAATGAGTTTTAGCATGAGTGCCTCCGTTTCATAAAACGACGCAATGTGTTCGTCCAAAAAAGTATATTCATAGATTTGTTCAGGATGCATCTTAGTCCATATTTTTTGAATTGCAGCTAGGGTAGCAGGCACGTTGGCTGTGCTGATTTTGATGGCATAGTTGTTGTAAAAATCGCTTGCTGACGGAATACACACGGCGTTGATGTCTTCGTGAAACGAATGGTCGTGAAAATCTTTGACCACACCCACAATCGGCCCCGTCATGTTTCCATTGACGCGGAGGTTTTTTCCGAGCAAATCTGAAGGTGACGCTAGGTTCAATTTTTTGGCAAATGTCTCGTTGACCAAAAATTCTTTTACGGTATCTGAGGGATATAGATTTCGGCCTGCCACTAGTTTGAGGTCAAACGTTGAGAGATAATCGTTGTCGGCAGCCCTTACTGATGTCCTAAACGACTCCTCTTCTGAGTGATTGTCATAGCGAGGTGCCGTTTGCCAGTAGCTGTTGGAGGCAGGGGCAGAATAGCACAATGACACCTGTTCTACGCCAGCCAAGTGTTGGAGGTGTGCCTTGACGGTCTTGGCTTGCTGAGGCGTGGAGGCAATGGGAATGAGCATGATAGCGTCTTTGTTAAACCCTAAATCTGCTTTTTGAGCATAATAAATCTGGCGCGCAATCACTATCATCCCGATGATTAATACCTGCGAAATCGAAAACTGAATAATAATCAAGGTACGGCGTGTATTGAAGCCCCCGATGTTTTGCTGAGAAAGCTTGCCTTTGAGGGCTAAAATGGGCTGAAAACCCGCAAGAATTAATCCTGGATACGAGCCAGCAAAAAAAGTAACAATCAATATCAAAGCAGGGATAAAAGCTACCAATCGCCAGTCGGTCAGCAAATTGAGCGATATTTCGGTCGTAAACAACTGATTTACATACGGTAAAGCAAGGGCTGCTAATCCTAAAGCAATGCCTCCAGCGATGGCTGCAATAAGGCCTGTTTGGGCAATAAATTGCCAAAATAACTGTCCGCGAAGACTCCCCAATACTTTCCTTACTCCCACTTCTTTGGAGCGATTGAGGGCTTGAGCCGTGGCCAAATTGATAAAATTAACGCAAGCCGTAATGATTAAAAAAAGCCCAATCAACGACAATATCCATAAAGTATGCTTGTCCATAGCCCCTGCGTATTGGGCGTTAAAGTGCACATCATTAAGGGGTTGCAGTTTATAGTGATGTACGTTTTTGCTGGTAGGTCTAAACTTCTTAACGTAGGCAGGAAACACTTTTTCAACTTCTGAAGGTAAAACGCGGGGGCGGAGACGAACAAAACATTGCATTGCACTATGGATGCCTCCCCAAGCATCATCGCTGCCAAGCCAGTCGTTGTAGGATTTGAGGGTGGGGTAAGAAATAAAAATTTC
>VFQQ010002304.1_pt1 | contig 22127 bp, 14 predicted proteins | sample 3512341 | NCBI WGS metagenome assembly VFQQ01 (sample SAMN10412373, study PRJNA504923) | tailings metagenome | isolation source: Relicate 2 Philex TSF1 revegetated site | place: Philippines: Tuba, Benguet | collected 2017-08-29 | reverse complement strand
GCGAGGTGCGCATCAAGTACTTCCGGGCCCTGACGCCCAAGGTCATCGGCACGGTGGCGTCCATCCGCGCCGGTGAGCTGACACTGGACTGCGCCAGGATCCCAGGGCGCTACGTGCCGCCGTGGTCGCCGCTGCGCTGACGGCATGAGGCTGCTCTTCGATCTGCGGCCCGCACTCGAAGGACATGCCGGCGTGCCGCAGGAGACGCGTCTGCTCTTCGATCGGCTGGCCCACCTGTCCGGTGTCGAGCTCACCGGTCTCGTTCAGGGCGCGCCGCACGGCACGGGCGTTGGCCAGCGCCACGGGCTCCTGCCCCTGTTGGCCGCCGCTGGCGGCGGTGAGGCGCTGTCGCTGCAACCCGTGCCCTTGCAAGGCGATGAGCGCCGGCTGTGGGACTCACTGTTCGCCAAGACCTTGCCGCCCGAGGCCAGCGGCTTGCTGCAGCGCGTGCAACTGCGCGAACTGCAGGCCCCAAGGGTGGCCACCCAGCTGCTCGCCCTGGCCACCGGCCTGGCCGGTGGCGCGCGCTTCCCGCGGCTGGACACCCGCGGGTTCGATCTGATGCTGGCGCAGACGCCCTACCCGGGGCGCGTGGCGCCGGGCACGCGCCTGCTCGTGCGTTACTTCGACGCCATCCCGCTGACGCTGCCGCACACCGTGAAGCACCGCCATCTCCACGGCCCATTGCACCGCAACGCGCTGTGGCGCAACGCCGGCGACGGCGCCTGGTTCGTGTGCTGCTCCGAGGCCACGCGCGCCGACCTGCTGCGCCTGCGGCCTGAGCTCGAGGCGCGCAGCGCCACCATCCCCTGCATGCTCTCGCACCACTTCCACGACACGCCAGCCGTGCCGGAGCGCCTGGCGCGGCTGCTGCCGGCGCAAAACTATCTGCTGATGGTGTCCACGCTGGAACCGCGCAAGAACCATCTCGTGCTGATCGATGCCTGGGAGCGGTTGCGCCGGAACGGCCGGCCGGATCTGCACCTGGTGATCGTGGGCAGCCCGGGCTGGCACCACGACGCCGTGCTCGCGCGCATGCAGCCCGGCATCGCCGAAGGCCGGCTGCACTGGCTGCGCGGGGTGGCCACTGACGACCTGCGGCTGCTGTACCGCCACGCCAGCGCCACCGTGACGCCCAGCCTCGGCGAAGGCTTTGGCTACTCGGGCGTGGAAGCCATGCGCAGCGGCGGGCTCGTGGTGGCCTCGGACATCCCGGTGCACCGCGGCGTGTACCGCGACGCCGCGGCCTACTTCGACACCGCATCCAGCGCTGCGCTGGCCAGCTGCCTGGCCAGCTTGCTGGCGCCCGAGGCCGAGGCCCACCGCCAGGCGCTGCGCGCCGAAGGCGCGCGCGTGGCCGCCAGCTACCTGCCTGACGCCCTGCTGCCGCAGTGGCAGGCGCTGCTCGAGCGGATCAGCGCGTGAGCACGCCGTTGTAGACCGCGAGCACACGGTCCACGAAGTCGCGCGCGTCGAAGGCGCCGCGCACACGCTCGCCACCGGCGGCCACCTGGCGTGCGCGGGCCGCTGGATCGTCGAGCAGCCGCTCGGCGGCGTCGGCCAGTGCGGCCACGTCACCGGCCGGCACCAGGGCCGTTGCCAGCGTCGGACCGAGTGTCTCGCGCACGGCGGGTATGTCGTAGGCGAGCACGGCGGTGCCCACGGCCATGGCTTCGGTCAGCACGAGCCCGAAGCCTTCACGCGTGGAAGGCAGCACCAGCACCGCGGCGGAGCGGATGTGCGCCACCACCTCGGCGTGGCTTTCGATCTCGCCCCAGTGCAGCAGCGTGGGCTCCAGCCCCAGCTCGCGTGCGTGCGCGCGCGCCTGGGCATCGAGCGGCCCGCCCCCCACCAGCTTCAGGCGCAGTCGCGTCCGGCCGGCGGCACGGCGGCGGGCGTCGATGCGCGCGGCGGCGGCCAGGAAGTCGTGCGGGTGCTTGTGCGGGATGAGGCGGCCCACGAAGATCAGGTCGCAGGGCTGCGCATGCGCGGCGGTCTGCTCCAGCTGCGCCACGTTCACGCCGTTGGCGGCCACGGCCACACGTTCGGCGGGCACACCGAAGCGTGTGATGAGGTCCTGGCGCACCGTGGCCGCACCGGTGAGCACGCGCGTGTAGCCGAGCCGGTACAGGCGCCCCTCCACAAGTGCCGCGATGCGGCGGTCGGTCTGCGACAGCCACTGGTCCTGCGCGCCGGCCTGCTGCGCCGCGGGCGCCGAGGTGTCGTGGATCGCCGCCACCAGCGGCATGCCGCGCAGCCGGCAGGCGAGCCAGGCCGCCGGCAGCGGCGCGTAGGGCTGGCAGTCGACGAGCTCATAGCGGTGGCGCAGCAGGTGCAGCAGCAGCGCGCCCATGTAGTGCAGCTTCTGCCACAGCGTGCGCACCGGCGGCTGCAAGAGCCGCGGACCCACGTGGCGGTGCAGCACGCCGTCGATGCGCTCCTCGTCGGGGCTGGCACGCTGGCGCATCGACAGCCAGGTCACGTCGTGCCCCAGCGCCGCGAGCTGGCGCGTGAGCAGTGCGTAGCGCGTCTCGCCGCCACCGGTGGCGTAGGGCACGGACATCTCGCTCACGATGAGCACGCGCACGCTCAGGCTCCCTCGGAACGTGGCGCCGAGCCACCACCGCGCAGGCGCCAGGCCAACGCCGCGGCCACGCCGCCCTCACAGGCCAGCAGGGCCCCGGCAGCGCCGGTGGCGCCCAGCGACGGCGCCAGCAGCGGCAGCAGGGCCACCTGCAGCAGCAGCACCAGCACCATGGCGATGCTGAACTCGCGCGCACGGCCGCGCGGCACCAGGATCTGCAGACCCAGCACGGCCAGCGCGATGCTGCCGGGCAAGGCCAGCGCCAGCAGGCGCAGCACCGGCACGGCGGCTTCGAACCCGGGCCCCGAGATCAGGCGCACCACCTGCGGCGCCAGCAGTGCCAGCACCACCGCCACTGCCGCGGCCGCCAGCAGCTGCAGGCGCAGCAGCTGCCAGGCCTGCGCGTGCGCGCCAGGCCTGCGCTGCACCTGCTGCTGCACCAGGCGCGGAAACACCGCCGTGCCGAAGGCCGTGAACAGGCCCTGCACACCGGCACGCACGCGGTCGGCCGCGGCATACAGACCCAGCGCGGTGCTGCCCGCCAACGTGAACAGCAGGCTCTGCAGCAGCGCCGACGACACCACGCCCTGCCCCGACAGCCACAGCGTGGACAAGCCGTCACGAACAGCCTGCCGCCACAACGGCGCGCCGGGCCGCGTGGGCCTGATCACGGCACGCAGTTCCCCCGCCAGCAGCACGAACAGGCCCGCCAGCGCCGGCGCCGCGAGCGTGAGCAGCAAGGCCAGGGCCAGCTGCTCGGTGCTGCGCACCCAGGCCGCCACGCCGGCCAGGCACAGCAACCGCGCCAGCAGCAGGCTGCAGGCCACGGTGAGCAGGCGCTGGCGGCTCAGCAGGTACCAGCCCGGAAAGGACCAGGCCGCCACGGCTCCCATGGCCATGGCCACGAGCACGCCCTGCCCCGCGGCCGTGCCCACGGCGGCGATCACGAGGGCCGCCAGGCCCAGCGTGGCCGCGCCCGCCAGCGCCTTCACGCCCTGCACGGCCCAGAAGTGGCGGCGCGCCTCGGCCGCATCCCCGGCCAGCCCCACCGCGCGCACGATGCCCGCGAGGCCGAAGCCGAAGTCGGTGACGGTGGCCGCGACGATGCCGAAGGACACCGCCAGCGCGTAGGGCCCGTACGCACCGGGCCCGAAGGCGCGCATCAGCAGCGGCTGCATGAGAAAGCCCACCAGCAGGCTCAACGCCTCCAGCGCCGCGAACAGCAGCGCGCGCGAGGTGTGCGCCCGGCCGGCGTTCATGCGGCGCGGGCCGCGTTCCGCTGCTGCCAGAGCGCCCAGTGCCCTTCGACCCAGGCCTTGAACTCGCCGCGGAAACGCTCGCCGCGGAAACGCTCGGCGCTGGCGCGGCAGCGTTCGTGGACCTCGGGCGTGTGCGCGGCCTCGGCCGCCAGCACGGCGTCGGCCAGAGCGCGCGGCTCAAGGCCCGTGAACAGCCAGGCGTTGTGGCCTTGCTGCAGGTAGTCAAGCGCGCCGCCGCGTCCATGCGCGATCACGGGCGTGCCCGCGGCCAGCGCCTCCACCGGCGCAATGCCGAAGTCTTCCACCGCCGCGAACACGAAGCCGCTGGCGGACTGCAGCTCCTGCTGCACGGCTTCGTCGGACACCGCGCCCAGGAACTCCACATTGGCCGGCGCTGCGCGGCGCAAGGCGCGCTCCAGCGGCCCGGTGCCCACCACACGCAGCCGGTGCTGCGGCAGCAGCGCAAAGGCCTGCAGCATCAGCGCCACGTTCTTGTAGCCCATGAGGCGGCCCACGGTGACGTAGCGCCGCGGCTCGCGCGGTGCCTGCACGGCCGCGGCCGGCGGCAGGCGCACCGGCGGGTGGATCACCACCGACTCGCGCCGCCAGGTCTTGAGGATGCGGCCCTGCACGAAGCGTGAATCGGCGGCGATGTGGTCCACGCCGTTCGTGCTGGCCGCGTCCCACTGGCGCAGGCGGTGCATCATCAGCCGCGCCAGCGCGCCCTTCAGGCCGCTGCCCAGGCCCTCGGTGCGCAGCGTGGTCTCCTGCATGTCCCAGGCGTAGCGCATGGGCGAGTAGCACATGCACAGGTGCAGCGCGTCGGGCGGCGTGATCACGCCCTTGGCCACGCAATGGCTGCTGCTGATGACAAGGTCGTGCCCGCTCAGGTCGAACTGCTGCACCGCCAGCGGCATCAGCGGCAGCGTGCGTGTGAAGTAGCGCTGGACGCCGTGCAGGCGCTGCAGGAACGAGGTCACCGTGCGCCGGCTCGGCAGCCGCGCGCGCTGCGGCTGCGGCATGCGGTCGATCAGCGTGTACAGCGTGGCCTGCGGGTACAGCGCGAGGATCTGCTCCAGCACGCGTTCGGCGCCCGAGAAGTCCACCAGCCAGTCGTGCACGACCGCGATGTTCCGGGGCTCGGGGGGGCTGCTGACCATGCGCGGCGAGTGTATCGGCCACAATCGCGCCCGCTTCCGCCGTGCACGCCGCCCCAAAGCCCCAGCCCCCCGCGCCCGTTGCGCCCGCCGCGCCGGCAGCCTTCTCCGCCGCGGTGCCGCTGGCCATCGCCGCCGCCTGCGCACCTTCGCTGCTGGCCTACAACCTCTCCCCCTCCCCCACGTTCCTGAACCAGGCGCTGGCCTTCATGCTCTGGGGCGCCTTCTTCGCGCTGGCCACGCCGCGCATCACGGGCCGCGGCCACACCGCCATGCCGCTGGCCGCGCTGGCGGTGCTGGGCGCGGCCGCCACGTGGTCGTGGCTGCCGGGCGGGCTGCCCGCGAGCCTGGCGCTGTCGTCACTGGGCACGCTGGCCGCGGCGGCGCTGGCGCTCGTCAGCGGTGCTGCGGCGCGGCGCGAAGCGGGCGAGCCTCTGTTCGCCGCGTTCTGCACGGCCTGGGTGATTGCCGGTGTCTTCAACGCGCTGGTGGCGCTGATCCAGGTCTTCGCGCCGGAGCTGCCCGACGGCAGCTTCATCGCCATCTCCGGCATCGCCGGCCGTGCCGTGGGCAACCTGCGCCAGCCCAACCACCTGAGCAGCCTGCTGCTGTGGTCGTGCATCGCCGTGGTGGCGCTGGCGCAGCTGCGCCAGCTCCCGCCGCGCTGGGCGCTGGCGCTGCTGGCGCTGTTCGTGTGGGCGGTGGTGCTCACGGCTTCGCGCACCGGCCTGCTCAGCGTGCTGCTGCTCGGCGCCTGGGGCCTCTTCGACCGCCGTCTGGCGCGCCCCGCGCGTGGCCTGCTGCTGGCCGCGCCGCTGCTGTATGCCGTGGCCTGGTGGGGCATGGCGCAATGGGCCGCGCTCTCGCAGCACACCTTCGGCGGCACGGCGCGGCTGGCCGAGACCGACATCTCGGGCTCGCGCTTCGGCATCTGGGCCAACACGGTGCAGCTGATCACGGCGCACCGCTGGTTCGGCGTCGGCTGGGGCGAGTTCAACCTGGCGTGGACGCTGTCGCCCTTCCCGGGCCGCCCCACCGCGTTCTTCGACCATGCGCACAACCTGCCGCTGCACCTGGCGGCGGAGATCGGCGCGCCGCTGGCGCAGCTGGTGCTGGCGCTGCTGGCCGTGGCCTTCGGCCGCGCCGCGTGGCGCGCCTGGCGCCATGACGTGATCGGCGCCGACGCGGCCGGCGCGCAGCGCGCGGCGCTGATGATGGTGCTGATGATCGCGTGGCACAGCACGGTGGAGTACCCGCTGTGGTACAGCTACTTCCTGCTGCCAGCCTGCTGGGCCTTCGGCTTCGCGCTGCGCGGTGACGCGCCAGCGGAACCCGCCACCGCAATGGCCGGGCGGCGCCCGGTGCTCGCCGTGGCCGGCTGGCTACTGGTGGCCGGCGCGCTGTTCTCGGTGTGGGACTACAGCCGTGTCTCGGCCATCTACCAGGCCGAGCCCGGTGCACCGCCGCTGGCCGCGCGCATCCAGCGCGGGCAGGGCAGCGTGTTCTTCGCGCACCATGCCGACTACGCGGCCGTGACCTCGGGCGTGAAGGTGCCGGGCGACCCGGCCCATGCCTTCGACCGCACCACGCACTACCTGCTCGACAGCCGGCTGATGGTCGCCTGGGCCAAGCACCTGGCCGCGCAGGGTGACCTGGATGGCGCGCGCCACATCGCGGCGCGGCTGCGCGAGTTCCGCAAGGTCGATGCCGAGGCCTTCTTCGAGCCCTGCCCCGATGCCGCCGGGCCGGCGGGCGCGGGCCTGCCGTTCCAGTGCGAACTGCCGCCTCCGCTACCGTGGCGGCATTTCCTGCCGAAGGAATGAGCGGCCGGCCTACTCGGCCTTCCAGTCCCCGCTCTTCCCCCCGCTCTTCTCCAGCACGCGGATGCCGCCCATCACCATGCCGCGGTCGGCGGCCTTGCACATGTCGTAGACGGTGAGCAGGCCCACCTGAACGGCGGTCAGCGCCTCCATCTCCACGCCGGTGCGGCCGAGCGTTTCCACCTGCGCGGTGCAGGTGACGCGGCTCTGCGCTTCGTCCAGATGGAACTCCACCGTCACGCGCGTGATCGGTAGCGGATGACACAGCGGAACCAGATCGGCCGTGCGCTTGGCGCCCTGGATGGCGGCGATGCGCGCGATGCCGATCACGTCGCCCTTCCTGGCCTGGCCGCTGGCGATGAGCGCAAAGGTGGCGGGCAACATCGTGATGTGCCCGCTGGCGCGTGCCACGCGGTGCGTCTCGGCCTTGGCGGCCACGTCGACCATGTGCGCCTGGCCCTGGGCGTCGAAGTGGGTCAGTGGCGTGGTCATGGCGTGGTCTTCACAGTGCGAAACATGGCGGTGTCATGATAGCCAGCATGAGTTCCCGCCTGTTCCTGGGGCGCCGCCTGCTCGCGAGCCTGCTGGCCCTGCTGATGGCGCTGCCCGCTCACGGGCAGGTGCGCCTGCCCGCGCTGGGCGAAACGGCCTCCGAAGACCTCAGCGTGGGCGACGAGCGCCGCATCGGCGACAGCGTGATGCGCGAGGCGCGCCGCGACCCGCAGTACCTCGACGACCCGGTGCTGCTGGAGTACCTGCAGTCGCTGTGGCAGCCGCTGCTGCAGGCCGCGCGCAAGCAGGGCGAGATCCACACCGAGATCGAGCAGGCCTTCGCCTTCGAGGCCTTCCTGGTCAAGGACCGCAGCGTCAACGCCTTCGCCATGCCCGGCGGCTACGTGGGCGTGCACCTGGGCCTGATCGCACTCACCAGCACGCCCGACCAGCTGGCCTCGGTGCTCGCGCACGAGCTCACGCATGTGACGCAGCGGCACATCGCGCGCAGCATCGCGCCGCAGCGCAACGCCAGCCTGCTGGCCGTGGCCACCATGATCCTGGGCATCCTGGCGGCCAGCCGCAGCAACAACGTCGACGCCGCCAACGCCGCCATCACCGCCGGCCAGGCGGCGGCGATCCAGGGCCAGCTCAACTACTCGCGCGACGCCGAGCGCGAGGCCGACCGCATCGGCTTTTCGCTGCTGGGCAGCGCGGGCTTCGCACCCGCCGGCATGGCCGCCATGTTCGACAAGATGGACGTGGCCACGCGGCTGAACGACAGCGGCGGCTTCCCCTACCTGCGCAGCCACCCGCTGACGGTGGACCGCCTGGCCGAATCGCGCAACCGCACGCTGCTGAGCAACAGCACAGCTTCGCGCCCGACGATGCTGCACGCACTGATGCAGGCGCGCGCGCGGGTGCTGATGGACGAGAGCACGCAGGGCCTGCTGCGCCTGAACGGCAGCAGCTCCTCGCCGGCACTGGCCGACCGCGTGGGCGCCGCCTACGCAGGCGCCATGGCCGCCGCGCTGCTGCGCGACCCGGCGCGCGCGCAGCAGCTGGCCACCGAGGCGCAGCGCCTGGCCGCCGGCGCCAGCCCGGCCGAGCCTGCCGCCGAAAGGGTCCTCAACCTGCTGCAGGCGCAGCTGGCGCTGGCGCGGGGTGAGCCCGCGGCGGCACTGCAGTGGCTCACGGGTTTCGAAGGCCCCGGCTCCCGCTTGGGCGGCCGGCCCGCCCTGCTGCTGCGCGCGCAGGCCCTGCTCGACCTCGACCGCACCGCCGGTGCCGCCAAGCCCCATGCCGCCGCGTTGCGCGACAGCACCGAAGCGCTCCAGACCTGGGTGGCCGACCACCCGCAGGACGCCCTCGCCTGGGAACTGCTGGCCGGCAGCGCCAGCGCCGTGGGCCTCACGCTGCGCGGCCAGCGTGCCGGTGCCGAAGCACGTGCCGTGCTGGGTGACCTGCAGGGCGCCATCGACCGCCTGCGTGTGGCCCAGGCCGGCAGCCGTGGCGCCACGGGGCAGGACTTCATCGAGGCCTCGGTCATCGACGCCCGCCTGCGCCAGCTGATGGCGCAGCGGCGGCAGTTGCAGATCGAGGCGCGCGGTGCCAGCGGCGGCCGCGGTGGCCGCCCCGACGAGCCGCCACCGCAGTAACACCGGCTCCCTCCCACGGCGCCAGAATGGGCCACGGGGAGGACAGCTCTGATGGCGCAAGGCTGGGCAGCGAAGTTCGCGCAGGTGCTTCTGTGGGCCGCTGCTGCATCGGCAGCGCAGGCCGCCAAAGTGGCGCAGATCGTGCCCAGCGGCGAGGTGGCCGCGGTGCGGCAGCTGCAGGTGCGCTTCGACGCCGCCGTGCTCCCGGTGGGTGACCCGCGCGGCCCCGCGCCCTACACGCTGGCCTGCAACGGCAGCGCACCGGCCGGCGACGGCCGCTGGCTCAACGGCCAGCAATGGGTGTTCGACCTGCGCGCGCCGCTGCCCGCCGGGCAACGCTGCACGCTCACCCGCGCCGCCAACGCGCCGGCCTTCGAAGGCCCGGCCGAACACCGCTTCAGCACCGGCCAGCCGGTGGTGCTGCAGGCCCGGCCCTGGCCGGGTTCGCGCATCGAGGAAGACCAGCATTTCCTGCTGCAGTTGAACGGCCCGGTGGCCGACGCCGAGCTGCAGCGCGCCGCCTGGTGCGAGGTGCAGGGGCTGGGCGAACGCATCCCCGTGCGCGTGTTGACGGGCGCCGAGCGCGATGCCGTGTTCAGGCAGCAGCGCCGTGCCTACGGCGACGCCACCGAGGGCCACCGCGTGCTGCTGGCCTGCCAGCGCCCCTTCCCGGCCGAGGCCGGCGTGCGCCTGGTGTGGCGGGGCTTGCAGCGCTTCGAATGGAAGGTGCGGCCGCGGCTGCTGGCCGAATTCAGCTGCGAGCGCGAAAACGCCCGTGCGCCCTGCCTGCCGCTGCGGCCGATGGTGCTGCGCTTCTCGGCGCCGGTGCAGCGCAGCGTGGCGCAGGGGGTGCGGCTGGTGCCGGCGCAAGGGGCTGCCATCGCGCCGAAGATCGAGGGTGATGAACGTGGTGAATGGATCGGCGAGCTGCGTTTTGCAGCGCCGCTGCCGGAGAACACGCGTTTCACGCTCACGCTGCCGGCCGGGTTGAAGGACGAAGCCGGCCGTGCACTGGCCAATGCCGCCTCGTTCCCGCTCGCCGTGGCCACCGGCGGCCTGCCGCCGCTGGCCAAGTTCGCCGGTGCGCCCTTCGGCATCCTGGAAGCCGGCGCCTCGGCGCAGGAGCCCGCGCTGCTGCCGGTGACGCTGCGCCACGTGCAGGCCGACCTGCACGGCGCCAGCACCGGTGGGCAGGTCCGCATCAAGCGCCTCGATGCGGCCACGCCCGACACCACGCTGCTGCAGTGGATCACCCGCCTGCAGAAGGACAACGACGCGCAGTTCAAGACACGCGAGCAGTCGCTGCTGGCGACAGAACCCGATGCCACGCGCAGCAGCCTGCCGCAGCCGGCGGCCGACGCGGCGCGCGCCACGGAAGTGCTGGGCATCCCACTGCCGAGCAGCGGCTACCACGTGGTCGAGGTCGAATCGCGTGTGCTCGGCCACGCGCTGCTCGAAACGAAGAAACCGATGTACGCACGCACCGGCGTGCTGGTGAGCCGCCTGGCCGTGCATTTCAAGCAGGGCCGCAGCTCGAGCCTGGTGTGGGTGACCTCGCTCGACCGCGCGCGCCCCGTGGCCGGCGCCCAGGTGGCGGTGAACGACTGCAACGGCAAGCCGCTGTGGAACGGCAGCACAGGTGCCGATGGTACGGCGCGCATCGAACGCGGCTTTGACGACGACGGCGCCGGTGAAGAGAACGAGAGCGGCCGCTGCGCCAGCCGCGACGGCCACTTCGTCACCGCGCGCCACGAGGGCGAACTGGCCTTCGTGTTCAGCCGCTGGGCCCGTGGCATCGAGCCCTGGCGATTCAACATCGGCACCACCACCGGCACCGCGGCCGACCGCGTGGCGCACACGGTGTTCGACCGCACGCTGCTGCGTGTGGGCGACACGGTGTCGATGAAACACGTCGTGCGCGACGAGACCGAACGGGGCCTGGCGCTGCCGAGCGCCGATACGCTGCCCGACGAGGTGCTGATCACGCACGTGGGCAGCGACACGGTGACCAAGCTGCCCCTGGCCTGGCCACGCGGCGCACGCAGCGCCGAGAGCCGCTGGCCGATCCCCAAGACCGCCGCGCTGGGCCTGTACGACGTGGCGCTGCAGCGCGGCAACCGGCGCATCGGCAGCGGCAGCTTCCGCGTCGAGGCCTTCCGCGTGCCGCTGGTCGATGCACGCCTGGCCGGGCCCTCGGGCGAACTGGTGGCGCCGAAGGCGCTGGCGCTCGCCGCCCAGGTGAACGCTTTCGCCGGTGGGCCCATGCCAGCGCTGCCGCTGAAACTTTCGGCCGTGCTGCGGCCGGCCGATGCCGGCTTCGAGGCGCGCCACCCCGACTTCAGCTTCAGCCCGCCGCGCCGCCAGCGCGACGACAGCGAAGAAGGCGCGGCGAGCGAAGCGCGCACGGTGGCCAGCCAGCTGGCCGCCAGCACCGACAGCGCCGGCGCCGCGCGTTTCACCGTGCCTGCGCTGCCCGCCATCGAAGGCCCGGCGGAACTGCAGGCCGAACTCTCCTTCAGCGACCCCAACGGCGAAGTGCAGACCGTGAGCCAGCGCCTGCGCCTGTGGCCGTCTTCGGTGCTGGTGGGTGTGCGTGTGCCGGACTGGACGGCGGTGCGCGGCAGCAGCGCCGATGCAGGTACCGAGCTCAGCATCACCGCACTCACCGTCGCCACGGACGGCAGGCCGCTGAAAGGCCGCGCGGTGCAGGTGCGCGGCCTGCAACACCGCGTGTTCAGCACGCGCAAGCGCATCGTCGGCGGCTTCTACGCCTACGACAACCGGCGCGAGACGCAGGACCTCGGCGTGCTCTGCAGCGGCAGCACCGACGCGCAAGGCCGCCTCGCCTGCACCGCCACGCTCAAGGCCGCGGGCGAGGTGGAGTTCATCGCCGAAGCCGCCGACGACGCCGGCCGCAAGAGCCAGGCCGCCGCACGCGCGTGGATCGCCAGCGGCGAGCGCTGGTGGTTCGAGCCCGACAACGACGACCGCATCGACCTGCTGCCCGAGCAACGTGAACTCGAACCCGGCCAGACTGCGAAGCTGCAGCTGCGCATGCCCTTCGCGCAGGCCACGGCGCTGGTGACGGTGGAGCGCGAAGGCGTGATCGACGCGCGGGTGATGACGCTCACCGGGCGCCAGCCGGTGATCGAGCTGCCCATCCCGAAGGGAGCCAACAGCTGGTCACCCAATGTCGTGGTGAGCGCACTCGTGCTGCGGGGCCGGTTGCGCGAGGCGCCCTGGTGGAGCTTCTTCACCTGGGGCTGGAAGGACCCCGGCGACTGGTGGCGCGCGTTCCGCCACGAAGGCCGTGACTACCGCGCGCCGACGGCGATGGTCGACCTCGCCAAACCTTCGTTCAAGCTCGGTGTGGCGCAGCTCAGGATCGGCCGCGCCGAGCACCGGCTCGACGTGAAACTGAGCACGCCGCAGCCCCAGTACAAGGTGCGCGAAACCGTGAAGGCCATGGTGCGCGTGAGCGCGGCCGACGGCAAGCCGCTGGCCAACACCGAGGTCGCCTTCGCGGCCGTCGATGAAGGCCTGCTGGCGCTGGCCGGCAACGAATCGTGGAACCTGCTCGAAGGCCTGCTGCGCGAAAGGCCCTGGGGCGTGCAGACGGCCACCGCCATCGGCGAGGTGATCGGCCGCCGCCACCACGGCCGCAAGGCGCTGCCGCCGGGCGGCGGTGGCGGCCGCAACGCCACGCGCGAGCTCTTCGACACGCTGCTGCTGTGGCGCGCCAGCGTGGCGCTCGACGCACGCGGCGAGGCAGTGATCGACGTGCCGCTGAACGACTCGCTCACCACCTTCCGCCTGGTGGCCATCGCCGACGACGGCGGCCAGCGTTTCGGCCACGGCAGCACCACCGTGCGTGTGACGCAGGACCTGCAGATGCTGCCCGGCCTGAGCCCCATCGCCCGCGGCGGTGACCGCTTCGAGGCCGGCTACACGCTGCGCAACGGCACGGCGCGGGCGATGACGGTGAAGGCCACGCTCGCCGGTTCCGCCGCCGGCCAGGCGCTGCCGGCGCTGGCGCCGCAGACCGTGCAGCTGGCGGCTGGCGCTGCGGCCGAAGTGCGCTGGACCGTGCAGGTGCCCGAAGGCGCTGGCCGCATCGACTGGCAGGCCAGCGCCGAAGACAGCGTTGGCACGGCGCGCGACAGCGTGAAGACCGTGCAGCGCATCGACGCCGCCGTGCCGGAGCGCGTGTGGCAGGCCGCGCTGGTGCCGCTGGAAGGCAAGGTCGCGCTGCCGCTCGCACCGCCCGCCGACGCGCTGCCCGGCAGCGCCCGCGTGGCGGTGACGCTGCAGCCCACGCTCAGCGGCGCCCTGCCCGGCCTGCGCCGCTGGTTCGAGGCCTACCCCTACACCTGCCTGGAGCAGCAGGCTTCGCGCGCCATCGCGCTCGGCGACGAAACCGCCTGGGCGCGGCTGCGCGACGAAGCGGTGGGCTACCTCGATGCCGACGGCCTGGCGAACTATTTCCCGCCTTCAGCGGGCAGCAGCAGCGCGGGCTCCGACCGCCTCACGGCCTACCTGATCAGCATCGCGCACGAAGCCGGACGCGCCTGGCCCGAGCCGCTGCGCGAACGCCTGTTGCAAGGCCTGGCCGCGTTCGTGGACGGCCGCATCGAACGCCGCTTCATCGCGCCGCGTGCCGACCTCGACGTGCGCAAGCTCGCCGCGCTCGAAGCCTTGTCGCGCCACGGGCGTGTGCAGCCGCCGATGCTCGACAGCATCGCCTGGGCGCCCGCGGCCTGGCCCACCGCGGCGCTGCTCGACGCGTGGAGCCTGTACCGCCGCATGCCTTCACTGCCGGCGGCCGGGGCCCGAGCGGCCGAACTGCAGCGCCTGATCCGCAGCCGGCTCGTGGCCGGCGGAACGACGCTGAAGTTCAGCACCGAGGCCAGCGACGACTGGTGGTGGCTGATGGACAACGCCGATGGCAACGCGGCGCGGCTGGTGCTGGCGGCGCTCGACGGCGGCGCGGCCTGGAAGGACGAGGTGCCGGTGCTGGTGAACGGCGCGCTCGCACGGCAGAAGCGGGGTGCATGGAGCACCACCACGGCCAACCTGTGGGGCGTGCTGGCGCTGACGAAGTTCGCCGCGCAGCACGAGGCGGTGGCGGTGGCCGGGCGCAGCGAGCTGCAGCTGGCGGCGCAGAACGCCTCGCTCGACTGGGCCGCCGCGCCGGCGGGCGACACGCTGTCGCTGCCGCTGCCAACGGCCGCACCGCTGCACGTCATGCACCAGGGCAGCGGCAAGCCCTGGCTCACGGTGCAGGCGCTGTCGGCGGTGCCGCTGAAGGCACCGCTGTTCGCCGGCTACCGCGTGAACAAGAGCATCACCGCCGTGCAGCGCAAGCTGCCCGATGCCTGGAGCCGCGGCGACATCGTGCGCGTGCGGCTGGAGGTCGAAGCCACCGTTGACATGGCCTGGGTGGTGGTGGCCGACCCCATCCCCGCCGGCGCCACGCTGCTGGGCAGCGGCCTGGCGCGCGACTCGGCCATCGCCACGCAGGGCGAGCGGCGCGAGGGCAGCGCCTGGCCGGCCTTTGAAGAACGTGCCGCCGAGGCCTGGCGCGGCTACTACCACTGGATGCCCCGCGGCAAGCAGGTGCTGGCGTACACGCTGCGCCTGAACACCGCCGGCCGCTTCGGCCTGCCACCCACCCGCGTGGAGGCGATGTACGCGCCCGAGACCTTCGGTGAGCTGCCCAATGCGGCCTGGGAGGTGCGGCCTTGACGAAGCTCTGGCGCGCGTTGCTGCTGGCGGCGGCGCTGCTGCTGCCGCCGCATGTGCAGGCGGTGCCTGCGTTCGACACCGTGCGCGCCGCCCACGCGCCGTCCGACATCCCGCTGCTCGCTCGCGACGGCAGCGTGCTGCAGTGGCAGCGCGTGGACAACAGCGTGCGCCGCGGCCCCTGGCTGGCGCTGCACGACGTCTCGCCCGCGCTGCGCCATGCGCTGCTGCTGAGCGAAGACCGCCGCTTCTGGGAACACGCCGGCGTCGATTGGCGCGCACTCGCCGCCGGCGCCTGGCAGCGTGCCTGGGACGGCCGCACCCGCGGCGCCTCGACGATCACGATGCAGCTCGCGGCGCTGCTCGACGCCGAGCTGGCGCGCCCCGCCGGCGGGCGCGGCATCGGAGACAAGCTCTCGCAACTGGCCTCTGCGCGTGAGCTGGAAGGCCGTTGGCGCAAGACGCAGATCCTGGAGGCCTACCTCAACCGGGTGCCGCTGCGTGGCGAGCTGGTGGGCGTGGCAGCCGCTTCGCAACAGCTGTTCGGCAAACACGCCAGCGGTCTCGACAGCTTCGAAGCCGCCCTGCTGGCCGCGATGGTGCGCGCGCCCAACGCCGACGCACGCACGCTGCAGCGCCGCGCCTGCGAGCTGCTGCGCCAGCAGCAGCTGGGCTGCGAAGGCCTGGCCACACGCACCGAACAGGCCCTGCAACGCAAGCCAGGGCCGGTGCTGGGCGAGCCGCTCGCGCCGCACTTCGCGCGCCGCGCCGCGGCGCAGGCCGCGCCGGGCGCGAAGCAGTTGCCGAGCACGCTCGATGCGCGTGTGCAGCGCGTGGCGCTGTCGGCCCTGCGCCGGCAGCTGGCCGAACTGCGCGGCCGCAACGTGGAAGACGGCGCGGCGCTGGTGCTGGACAACCGCAGCGGCGAGGTGCTGGCCTGGGTGGGCTCGGCCGGGGCAGGGGCTTCGTCGGCGGCCGAGGTCGATGCGGTGCTGGCGCGCCGACAGCCTGGCTCCACGCTCAAGCCCTTTGTGTACGCGCTGGCGCTGCAGCAGCGGCTGATCACGGCCGCAAGCCTGCTCGACGATGCGCCGCTCTCGCTGCAAGCGGCCGGGGCGCTGTACCAGCCGCAGAACTACGACCGCGCCTTCCGCGGCCCGGTGCGCGTGCGCGAGGCGCTCGCTGCGAGCCTGAACGTGCCCGCCGTGCAGGTGGGCGCCATGCTCGGGCCGGATGCGCTCTTCGACGGCCTCAACCGCGCCGGCCTCAAGCTCAGCCACAGTGCCGGCTTCCACGGCCATGCGCTGGCGCTGGGCAGTGCCGACGTCACGCTGCTGGACCTGGTGCAGGCCTGGCGTGGCCTGGCCAGCGGCAGCGTGTTCGATCCACCCGTGGCCTGGCTCGTGCTCAACATGCTGGCCGACCCCGCGGCGCGCGCCGCCACCTTCGGGCTGGACAGCGCGCTCGTCACACGCGGCTGGGCGGCGGTGAAGACCGGCACCAGCAAGGACATGCGCGACAACTGGTGCGTGGGCAGCAGCAGCCGCTACACCGTGGGCGTGTGGGTGGGCAACGCCGGCGGCGCACCGATGCATGGCGTCAGCGGCGTGAGTGGCGCGGCGCCGGTGTGGCACGAGCTGATGGCGCTGCTGCATGAAGGCTCGCCTTCGCGTGAACCGCCGCGGCCCGCAGGGCTGGTGCAGCGCGGCGGCGAGTGGTACCTGGCGGGCACCGAGCCGCGCGCCGACGCCACCGCCGGCGCCTTCCCCGCCTTCGGCATCACGAGCCCGCGCGAGGGCAGCATCGTCGTGCTCGACCCCGAGATACCGCCGGCGGCGCAGCGCCTGGTGTTCGAAGGCGCTGCCGGCGCCTGGCTCGTCAACGGCCGCCCCGTGGGCCAGGGCACGCGCGTGAACTGGCTACCGCGCCCGGGGCGGCATGTGGTGGAACTGCGCTCGGCCGGTGGGCGCGAGCAGGTGCAGATCGAGGTGCGCGCCGCGCCACCGCCCGCGAATCTCAGGCCGCGGAAGGGCTGAACAAACGCTCGGTGGCGGCGTCGATCACGATGCCGCAGACGCTGTAGATCAGCGAGCCGACCAGCGCGGCCCAGAAGCCGGCCACGTTGAAGCCATCCAGCACCGAGGCCGCGGCCCAGAACATCAGCGCGTTGATCACGAACAGGAACAGGCCCAGCGTGAGCAGCGTCACCGGCAGCGTCAGCAGCACCAGCAGCGGCCGCACCAGCGTGTTGAAGATGCCGAGCACGAAGGCCGCGATGAGGGCGGAAACGAAGCTCGCCACCTGCACGCCGGGGTACAGGTAGGCCACCAGCAACAGGGCCGAAGCCAGCAGCAACCAGCGCACGATGAGTTTCATGAGGCCAGCATACCGTGGCGCGGATGCTGCTTTTACCTAGGAAAACCGCTTCTCACCACCTATGAAGCGCATTACCATCGCGCCTGCCCGCTGGTACGCATAGACACGGCCCGTCGAGTTCAGCGCTCAACGAGGCTGGCAGGTCCAACGGCTTCCCTCATCAACTGATGGAGTACATCCACATGGCAACTGCGAAGAAAGCTCCCGCGAAGAAGGCCGCGGCCAAGAAGGCACCGGCGAAGAAGGCCGCTCCGGCCAAGAAGGCGGCACCGGCGAAGAAGGCTGCCCCCGCCAAGAAGGCCGCTGCGAAGAAGGCCCCGGCGAAGAAGCGCACCCCCAGCGCCGCCTTCATGAAGGCCATGACCCCCAGCGCCGCGCTGGCCGCCGTGATCGGCGACAAGGCCCTGCCGCGCACCGAGGTCACGAAGAAGGTCTGGGAGTACATCAAGAAGAACAAGCTGCAGGACACGATCAAGAAGACCATGATCAATGCCGACGCCAAGCTCAAGGCGGTGGTCGGCACCAGCCCGATCAGCATGTTCGCGATGACCAAGGAGATCAGCAAGCACCTCAAGTGAGGCGCCGCTGCTGAGTTGAACGGGGCCCTTAGGGGCCCTTTTTCGTTTCCGGGCGGGCCCGGGTGGCCCCGGGACTCCTACGCGTTCAGCAAGCCGCTGGCGCGCAGCGTGGCGAGCAAACCCTGCGCAAAGCGCTCGTAGCCCGCGGCGTTGGCGTGGATGGCATCGGCGCGCAGCGTGTCGTCGGCCAGCACCTCAGCCCAGCCCTGGCGGTGCAGCGGCAGCTTCCGGGCTTCGGCGATCTCGCCGTACATCGGGTGGTCGGTGAGCGAGCCGGTGAACCTGGCGGCGAGCGTCGGCTTCGGCACCGCGATCAGCAGCAGCTGCGTGTTGGCCGCCAGCACGGCCTGCACGATGCGCTCGATGGTGGCCTTGGTGGCCGCCTCGTCACCCCGCCGCAGCAGGTCGTTGCCGCCGATGCACAGCAGCACGAGCGCCGGCTTGTGCTCTTCCAGCAGCGCGGCGGTGCGCTCCAGCGCCTGTGCCGCCACGTGGCCGGGCACGCCGGCGTTCACCACGTTCCAGCCGGTGAGCCTGGCCAGCACCGCCGGGTAGGCGGTCTCGGGCGTGGCGCCGGTGCCGAAGGTGAGTGAATCACCCAGCGCGAGCACCGTGGCACCCGCGGGCACCACGCTGCCCCGCACGGGTTTGCGGCTGCAGGCCGGCAGCAGGCTGGCGCCGGCCAGCGCCAGCAGCCAGCGGCGTTGCAGAGTAGGCATGCCCGCATTGTGCGGCGGCGCCTGTGTTGGAATGCCGCGCCCAACCACGCCAAACCCGACGGAGCCCACGATGCTCGTGCGCCTGATCTACGCCAGCCGAACCGCCCAGGTGATGGGTGCCGCCGACGTGAAGGACATCGTGCGCGCCTCGCAGCGCAACAACACGCCGCTGGGCGTGACCGGCGCGCTGCTGCTCAGCAGCGGCATCTTCCTGCAGTGCCTGGAGGGCGACCACCGCGTGGTCAACACGCTGTACCACCGCATCCTGCTCGACAAGCGCCACCGCGACCCGGCCATCCTGCACTACGGCGAGATCGACAGCCGCCTGCACGCCGGCTGGGCCATGGGCCTGGTGCCGGCCACCGAGGCGAACCAGGCGCTGATGCTGAAGTACTCGCCGCAGGCCGAGTTCGACCCCTTCGACATGCGCCCGAAGGCGCTGGAGCAGCTGTTTGCCGAGCTGGTGGCGCAGGCGCGCGTGATCCAGGGCTGAGGCGGCGCGCGCTCAGGGCGCCGCCACCGCCAGCATCGGCTTCAGGAAGCGCCCCGTGTGGCTGGCCGCGTGGGCCGCCACGGCCTCGGGCGAACCCGCCACCACCACGGTGCCGCCGCCGGCGCCGCCTTCGGGGCCCATGTCGACGAGCCAGTCGGCGGTCTTGATCACGTCGAGGTTGTGTTCGATGACGACGATGGTGTTGCCCGCGTCGCGCAGCTGGTGCAGCACCTTGAGCAGCAGCTTCACGTCGTGGAAGTGCAGCCCGGTGGTGGGCTCGTCCAGGATGTACAGCGTGCGGCCGGTGTCGCGCTTGCTGAGCTCGAGCGCCAGCTTCACACGCTGCGCCTCGCCGCCGCTGAGCGTGGTGGCGGCCTGGCCCAGGCGGATGTAGCCCAGGCCCACGTCCAGCAGCGTCTGCAGCTTGCGCGCGATGTTGGGCACGGCGCTGAAGAAGGCGTGTGCGTCCTCCACCGTGAGCTCCAGCACCTGCGTGATGTTCTTGCCCTTGTAGAGGATCTCCAGCGTCTCGCGGTTGTAGCGCGCACCGTGGCACAGGTCGCAGGGCACGTAGACATCGGGCAGGAAGTGCATCTCCACCTTGATGACGCCATCGCCCTCGCAGGCTTCGCAGCGGCCACCGCCGCTGGCCGCGCTGACGTTGAAGCTGAAGCGTCCGGCGCCGTACCCCCGTTCACGCGCCGCGGGCACTTCGGCGAAGAGCTCGCGGATCGGCGTGAACAGGCCCGTGTAGGTGGCCGGGTTGCTGCGCGGCGTGCGCCCGATGGGGCTCTGGTCGACGTTGATGACCTTGTCGAAATGCTCCAGCCCGTCGATGCGCTCGTGCGCCGCGGGTTCGTCGTGGCTCTGGTAGAGCTTGCGCGCCACGGCGGCGTACAGCGTGTCGTTGATCAGCGTGCTCTTGCCCGAGCCGCTGACACCGGTGACGCAGGTGAACAGGCCCACCGGGATGTCGACGTTCACGCCCTTGAGGTTGTTGCCACGCGCGCCCACGATCTGCAGCCGCTGCGGCGCGGCGCCGAAGCCACTGCCGGCGCGGCGGCGCTTGGGCAGTTCGATGCGCAGCGCGTGCGCCAGGTAGCGGCCGGTGAGCGATTCGGCGTTCGCCGCCACTTCGTCGGGCGTGCCCTGCGCCATCACGCGGCCGCCGTGCGCGCCGGCACCCGGGCCCATGTCCACCACATGGTCGGCGGCGCGGATCATGTCCTCGTCATGCTCGACCACGAGCACGCTGTTGCCGAGGTTGCGCAGGTGCTTCAGCGTGCCGATGAGGCGCTCGTTGTCGCGCTGGTGCAGGCCGATGCTGGGTTCGTCGAGCACGTACATCACGCCCGAGAGGCCGCTGCCGATCTGGCTGGCCAGCCGGATGCGCTGCGCCTCGCCGCCGCTGAGCGTGTCGGCGCCACGGTCAAGGCTCAGGTAGTTCAAACCCACGTCGTTGAGGAAGCGCAGGCGGCTCCTGATCTCGCGCACGATCTTGTCGGCGATCTCGGCCTTGGCGCCGAGCAGCGTCAGGCCCTCGAAGTAGGCCAGCGCGGCGGCCAGCGTGCTGTGTTCGGCCTCGAAGATGGGCAGGCCGCGTGTCTTGTCGGCATGCTGCAGGAACACGTGGCGCGCCTCGCGACGCAGGCGTGTGCCGTGGCATTGCGGGCAGGGCTTGGCAGCCTGGTAGCGCGAGAGTTCCTCGCGCACCGCCACGGAATCGGTCTCGCGCAGGCGGCGCTCGAAGCTGGGGATGATGCCTTCGAAGGGGTGCTTGCGCTTCACCACCTTGGCCTTGCCGCCGCGTGCGCCGTCGGCGGCGTAGCTGAACTCGATGGCCTCTTCGCCGCTGCCGTGCAGCAGCACGGTCTGCAGCTGCTTCGGCAGGTCTTCGAACGCGGTGTCGATGTCGAAGCCGTAGTGCCGCGCCACGCTTTCCAGCAGCGAGTGCGTGTACGGGTTGCGCTTGTCCCAGCCCTTCACGGCGCCGCTGGCCAGGCTCAGGCTGGGGAAGGCAACCACACGGTCGGGGTCGAACACCGTCACCTGGCCCAGGCCGTCGCAGGCCGGGCAGGCACCCACCGGGCTGTTGAAGCTGAAGAGGCGCGGCTCGAGCTCCGGCAGCGAGTAGCTGCACACGGGGCAGCCGAACTTGCTGCTGAAGAGGTGCTCGGTGGGGGCCAGCAACCGGCCCGACTCGTCGGTCCGGGGGTCCATCTCCAGCGCGATGGCGCGGCCGTCGGCGATGCGCAGGCTGGCCTCGAAGCTCTCGGCCAGGCGCTGCTTCATGTCGGGCCGCGTCTTGAGGCGGTCGATGACGACGTCGATGTCGTGTTTGTCGTTCTTCTTCAGCTTGGGGATCGCTTCAGCCTCGACCACCTCGCCGCCGACGCGGAAGCGCACGTAGCCGCGCGCCTGCATGTCGGCGAACAGTTCGCTGAACTCGCCCTTGCGGTCACGCACCACGGGGGCCAGGATCATCAGCTTGGTGTCTTCGGGCAACGCGAGTACCGCGTCCACCATCTGGCTCACGCTCTGCGCCTGCAGCGGCAGGTCATGGTCGGGGCAGTAGGGCGTGCCGGCGCGGGCGTAGAGCAGGCGCAGGTAGTCGTGGATCTCGGTGACCGTGCCCACCGTGCTGCGCGGGTTGTGGGAGGTGGCCTTCTGCTCGATGCTGATCGCCGGGCTCAGGCCCTCGATGACATCGACATCGGGTTTGTCCATCAGCTGCAGGAACTGGCGGGCGTACGCGGACAGGCTTTCCACGTACCGCCGCTGGCCTTCCGCGTAGAGCGTGTCGAAGGCGAGGCTGCTCTTGCCGCTGCCGCTCAAGCCCGTGATCACCACCAGCGCGTGCTTGGGGATGTCGAGGTCGATGTTCTTGAGGTTGTGCGTGCGGGCGCCGCGCACGCGCAGCATGCGCGTCTCCTCCGAGTTCGCGCGCAACATCGGGGGCTCGTCGATCGGGTCGCGGTTCATGGGGGGGTGTGCTGGGCAACCGGGCATCATATCTGCGCGAGCTGATTCTTGATGTGGGGTTGCGTCGACGCGGCAAAGGCTTGGGCGGGGGGCTGCGTGTGGGGCTTAGCTGGGGCGGTCTCCGCTTCGCTCCGACTTCCCTGCGATGCTCGGAGTCCCGGCCCCACGGCGGAACTCACTCCGCTCCTTCGTCGCTGCGTTCGAACAGCCGCCGTGAGTCAGATGACGAAGCGCGCGGGTACGCGCGCGGGCCGGAACTCCTGCGCT
>VFQQ010002303.1_pt1 | contig 22144 bp, 23 predicted proteins | sample 3512341 | NCBI WGS metagenome assembly VFQQ01 (sample SAMN10412373, study PRJNA504923) | tailings metagenome | isolation source: Relicate 2 Philex TSF1 revegetated site | place: Philippines: Tuba, Benguet | collected 2017-08-29 | reverse complement strand
GCGGCAGGAGGCCGAGCGGTTGCGCGCCGAATAGGCGAGCAGCACCGGCGCCTCGTAGCCCGGCACCAGACGCTTGTAGGAGTTGGTCAGCGGGTTGGTGAAGGCGTTGATGGCCTTGGCGTGCTTGATGATGCCGCCGATGTAATAGAGGCAGTTTTCCGACAGGCCGGCATACTCGTTGCCGGCGAAGGTCGGCTTGCCGTCCTTCCAGATCGACATATGGACGTGCATGCCCGAGCCATTGTCGCCGAAGATCGGCTTCGGCATGAAGGTTGCCGTCTTGCCATAGGCGTTGGCGACCTGATGCACGACATACTTGTAGAGCAGCATCTTGTCGGCGTTGCGCACCAGCGCGTCGAACTTCACGCCGAGCTCGTGCTGGGCGGCGGCCACTTCGTGGTGGTGCTTTTCGACGCGCACGCCCATTTCGGTGAGCACGGTCAGCATTTCCGAGCGCATGTCCTGCGCGGAATCGATCGGCGGGACCGGGAAGTAGCCGCCCTTGACGCGCGGACGGTGGCCGAGGTTGCCGGTCTCATAGTCGGTGTCGTCGTTGGACGGCAGCTCGGTCGAGTCGAGCTTGAAGCCGGTGTTGTAGGGGTCGGCCTTGTACTTGACGTCGTCGAAGACGAAGAATTCGGCTTCCGGACCGACGAAGATGGTGTCGCCGATGCCTTCTGCCTTCATGTAGGCTTCAGCCTTCTTGGCGGTGCCGCGCGGGTCGCGGTTGTAGGACTCGCCCGAGACCGGATCGAGGATGTCGCACAGAATGACCATGGTCGACTGTGCGAAGAACGGGTCCATGTGGACGGTTTCCGGATCGGGCATCAGAACCATGTCGGATTCGTTGATGGCCTTCCAGCCGGCGATGGACGAGCCGTCGAACATGACGCCATCGGCGAACATGTCTTCCTCGACCTCGGAGATATCCATCGTCACATGCTGGAGCTTGCCCTTCGGATCGGTGAAGCGCAGATCGACGAATTTCACGTCATTGTCCTTGATCTGCTTGAGAATGTCCTTGGCTGTCGTCATGTCACGTTTCCTGTGATTTTATAATGGAGTTGAAACGAAATTTGGTCGGCGGAGCCGATCAGATGGCGTCGATGCCGGTTTCGCCGGTGCGTATGCGCACCACTTCCTCGATGTTGGAGACGAAGATTTTGCCGTCGCCGATGCGACCCGTCTGGGCCGCCTTGCGGATAGCCTCGATCGCCGCTTCGACGGATTCGTCGCCGAGCACAACCTCGATCTTCACCTTGGGAAGGAAGTCCACGACATATTCGGCGCCGCGATAAAGCTCCGTGTGGCCTTTCTGGCGTCCGAAGCCTTTTGCTTCAGTGACGGTGATGCCTTGCAATCCGGCCTCCTGAAGCGCTTCCTTCACTTCGTCGAGCTTGAAAGGCTTGATGATCGCTTCGATCTTTTTCATGTAAAATGCGGCCTCCGCTAGGGACTGTACGGGTGTCGCCCCGCTTGCGCATCACAAAGCAGGAAGCGTGCCAGATGCCGAGAGGCGCAACAAACCTTCTTCGAATCCGCAAAGATCGAAAAAAATTGCGTTTTTCGGGCAAAGCGCAGGGCGCTTAAGCGATACCCTGAATATCGCTTATCGCGGCACATTTGCAACCGGGTAAAAACTGTGCATTCCGCCTAAAATTTGGGCATTTGCTTTTTGTTTGCGCCGTATTTTGCGCGGCACGTCCGGCATCTATCTTGTCGGCTCGCATTTCGACGGGCCGGTGCAATATGCTAATCGTAATTTCTCCCAAGGGCCGAACGGGCTACTCGCATGTCGCATGAAATCCTGACACCCGATGAAATGGCCAAGGCCGATCGCCTTGCGATCGAACTCGGGCCTATTGATGGATATGCGCTGATGCGCAATGCCGGCGCTGCTGTCGCGGCGCTCGTTCTGTCGCGGTTTCAGTCTGCATCACCCGTTCATGTTCTTTGCGGGCCGGGCAACAATGGCGGCGACGGCTATGTGATTGCCCGATTGCTGGCGGAGGCCGGATGTGCGGTGACGCTGTGGGCCGAAGGAACGCCCAAAGCAGGCAGTGATGCAGCGCTGGCGGCAGCAGATTGTCCGGCAATTGCCAAACCTTTAGCCGGCTTTGAAATCGGGCAAGGCGCGCTGGTGATCGATGCTCTTTACGGGGCAGGTTTGTCGAAACCTCTTTCCTCGGAGGCCACGAGTGCTGCACAGGTTGCTGCCGAAATGAATGTCCCGGTCGTTTCGGTAGATCTACCGTCCGGCGTTTCAGGCGAAAGCGGCGCAGCACTTGGCGAGGCTTTTCAGGCGACGGTTACGGTAACCTTCGCGCGCAAGAAGCCCGGCCATCTGCTCCTGCCGGGGCGTAACAGGTGCGGCGAGGTCGTCGTCGCGGATATCGGCATCGGCGACAAGGTGATCGGCGAAGTCGGCGCGCGCTGCTTCGAAAACATGCCGGCGCTGTGGCTGGATAAATTTCCGATGCCGGCGATCGACGCCTACAAATACAGCCGCGGCCATGTCGGCGTCTTTTCGGGCGGACCTTCGGCAACCGGCGCTGCACGGCTGGCCGCGATGGCTGCGGCGCGCATCGGGGCAGGGGCGGTCACCGTGCTTTCCCCATCACTCTCGCTCTCCGTCAACGCCCATCATCTGACCTCGATCATGCTGCGCAAGGCCGACACTCTCGAAGAGGTGTTCGGTTTTCTCAATGCGCGTCACCCGGAAGCGCTGGTCTACGGCCCCGGGCTGGGACCGGAGCCGGGTGTCGGGAATTTTCTGCTCGACTTGCTGGCGGCGGCGGAAAACTCGCCCAAGGGGCTTGTGCTGGATGCCGACGGACTGACCTCGCTTGCTGCGCAGCCCGAGGCGTTGTTTGCCGCCCTGCATCGCACCGACGCGCCGGAGGCGGTTCTGACACCGCATGAAGGAGAATTTCGCCGGCTGTTTTTCGACATCGCCCATGACGCGAAACTGTCGAAACTCGAAAAGGCCCGAGCTGCCGCAAGGCTTTCCAATGCCGTCATCGTCTACAAGGGGCCTGACACAGTGATCGCGGCACCTGATGGGCGAGCCGCGATCAATTCCAACGGCACGCCTTTGCTGGCAACGGCAGGTTCCGGCGATGTGCTGGCGGGCATCTGCGCCGGCCTGCTGGCGCAAGGCATGCCAGCGTTTGAAGCCGGATGCGCTGCCGTCTGGATACACGCTGATGCAGCGCAGCGGTTTGGGCCGGGATTGATCGCCGAGGATCTGCCGGTGGCGCTGCTTTCGGTCCTTCGGAACTTGCGGGAGCCCAGCGCATTGCCCGCACCACCAGGCTCCCTAGCCGCGGGGTAAACCCAGAGCTAACACCGGAAAAATCCGTATGCGCGCCTCAACGCCGGGAGCGCATTTTCGTTCCGCCGCATATCAAGATGGAGGGGCGACAGCCGGCGGGCGGCAGTCGGGATTCGACCACTCCTCGCAAGGAGAGCCCGGATCAGCACCTTTGTTGTCGTGCTCGGCCAGTTTAGCGAAGGCGAATGCAAAAGCTGCAAGCAGCACGATCACCAGCGTCAGGCGAAATGTCATTACGCATCCTGATTGGTGGCTTCCCCCGCCACACACCGGTTCGCCTGACAAGTGTAGAGATAGCGGCACGAAATGAAACCCCGCGCCGCCCGGTTTTCATTCTAACGCTCAGATTGCTGCCGGATCAGGCGTTGGCGCCGCCGTCTATGGTCAATGCAGCGCCGGTCACGAAACGGCCTTGCGGGCCGGCGAGCCACGCGACAAGTCCGGCGATGTCGTCGGGGGAGCCGTATTCCGGTATCGCCATCCGGCCGCGCTGGGCGTTGGCATGGTCGCCGTCGGCGGGGTTCATGTCGGTGTTGGTGGAACCGGGATGCACGACATTGACGGTGATGCCGCGAGGGCCGAGATCGCGCGCCAGGCCCTTGGTCAGGCCGACGAGTGCCGCCTTGCTTGCCGAGTAGAGGCCGATGCCTGCATCCGGCACGCGTTCTGCAAGATTGCTGCCGATCGATATGATGCGCCCGCCTTCGGGCATGACGGCTGCTGCCGCCTTCGATGCGATGAAGGGAGCGCGGAAATTGACCGCCATCGTTTCGTCCAACTGCTCCAGCGTTACCGTCTCCAGCGGACCGGCGTGCCAGATGCCGGCACTGTTGACGAGGATGTCGAGGCGTCCGAGCTGCGCGATGGTGGTCGCCACGGATGCTTCGACCGCCTGCGCGTCGGTGTTGTCGGCCTGTATAGCCAGGCCACGCCGGCCCAGCACTTCGATCTCCTTGACGACGGCTTCGGCTTTTTCGGCCGAGCGCACATAGGTCAACGCGACATCGGCGCCTGCGCGGGCCAGTTGCCTCGCGATCGCCGCACCGATGCCGCGGCTGCCGCCGGTCACCAGAGCGACCTTACCCCGGAGTTCGATGCTGTTTTCATTGGTAGACATTTTGTTCACTGCCTTTTTGTATCAATCGATACAAAATAGTTGGCAATCTTGCCTGCAGCAGTCAAGTGATTTATGTATCGATCACAACAGAAAGATGTTCGATGTCTCCGAAGGGCCGGCCACGCAGCTTCGACCGCGATGCGGCTTTGCTGCAAGCGATGCGCGTATTCTGGCAGAAGGGCTATCACGGCGCGTCGTTGTCGGACCTGACGGCGGCCATGGGCATCAACTCGCCCAGCCTCTATGCCGCCTTCGGATGCAAGGAAGCGCTGTTTCGTGAAGCAGCCGATCTCTATTGCGCAACCGAAGGCGTCGATATCTGGAAAGCGTTCGAAAGCCCGAGCACGGCGCGGGAGGCGATAGCGAATTTCCTGCGCGCCTCAGCAATCGCCTTCACAGAACCCGGCGATCCCAAGGGATGTCTGATCGTGCTTGGCGCGCTTAATCCCAGTGACGGCAATCTGGAGGTCTTTCACGATCTGAGCCACAGGCGGCAAGCCGGCGTGGAAGACCTCAAGAATCGCCTTAAGCTGGCGATCGAACAGGGCGAACTGCCGGAAGCGGTCGATTGCGAGGCGATCGCCGGCTTCTATCTTGCCGTCCAGCAGGGCATGTCGATCCAGGCGCGCGACGGGGCTTCGCGCGAGCGGCTGCTTTCGATCGGCGAGGGAGCAATGGCTGCGTGGGCCGGCCTGACATCAGGCCCGACCGGCATCAGCCCTTGACGCGCTCCATGAATGCCATCGCGCCATGCGGCGCATGAACCTTGCCCGAGGTGATGAAATAGACGAACACGTCGCGCGGCTTGATGGGCGCATCGCTTGAAAGATCGGCGCGCGGCAGGTCGGCAGGCGCGCCGCCCTGCGCCCATATCTTCGCGCGCGCAACCCATTCGTCCAGCGCCTTCGGCGCATAGCAGGTCGGAATATCGTCGGAGCCGGTCTGCAGCCGCGCATAGACGAAATCGCCGGTGACATCGGCGATAGCGGGGTAGGTGGCATGATCGGCAAAGACGATGGCGACATCGTGCTTGCGCGCCAGCGCGACGAATTCCGGCACGACGAAGCTCGGATTGCGCACCTCGACACAGTGGCGCAATTTCACGCCGTCCTGCTTTTCCGGCAGCAGTTTCAGGAACGCGCCGAAATCGTCCTCATCGAACTTCTTGAACGGCGCGAACTGCCAAAGGATCGGCCCGAGTTTCTCGCCGAGCGCTGCAACCCCGGATTCGAGAAACCGCATCATGGATTCGCCAGCCTCGCCGAGCACCTTGCGGTTGGTGACGAAGCGGTTGCCCTTCAGCGCGTAGACAAACCCGTCCGGCGCCTCATTGGCCCATTTGACGAAAGTCGGCTCCTTGAAGCTGGAATAATAGGTGCCGTTGACCTCGATGGTGGGCACCTGCCTTGTGGCGAATTGCAGTTGCTTCGCCTTGGACAGCTTTTCCGGATAGAAGGATGTGTCCCACGGTTCGAACGTCCAGCCACCCATGCCGGCGCGGATGTTTCCGGAATTGGTCATTGCTTCTCCTCCGTTTCCTCGTTCTGTCAGACGACCGTCGATCGCTTGGCGGTGCATCTCATGTCGGCGCGATGAAGGGCTGCGAGATTTCCTGAAAGACCGGCAAAGCCTCCAGCCGCTCGCAATGGCGCGCGAGCGCGGGAAATTCCGCGAGGCCGGCCAACTCAGGATGCGAGTCGCGCATGTGCCTGATGGATGCCGCGACCGCGATGTCGGCATGGCCGATACGGTCGCCGAACCAATATTCGTCGGCGCGCCCGGCGCGATCCTTCTCCAGCGCTGCGAGCGTTCCCATGATCTGCTTGAGGCACCGCTCCTCCCAGAGCGGGGAAGCCTTCTCGTGCAGCCTCTTTTCATAGAACAGGCTCACCGCCTTGTCGGCCAGACCGGCTGCCAGCGCCGATACTTTGAGAGACCGCCTGCGTTCGGGCTCGTTGCGCGGATGCAGCGCGCGGTCGGCCGGGACGAGGCTGTCGAGATAGTCAAGGATACTGACGCTGTCGACAAGCACATCGCCATCGTCAAGAACCAGCGTCGGCACGCGCGTCAGCGGATTGTATTTTGCGATCTTGTCGGCGTCGCCGAACACCGACCACGGCCGATGCTCGAAGGGCAATTCATACAGCCTTAGCGCGATGCCGATGCGACGGACGAAGGACGAGTCGTATTGCCCGATCAGGATCATCGCACCAACCGTGGTTGCCTATCGCAAGGTTTCAGCCGAACGCCATTCATCAAGTTCAATACGAACACTCTTTGCCGTAATCGTGCCGGAGACACCGTATGATGCATCCCAAGCGATACGGAAACTGTCGCCCACCTTCTTGATCCACAGTTGGGAAACGATGCCAGGAAGGTGGAAGTCGGATAGTGAAAGGTCCGTAATCCCCTCCATAACGAGGTTCACCAAAACATGCCGGTCGAGGATATAGTGCCCGGAGCTGTCAAGCTGATTGGTCATGCGAAACGCGTGAAACTGTAACAAGCCGGCCTTTTGACGAGATAATTCAATGTCCAGAATCTCTGCATCATGAAAGTCCGGGATGAAGCCAAACCATTCGATTAACGCCGCGGCACCGGGTATCTCGGCAAGATTGCTTTCGAATTCCAACACAATTGCGCTTGCTCTACTCCGCCGCCTCAGCCTTTTTCCCCGGACGCCGCCCAAGCAGCTCCTTCAGGAATTGTCCCGTATAGCTGCGCGGTTCTTCGGCGATATCTTCCGGGCGGCCTGAGGCCACCAGTTCGCCGCCGCCGTCGCCGCCTTCGGGGCCGAGGTCTAGCACCCAGTCGGAGGTCTTGATGACTTCGAGATTGTGCTCGATGACGACAACGGTGTTGCCCTGGTCGACGAGTTCGTGCAGCACTTCAAGAAGCTTGGCCACGTCGTGAAAATGCAGGCCGGTGGTCGGTTCGTCGAGGATGTAGAGCGTCTTGCCGGTGGCCTTGCGCGACAGTTCCTTGGCGAGCTTGATGCGCTGCGCTTCGCCGCCGGACAGCGTGTTGGCCTGCTGGCCGACATGGATGTAGCCGAGGCCGACCTTGGCCAGCGTTTCCAGCTTGTCGCGCACGCCCGGCACTGCCGAGAAGAATTCCACGCCTTCCTCGACCGTCATTTCCAGCACGTCGGCGATCGACTTGCCCTTGAAGGTGACGTCCAGCGTCTCGCGGTTGTAGCGCTTGCCGTGGCAGACGTCGCAGGTGACATAGACGTCGGGCAGGAAGTGCATCTCGATTTTTATCACGCCGTCGCCCTGGCAGGCTTCACAACGGCCGCCCTTGACGTTGAACGAGAAACGCCCCGGCGCATAGCCGCGTGCCTTGGCTTCCGGCAGGCCGGCGAACCAGTCCCGGATCGGCGTGAAGGCGCCGGTGTAGGTCGCCGGGTTGGAGCGCGGCGTCCGCCCGATCGGCGACTGGTCGATGTCGATGACCTTGTCGAGGAACTCCAGCCCTTCGATGCGGTCATGATCCGCCGGATGCTCGCGCGAACCCATGATGCGGCGGGAAGCTGCCTTGAACAAAGTCTCGATCAGGAAGGTCGACTTGCCGCCGCCCGAAACGCCGGTGACGGCGGTAAAAGTGCCGAGCGGGATTTCGGCGGTGACGTTCTTCAGATTGTTGCCGCGCGCGCCGACGACCTTGATGCGCCGGCCCTTCTTCATCTCGCGCCGATGAGGCGGCATGGTGATTTCGAGTTCACCGGTCAGATATTTGCCGGTAATCGAATTGGGGTTGGCCATGACTTCGGCCGGCGTGCCTTCGGCGATGACATTGCCGCCATGGATGCCGGCGGCAGGGCCGATATCGACGACATAGTCGGCGGTCAGGATCGCATCCTCGTCATGCTCGACGACGATGACCGTGTTGCCGAGATCGCGCAGGTGCTTGAGCGTGTCGAGCAGGCGGGCATTGTCGCGCTGGTGCAGGCCGATTGACGGCTCGTCGAGCACGTAGAGAACGCCGGTGAGGCCGGAGCCGATCTGCGAGGCCAGGCGAATGCGCTGGCTTTCGCCGCCCGACAGCGTACCGGAATTGCGCGCCATGGTCAGGTAGTCGAGGCCGACATCATTGAGGAAGCGCAGCCGCTCGCGGATCTCCTTGAGGATGCGCACCGCAATCTCGTTCTGCTTGTCGTTGAGCGAGGCGGGCAGGTCCTCGAACCAGCCATTGGCCTTGCGAATCGAAAGTGCCGTGACCTCTCCGATATGCTTGCCGCCGATCTTCACCGCCAGCGCTTCCGGCTTCAGGCGAAAGCCGTTGCAGGTCGGGCAGGGGGTGGCCGACATGAAGCGCTCGATTTCCTCGCGCATCCAGGCCGATTCCGTTTCCTTCCAGCGGCGCTCGAGGTTGGGGATCACGCCTTCAAAAGTCTTGGTCGTCTTGTAGGAGCGAAGCCCGTCGTCATAGTTGAAGGTGATTTCGCGCTCGCCGGTGCCGCGCAGGATCGCTTCCTGCGCTTCCGGGGTCAGATCCTTGAACTTGTCGCCGAGCTTGAAGCCATAGACCTTGCCCAGCGCTTCCAGCGTCTGCGAATAGTAAGGCGAGGTCGATTTCGCCCATGGGCTGACGGCGCCGTCGCGCAACGAGATATTGTCGTCGGGCACGATCAGGCTGGCGTCGATGGCGCGCTGATTGCCGAGGCCGTCGCAGGCCGGGCAGGCGCCGAACGGATTGTTGAAGGAGAACAGCCGCGGCTCGATCTCCGGAATGGTGAAGCCGGAAACCGGGCAGGCGAATTTTTCGGAGAACAGGATACGCTCATGCGTCTCGTTCTTCGACTTGTTGACGGAATCCTCGCCGGTTTGGCTGGCGTCCAGTGGCCTGTCGGCGAATTCGGCAACGGCCAGCCCTTCGGCGAGCTTGAGTGCCGTTTCGATCGAGTCCGCAAGCCGTGTCGCCAGATCGCCGCGCACCACGACGCGGTCGACCACGACGTCGATGTCGTGCTTGTACTTCTTGTCGAGTGCGGGAACGTCGGCGATCTCATAGAAGACGCCGTCGACCTTGACGCGCTGAAAGCCCTTCTTCAGGAGTTCGGCCAGTTCCTTGCGGTATTCGCCCTTACGGCCACGCACCATCGGCGCCATGATGAACAGGCGCGTGCCTTCTTCCAGCGCCAGCACGCGGTCGACCATTTGCGAAACCGTCTGGCTCTCGATCGGCAAGCCGGTCGCCGGCGAATAAGGAACGCCGACGCGCGCGAACAGCAGGCGCATATAGTCGTAGATTTCGGTGACGGTGCCGACCGTTGAGCGCGGATTGCGCGAGGTCGTCTTCTGCTCGATGGAGATTGCCGGCGAGAGCCCGTCGATCTGGTCGACATCCGGCTTCTGCATCATTTCGAGGAACTGGCGCGCATAGGCCGAGAGGCTCTCGACATAGCGGCGCTGGCCCTCGGCATAGATCGTGTCGAACGCCAGCGAGGATTTGCCGGAGCCTGAAAGGCCGGTCATAACGATCAGCGAATCCCGGGGAAGGTCGAGATCGATGTTTTTCAGATTGTGTTCGCGCGCGCCGCGAATGGAAAGATATTTATGGTCGACCATGCCGGGTCTGCCGCCTCGATCAGGAAAATTGTCGGATTGGCTGGTTATCCGGCCAACCGGTCATGTAGGTATTTTTGCCGCTCTGTCGAGGGACGCACCGACCCTCGCTGTCAGCAGGGTTTAGCCGCCTTTGCCGGGGTGGAGCAAGCGAAAAGAACAAAGGCCGAACACGCTCCTGACATATTGTGCAAAGCGATGTGGCTTTGTTACAGCCCGATCACATTTTTGCCGGCAAGGCTCTGCGCGGTTGACGTTGTAAAATCACGGGAGCAGAGTTCAAGGGTCATCTGGAGCCGAGCATCCTTCGATGTTCTTCGCAGCCGGTAGGCGGTTTGCGAGACGCCGCAAACCAGCGAATAAGCGCTTCGGAAGACTTTGGAGAAACTGACAGAGGAGCGAGGCATGACCCCACCTGACAGTCCCAAATGGCTCTGCGAATGCGTGGAGCCGCGCCAGGCGTAAGTGCCGGGTCAGCCCGGCAGACTGTGACCTGCCGTCCCATCGAAAATCAGAGACCACTAGTCGGATCGTTGGCTGAAGCCGCGTAGCATCCGAAAGCAGAGCCGGTAAAACACTCCCGGCAGTTGGCAAGAATGTCATAAAAGCCTCGACCGCTCTTGAATGAGCGGCGAGGCTGTTTTCGTGTTTGCGCTCGACATTGTGATCGACGAAATGTTTCTTCGCCGCAAGGCCGCCGCATGGCGAACCGCGATTTGCCGCAATCGCCGGGGAAGTTGGCGTCCGCCAATGCCTACGTCCTTTTTCATCAAGACAAGGCATCGCCCGGTGTTGCGAGGCCTTGTGTATGACGTTGTCTGGAAAGTGGCCGATGCCTGCGCGGCCGGGCGTCTGGATTTCGGCGGCTCTCGCCTTGCCACTGCTGGCGTTTGGCGCATTCCTCTATGCTCTGCAGCTTAGCGGCAATTTCCATACGGTTGCGGCCGGAGAACTCTACAGGGCGGCGCAGCCGACGCCGCGCCAACTCGAAGCGTATGCCGACAAGTATGGAGTGAAATCCGTCATCAACCTCAGAGGGCCGCACCACGGCTTTGCCTGGTATGAAGCCGAGAAGGCGGAAAACGCCAGGCTCGGGATCAAGCAGATCGATTTTCGCATCAGCTCGATCACCGAGATGGACAGCAAGGAGATTGCCAGGCTCATCGCTATAATGCGCAAGGCCAGAAAACCGCTGCTAGTCCATTGCCAGTCGGGCGCCGATCGTAGCGGCCTGGTTTCGGCGCTCTATCTTGCGGCAATCGACGGCGTGGACATGAAAAAGGCTGCGCGCCAGCTTTCGATCCGGTACGGTCATTTTTCGACGCCGCTCAGCCGGAGCTACGCCATGGACCTGACGCTGGAAGCCTTCGGCGTCTCATCCGGCCATCCCAGCGGTTAGGCTTTCGCGGCAATGAGAGCTTTTCATTGAAAGATGCGGAATCCGATGGCGGCACTTGTAATGCGGCGGATTGCGATATAGAACAAAATAAGAACAAACAACTTGTGGACAGCGCCTGAATTTCATCCCCGTTGTGGCCGGGATGGTGTCTATGGGCTAGAGTGTGCCGGTGAATTTGCCGGTTTTGTTAGGATAAGCGCGGAGCGGTGTCATGGCGGGTAGCGTCAACAAAGTCATTCTGGTGGGCAATCTCGGCGCGGACCCGGAAATCAGGCGGCTGAATTCTGGCGAGCCAGTCGTCAACATTCGCGTCGCGACTTCCGAAAGCTGGCGCGACAAGAATTCCGGCGAGCGCAAGGAAAAGACCGAGTGGCACAATATCGTCATCTTCAACGACAATCTCGCCAAGGTCGCCGAGCAGTATCTGAAAAAGGGCATGAAGGTCTATGTCGAGGGTCAGTTGCAGACTCGCAAATGGACGGACCAGACCGGTAACGAGCGCTACACGACCGAAATCGTGTTGCAGAAGTTCCGCGGCGAATTGCAGATGCTCGATGCGCGCGGGCAGGGCGGCGACGGTGGTCAGGTGGGCTATAGCGGCGGTGGCGGACGCGGCTCGGATTTCGGCCAGTCTGGCCCGAACGATGATTACGGCCGTGGCGGCGGCGGTGGTGGAAACCGTGGCGGCGGTGGCGGTTCGTCCCGCGATCTCGACGACGAAATCCCGTTCTGATCCGATTTTTCGCGGGAGCGTCCGGCGCTCCCGCGAAGCTGTTTCTTGTCTGGGAAACCTCAGCCTGCCGCCATCATCGCCTTGATGCCGTCGGCCACGAACTGCACTGCCAGTGCGGCGAGGATCACGCCGAGAAGCCGTGTCAGGATCGAGCGTCCGGTCTGGCCGAGCAGGCCGTCGATGCGCTCCGCGAGGATGAAGACGAGATAGGTCAGGGCGAGGCACAGGAAAATGATGCCGACCAGCGCTGCCTGCGCTGCCCAACCCTGGAACGACCCCGACAGCAGCACCGTCGCCGAAATGGCGCCGGGACCCGCGATAAGCGGGATCGCCAGCGGAAACGCCGCGATATTGTGGATGTGGTCCTTGGTGATCGCGACGTCCGATATCTTTTCCTTCCGGTCCTGCCGCTTCTCGAAAACCATCTCGAAAGCAATGAAAAACAACAGGAAACCGCCGGCAACGCGGAAGGCCGGCAAGGTTATGCCGAACACGGACAGGATCGATGCGCCGGCAATGGCGAACAGCGCCATGACGCCGAAGCCGATGACGCTGGCGCGGATCGAAACCTGGCTGCGCTGCTCGCGTGTCATGCCGCGCGTGACAGCCAGGAAGATCGGCGCCAGGCCGGGCGGGTCGATGGTTACCAGGATCGTCACGAAGGCATTGAAAATGCTGTCGAAATTCGGCATCCGGCGTCCTCCTGCGCGCAGGCTACATTGCCGGCTTTGGCTGCGCCAGTCCCTTCACGAAAGGATCGCGGCGGAGGCCTCCTGATTTCTTGGGAGACATATTTCCGACATGGTGTCGCAGGATTGTCCGAATCATCGGTATCCATTTGAATTTGTGGCGAAAATCAGTTCTGGAAAAAAGCGCCCGGTATTGGTGAAATCGGTATCGTTCCTATATAAGAGGGCAGTGATTCTCCTAGTTTAAGTGATCCGATTTGACCGACCAGAAATTACCGGGTGGACCCGGCGGCCCCTCCGATATCGAGCCTATCTCGATCATCGAGGAGATGCAGCGTTCCTATCTCGACTACGCGATGAGCGTCATCGTCAGTCGTGCGCTTCCGGACGTTCGCGACGGGCTGAAGCCGGTTCACCGCCGTATCCTGTTTGCCGCCCATGAGAGCGGCTACCACTGGAACCGCAAATATGTGAAGTCGGCGCGCCCGGTCGCCGACGTCATGGGTAAATACCACCCCCATGGCGACGCCTCGATCTACGACGCCTTGGTGCGCATGGCGCAGGATTGGTCGCTGCGCGTTCCGCTGATCGACGGGCAGGGCAATTTCGGCTCGATCGACGGCGATCCGCCGGCGGCGATGCGCTATACGGAATCGCGCCTGACCAAGGTCGCGCACGAGCTTCTGGAGGATATCGACAAGGATACGGTCGATTTCCAGGAGACCTACGATGCGTCCGGCAAGGAACCGCGCGTCCTGCCGGCACGGTTCCCGAATCTTCTGGTCAACGGCTCGGGCGGCATCGCCGTCGGCATGGCGACCAACATTCCGCCGCACAATCTGAGCGAAGTCTGCAACGGCGCGATCGCCGTCATCGACAATCCGGCGATCGACCTGCCGGCGCTTATGGAGATCATCCCCGGCCCCGATTTCCCGACCGGCGGTATCATTCTCGGCCGTTCCGGCATCTACAACGCCTATTCGACCGGGCGTGGCTCCATCGTCATGCGCGGCAAGGTCGCCATTGAGCAGATCCGCAACGACCGCGAAGCCATCATCATCACCGAAGTTCCCTATCAGGTGAACAAGGCGACGATGATCGAGAAGATGGCCGAGCTGGTGCGCGACAAGCGCATCGAGGGCATTTCCGACATTCGCGACGAATCCGACCGGCAGGGTTACCGCGTCGTCATCGAATTGAAGCGCGATGCCGTTGCCGACGTCATTCTCAATCAACTCTACCGCTTCACGCCGCTGCAAACCTCCTTCGGCGCCAATGTGGTTGCGCTGAACGGCGGCAAGCCGGAAATACTGACCCTGATCGACATGCTGAAGGCGTTCGTCGCCTTCCGCGAGGACGTCATCAGCCGCCGCACGAAATTCCTGCTGCGCAAGGCGCGCGACCGCGCCCATGTGTTGGTCGGCCTGGCGATTGCGGTCGCCAATATCGACGAGGTCATTCGCCTGATCCGCCAGGCGCCCGATCCGCAGACGGCACGCGACCAGTTGATGGAACGGCGCTGGCCGGCCCGCGATGTCGAGTCGCTGATCCTGCTCATCGACGACCCGCGCCACCGCATCAACGAGGACGGCACCTACAACCTGTCTGAAGAGCAGGCGCGCGCCATTCTGGAACTGCGCCTGCAGCGCCTGACCGCCCTTGGCCGCGACGAGATCGCCGACGAGCTGAATACGATCGGCGAGGAGATCAAGGATTACCTCGACATCCTGTCGTCGCGCGCGCGCATCCAGCAGATCGTCAAGGACGAACTGGCCGCGGTTCGCGACGAGTTCGGCACGCCGCGCCGCACCGAGCTTAGCGATGGCGGCTCGGACATGGACGACGAGGATTTGATCCAGCGCGAGGACATGGTCGTCACCGTCAGCCATTCCGGCTACATCAAGCGCGTGCCGCTGTCGCTCTACCGGGCGCAGCGCCGCGGCGGCAAGGGCCGCTCGGGCATGTCGACCAAGGACGAGGATTTCGTCACGCGGCTGTTCGTGGCCAACACCCATACGCCGGTGCTGTTCTTCTCCTCGCGCGGCATTGTCTACAAGGAAAAGGTCTGGCGCCTGCCCATCGGCAATCCACAGTCTCGCGGCAAAGCGCTGATAAACATGCTGCCGCTGGAGCAGGGCGAGCGCATCACCACGATCATGCCGCTGCCGGAGGATGAAACGAGCTGGGGCGAGCTGGACGTGATGTTCGCCACCACGCGCGGCACGGTGCGCCGCAACAAGCTCAGCGACTTCGTCCAGGTCAACCGCAACGGCAAGATCGCGATGAAGCTGGAAGAGGCGGGCGACGAGATTCTCGGCGTCGAGACCTGCACCGATAATGACGACGTGCTTCTGACGGCAGATACCGGTCAGTGCATTCGCTTCCCGGTCGGGGATGTGCGTGTCTTCCAGAGCCGCAACTCCGTTGGCGTTCGCGGCATCAGCATGGGCGAGAAGGATCGCGTCATCTCGATGGCGATCCTCGAGCATGTCAATGCCGACGCGCCGGAGCGTGCGGCCTATCTCAAGCGTTCGGTCGCGGAGCGTCGTCTCGCTGTCGGCGGCGAGGAAGAGGATATCGCGCTGACCAACGAGGAAGTCGGCGAGGAAGCCGATATCTCCGAGGAGCGCTATCAGTTCCTGTCGCAGCACGAGCAGTTCGTGCTGACCGTCACCGAATATGGCTATGGCAAGCGCTCGTCGTCCTACGATTTCCGTCTGACGGGACGTGGCGGCAAGGGCATTCGCGCCACCGACGTGTCGAAGGTCGCCGAAATCGGCCGTCTTGTCGCAACCTTCCCGGTCGCAAACGAGGACCAGATCATGCTGGTTTCGGACGGCGGCCAGGTCATTCGCGTGCCGGTGAACGGCATACGCTTCGCAAGCCGTGCCACCAAGGGCGTCACGATCTTCAATACAGCGGATGGTGAGAAGGTCGTCTCGGTCGAGCGCATTTCCGAGCCGCAGGGCGACGAAGAGTCTGACGAAATCGTTGCTGAAGGAACGGCGGCTGAAGGTTCGGTGGAAAACGGACCTGAGGATCAGGGGCCGACCGAGTAATAGGAGAGAAGTCTCAACTATTACTCTCGCGCAAAACCACCTCGTCCACTGTGGATGAGGTGGTGACTAGCAGATCAGCGGGGACCGAAACCGTTCGAGCGGGCCTTCTGTTCCTGAAGGCGCATGCGTTCCGACTCCTGATGGATGCCGAAAGCGGTTGCGATGAGCATGGCGACAGTCATTGCAGCGGCAAGCATGTAAATCATCATGATCTTGTTCTCCTGACCTGATAACGAAGATGTGGCGATTTGGTTTCATGGTTTCCAGATCACGCTACTTCGCATTGCTTGAACTTGTCGTGATCGCTCCGTTCATCCGGCATTCATTCTGCGGCCCCGAGCAGATTGCCTTTGGCCCCGCTGCCCGCTAGAAACCACGCCATGACAGAGCGCATCGCCATCTATGCCGGGTCTTTCGACCCCCTGACCAACGGCCATCTCGACGTGCTGAAGGCCTCGCTTGCCATCGCCGACACTATTTATGCGGCAATCGGCATACACCCGGGGAAGAAGCCGCTATTCTCGTTCGAGGAACGCGTCGACCTGATGGAAGGGACGATCGCTGCTGAATTCGGTAAAGATGCGAAGCGCATCAAGGTGATGGCCTCGTCATCGATGCGGCCAGAAAGCATAACGCTTCGATCATGATCCGCGGCCTGCGTGACGGCACTGATCTCGACTACGAGATGCAGATGGCCGGCATGAACGAGACCATGGCGCCCGATCTGCAAACGATTTTCCTGCCGGCCAGCCCGTCGGTTCGCACGATTACCGCCACACTTGTCCGCCAGATAGCGTCGATGGGCGGCGATATCCGGCCGTTCGTGCCCAAAGTGGTCGCCACCGCGCTGACTGCAAAATTCGCAAAGTAAAGGGAGTGGAGATGTCCATGCAGCTGAGAACGCTTGCTTCGTCGTTCGTCGTCATCGCCGGTCTTGTCGGCTCTTCTATTTCGGCCTTCGCGGCCGAGCCGGAAAACACCATGGTCATCACCTTGAAGGACGGCGATGTGACCATCGCGCTTCGGCCCGACCTTGCTCCGAAGCATGTCGAGCAGATCAAGGCGCTGGTGCGTGAAGGCGCATATGACAATGTCGCCTTCCACCGCGTCATCGACGGTTTCATGGCCCAGACCGGCGATGTCGAGTTCGGCAACATGAAGTCCGGCTATAATGCCGAGCGCGCCGGCACCGGCGGCTCCAAGAAGCCTGATCTTCCGGCCGAATTCTCCTCGAGCGAGCATTTCGTGCGCGGCACTGTCGGCATGGCGCGCGCCCAGAACCCGAATTCGGCGAATTCGCAGTTCTTCATCATGTATGCACCCAATCCCGGCCTCGACGGCCAGTACACGATCGTCGGCAATGTCGAGAGCGGCATGGAAGCTGTCGACAAGATAAAAAAGGGTGACCAGGCAGCCAACGGGGTTGTCAGCGGTCCCGACCGCATGATCAAGGTGCGCATCGCCGGCGACGGCAAATAACTGAAATTCAAGAAAAGGAAATTTGACATGGCCGAAATCAAGGATCGCGAAAACGCGCTCATCATGGAGACCACGAAGGGCAAGGTCGTCATCGAGCTTCTGCCCGACCTGGCGCCCGGCCATGTCGGCCGCATCAAGGAACTGGCGCGCGAAGGCGCTTACGACGGCGTGGTGTTCCACCGCGTCATCGACGGCTTCATGGCGCAGACCGGCGACGTCAAGTTCGGCAAGTCCGACGGCCCGAACTTCAACCCGGCGCGCGCCGGCATGGGTGGCTCCGACAAACCGGACCTGAAGGCCGAGTTCTCCAACATGAACCACGCGCGCGGCACCTGCTCGATGGCTCGTTCGCAGAACCCGAATTCGGCCAATTCACAGTTCTTCATCTGCTTCGAGGACGCCGGTTTCCTCAACCGCCAGTACACGGTGTGGGGCCAGGTCATCGAAGGCATGGACAATGTCGACAAGATCAAGCGCGGCGAGCCGGTTCAGGATCCCGACAAGATCGTGTCGCTGAAGGTCGCCGCAGACGTCGCGGAATAACAGGCAAGGCAAGCGGGCATGGCGGGCGTTCTCTGGTCGCTGATCGGCATTCTGGCTGGCGCATTCATCGCCATCCAGGCGCCGATCAATTCCGAGCTCTCGAAGGGGCTCGGACTTCCCGTCGCGGCCGCCGCCTTCTCCTTCCTGTCGGGTGCGATCGTGCTCGGCATCGTTTCCTTCGCTATCACGCGCGCGCAGGGCATTTCGCTTGACTGGCGTGCGCCGGCACCCTGGCTGTTCGTTGCCGGCGGCATGCTTGGTGGCGCTTATGTTACCAGCGCCACCATTCTCACGCCCAAGCTTGGCGCTGCGGCGCTGATGGCATTCCTCGTCACCGGCCAGTTGCTTGCGGGCATGCTCATCGACCGCGTCGGCTTCCTCGGCGTTGCCGTCCGTGAAATCTCGGTCGGGCGCGTCGCCGGCGCGATGCTGCTGCTCGCCGGCGCGCTGATGATCCGCATCTACTGATGCGTGTCGATCTTTTCGATTTCGATCTGCCGGAAGAGCGCATCGCTTTGCGCCCTGCGGAGCCGCGCGACTCCGCGCAGCTTCTGGTCGTCAGGCCGGGTGAGACGCTGGAGGACATGCACGTCGGCGACCTGCCGGAACTTTTGCAGCCCGGCGATCTGCTGGTTTTCAACGACACCAAGGTCATTCCGGCTCAACTGAAAGGCATTCGTCGGCGTACTGAGGCTGCGGCGCATGTCGATGCCACGCTTCACATGCGCACCGGTCCGGATCGGTGGCTGGCCTTTGTCCGTCCGGGCAAGCGCGTGGCTGCCGGCGACCGCATTCATTTCGGCCATGACGGCAATTCCTGCTTTCTCGGCGCGCTCGATGCAACCGTGATCGAAAAAGGCGAGGGCGGCGAGGTGCTGCTCGGCTTCGACCTCTCCGGTCCCTTGCTGGACGAGGCGTTGCACAGCGTCGGTCACATTCCGCTGCCACCCTACATCGCCTCGAAGCGTCCTGACGACGCCCGTGATCAGACCGACTACCAGACCGTCTATGCGCGCGAGGAAGGCGCGGTTGCGGCACCGACCGCCGGCCTGCATTTCACACCGGCACTTTTCGATGTGCTCGACAAGCGCGGCATCGAGCGGCATTTCGTGACGCTGCATGTCGGGGCAGGGACTTTTCTGCCGGTAAAGGCTGACGATACCGCCGACCACAAGATGCATGCCGAGATCGGTTATGTCTCAGCGCAAACGGCAGATGCGATCAACAAGGCGCGTGCCGATGGTCGCCGTATCGTTGCCGTCGGAACCACTTCATTGCGCCTTCTTGAGAGCGCCGCGAGCGAAAGCGGACAGCTTTCGGCATGGTCCGGCCCGACTGATATCTTCATCACGCCGGGCTATCGTTTCCGCGCGGTCGACGTGCTGATGACCAATTTTCATCTCCCGCGCTCGACGCTGTTCATGCTGGTCTCGGCCTTTGCCGGACTGGACACCATGCGCGCGGCCTATGCGTATGCCATCGAAAACCGCTACAGATTCTACTCCTATGGGGATTCCAGTCTCCTGTTCAGAATGGAGGAGAGCGATGGACGATGATCTGGACGTGATGGAACGGCCTGCCTTGATCGCGGAAGTCAGGAAATTGCGGGCAGGCATTCGCCAGCACCGTGATTCCACGGGCCACGATCTCTGCTGGCATCACCCTGGCCTCTGGGCGCTGCTGCCGGAGAAGACGGAACCGGCGATCGCCGTGCCGCCATGGCCGAAATTCATGCGCGGCTGCATTCGCTATCGCCAGTCGCTCGACGAACAGGCTGCCAGCGCGCCCATCCACGACAGGGAATTTGATGTCTGACACGTTCGGTTTCCGCATTCTGGCCGTAGACGGCAAGGCCCGGCGCGGTGAGATCGCCATGCCCCGCGGCACCATCCGTACGCCGGCCTTCATGCCGGTCGGCACCGGCGGCACGGTCAAGACCATGTATATGGACCAGGTGCGCGACCTCGGCGCCGACATCATCCTCGGCAACACCTACCACCTGATGCTGCGGCCGGGCGCGGAACGTGTCGCGCGTTTGGGCGGCCTGCATGAATTCGCCCGCTGGCCCTATCCGATCCTGACCGATTCCGGCGGCTTCCAGGTCATGTCGCTGTCGAAATTGCGCAAGCTCAGCGAAAAGGGCGTAACCTTCCGCTCGCATATCGACGGCGCTGCCTACGAAATGTCGCCGGAGCGCTCGATCGAAATCCAGGGTCTGCTCGATTCCGATATTCAGATGCAGCTCGACGAGTGCGTCGCTCTGCCGGCCAAGGACAAGGACATCGAAAAGGCGATGGAACTGTCCCTGCGCTGGGCCGAGCGCTGCAAGGTGGCCTTCGGCGAACAGCCGGGCAAGGCGATGTTCGGCATCGTGCAGGGCGGCGACAAGCCGGCATTGCGCGTGCGCTCGGCGCAAGCGCTGAGCGGGCTCGGACTGAAGGGCTATGCTGTCGGCGGGTTGGCGGTCGGCGAGCCGCAGGAAGTCATGCTCGACATGCTCGACGTGACCTGCCCGGAACTGCCCGTTGAAAAACCGCGCTACCTGATGGGCGTCGGCACGCCTGACGACATCGTCAAATCCGTGGCGCGCGGCATCGACATGTTCGACTGCGTCATGCCCACCCGCGCCGGCCGCCACGGCCTTGCCTATACAAGGCGCGGCAAGGTCAATCTTCGCAACGCCCGTCACGCCGACGATCATCGCCCGCTCGATGAGGAAAGCGACTGCCCTGCAGCGCGCGACTATTCCCGCGCCTACCTTCACCATCTCGTCAAGTCGCAGGAGGCGCTCGGCGCCATGCTCCTGACGTGGAACAACCTTTCCTACTACCAGCGCCTGATGCAGGATGTTCGCGACGCCATCGAGGCTGGCAGCTTTGTCGACCGCACGGCCGAGATTTCGGACGGCTGGGCGAGGGGCGATATTCCGGTGCTGTGAACGATCTCAGGTACTGAACGAATTCGACGCCCGCAGGCTGACGCCGGTTATGCGGAAGACGCCGTCCGGCTGTTGTTCGAGCGTATAGACGGCTTCATAGTCCTTGCCATCGGCACCGACGATTATCACCTGCTGGATGACCGAGGTCGGGCTGAGTTCCTGCACCTTGCCGAAGGCATAGCTGCGCGGCTGGTGGACCGGCTGGTATGCGCCCGTCACCATGTTCATGAAGTTTTCCAGCGTCGGGAAGATGCGCTTCACATTGGGCGCCGCGAAACTGTAGGCGGCGGCGTTGTCGCCGGCGCGGAATGCCTTGAGCTGACTGTCGATGGAACTTTGGGCCGCTTTTATTTCCGCGTCGCCGGCAAAGGCGATCGAGGCGTAGAACGCGGGAATGATCGCAAGAGCTAAGAGGGTTCGGCGCATGAGTTCTCTCCCGTCGTATCGAGCGCAATGCCGCAGCCCGGCAACGATGCGCCGGCCTTCAGTCTAACATACGCAAGGCACGGCTTCCCGGTTTCATCGTCCAGCGAGATTCGCTTGCCGGGACCTACAGGCGACAGTGCCGACTTTGCCCAAGCGGTTTTCAAACCCCGTAGGCAGCTTGCCTCTATTTTGGGCAAAAGCCGGAAGATACATCGTGCAGCCTGCCAAATGAGCGATTGCGCTTGCTTTTCTCCTTCGACCTCATTTCAAATGAGGTTCAGAGGGGAGTGCGCGATTGCCTGCATTCGACGAAATGCTTCCGGAAACTACCGGATTGCGAAAACCATATACGGGCTATGACGACTGGTTCAAAAACCAGGATGCGGGCCGTTTGACAGAAAAGATGCGCGATGCCGAGCGGGTTTTCCGCAAGACCGGCATCACCTTTGCCGTCTATGGCGAGGAAGAGGCAGCCGAGCGGCTCATTCCTTTCGACATCGTCCCGCGCATCATATCGGGCCAGGAATGGCGCCGCCTGACGCAAGGCATCGAACAGCGCGTTCAGGCGCTGAACGCCTTTCTCGACGATATCTATCACCGCCAGGAAATCCTGCGGGCAGGGCGCATACCGCGCGAATTGATCGCCTCCAACGTGGCCTTCCTGCCGGAAATGATCGGCGTCCGGCCGCCCGGGGGCGTCTACACGCATATCATCGGCACCGACATCGTGCGCATCAACGAGAACGAATTCTACGTTCTGGAAGACAACGCGCGCACGCCTTCCGGCGTCTCCTACATGCTGGAAAACCGCGAGACGATGATGCAGCTCTTTCCCGAGCTGTTCCAGCGCATCAAGGTGC
>VFQQ010002302.1_pt1 | contig 22146 bp, 33 predicted proteins | sample 3512341 | NCBI WGS metagenome assembly VFQQ01 (sample SAMN10412373, study PRJNA504923) | tailings metagenome | isolation source: Relicate 2 Philex TSF1 revegetated site | place: Philippines: Tuba, Benguet | collected 2017-08-29 | reverse complement strand
ACTGCACATCGTGGAACTCAATGGTGCCCTCCACCTCCTTCAGCGTCTCGCCTGCGGCAGGGCAGCAGGGGGCGGGCAATGAACAAGAGTGCATCGGGGGCAGTGAACGCATTGTACTGAGCCATAGACACACAGTGCATGCATGCTCGGGAGACATGGCGCATGCATGCTAACAAGCACTGCAGCACACACACCTTGTGCATCCAGATCGATGCCCGGTGTGCGCTTCATCACCTCGAAAATGCGGCCGCCCGCCGCCTTGCCCTGCACATGCGAAACGGCACATGCATGACCAGCAAGCGCAATGCAGCGCTCACAGCCACAGTTGAGGCGAGAAGCCACCGCTAATCACAACAGATGTGCACTATCAGTGCAAGCACCACTTGCCTGCGTAAAGTACTGCAGGTTGGGTGCCGCCTGGCCCAGCGCAAAGCCGCCGATGAGCGCAGCAAACAGCACATTGACAACATCGCCGCCTGCAGAAATGGCGGATGCATAGTGCCTGATGCCACGTGTGTTCGAAATGGCACAACAGCTTCTGTTGGCGCGACTACATGCAGCATGCAAGCCGGAGAACACAGCAACCTTGCCAGAACCAGGGACACCCGCCTGTGTAAGAGCCGGCCACGATGCGCGTTGAGCCGTACCACAGCGCCAGTGCGTAGGCACAGAAGGCGGCGCAGTTGGTGATGCCGACCACCAGGCCTCCCAGGAAGCCCTGCCGGATGCCGACCTGCAAATCAAGAGTCACAAAAGGGGCGGCAGTGTATTTGGGTTGACAAACAGCAGCACAACATGCGTGTCAACAACGGGTAAGATGGGCATTCAGACTCTGAACAAGGTCTCCTCAACCAGATGTGTCATGACCAGCAAGCAATCTGAGCCCAATACACCCACCTTCATGGGTGTGTCCAGGCTGGCGGCATATGCCTCGACTGTGCGGTCGGCCCCATTGAACGCATACACCGTGCGCACGTTGGCGAGCGCCTGCTGCGCAATCGAGTTGGCCTCTGCAGGGACAGCAGCAGCAGGCACAGCAACTGAGTCAAAGTACCGCACCAGTGCGAGTGCAAGACTGAGCAGGCCCATGGCTAAACCTGCCCGGAGGGTACCCAAGCAAAGGCAAGGTCAAGCGAAATGCTGAACAAAACGGCAGCAGGGTGTCACACCTCCATAGGCCTTGTTCATGTAGGTGGTGTTTTTGCTGATGAACGTGGCAATTGCAAAGCCTGCACAGGGCCGTGGACGCAGGCGACATTCAGCAGCAGCAATCAGCAGGCCCCTGCAATGCTTGCAAGCATTGCATACAAGGCCCTGCCATCAGTCCAAACTTGCAGCACATTGTGGTAAGTGTGACGCAGTCCTGCTGTGCTGCAATGACCAGTACGGTGATAATATGTCCTGCAACGAACCAGCTAGGAAGCAGTGAAATGGAGCTGTGCCTCACCCATCCCCGCCAGCACAGGGGTCACCGCCAGCATCACCAGCGTCATTTCCCAGCCGCGTGTAAAGGCTGCAGAGCAACATAACGGAGGCGCACGTGACAGAGTTTGCAAAACAATGATGCAGGGGTTTGAGCAGAGACATGACGCTGCAAATAGTCCACAGCAAACTGGAGCAGGCCAAGAAGCGGGACCACTCACCAATGATGATGCCCACAATTGCGGTGGCCAAGTTGAATATGGTCAGGCCAACCTGTTGGGAGGAGTAAGGAAGAGATTAGCAGAAAGCAAACGTGCAGCGATGCACAGGGTTGCAGGCGTGCCAACGCCATGACGCTGTTGCTTCAATGTGCCCAGCTGCCCACCTTTTCGCCGATGCCCAGCTGGATGGTTTGGCAGTCCTCATTCAGGCCCTGCAGCAAGCGGCCTGCAGGGAAGCAGCCGCGCGTGGGCAGACAGATCGTTGACAACAACAAAGTTTGCAGAACTAACACACAAACCTGTGAATCTGACAATGGCTGTGCACGGCACAGCACAGAATCCATCCATGCCTGCAACCGCCCCTGTCCCCGCGGCCGCACCGCTGGTGGCTGTGGTGTCAAAGTAGCCGACATCCTGGCGCAGCACGGCCGCCAGGTACTTGTGCCGCATGTGGTTCACCTGCCGCACGCCTGCAGGGCGAGGCGAGGAGGTCAGGCGAAAGGCGGGGCTGGTTGTCACTGCGACGATCACACATTGACCATGCAGGCCCGCAATCACTGCGCTCCAGGGCACATGCAGAACGACAAGGATGCTTGCCACAGTTCAGCATAGGCAGCAGCACCCACAGCAGGCACAGCGCACCTGTGAGCGTCCAGGCGGCCACCTGGAAGTATGCCAACACAAAGGAGGCCAGGCCGAGGTACAGGAAATAGAGCGAATACTTGGTGACCTGAGGGGGAGGGAGCAGGCAGCCAAACCGAGTTTGATAGCTGTTGCTGGCCATGGAAGCACCGCAGCAGCAACATACAAGGCAGGTACCGCAGCAGAGCAAGCAATGCCGCTTGCTGCCACAAACAACTGTCATTAGGCAGAAACAACGCTACACACGAGGCTTACCTCATCCTCCAGCTTGTCGGGGTCACCCAGGTTCTGCCAGCGGTGGCCAGGTGCAAGCAGCCGTCAGCCAAGAGTCAAAGCAATTTGCAGCACAAGGCGTGGGACGCAGGCACGCATCTGCCGCAGCAGCCAGCTGCCGCACGCAGCCCTGCTGCAGCGTGCGTAGAGCAGGCTGCAACATTACGAAACAGCCCAACCCTATGTTGGCCCTGCTAAGCGCGTTGTCACCTGGCCAAAAGCATTGATCCTGCAAGCGAAGGTGGACAGCAGTCGGCAAAGAGATCTGACCCGACATCACAGGGCAGCGGCAGGGATGCACGACCGCAGCAGGCAAGGCATACATGCCATCCTCATGCCCAACAAGGCATCCACAAAAAGAGCAGCAGCAGCCAAGGCTCACAGATCGCCGAACAGGATTGAGAAGATGGGCATGGCGGCTCCCGAGCCTGCTGCGCCCGCTGTGCCCAGCGCCATCAGCAACCAGTCCGTTCGGTCGGCAAACCTGCCGCAGCGCAGGTGGGTGCAGGCCCATTGAAAGGAGATGTGCCAGGCAGATGCGCTTGTGCCTTGTGGGTGCTGTGCGAGAGCGTCCTGCCCGTGTCTCAATTGCCTCCAGCACCCAACACCTGCCGGCGGCACAAGTGCGCCGGCGGCACCCTCTGTTGGTTAGCACAATTCGCCCCCTCGCACCTGTACAGGCTGAAATAGCTGGCCGGCTTGGCGGCCTTCTCATCCTCGGGCAGCACCTCGCGCTCGTGCTCCACCTTGCACGCCTCGTCCGCGCCGGTGTACCCGTCCGACTTGCCGTCGGCGGCGGCGGCGGGTGGTGCCACCTCAAGCGCGCCGCGTTTAGCAGTCCCATTGGCTGCTGGCGAGCCGCTGGGCGGGCCCTCCTGGCCAGCCTCCACGTCTGTCGGCTGCTTGTCGGCAGGGCTCTCACTGCCCGCCATGGTGGGGGCGCCCTGGGCCGATCACGAATGGTATGTGGTGTGTACAATCAGTGCGTGAGGGCCAGGGAGAGGGCAGCAGTGGCGTGCAGCCGCCACGCGTTTGTGAGCAAACGGGTCTGCAGCTGTGATCGGATGAGCCATGCAGCGTCCGGAAGCACAGTAGCGCGGCAGCTCCCTGTGGTCCCCGCAACAAGGAATGCGCCGCATGGGACCGAGGCCTCGTCAAAAACGCCTGCTATGCTGCTGCTAGTGCATAGCGCGGTGATCACAACTGTCGGAGATAACCCGCTCCCCTCCAAACCCCGCCGACCGTCCAGTGCCAACTCCCCCGCCCTCCCCAGGCCTCCCCTGCCTCCTGCCTGGCAATCCAACAGATCTTCAAATCAAATTGAAACGTCTAGAGCGTGTCGCAGTGCCCCCCGCAGCACAGCCGCTGCTTTGCCGCCGCCGCCGCCTGCACAGCGGTGATGCCGCCTTGAGCAGGCCAGGCGTGGATGGTGCGCAAGGGCGGCCCCCACCGGCCCTGCGGCAGCCGGGAGGAGGAGACCGTGAGGGTGGTCAACCGCCTGCTGGTGCAGCGGCCGGTGAGTACTCATTACACTAGTCGAAGCATTCTGAGCGTGCATGCAGACTGCCTGCATGGCGGCCGAAGCTGCTCTTGCTCGTCTTTTGCCCTCCCAGTAGCTGTGCGCCAGGTGGCAAGCGCTGGAAGTTGTGTTTGTTGCATGCATATGAACCGATTAGCAAGCAGGTACTGATGAATTCACGAAGTGCAACACAAGGATGAAGTGGGGCAGCGCTTGCAAGCAATGCGTCTTGGGGCACTATCAAACACAGGCAATCACAACCTTCAGCATTCAACTAGCCAGCCGCTGCCTGCACATGCTGAGCCCGAGCTGAAGTGTCGTGCTCCATGCTTTCGGCGCCCGTGAGCATCAGCGCCACCTGCCACAGCAGGCAGGGCAGGCCTGTGCCCAGCCCCAGCAGCAGCGGGGCATCGCCATCGATTGGCTGCCAAAACTCGGCGATGCCTTCATACATTGCTGCCTGCCAGCCGTGCTCTGATGGCAGGCCTGCTTCACGCCTCTGCGCCTGGTGCTGCTGGAACATCTTGGATTCCCACACGGCTTGCGCAATGACCGGCAGACAGAAGCCAAGGCAGAGCTGCGGTGGGGAGGACAGGAAGCTAAAGTGGGGCAGCAAATGCGGCAATTCAGGGGTATGGCTGCGTCAGTGGCACTTCTCCACAAGATCTGTTCATGATCACCCGCCCGCCTTGCCTGGATGCACCTCAGCACACCACCCCTCCCTGCTTGCCTGGATGCAGCTCATCACAGCCTCGCACTCCAGGTGCGGTGGCACCGCCACCACCTCCCAGTTGGGCGGTGCAATAGCTCGGCGGGGCAGATCAAGCAGCTCAAATGTGCCGTGCAGCAGCCAGCGCGCCGCGGGTGTCTGCAGGGCCGCCCCCTCGCACACGCAGCTGGTGCTGTTGAGCAGGTGCTTGAGAAAGCTGAAATGCAGCGGAATGGCCAGGCTGCGGGAGACAAGAGGAGAGGAGCGGCGGCATGGAGTGATGGCAGGCTGTTGCTGGGTGCTGCGCTGTTGTCGGTGGTGGGGTAGGCAGCAGACGGCTGGGGAGCATCCGGGAAGGCCAACAGGCACTGTGCACTGCAATTCTGCGCAATGCAACACTGCGCAATGCTACAGGCGGCAAACCTGCCCGATCGACTCACATGAGGCGCAGCGGCTTGGCCCAAACCATCATCTGCACCGCCACGTCGCTTGCAAAGACCACTACCACGGCCGGGACAGCCGCGTTATCCGCGCCCAGCCCCAGCTGTGAGTCCCAGCTGTCCACAATTGCCCTGAGCAGCGGCCCCACGCGGCCGCCGCCGCACACCAGGGCTATCCACAGCGCCGTGAGCACCTCACGTACGCGCGCCAGGCGGCTGTGAGGGTGCCAGCGCAGCGTGAGCTCACAGCTGATGCTGGCCATGCACAGCGCCATCTCTGCCGCCAGCCAAAGCTTGCCCAGGCGGTCCAGGTGCGGTGAGAGGCGGAACAGCATCACCGCAATCAGGCCCTGCAGCATGTTGGTTAGGGCACTGAGTAGTGCCTTGCTTTTGCCGCGGCACAACATTCAAGGGCGTTGTGGAAAGTGTCTTCCCTGGGCTTGCTGCGATGGCAGCAAATGCTGCGACACATCAGGCTGCGGTGCGGCCGGTGGCGGCGGCGCAAATGAAAGCCCCAGACACGCTTTCACCAGCAATACCCAGTCGGCATAGCGGCAGCATCGGGCTACATAGCTGCTCCACCGGTGCGTGAAGGGCAGGGAGGGGCTCCCGGGCAGCGTGGTGCAGGTAGGCATCGTTTATCAAGTGCAATCGCCTTTACGAGGAGCAGGCACTGTGCTCAAGTGCAACCGCGTTTACGAGGAGCGCGCAAAGCATTGGAATCAGCAGGAAGCCAGCGCCGGCCGCCGCGCTGCATGGGACCCAGCTGGCCGCAGCGAAATTTGACAGCCCTTCACACTCTGCGTAACGGTTCGCCCGCCCGACATTTCCAGTCCCATTCCTAGTTACATTACAAGCTGTGCAAGAGGTACAATTATCGGCGCATCTCAGCGCCGCCCCAAGGTGAAGTGCCGGCAAGAATCTGGGGCAGTCGGCTACTTATAGAAAGACGAAAGCGGGTGGATAGAATGCCGACTGCCTACGCCTTGTTGCTGCCATTGCTGCTGTTGTTGCGCCTCACTGGCCCCTTGGCCCCAGAAGTGCCAGGCCCCTCCGCAGGTAGCCCGCCGTTGGCACCACTGCCGCTGCTGCCGGCTGCAGGGTTGCCTGCCGCTGTCCCAGTGGGTGTTGCCTCCATGGCTGCAAGGTGAGCCAGCTGGTCAGCGGGCAGGGAGTCCAGCCACTGCAGTTGCATTGACAGGGAGTGTGAGGTTTCAGTGCGAAGGGTGCAGTTCACAACTCTCAATGCCACCTGCCATGCTGCCTCTGCAGCACTGCTGGCGGCCATCGCCCCTGAAACCATCCATATATAGTGTTCCGCCTCGCTCTGCCCCTAGTCCAGCTCACCTGCAGAGCTGAGAACAAGTCCGCTTCGCTGGCTGGGCTGCTGAACAGCCGGCTGAGCGCCTCGCTGCTCAGCCCGCGTGCGGTGTTGTTGCCGCTGCCGCCCGCACCGCTGCCCGGAGTGCCCGCCGTGCCCTCGGTTGCGAGGCGGTGGCGGCCGGGAGCGGAGCCATTTGCGCCAAAACCGCCGCCGGCGATTACTGGGCTCAGCAGGCCGCTCAGCAGGCCGCTGCCGCCGGAGCCTGCAGGGAACAGGTGGCAACTTGCATTGATGCGAAGGGTGGACCACGCAGCCCCACAAATTTGAAGCAAGCGCTCCTGCCATGGGCGAGGGAGCGCATGCATGTGGCAGTCCAGCACGCCTGTCACGCAGGCAGCCTGCGGCGGCCTGTGCCGAGCGCGGGCGGCAGGTGCCCGCCCACCTTCCAGGCTGCTGGACAGCAGGCGCGCCAGCTGGCCGGTGGACAGGCGGCTCAGGGGAGAATCCTTCCAGCCTGGGGAAGGGACACGAGAAGTGCAAGGTCAGCCTTCCCTGCATGCTTTGATAATCGTCTGCACGAGTTGCATGCACGGCACTGCAACAGCCAACAGCCAGCTGCTCACTTGCTGGCGAGCCGTTGAGGCCGAGCGGGGACAGCAGGGAGGCTGCTAGTGGAGAGAGCAGCTCTGCCAAGTCCATGCCCGCCCCTCCAGCTGCATTGCCAAAGGCGCCAGCCAGGTTGACAGGGGGAGGCGGCGGCATGCTGCCACTCGCGCCAGCGCTTGTACCGCTGCCGCCCTGGGCTGTAGCAGAGGCAGCCGCACGGGTGCGGATGGGGCGCAGTGCTGGCTGCGCCGCTGGCTGCTGGGCGCCTGGCGAAGTAGCAGGTTGGAAAGCAGAGGGGGCCGAGTAAAGTGGCTCCTGCTTCACTGGCTGCACTGGAGAGGGCAGCGGCGACTGTATCTGAGCCTGCTGCGCGAACGCCCTCAGCCCAAACTGCTGGGCCATGCCGGAGGCCAGCGCCTGCTGCTGCAGCAGCGGCAGGAACATCAGGCCTGAGGCTTCAATTGATGGCATGCCAGCCATCATGCCGCTGGGTGGACCAAAGAAGGCAGGTGGGAAGAGCGGGCTGTTCTGCTGCCCAGCGGCCACACCGCCGCCCCACATGCCACCAGCGCCGCCTGCTGCCCAGCCGCCGCCGGGAGAAGCTGCCTGCGGCACCGGCCCGGGGGAGTCCGCTGCTGCTGCCGCATTGGCCGCTGCAGCGACTGCTATATTGGTAACAAATAGTGAGGCGGTCAGTCAGGATGAAAGATAAGGCTGGGGCAAGCTCAGCTGTCAAGGCAAGTGGTGGGGCGCAGCCTGCACAGCTGGTTGCCTGGTGCTCGGTATGTGCCCATCCAGCGGGCATGCGCAGGCTCCGCAACTTGGACATTCAAACCGTAGTGCACAGCAGAGCCTCTCTTCGGCGCAGAGCGCACAGAGCAGGGCGCACAAAGCGCAAAGCGCACCCGGGTCGTAGCTGTCGGGATCGTCCAGGATCTCTTGGTAGTGCGACAGGTCAAAGTTGAGGATGGCCTGCACACAGAGGCAGGGTTGGACCACGTGAATGCTCATGCCCGCGGATCAAGCGGTCAGTTTAGATCAGACAGGCAAACGCCAGGTTGTATGCACCCTTCTGTGTCGCCCCCACCAGTATGCCTGGCGCGCAGTGCTGCCCAGGGCGAGACAGGCCACCAGAGACGGCGCTCCCCTTCCCACCTTGGCTCCGCGGTACTTGACGCAGGCGCGGTCGTAGGCACGGGCCGCCTCCTCTGCAGCGGCCAGGGTGGGTGGCAGGGTTGCAGCGGTGAGTGGAAACGCGTGTGTGGCAGGTGTTGCAGGGGTTGGGCAATGCGGAAGCGAGTGCAGAGGCGTTGCAGCACAGTGAAGTTGCGGGATAGGGTTTAGGGGACCCTAAACCCTAAAAACCCTAAAACAGCTGCAGGTATGCAGGTGCAGCACCCACCGGGAGAGCCGTAGCTGCCCAGGTAGAGGTACTTGTCACCCACCACCTGCGGTACCGGGAATGGCACTATTGTACTGGTCACGCAGCCGCACTGCTGTGCCTATGCCGACAAGCACAGCGGTGCAGCCCGAAGCTTGCTGAAGTCCAATCTGAAAGACGCCTGAGCAACATACAAAAGATCGCATGCGCCCACCTTGCCAATGCGTGCCTCCCAGCGCTGCGCCTGGTGGTGCCTCGTGACACCCCGGTACTGGCTCTGGCCCCTGTGTTGATGTTTATCGGTGCAGCGCTTCAGGCATTGCGGCAGGCGGCAGTGTGCAAGAGGCCCTGTGAAGCTGGCGGCAGTTGCGTGCAAGGCATCTGTGTAGTACTCTGGCAGGTGCTGCCGCCTGTGCTAACCAGCCTTGCACCCATGAAGCCACAGCTGTGCGTGCCTGGCAAAGCCCACGGAGCGGCGGCGCAGGATGCCCAAACACTACGTGCAAACCAGCATACACTGTATGCCTTTCTGATCCGCACCTGGCGAAGCCCACGGAGCCGCAGAGCCGTGGCGCAGAATGCCCACACCTCCTCCGCCGCTCAACAGTACATATCGCTTTGAGTACTTCCACAATCACAACCACAGCCCGCACCTGGCAAAGCCCACGGAGCCGCGGCGCAGGATGCCCACCACCTCCTCCGCTGTGCGCCCGGCCATCCAAACCAGGTCATCGTCATAGTCCTCCAGAGGAAACTGCAGGGAGGCAGGGGGAAGGGGGACAATAGGTTAGTGACACGCTGGCCCCCGAAGCCGCATGGCTGTTGTCTTATCTTCTGCACAGCCACCCGCTGCGCTTGTCAGCAACGCATGGCGCATGCATGTCATCAGACGCCGGGTCTGAATGTGAAGCTCACGTTGAGTGGCGCGGATGTGCCCACGTACGCCAGCACCGCTCGGTCGTAAGCGCGTGCCGCCTCCAGCTCAGTTTCATACCTGTGCAGTCGGAGCAGATGCAACGAATGGTTACTTCCATGCAAGCATAAATGGCTGCCGGGCGCCACGCGTCGGCTCAAGCTCGGGTTGTACCTGCAGAGCAGCGGGCACAGACGAGTTGAGTGCCATTCAGCAGTGAGTAGTTAACAGGCAGATTTGCAAGCTAGCGAAGGGGGCACCCTGCTCTGCCAGCCATGCATGCACTGCATGGTCAATGCCGCTGGCTCACCCTCCCAGGTAGACCTGCCGCCCCTTGGCGCGCCCGCCCTTCTTCTGCTTTTGGGGGGCAGAGCACAGCTCACTGCTAGTCAGCAGGTCATAAGATCTTGCGCTGGACTGCCTGATCCAGTGCTGCTTTGGTATCGCAGCTGCCCAACAGTCGGCCTCACGACAGCATCGAGCATGCCTAGCCTTCCTCAAAATGGCACAATCCAACTCACCACGTTGGGGCGCACATAGCTGCTGTCCCAGTAGTGCGCCTCGTAGCGCCCCGTCAGGCGGTGCCGCGTCACGCCGCGGTATGCGCTGGTGAACACCCCACCCTCGCCTGCGAGAAATTGGTGGTAACACGAGGCAGATTGAGAGCAGTTCAAATGCCGCCAATGGTGAACACCCCGCCCTTATCTGCACAGCCTGGTGGACGCTGCAACACACACTGATGCAGCCAATGCAACATCAGCTGATGCGCAGGGGGAAGAGGCAGGTGGGCCTTCAATTCCAGGCATGCCCACCGGGCCAGGCATGCCCACCAGCAAGCCCTCCCCTGCTTCACCTGTGGCCACAGCCTTGCGACTCTTGGTGGGCAGCTGCTGCCTGCCGGTGGATGTCACCCTCCGCTCCACCTGGCTAGCCCCAGGCGCAGCAGCTGCCATCGGCAGCCCCGCCACCCCGGCAGCCTGCATGGGGATGGGAGCGCAGGCCGCGACCACAGCAGCCGCAGCAGCCGCAGCGGCCGCCAGGTCAGCAGCGCTGGCGCCGGCGGCAGGGCCGGTGGCTGCAGCCAGCGGCTTAGCCTTGGGATACACTGCTGGCAGGTTGGCTGCTCCCGCTGCGCCCTGCTCCTCGCCAGATGCCGGCAGCAGCTGGGCGCCAGTGGGGCTGCCCGGCATAGCCGCGTCCAGCATGGGCACATTGCTCTCCCCCCGCCTCAGCCGCCCGCGGCGGCCGGCGGGCGTGACCGCCGCCGCAGCCGCAGCAGCAGTCAGGCGGCGCAGCGCGCGCGGGCTGCCGATGCTGTTCAGCCGCACGCGGTTGAGCCCGGTCAGCACATCTGTGGGAGACAGGTCTTCCTTGGGGCACAGCTCTGAATCAAAGGCTGCCGCTGCCTCTGCTTCCAACAGTAGAGTGTCTCCCGAGCTGAAGGTAGTCAGGCTGTGGCCGCGGGCAAGCCCCATGTCTGTAGCAATGCTGGCAGCGCCCTGGGAGAGGCCAGGGTGCACCTCTGTGCGCCGCTGCTTGGTGGGCGACGGTGCGGCCGAGGCTGCCGCTGCGTCAGCTGCTGCCTGCCCGTCTGTCTGCTCAGCGTCAACGTCCATTTCATGCTCTGGCGCCGGCCGTTTTTTGCCTCCAAAGCCGCGGGGGCGTGCTGCCTGGCGCAGCTGCTGTTCAGGCACGTCTTGAGGCACCAGGATGGGAGGCGCGTTTGAGCCGCCCTGCTGCCCGCGCTGTGCCTGGTGCGCCTCCCGCCACGCTGCCTCCAGCGCAGCAGTGCTCATGCGCTGATCCACTCCCGGCGATACAGGGGCACCCTCCCCCTCCAGGCCAGCCAGGTGGAAGACTGTATTGGAGGGTGCTGAGCTGTCGCCGCTGCCCATGGTGTCCATGCTGGGCCCGCTGCCGCCGGTACCGGCGGCATCGCCCTCCCAGCTCAGCAGCGCCTTCCACTTGGGGCTGGCCAGAAGGTCAAGCTCAATGCCGGTCCCTATGCCTGTCAGGGAAGGGGAGGCATGGGTGGCGGGCAGGGGCCAGGCCGTGAAACCAAGGTGTTCAGAAACGGCTAAGCCGAGGGCACTTAAATCATCCTTGGCGGCATGCGGGTGGCGCGCTGTTACTCAGCAAGCAGGTTTCGAGCCCCCAGGACCTCCCCCAGCACCCACGTGGCAGGGACTGCATGTGCTGCAACAGCGATGGGTCCAGCAGCAGCCCAGTGAGGTCCTGGCTGCCCAGGCCCAGGCTGAGTCCTGCCTGCCCCACTGCCGCCGCCGCCAGGCTGCCGTCTTTAAGCAGCACATCAAGTGATGTGCGGCGGGGCACCGGCTTGGCGGATGGTGCAGCAGCGGGAGGCGCTGCGGGCTGCTGAGCCGCGCCCGGAGAAGACATGGCTTGCTGCCTGTATAGCAGGAGGGAGGGGAGGGGAGCACGCGATGAGGAGCGGCTCGCCACCGGGCACGGGGCGGCAGCGGCGGCAGCCGCCACAGTGCCGATCGCAAGGCTCGGAGGACGTGCGGGCGATTCTGAGGCATCAAACGCCCTAAACAAAGCTTCGAGCAGGGCGGGCAGGCGGCTAGAGAGCGGGAAAGGCGAGCTCCCTTCCAGCAGCCGTGCCTCACCCTCGTTTGCACGCGCACTCGTCTGGAAGGACCGAAGAAGAGTTGCGTAGCTTGATGGCGGGATCTCAGCCGCGCAGGGGCTCGGAGAGCCCTCCTTGGGGCCGGGGGCGACCCCTGGGCGTTCCGCTGGCACCACCGCCTGCTGTTGTAGAATACTGACACCGAAACAAGGTGGATTATTGCCACCGATGGCCCGTAGACGAGCATGGGGCCGGCAGCGCCGCCGCCGCTGATGTGGCGAACAGCGGCACCGCAGCGGGTGCAGAAAGAATACAGGAAAGAATTGAAGAATTGGTCAAACAGTCACAGCAGCGTACACGCGCGTTAGGGCAGTGCGGTCAGGTGGTCAGGGGAGGGCACGCCGCCTGCGAGCATCCCGAGGGGCAGGTGCATCTGGGCAGCAGAATGGTGTGCGTCATCGTCGCCGCTGGAACACCACGTCTGAGCGCAGCACATACTTGACGCCGCTCTTCACCTCTGCCGCCTCGTGGTCCAGGCAGTGCTCGCCGTGCTTGTGCAGCAGGGCCAGCCCCGCCCGCGGCTCCACCGCCGCAAGCTTGCGGTTGCGGTTGCCTGCGGGGCGGCGGCAGGCGCAGCGGGGGTTGGAGGCTGATGGCCAGAAATAAGAGCACGCGGGATGGCTGCTGCCGGGTGAGTGTTCCCACATCTCATGTTCAACCATCGTACGCAGCCGCCCTGAGGGACAGCATCACGTTGCAATGGCACTAGTGCCGCAGACCCACCGTAGAAAATGGTCTCGCCACCCTCGCAGCCAGACAGGTAGATGAGCAGCGTGTACTGCGGACAATGGGGGGAGAACCAAGGTTTAGGCAACACTGATTGGTAGGGCTGGTACTGGGCTTGGGTAGACGAGCAGCGTATGCTGCAGGCACTGCAGCCTGAAGGCGCACTGGGTTAGCTGGGACAGTATGCACCTGTGCACAGCTGCCAGGGCAGGGCCTCACAGCAGCAGCACCCCCCAGTTGGAAACGCCCACAGCTGTAGACATGTCAACTGCTCACCTGTGTGTAGCGCCCGCCCCCGAGCTCGTTGCTGTCGTCGATGTGCCGCCCAAACCGCTGCCCCTTGGAGTACCGATATATGCTGCAGGGGCAGTGGCACAGAAAGTAGGCAGAGTGAGAGCACAGCAGGATACGGCTAGAAGCACATGCAGCGTCGCATGCCTGCCTTCAAGGTGCCGTCTGCTAGCTGAATTGTAGGGCCGTTGATTGCTGTAGTAGTTAGCCGGGTACTTTGGGTACAGACAAAGGCAGCTGAGCCGCTGCTTGCGCTGCTCACTGGCTGGCTGCGCACCGGATGTTTGGGTTCAGCCCGACTGCCACTCCGTCTCGATCCTCCAGCTGACCCTCCAGCAGCGTTTTCAGCCCTGTCGCCTTCCACAGGTGGTCGGCCAGCGCGGCATCCTCAAACTGTATCCGGTGGTTGTCTCGGAAAGCCTGCAGGGGCAGATGCAATATTCGCTCACAAAAACTCCTTGCACAGCAGCATGATAAGCGTGCTGCCGAAATATGGCAGCATGAGGCGAAGCAGCAAACAGCAGCAGCAGGAGCACGAGCAGTGCAGCAGGCAGCGGCGGCGGCCCACCTCTCCGAATGCCGGGCCCCTGCTGCTCTGATGGCTGAATCCAACCGCCTCGGCCGCTGCCACAAACTTGTCCGACTCAACCTTGGTCAGGCAGCCGGGGATCTGCGAGTCAGGGTGGAAAGGAGCAAATGTGCAATGTATGCGACGCCACTTGTGCAGGGAAACAGGCAGCACACCAAGGCAGGCGGGCAGGCACCAGCATGCGCAGCCTAGCGGTGACGTGCTGGCGGCTGCTTGGCCTGAACACGATCAGCTGTGGTTCTTCACCTCTATCATGAAGTCTTCAGACAGCAGCGAGCGCGCTTGCAAGTCGGACTTGGGCGCTATGCGAGGCCACTTTGGCGGCGGCGGCCCTGCAGGCAGCGAGGGGTGGCGGCGGCGGCGGCAGCAATAGTGTAAAGCTGGCGCGCTATGGCAGGCTCTTCTGACATGCATTCACACCGGCAGCTTCATAGCAGCAAGGCGGCCTGCCCTGAGCTTCCCAGGCCGAAGTTTGCGTTTGCAGAGCAGCGGTTGGTGCTCCTGCCTTGCCTGCAGCTGCCTGACCTTTCTCACGACCCATTTCAGAATTGTTCTGACAGCCGCGATGGGCGCCTTGCTCGCGGTCGTGAATGGCGCGCCCATGCAGGAGTGCCTTGTGGGCGTAAGGCCGATCCAGGCCCTCATCGCAACTGCAAATGCTTCTGGTTGCAGCTGTAGCACTCGTCTGCCGTCAACAACGCCCTTCAGCAGCAGCTCCGACTCAGCCAGTGCCCAGGGAGCCCGGTGAGGCCCCGCATTTGCCGCACTAGCTTGATCGAGGGCGGCGAGGTTTCGATTCAGCGTCGTAATGCAGCCACCACCTGCTGCTCCTGCCGCCGCCGCTGCCGTCGCCGCCGTCGCTGCCGCCTGTCTGACTTTGGCTCCACGACCACTCGTGCCCAGCTTCTCTTTGCCGTCCCTGCCACCACACCTGCAGGCGCCATGGACAAGCGCATCGGATTCATTGGCGCAGGCCAGATGGCTGAGGCGCTGGCCCGTGCCTTCATCGCACAGGGCGTGTGCCGCGCCGACCAGATTTTCGCCACCGACGTGTGAGCGGCCGGGCCCCCTTTTTCGTGCACGTGTTGCTTGTTTGTTATGTGCTTGAAACTGTGCTTGACTTGATCCTGTGCCCGCGGCTCAAGTCGCAGCTTGCAGCAGCCTGAGGGTGGCGGTGGCTGCCGACTTGCGCCTCAGATCAGCTCAGGGCGGCACGGAAGCAACGCGTGCGCTGCGGCCATCGATACACCGCAGTACGCTGGGCGCACTAAGGTGCCCTGCTGCTTACTGCTGCGCTGATAAGTCGACATTGTGAGCTGATAACCAATGCACCGCTCTGCCCTGCTGCTGCAGCGTGGGCGAGCGCAAGGAGGTGTTCCGCTCCTTCAACACCAAGCCGGTGGACAGCAACGCAGAGGTGGGCAGAGCAGGGGGCGAGGGGTGCTGTGCTAGCTGCTTAGATGCGAGCTGTAGCGCACAGCATGGCAGCAAACAAACAGCAACGCTGAGGTGGGCAGAGCAGGGGGCGAGGGGTGCCCGTGCTGGGCTAGGCTGGGATGCAAGGCTTGTTTGCAGGTGGCACCGCACAGCGTGCATCAAAATGCGGTGGACAGCAACGCTGAGCTGGGCACGAGCGCCATGGCAGCTCAATCATCGCGCCGCAGCGGCTTTCTAGGATCGTGCAAGCAGCTGGCAGCCTCCCCCGCTTGGCAGGTTGCCACCGTGCCTGCCGAGTGGAACCTCTCAACCTCATTGCCCTGTTTATTTGTGCGTCAGGTGGTCAAGTCGGCGGATGTGATCTTGATTGCCATCAAGCCTCCCTTGCCGGCCTGAGCAACCTGTCAATGTGTCCCACATTCCTCCTTCTGCTGCCTCTGCAGGTGGTCAAGTCGGCGGATGTGATCTTCATCGCCGTCAAGCCGCAGTACGTGTCCGTGGTGCTGCGGGAGGTGCGTGGCTGCTTTCCCTTGCTGCACTCTTGGGCAATGTACAGTGAACTATATACTGTTTTTCCGCTGTCTTTGGTGCTGCGGAGGTGCGCTGCTGGTTGCCCTGGCTGCACTACAGCGCAACACATGCCTGCCGCTGCCGGTCGTGCTGCGGGGTTTGCGCTGCTGCTGTCTCTTCCTGCTGCAATTGCCGCTGGCACCACGAAATCGCGTTGGGGTCAACAACTGAGTCAAACCTGCATTCCACAGTCCTTTACCTGCCACCCCTTGCCACCCACCCCCTCTCCCGCCGCCCGCGCTGCCCTGCCGCGCTGAGCTCGCCTCTCTCGCCTGCTTTTCCCTGCAGGTGCGGCCCCATCTGGAGGACCGGCACACAGTTGTGTCCATCGCCGCGGGTGTCACGCTGCAGTCACTCAAGGTGGGTTAAAGTGTGGAGGATGCAGCCCTGCTTCGTGGCATTTACCTGCATGATTCAAGCAAGGTCGGTCGATTGGACGCCTGGCCCTCTGTGGCCTGTACTGCCATTGCTGGGCGCTCAACCACCCATGCACCGCTCATGCCCACACCTTTGTTCTCCACAGGATGCTGCGGGTGATGGCGTGCGCCTCGTGCGTGTCATGCCAAACACGCCCTGCCTGGTGGGCGAGACCGCAGCAGCCATGTGAGTGCGTCTGGGAACCATGCTATCACATGCGGCGCAGCTGGAATAGGTACAGCTGGACTGGGTACGGAGCAGGCCACTGCTTCGAGCACCACATCAACCGTGCAGCTGAATGTTAGGTTCCAGGGCGGCACAGCATACGACAGTGATTGCAACCCAGCCTGCTGCTGCCCCACCCCCTTCCTCCATTCATTGCACAGGTGCCTGGGCGGCAAAGCAGACGACAGCGATGCAGACCTGGTTCGGCGGCTGTTTGAGGCGGTTGGCAAGATCTACAGGTGTGAGAAACATTGCATGATGGGCGTCGCCATAAGCCTGAACTATGTTGAGGATTCCATTCCATGCTTCTTGGTTGTGCGACACCTCTCTGGCTCCCACTGCAGGGTCGACGAGAAGCTGCTCAGCGCTGTTGTGCACTGATTGCTGCCCCTTGCGTGTGCTACAATAGGCTCACAGGGTTCTTATGAATCAACTGCGTGCAGGGTCGATGAGAAGCTGCTCAGCGCGGTGACGGGCCTGAGCGGCAGCGGCCCTGCATACGTGTTTGTCATGATCGAGGCCCTGGCCGACGGAGGTGAGCTGGGTGGTTTGCGTTTCGGGTCTTTGCTTTCCAAGTGCGCCAGGCGCCACGATCGAGGCCTTGGGCTATGGCGCTGATCTGATAACTGTGTGTTAGCTGGCTGCCACAGCTGCTGTGGGCAGCCTCGAGCCGCCCCCTTGCACATGGAACGGGACACGCAGCCATTTCCCTTTGAAGTTAAGCACACCATTCCTTGCCTGCTGATAACACGTGGAGCTCTGTCCTGTCCCCGTGCAGGCGTGCGTGCGGGCCTGCCGCGCGATATCGCGCAGCAGCTGGCAGCACAGGTGGGCGGGTGTTACCTGCACTGCTCACGGTAGGGGTGGTGTCCAAGCCAGATCAGCGCGGGTGTCACCTGCACTTGCACTAAGGGGTCAGGACTCTTGTGGCTATGGAGCAGCCGTGGTTGCGACTGGCGTGCAGCAACAGCACCGCTTGTTTCGCACAAGCAATGTGTTGCTTTGTTGGACTGCCCATTTACCGGCCACCCGTTCTGCAGATCGTGCTTGGCAGTGCAAAAATGGTGCTGCAAACAGGCAAAGCTGTGCTAACTCTGCCTGGCTTGTGTTGTGTTCCATTTTGCAGACGGTGCTCGGCAGCGCCAAGATGGTGCTGGAAACCGGCAAGCACCCCGGAGCGCTCAAGGACATGGTCACTTCACCCGCAGGCAAGCCTTGGCTGCAAAGCTGTCTTGGTTGTGTTGCAGACTGTCGTAGTCAGCTAAGCACGGCTTGGGTGTGCCGCTGGGCGTGCAGACTGGGGTGGAGGCTTGCTCAACAACCACACTTGCTCCTCTGTGACCTGCAGGTACCACCATCGCCGGCGTGCACGAGCTTGAAAAGGCGGGCGTGCGGGCAGCCTTCATCAATGCGGTGTATTCGGCCACACAGCGTGCTGATGAGCTGGCCAAGCTGGGCGCTTGAGCTTGGCTTGACTTTTGGGACGTTGCAGCAGACACCTGCAGTTGCAGCGCTTGAGCAGTTTTCTTTGCCGCTTGGAGCGTTTAGATGGCGCATCACCTTGGCTTGCGGTTCAGCAGCTGGACGGTTGTGCAGCGGGGCGCCCGGCAAAGCTGAACCCGTGAGCAGTTGTGGTCGGGGAGAGAAGCGGCTAGCATGGCACATGTGCAGCACTGTACAGCGCGGCAGGCACGGAGCCACCGCAGACTGCAATTCATGCACATCCCGATTGTTGCAACGCTCTGTAAGTCTCCAGCCTGCTCTTGACGTTGACACTCGCACTGCCGAACGCCGAGTGTGGTTTACAGGATTCCGGCATGTCAGGGGCCATATATTGCAGAGGAATGGCAACAGTCGTTTGTCAGATAGGGCTCACATGGCTGGGCGGTAGACCATAAATCAGAGGTGTGCAGGTTGAGACAGCACTGAATCTGATGGAATGCTGCAAAGCCAAGATGTCGCCATGTTATGCTAAAGATCAAAAGTGGAGTGCAAAACCGGTGTGTTTTGGTGTCCAGAATTAGGCTGAGTGACGCAAGTCACCGCCTTTTGATGCCATAACGACGCGAAATGCAGCTGCAGCCTGCTGGAAACCCTCTGTCGATCCAATCCGGTCCACTCAAGCCACCAGCAGAGCGGCAGCCAGCACAGCGGCCAGCAGCAGCCCGGCAGCAGACGCGTGCTGTGCCATGGCAGCGCTGGGCGGAGTGGGGCTGCCTGCTGGGGCGGATGCGGCGCCGTCGGCGGCAGGAGACGGGGCGGGGGCTGCAGGGTGGCCACGGGGACATGAGGGGAAATGGGAGGTGAGTGGAAATCTTTGTTAGACAGGCTCCATAATGGCAGTACCGGCTGCTGCCTCAGCTCATGCGACGCCTGCCGTCTTTGTGTCTCACTGCAGCTCAGGTCTGCCGCAGTGCAATGTTGAGCTCGCCGCTCACAGCCTCCCCGTACCCAAGCAGCAGGCAAAACTGCCATCACCCACCTGCTGTGGCGGTGTCAGCCCCACATACCCCTCAGATACATGTGCTACAGCACTAGGAAAAGAGCAGCGGTACACCAATTTCACCCACCTGCCGTGGCGGTGTCAGCTCCCAGGTATCCCGGGGCGGGGAAGGAGGGGCACTGCGAGCCAGCGGCGCCCTCCGGCTTGGCACTCAGCCAGCACTGGTTGTCCTCAACTGGTTCCGGAGAGTAGGAGCTGAGCAGGCACATGTAGCTGCACAGGGTAGGTGGGAAAGAAGGAGGACGGCTCGATGCAAGTTGGTTCGAGGGAGGCAGAGCTGAGCAGGCACATGTGGCAGGGCAGCAGAGGGGAGGCACGAGTTGAAACGGGCTCAGGGAGTGAACATGCAGCTGAGTCGCCCCAAACGCCCGCAGCAAGGCCCCATGTGTCCCGCAGCAACGGGCAGCATGCGCAGCGCAGGCGTGCCTCCGCAACAGGGGCGGATGTCAAGCCGCTTGCAAGATTCCCTGCTTGCTGGCTTGCCTGCAGGAGTGCGCCGCACGAAGGTAGGTGGTTGCCCAGCAGAGGGGCACCGAGTTGATGCGCGCCCAGGTGGCGGCGTCCTGCGGCATGTCCTTAGCACTGAAGGACACCACGCCGTTGGTCGTCTGGGGAGAGGGGAATGGAATGGAATGAGGGAGGGGAGGTAGGATGGGGCGGTAGAAGCGGGCGCGGCAGCGACCCAAGCCAAGAGCGGTGCAGGAGGAAGCCTGCGCGACTGCGCACACCAGCGCCAGCTGGCAACTGCAACAGAGCGTGCTCAAGATTGCCCACGTACCAAGCATCCTTCAGGGCCAGCTTGCCTGGTACTCCCAAGAGGTGGCGTTGTCCTGGTCGGTTGCGATGCCCTTCACTCCCAGCTGCAGGTGGGGCAAGTGAGGCATGCCAGGGGTAGCCATGAGTGCTGCCCCAACCGCGTAAACTGCTGCTCCTTCAATTTCCACTTTCAGTGTCTGAGTGGCTGCCCGCACCACAAAAACACAACGCAAAGCAAAGCCGCCACTCAATTTGCTTGTTGTTTCCCACAGGACGGCCCCGCAGCCTCACCGAGCCCAGAATGCCAGAGGGCTTGGCGGGGCAGGCGGGCATTTCAGGGTCACAAGGGAACTGCAGAAGGAGAAGGGAAGGGTGTGGCTAAATGAGAACAACCAGGAGGCAGCTTAGCACTGCCGTAGCACAGCCCAGCGTGCCCAGAGCCTTGCCTGCCATGCTGTGCCATCACCCGACAGCGTGCCCCACCCAACAGGCTGCCGTGCCCAACAGTCTGCCACACTCAACAGCCCGCCGACCCGGTGCCTTGCCTGCTGCACAATGTCATCAGTGAAAGTCACTCCGCGGCTGTTGACCAGCTTGGAATAGCGGTCCATGAAAGCGGGGCCGCCCACTTGCGGGGGCGCAAACGTCACAGCGTTGACAAGTGGTGCCTGCATGCAGGTGAGAGTGGTTGGCAACCAGTCATGGGTGGCGGCGACTGAGGCGCCAGACGATTTCGCATTTGTTTCGCAAGCAAGGGAGTTGATGAGGGGGACGTCATAGCAGGGGCTCGCTATGCCATTGACGTTGCCCTGGCGCCTCGTCCGTCTGCTCCGTTAGTCCGGCTCTGCATGCAAACCAAGGGCAAACCAAGCAAGCTAACGCGCACCTTGTCCTTGCCCATCTTCTCATTCAGGTGCTGCTGCGTGGCATAGGCCACCAGGTTGCCCACAGCCGCGCCCATGCTGCACCAGCGGGTGCAATGGGATACCTCAGTCGAGTGACCGTCAGAGACTGAGAACTGCTCAGGTGTGGCTGGATGCAATTTGCAGTTCACTGCTGGCACGGCCGCAGCAGAAATGCAGCGCTGGGTGAGGCTGCTCTGCAACGACAACAACCGGCGAGACGGCACAAATGCACAGCAATGCCAACAACGAGGTTTGCCCTCACCTATGGCCAGAGACCCAGACCTCGGGCACCTCTCCGGGCTTGGCACCCACCACCAGCTCGTCCAGGGCGGCCTGGATGGCAGGCCAGACCTGCCAGGCGGGAGAGTATGTGGGAGCAGGTGGTTGCGGCAGTAAGCAGGGCAGGGTGGTGGTGGCAGGTGCGAGGGCATACAGCCACCAGCGACGGTTGGCCATGCTTGGCAGTAGACCAAGCTGTCTAGTGCCGCAGCGTGCTCACGGCCCGTTACACCGAACAGTGCGCTCAGGACTGGCACACCCTGTCTCACTTCGTCAAACACAGAGCCAAAGCCGTAGGCGATGCCGGCGTCCTCGCCAAAAACCTTTGCCACGTCAGAGTCAGTGGTCTGCAGCAGGGCAGTGCGGTGATTAAAAAGACAACTTGAGCCGTGAGAGCATGGCGGCAGTGAATGCCACGTCCATCCGCGCTATGCTGATCGCCACAAAGCAACCCGCTTCCTGATATCCTCGAAAAAAGCCATCACTCCCGTGGGTTGTCTGGAAGTTGCAGACTCACTCACCAACCAATGCAACCGACAAAGTTCTCTCACACACACACGTGAGAACGCAGCGGCCAGTTAAGACTCACGTGGTTGGTCTGGAAGTCGCGGACCCACTCGCTTGTAGACATTGTGGAGCGAACCATAATGACGAGCTGGTTGGTTTCGGGGTTGCGCAGCAAAAACACCATGGGCAGGGAGGGCAGCGCGCCGCCGGCCTGCAAGGTGGACATGGAGCAAGGAAGGGAGGGATGAGAAGTATGAGAGCGGTCGGCAACAAGCCATCATCATGAATCAGGCAGGCAGAGCCACCTGCCTCCCAGGCAGCCAGCAGTGGCAGAGGAAGAGCATGAGTGCAACATAGCCAGGCACTCTTCCAACTACTCTGTGTCACACCTGCGTCAGGTTGGCAATCACCTCCGCCTCCCAGCTGGCCGGCAGCACCAGCCCTTCATCCAGGCTCAGCTCGGTGGAGCAGCGCGAGTAGGCCAGGATGTTCTCAGACATTTGGTACCTGTTCAGTACGGATCAATTTGGGTCGAGTGAAGAGAGGGAGAAAAAGCCGGTCAAGGCCGGGATGTTCTCGGACATTTGGTACCTGCGAGCAAGGAACGATTTAGGAAGAGAGGAATTGATTGAAGAGATTGAACAGCCGGCCAGCGCTGGGAGAAGGCCGGGGTGTTCTCAGACATCTGGTACCTGCTCAAAAGGGGACCCGCAGGGATTGAAGTGCCGGAAAACACATTCAGCATGGTGGGCAAAGAAAGGCGCAGCAACGTGAGGCCAGGTTGGCGCAGCAGCAGCAGCAGCAGCAGCAGCAGCAGCAGCAGCAGCAGCAGCAGCAGCAG
>VFQQ010002301.1_pt1 | contig 22161 bp, 36 predicted proteins | sample 3512341 | NCBI WGS metagenome assembly VFQQ01 (sample SAMN10412373, study PRJNA504923) | tailings metagenome | isolation source: Relicate 2 Philex TSF1 revegetated site | place: Philippines: Tuba, Benguet | collected 2017-08-29 | reverse complement strand
GCAAATTGCGCTGAGTTCAGCGGCCCGTGTCAAGCTGGGTTGGCTGGACGCTTACAGCTGGCCAAAGGCGTCGGAATGGGTTGCTTGGGCCACCCGCATGGCCAAGGCTTTGACCTCAGTGTATGCGGCCCTCAGCGCGATGGCATCGGCCAGCGCGTGGTGACGGGCAAGGCCGCGTTGGCGGAGCTCGCGGAAGCATTCCTCGGCTGCCCTCTCGCCCTCGGGACTACCAGTGAGTAGGCCGATGTCCACTGGAGTCACGACCTCGCCGACCCGATCCCAGAGTCCCACATCGCGAATGACGTACTCCAGAAGCTCATAGTCGGTGCTGTAGTCGAACGCAACTTCGACGCGTGCCCCCACAGACTCCTCTGCGATTCGCAGCAGCCACTCGCCTGTGCGACGCCCCATCTCCGATGAACTCATGGCGGCGTTGGGCACGAGCCCCCACATGCCAAGAACACCGTCGTTGCGGACGAAATCGCTGGAGGCCCGCCTGCGAGCCCGCCCAACCTCGGTGTTGAGGTCAAGCTCGACGTAGTGCTCACGGCCGTCGAGTGTGACGAGACCGAGACTCAAGAGCTCAGGGTGGGTGAGGTCGGTGAACTCGGTATCGATGAAAACGATAGACATGGTCAGCTCACTTGCGCAGGCGGTGCCATGCAGCGACCCTGGCACGCGGCGTCGATGGCTCTTCCGCACTGAGCCCCATCAACGCTTCCTCAGAGCTTCGGATGCGCACCTCGCTGTGGTCGCGGCTGATTCAGGGAGCGTGGACGCTTGTGTGGGGTTTGTATATCACTTCGACGTACCACTGCCAAGCTGCGGTGGTGCGCAATGGTTTTCGAGATATGCCGTACGCGAGTGCATGTTGCGCTTGCGCGAAATCGAGCGGCGAAGGCCCCCAGATTGCTCACATTGCCGCCTGCGAAAGCCTTTTTCCGATCGCATCGGTCGACTGACAGGATTGTGTGAGGACGTCCGGATAGTCTTGGTCGACAGCGCGGGCGGTTGCCTTGACGTTCGCAGCGCGAGTGGATATGTATTAAAGGGCGGCGCAGGAAAGCGCCGCGAAACAATCCGGCGCGCATCCAACGTCACCGCCACAGCCACCGCTCTCAACCTCAACCCGAACCTGAAGACCCATGCCATCATCCAAGCTCCCAGCCCCTCTCGCCCGCAGCAGGGTCGAGATTCGCGACCGTGCCCACGCCCACGAGATTGCACGCGCAATTGCATTGGGCTCACTCTTCGGGAACGGCGGAACCGTCGCCGGGTTCGCGGACTGGCTGTTTGTGCACCGGAAGACGTTCAACGGTGCGAACCCGCTGCAGCAGCCCAGTGTGTACGCCAACCGGTACGGCCATGCCAAGAAGCGTGGCGAAGACTTTGACGCTGTGTGCCGCGAAAGGGCGGACCGGCAGGAGCAGATCGAGGAACAGGTACGCGCAACCTTCGAGTCAAATCTCGCGACCATCGAGGGGTGCTGGGCAGATCAACAAGGCGGCTCTGAAGTCATTCAGGCCATCGCCGAACTCTGTCTCGGGCGCGGTCAGTGCTTTGCGGACTCGCCGGAGGGCGAGCCTTTGCCCAACCCGCCGTCGTGGGTCCTCAAGGGCCTGCTGAAGATCTTCGAGGACATTGGTGGCCCCTGCGAATTGTTGGACCGATACGAGTGGCAGCCCGAGTCCTCGGAAGACTCCTTTCGCAACGAGGCGCCTCAGTTGGACGCCAGGATGATGATGGCTCGCGACATGGTGCTGAGCAACGTGCCACCGTCCGCATCGGATGTCTTTCGCGTCACATGTGCTGCTCGACTTCTGTCCTGCATGTCGTCGGTCCGCACCACACTGGGCGTTCTACTGGTTCAGACCGAGATGGTCGAACGCATCGAGGCCAAGCCCCCTACTTCCGCCGGTACGGGCCAGGCCGCCGCACGCCGGAGCCGAGCCGTTTGACGAAGTACGGTTGGTCAGCGCGACAGCAGGCATTGGTGCTACCTCCAGGTGATGAAGACGGCCGGAAGCTGCACCTCCTCTGACTGGGGCATCCTTAACTGCGGCACGGGCATATCAGCGCCGCCGGCTCGCAAGCTCCGCCGAATAGGAACGGATTGATCAGTGGGTCGCGCGAGGAAGGCGCTGGTCCCAGTTTCTGGAGCCGAAACCGAGAAGGTGACCAATGGTCGCTTGCGAACCAAGGCATGCGTGTGACGACACAGACCTCGTCACAAACCTCGTCACAGTGACGAGTTCGGGGCCAGAAAGTGAACAGGCCCTCATGCGGAGGGCCTGTCGATGTGTGGTTGCGGGGGCTGGATTTGAACCAACGACCTTTGGGTTATGAGCCCAACGAGCTACCAGACTGCTCCACCCCGCGTCAGAAGGATGAGACTATAGCACGAAATCTTGCTGCGCTGCAAGATCAGGGGCGCAGCCCGGCCACCGCGAGGCTTTGCAGGAAGCGTTCGGCGGACTGAAAACCGATCACACGCACGCCTTCGAGTTCGCGACCCCGCGCATCGAAGAAGACGATGCCCGGTGGGCCGAAAAGTCGGAAGCGGCGCAGCAGGGCCCGGTCCTCGGGGCTGTTGCGGGTCACGTCGGCCTGCAGCAGCAAGGCGCCGGACAAGGCGGCCTGCACGCGCGGGTCGCTGAAGGTGAAAGCCTCCATTTCCTTGCACGACACACACCAGTCGGCATAGAAGTCGAGCATCACCGGGCGCCCCGCCGTGGCCACGACGCGCTCCAGTTCGGCCACGCTGCCCACCCGTTGGAAATGCACCCCCGTGGCCGCCTGGACGCTGCCGGTCGTGGCCAAGTGGCGCAACGGCTGCCAGGGGTCACGCCCGCCCGACGCCGCCCCCACGAGTTGCAGCACGCCCAGCACGGCCAGAACCACCCCCACACCCTTGAAGAATTTCGCCCAGCCGCGAGCGCCGGTGTGCAGGGTGTCGAAGACCCTCAGGTAGACGGCGCTGACGAGCAGCAAGGCGCCCCACAGCAGCATGCTCACCGCACCGGGCAGCACCGACTGCAGCATCCACAGGGCCACCGCCACCAGCAGCACGCCAAAGAAGTGCTTGATGTGCTCCATCCAGGCGCCGGAACGCGGCAGCCAGTGGCCGGCCGAGGCGCCCAGCAACAGCAGCGGCACGCTCATGCCCGCGGCCAGCGCAAACAGCGCCATGCCGCCAAGCAACATGTCCCGGCTCTGGCTGATGTACACCAGCGCCCCTGCCAACGGCGCAGCCACGCAGGGGCTCACGATCAGCGCCGAGACGCCTCCCATCAGGAACACGCCCCACAAGCGACCGCCACGCGTGCGCCCACTGGCCTGGGTGAGTCGCTCGCGCCAGGCGCGCGGCAGCTGAAGCTCATAGAACCCGAACATCGACAGGGCCAGCAGCACCAGCATCGCGGCAAACACGCTGAGTACCCAGGGCTGCTGCAGCGCCGCAGCCAGGCCCTCCCCCGCCCAGCCTGCCGCCAGTCCAAGGGCCGTGTAGACCAGGGCCATACCGAGGGAATAGCTGGCGGCCAGGGCCAGGCCCCGGCCTCTCGTGACCGGCTGCCCTTGCGCATCGGCCTGCCCCACGATCAACGACGACAGGATGGGCAGCATCGGCAGCACGCAGGGCGTGAGCGAAAGCAGGACCCCCGCTGCGAAGAAGACCGCCATCACCGGCAGCCAGCGGCCGGAGGCCAGCACCGCGTCGATGCGCGAGGCCTCCACGGGTGAGGCCGTGTTGACGAGGCGCTCGCTGCCGGCAGGCGTGGCCGTCGTGGACGCCGCAGGCCCGCCACGTGAGCCCCACAGCGCGCCCAAGCCCTGAGAAAAGACACTGCCCACCCCACCCACGACCTGGCGATCATCGACACGCAGCAATTGCACCCCATCCTGCGCCGCGCCGAAGGCCCGCAAGGCAACCTCGTGCTCGTGCTCCATCGGCGGATAGCACAGCCCCTGGTCGGCGCAGCCCTGGCTGCGCACCACCAGGCGGAAGCCTTCGGGGGGCGCCGACTGCACCGGCAGGCGGATCAGCAAGGTGCCGCGGTGCGTCTCGACGTCCTTCTCGAAGGTCTTGTCGTACTTGATCTCCCCGGCGGGAACGTCCGCATCTCCCAGAGTGGCCGACGGCGCCGTGAAGGCGAACTGTTCGCGGTACATGTAGTAGCCGTCCGCGATGTCGAAGCGCAGTTCAAGCACCCGCTCGTCCACCACGCGCACGCTGTGGCGAAAGGCCTCCTCCGGGTCGAGGAAGTCCTGGCTGGCCGTGGCCATCGATGCCACGCCCGCGAGCAGCACCACGGCCATCCATTGCATCAGACGCCTCACGGGCGGTCCTCCCTCACGTTGGAACGCACCCAGCCCAGGTAGGGGGCATGCCCGTCACGAACGTCGCACGCGATCAGCTCAGGCAGCTCGTAGGGGTGCAGTGCGGGCAGGCGCTCAAGCAGCCTGGGCCACGCAGACCTTGTGGTCTTGATCACCATCACGCACTCCCGCGTTTCCTCCACCCGACCTTGCCAACGATAGATCGAGCAGGCCGAGGGCAGCAGGTTGACGCAGGCGACCAACTCCTCGTCCACCAGCTGGCGCGCGATGTGCCGGGCCGCGTCCTCGTCGGGCGCGGTGCTCAGGGCCAGCATCACCTCCGGCTCGTTCATGCCTTCGTCCTCCTGATCAGGATCTGAAGAAGCGGCGACGCGTGAGCGCCAGCGCCACATAGTAGCCGCCCACTGCATACAGGCTCAGCACCAGCAGGGGCCTCAGCCATTCCGCAGGCCACTGCCCCACCACCAGCGGGCGCACGATCTCCACCGCCGCGGTCAGCGGCAGGGCCTGGGCCACCAGGCGCAGCGCATCGGGCAGCTGCTCCAGCGGAAAGTAGATGCCCGACAGAAAGGTCATCGGGGTCAGCACCAAGGTGAAGTAGTAGGTGAAGAAGTCGTAGTTGCGCGCCAGGGCATTGAACACCAGCGCCACCGAGGCGAAGGTCACCCCCACCACGAACAGCAGCGGGAGGGCCAGCAGCAGCGTGGGCTGGCGACTGATGCCCAGCACGATGAGCACCCCCACGATGGCCACCGCCGAAAACAGCGCCTTGAGTGCCGCCCAGAGCATCTCGGCAAAGAGGATGTCGTCCAGCGACACCGGGGCGTTCATGATGCCGTCCCAGGTCTTCTGCACATGCATGCGCGAGAACGCCGAGTACAGCGATTCGAACGACGCCGCATACATCGTGCTCATGCAGATGCTGCCCGACGCGAGGAAGACGATGTAGGGCAGGCCCTGCACCTCCCCCACCAGGGAGCCCAGGCCGTAGCCAAAGGCGACGAGCACGATCAGCGGTTCGGCGATGTTGCCCAGCAGGCTGGGCAAGGCCAGTTTGCGCCACACCAGCAGGTTGCGCTGAACCACCGGCCAGACGCGGCGGCTCAGCTGCGGGGGGGCGTAGAAGGACACGGGCATGGCGGTTCCAGGCGGGTCAGGCGTCGTCGCGGATCTGCCGCCCCGTCAACTTGAGAAAAAGGTCTTCGAGGTTGGCCGGCCGGTGCAGGTAACGCACGCCAGGATGCGCCGCCAGCCGCTCCAGCACCGGCTGCGGTCGGTTCAGGTAGAGGAAGATCGTCTCGCCGCTGTGCTCGATGCGCTCGCATAGATTCGTCAGCGGCTGCGCGGCCTGCGATGCGCCATCGCCATAGACCTCGATCACGTCGCTTTCCAGGTGTTCGGCAATCAGCCCGCGCGGCGTACCCTCGGCGATCTTGCGGCCGTGGTCCAACACGATGAGCCGGTCGCACAGGCGCTCGGCCTCGTCCATGAAGTGCGTCGTCAGCAGGATGGACTTGCCTTGCTGCAGCAGCCGCTTCAGGCGCTCCCACATCAGGTGGCGCGCCTGCGGATCCAGACCCGTGGTGGGCTCGTCCAGCAACAACAGGTCGGGGTCGTTCACGAGCGCTCGAGCCAGGCTCAGCCTCCGCCGCATGCCCCCCGAAAGTTCCGACGGCTTGGCCTGCGCCTTCGACTGCAGTGCAGCGAATTCCAGCAGCCTGGGCGTGCGCTCGGCCACCAGCGCGCGCGGCACGCCGAAGTAGCGCGCGAACACTGCCAGGTTCTCGGCGCAGGTGAAGTCCGGGTCCAGGCTGTCGAACTGGCTGACCACGCCCAGGCGTTGCTTGACCTCGCGCACCTGGCGAGGAACCTCGAAGCCGAAGGCGCGGATGCGGCCGGACTCGGGTGCCGCCAGACCCAGGCACAGGCGGATCGTCGTCGTCTTGCCGGCGCCGTTCGGGCCAATGACGCCCAGGCACTCTCCGGCACGGATCTCGAAACTCAGGTCGTCGACCACCGTGTGGCCGTTGTAGCGCTTGATCAGATGTTCGACAGAGAACAGGACGTCGCGTGGCATATCCGCTCAGTGTGCCAAAGAGCCCCGGTGTCTGTCCGGGCGGCAGGCCTTTGCCCGCCCGCCCAAAAGGCAAAGGCCGGCAGAAGCCGGCCTTGCAGATGGCACTGCCGCCTCAGGCAGCAGGCGCAGAGGTCACTCCGCGGTGTCGGCCGAGGCCTCGGGCGCTTCCGTCGGCTCGGGACGGTCCACCAGCTCGACGAAGGCCATCGGGGCGTTGTCGCCCACGCGGAAGCCCATCTTCAGGATACGGGTGTAGCCGCCCGGACGGGTCTTGTAGCGCTCGCCCAGCACGTTGAAGAGCTTGACCACGTTGTCGCGGTTGCGCAGGCGGTCGAAGGCCAGGCGCTTGTTCGCGAGCGTGGGTTCCTTGCCCAGGGTGATCAGCGGCTCGACGATGCGGCGCAGTTCCTTGGCCTTGGGCACGGTGGTCTTGATGGCCTCGTGCTCGATGAGCGAGTTGGCCATGTTGCGCAGCATCGCGAGACGGTGCTCGGAGGTGCGGTTGAGTTTGCGAAGTCCGTGACGATGACGCATGGTGCTTTCCTTTCCTTATAAAACTCCTGGCCGGATCAGGTACCAGGAGGTGCACTTGCAAGAGTGATCAGCGCTTGTCCAGGCCGGAGGGCGGCCAGTTTTCCAGGCGAACGCCCAGCGTGAGGCCACGCGAAGCCAGCACTTCCTTGATTTCGTTGAGCGACTTACGCCCCAGGTTCGGCGTCTTGAGCAGCTCGGTTTCCGTGCGCTGGATCAGGTCGCCGATGTAGTAGATGTTCTCGGCCTTCAGGCAGTTGGCCGAGCGCACCGTCAGTTCCAGCTCGTCCACCGGACGCAGCAGGATGGGGTCGAAGCTCTGGCTGCGCGGCGCGGCCGGCTCGAAGCCCGGCAGGTCGCTGCCTTCCAGCTGGGCGAACACCGCCAGCTGCTCGACCAGGATCTTGGCCGAGGCGCGGATGGCCTCTTCCGGAGAGATCGCGCCATTGGTCTCGATCTCCATCACGAGCTTGTCCAGGTCGGTGCGCTGCTCCACACGGGCGCTTTCGACCGTGTAGCTGACGCGCTTGACGGGCGAGAACGATGCGTCCAGCACGATGCGGCCGATGGCCTTCGTGGGCTCGTCGCCGAAGCGGCGCAGCGTGCCCGGCACGTAGCCGCGGCCCTTCTCCACCTTGATCTGCATGTCCAGCTTGCCGCCCTGGGCCAGGTGGGCAATGACGTGATCCGGGTTGATGATTTCCACGTCGTGCGGGGTCTGGATGTCGCCGGCCGTGACCGGGCCCTCGCCCTCTTTGCGCAGCACCAGCGTGACCTCGTCACGGTTGTGCAGGCGGAACACCACGCCCTTGAGGTTGAGCATGATGTGCACGACATCTTCCTGCACGCCGTCGATGGTCGAGTACTCGTGCAGCACGCCGGCGATGGTCACTTCGGTCGGCGCGTAACCCACCATCGAGGACAGCAGCACACGGCGCAGGGCGTTGCCCAGCGTGTGGCCGTAGCCGCGCTCGAAGGGCTCCAGAGTCACCTTGGCACGGTGACCGCCCAGCGGCTCGACATTGATGGCCTTGGGTTTCAGCAGATTGGTTTGCATGAGGTCTTCCTGTCAATACCCTCGGCTCGTTACACCGATAAGGCTGATGGACCGCCCGGTGCGATGCACCAGGTCCTAGAAAAGGCGAGCAGCCACCCGTTCAGCCAGCGGCTGTGCCGGGCGGCTCTCAGAATCAACGCGAGTACAGTTCAACGATCAGCGATTCGTTGATCTCGGCACCGAATTCATCACGGTCCGGCGTCTTCTTGAACACGCCTTCCAGCTTGGCACCGTCCACCTGGACCCAGGCCGGCAGGCCCACGGATTCGGCCAGCTTGAAGGCATCCTGCACACGCAGCTGCTTCTTGGCCTTCTCGGCCACCGCGACCACGTCGCCAGTCTTCACCAGGTAGGACGGGATGTTCACGCACTGGCCGTTCACCGTGATGCCCTTGTGCGACACCAGCTGGCGGGCTTCCGCGCGCGTCGAGCCAAAGCCCATGCGATAGACGACGTTGTCCAGGCGGGACTCGAGCAGCACCAGCAGGTTCGAGCCCGTGTTGCCCTTGCGGCGCTCGGCCTCGGCGAAGTAACGGCGGAACTGGCGCTCCAGCACGCCGTACATGCGCTTGACCTTCTGCTTTTCACGAAGCTGCAGGCCGTAGTCGGAGGTACGCGAGCCCGAGGTGCGGCCATGCTGGCCGGGCTTGCTGTCGAACTTGGCCTTGTCCCCGATGGCGCGGCGGGCGCTCTTCAGGTAGAGGTCGGTGCCTTCACGGCGGGAGAGTTTGGCCTTGGGGCCGAGATAACGTGCCACTTGAGTGCTTCCTCAAAAATCTGACGCGGCACCTGTGGGTGCTGCGCGAGTCCGGGGCGGTGTTCGATGCTCTGTCGAGTGCGCCCGGACGGTGGGCTTCAACGAAACCGCCGGCCAAGGTGTTTCTCAACACCCGCCGGCGAACCAGAACACAGTATTTTATTAGATACGGCGACGCTTCTGCGGGCGGCAGCCGTTGTGGGGCACCGGCGTCACATCCGAGATGGAGTTGATGCGGATGCCCAGGGCGGCCAGCGCGCGCACCGAGGACTCGCGACCCGGGCCGGGGCCCTTGATCTCGACGTCCAGGTTCTTGATGCCCTGTTCCTGCGCCGCGCGGCCTGCCATCTCGGCGGCCACCTGGGCGGCAAAGGGGGTGGACTTGCGCGAGCCCTTGAAACCCTGGCCACCACTGGAAGCCCAGGACAAGGCATTGCCCTGACGGTCCGTGATGGTGATGATGGTGTTATTGAACGACGCGTGGACGTGGGCGATCCCGTCCGCAATGTTCTTGCGGACCTTCTTGCTCACGCGGCGGGCGGCGGTGTTCGCAGGTGACTTGGCCATGAATACCTTCTTTCAATCAGCGTGACGCGTCGACTTACTTCTTCAGCTGCACGCCGGACTTGCGCGGACCCTTGCGGGTGCGGGCATTCGTGCGGGTGCGCTGGCCGCGCATCGGCAGGCCGCGACGATGGCGGAAGCCGCGGTAGCAACCCAGGTCCATCAGGCGCTTGATGTTGATCGACATCTCGCGGCGCAGATCGCCTTCGATGGTCATGCGGCCCACTTCTTCCCGGATCTTCTCCAGGTCACCGTCGGTGAGATCCTTGATCTTCTTGTCGTACGGAATCGAGCAGGCGTCGCAGATCTTCTGCGCCGTCGTGCGGCCGATCCCGTAGATCGACGTCAGACCGATCTCGGTGTGCTTGTGGGGCGGAATGTTGATACCAGCAATACGTGCCATGTGCGTCCTCTAACTCGCGTTCATCCGGGGGCGGCAGCGCCGCTCAGCCCTGGCGCTGCTTGTGGCGGGGGTCGGTGCAAATCACGCGAACCACGCCATTGCGGCGGATGATCTTGCAATTGCGGCAGATCTTTTTGACGGATGCCGAAACTTTCATGGTCTTCTCCTTGACCTTCTAGTTGCTCACTTCGCTCGGAACACGATGCGAGCGCGACTCAAATCGTAAGGCGTCAGTTCAACGGTCACCTTGTCGCCAGGCAGGATGCGGATGTAGTGCATGCGCATCTTGCCTGAAATGTGACCGAGCACCACATGCCCGTTTTCCAACTTCACGCGAAACGTTGCATTGGGCAAGTTCTCCAGGATCTCGCCCTGCATCTGGATGACGTCGTCTTTCGCCATGCGTGTCTTGCTCGTTTCGCCCCGGCCAACTTCAGCTGGCCTTGAAATTCGCTTTCTTCAACAGGGACTCGTACTGCTGCGACATCACGTACGACTGCACCTGGGCCCAGAAATCCATCGTCACGACCACGATGATCAGCAGCGAGGTCCCGCCGAAGTAGAACGGCACGTTGTACTTCAGGATCAGGAACTCCGGCAGCAGACACACCGCCGTGATGTACAGGGCCCCCACCAGGGTCAGACGCGACAGGATCCGGTCGATGTAGCGTGCCGTCTGGTCCCCGGGGCGGATGCCCGGAATGAACGCACCACTCTTCTTCAGGTTGTCTGCCGTCTCACGGCTGTTGAACACCAGGGCCGTGTAGAAGAAGCAGAAGAAGATGATGGCGGCCGCGTACAGCATCACATACACCGGCTGGCCAGGATGCAGCGCATCCGCAATGTTCTTCAGCCAGCGCAGGCTGTCACCGGTGCTGAACCAGCTCACGACGGTGGCGGGCAGCAGGATGATCGACGAGGCGAAGATCGGCGGGATCACGCCGGCCATGTTCAGCTTGAGGGGCAGGTGCGACGACTGGCCACCATACACCTTGTTGCCAACCTGCCGTTTGGCGTAGTTCACCAGGATCTTGCGCTGGCCGCGCTCCACGAACACCACGAAGTAGGTCACCAGGCCCACGACCACGATGATGGCCAGGGAGACGATGATGCTCATGGCGCCGGTGCGCACCAGCTCGAACAGGCCACCAATGGCGCTCGGCAGACCCGCCACAATGCCCGCGAAGATCAGGATCGAGATGCCGTTGCCCAGGCCACGCTCGGTGATCTGCTCGCCCAGCCACATCAGAAACATCGTTCCCGCCGTCAGGCTGATCATGGCGGTCATGCGAAAGCCAAACCCAGGATTGAGCACCAGACCGGGGGAGCTTTCCAGGGCGATCGCGATCGAGATCGACTGGAAGATGGCCAGGCCCAGCGTGCCGTAGCGCGTGTACTGCGTGATCTTGCGACGGCCGGCCTCGCCTTCCTTCTTCAGCTGCTCGAGCGTCGGGACGACGTAGGTCATCAACTGCATGATGATCGACGCCGAGATGTAGGGCATGATGCCCAGCGCGAACACGGTGAAGCGGGACAGCGCGCCGCCCGAGAACATGTTGAACAGGCTCAGGATGCCGCCCTGCTGGCCCTGGAAGAGCTCCTGCAGCTGGTTGGGGTCGATGCCCGGCACGGGGATGTGCGCCCCGATCCGGTACACGACCAGTGCCATCAACAGGAAGAACAGCCGGCGACGCAGATCGCCGAACTTCCCGGTCTTGGCCAACTGACTTGCGTTGCTTGCCACGGCGTGGATGTCCTCGTGAGCCTGTTGCTGCTGCCTGTGCGGCTTACTCGGCGACCGAGCCGCCAGCCGCCTCGATCGCCTTCTTGGCGCCGGCGGTGGCCGACACGCCCTTGAGCACGACCTTGCGGGAGAGTTCGCCCGCGGCGATCACCTTGGCGTTGCGCACCAGTTCGCCGACCAGACCCGCCTGCTTCAGCGTGAGCAGGTCGATCTCGGCCGATTCCAGGCGCTGCAGATCGCCCAGGCGGACCTCGGCGTTGAACTTCAGGCTTTGCGACTTGAAGCCGCGCTTGGGAAGGCGGCGCTGCAGCGGCATCTGGCCGCCCTCGAAGCCCACCTTGTGGTAACCACCGGCGCGCGACTTCTGGCCCTTGTGACCGCGACCGGCCGTCTTGCCCAGGCCCGAACCGATGCCACGGCCCACGCGGCGCTTGGCGTGCTTCGCGCCCGCCGCCGGCTTGATGGAGTTGAGTTGCATGATCGTCCTCAGCCTGCCTGAACCACCTGGACCAGGTAGCTCACCTTGTTGATCATTCCGCGCACGGCGGGCGTGTCTTCGAGCACCGATTCGCTGTTGAGCTTGCGCAGGCCCAACCCGCGCACGGTGGCACGGTGGTCGGCGCGCGTGCCGATGACGCTGCGAACCAGCTTGACTTTCAGGGTCTTCTTTTCAGCCATGGTCTTCTCCTGGCCGTCAGTTGAAGAGCTCTTCAACCGACTTCCCACGCTTGGCCGCAATCTCGGCCGCCGTGGTGCTGTTCTTCAATGCGTCCAGCGTGGCGCGCACCATGTTGTAGGGGTTGGTCGACCCATGGCTCTTGGCCACGATGTCGGTCACACCCATCACCTCGAAGACCGCGCGCATCGGACCACCGGCGATGATGCCATCGCCGGGCTTGGCGGGCGCCATCAGCACTTTGGCGGCGCCGTGCTGGCCGGTCACGTTGTGATGCAACGTACCGTTCTTCAGGTTCACCTTGAACATGTTGCGGCGCGCGGCTTCCATGGCCTTCTGCACGGCCACCGGCACTTCGCGGGCCTTGCCCTTGCCCATGCCGATCTTGCCGTCGCCATCGCCGACCACGGTGAGGGCCGCGAAGCCGAGGATCCGGCCGCCCTTGACCACCTTGGTGACGCGGTTCACCGCGATCATCTTCTCGCGCAGACCGTCGTCGCGACCTTCGTCAGCCACTTTCGGTTGAAACTTTGCCATTTCAGATTCCTTGAGGTCGTGCGCTTAGAACTGCAAGCCGCCTTCGCGAGCGGCTTCGGCCAGGGCCTTGACCCGACCGTGGTAGGCAAAGCCCGAGCGGTCGAACGCGACCTTCTCGACGCCAGCTGCCTTGGCCTTCTCGGCGATGCGCTTGCCCACGATCTGGGCTGCGGCCACATTGCCACCCTTGCCAGCAGCACCCAGCTGCTCGCGCACGGCCTTCTCGGCGGTGGAAGCGGTGGCCAGGACCTTGCTGCCATCCTCGGAGATCACGCTCGCGTAGATGTGCAGGTTGGAACGGAACACGGTCAGGCGGGCCACACGCAGTTCGGCGATGCGGGCACGCGTCTGACGGGAGCGACGCAGGCGCTGTTCTTTCTTGGTCAACATCTGGCAGCTCCTTACTTCTTCTTGGTCTCTTTGATGACGACCTTCTCGTCCGCATAGCGGATGCCCTTGCCCTTGTAGGGCTCGGGCGGACGGAAGGCGCGCACCTCGGCAGCGACCTGGCCCACCGCCTGGCGGTCGGCCCCCTTGATCAGGATCTCGGTCTGCGATGGGGTCTCGACCTTGATGCCGGCGGGCATGTCCTTGACCACCGGATGGGAGAAACCGATCTGCAGATTGAGCTTCTGGCCCTGGGCCTGGGCACGGAAGCCCACGCCGACGAGGTTCAGCTTGCGCTCGAAACCCTTGCTGACACCCTGGACCATGTTGGCCACGAGGGCGCGCATGGTGCCGGACATGGCATTGGCTTCAGCGGAGTCGTTGACCGGGGCAAACATCAGCTTGCCACCTTCGTTCTTGACCGTGACCAGCTTGTTCACCGGGCGCGACAGCGAGCCCAGAGAACCCTTGACGCTGATCTGGTCGGCGGTGATCGACACATCCACACCCTGGGGGATGGCGATCGGCATTTTTCCAACGCGGGACATTTGCGACCTCTCCTCGATCAGGCGACGTAGCAGAGCACTTCGCCGCCGATGCCGGCCTGGCGTGCCTTGCGGTCGGTCATCACACCCTTGGGGGTGGTCACGATGGCCACACCCAGGCCGTTCATGACCTGCGGAATGCTGTGACGGCCCTTGTAGATGCGCAGGCCGGGACGGCTCACGCGCTCGAGGCGCTCGATCACCGGGCGGCCAGCGTAGTACTTGAGCGCGATTTCGAGCTCGGGCTTGGTGGCCTCGCCGCGCACGGCGAAGTCGTCGATGTAGCCTTCGTCCTTCAGGACCTGCGCGATCGCAACCTTCAGCTTCGACGAGGGCATGCGGACGCTGGCCTTCTCGACGATCTGTGCATTGCGGATGCGGGTCAGCATGTCGGCGATAGGATCACTCATGCTCATGGATATTTCTCCTGATCGTGCCGATTACCAGCTGGCCTTGATGACGCCGGGGATGTCGCCCTTGAACGCCAGGTCGCGGATCTTGCTGCGGCCCAGGCCAAAGAGGCGGAAGGTGCCACGGGGACGACCGGTCAGCTCGCAACGGGCGCGCTGGCGGGTCGGGTTGGCGTTGCGCGGCAGCTTCTGCAGCTCGAGGCGGGCAAGGTAACGCTCCTCGTCGCTCTTCTTGGCGTCGTTGGCGACCGCCTTGAGCTCGGCATACTTCTTCGCGTACTTGGCGGCCAGCTTGGTGCGCTTGGCTTCGCGCTGAATCATGGAAACCTTAGCCATGAGCCACCTCAGTTCTTGAACGGGAAACGGAATTCGGACAGCAGCGCCTTGCACTCGTCGTCCGACTTTGCCGTCGTGGTGATGCTGATGTTGAGGCCACGCAGGGCGTCAACCTTGTCGTACTCGATCTCGGGAAAAATGATCTGTTCCTTGACGCCGACGTTGTAGTTGCCGCGACCGTCGAAGGAACGACCCGAAATGCCACGGAAGTCGCGCACGCGGGGCAGCGCGATCGTCACGAAGCGATCGAGGAATTCATACATCTGGACACCACGCAGCGTGACCATGCAGCCGATGGGCACACCGTCGCGGATCTTGAAACCGGCAATGGCCTTGCGGGACTTGGTGATCACGGGCTTCTGGCCGGCGATCTTGGTCAGGTCGCCCACGGCGTGCTCCATGACCTTCTTGTCCGACACCGCCTCGCTCACGCCCATGTTCAGCGTGATCTTGGTGATGCGCGGCACTTCCATGACCGACTTGTAGCCGAACTTCTTGACGAGGTTCGGGACGACCTTCTCGCGGTAGTACTGTTGCAGACGAGCCATCTCGAACCCCTTACGCCTTGATCTCTTCGCCGCTGGACTTGTAGACGCGCACTTTCTTGCCGTCTGCCAGCAGCTTGACGCCGACGCGGTCCGCCTTGCCCGTGGCGGCGTTGTAGATCGCCACATTGGACTGGTGGATGGGCATGGTCTTGTCGACGATGCCACCGGTCGTGCCCTTCATCGGGTTGGGGCGGACGTGCTTCTTGACCACATTCACACCCTCGACCACGACGTGGTCGTCATCGACGCGCACCGTGACCGTGCCGCGCTTGCCCTTGTCGCGGCCGGTCAGCACGATGACCTGGTCGCCCTTACGAATCTTGTTCATGGCCTGTCCTCGGCTTGAAGCTCAAAGCACCTCGGGGGCGAGCGACACGATCTTCATGAAGCGCTCGGTCCGCAGTTCGCGGGTGACCGGGCCGAAGATGCGGGTGCCGATCGGCTCCAGCTTGTTGTTCAGGAGCACCGCTGCGTTGCCGTCGAACTTGACCAGCGAGCCATCCTGGCGGCGCACGCCCTTGGCGGTGCGCACGACCACGGCGCTGTAGACCTCGCCCTTCTTGACGCGGCCACGCGGCGCAGCTTCCTTGATGCTGACCTTGATGATGTCGCCAATCCCGGCATAACGGCGCTTGGAACCGCCCAGCACCTTGATGCACATGACGGACTTGGCGCCAGTGTTGTCGGCGACATCGAGTCGCGATTGCATTTGAATCATGAAAGTCCCCAACTTCTCCCGCCGTATCTCCCGTGCCCATCACGGAAGGCAAAGCGGTCAGTCTTGGGCCCGTCGGGCAGCCCCACCCCGAAGGAAGGAACCACCCGGTTGGGCGAAGCCGGCGCGCCCTGGCCCCGACACTGCCTGCGCTGCAAGACCCTCAGGAACAACCCTGGACGAGCCCGGCAAGCAATGCAAGACCAGCCGATTTCCGGCGAAGCTGCGCATTATGGCCCGAGTTTTCCCTGACGTCAACACCCCGTCGCCAGAAATTCCCTCAGGCCCGCTTTTCAACCGATCAGGTCCGCAGGCCCTGGGCCTGCTTCAGCAGTGTGGCCGCATCGCTGACCTCGAACTTGCCCGGGGCCTCGATGTTGAGCATCTTGACCACCCCGTCGACGACGAGCATGGAATAGCGCTGGGACCGCAGGCCCATGCCACGAGCGGTCAGGTCCAGGGTCAGCCCGGTGGCCTTGGCGAAGTCGGCGCTGCCGTCGGCCATCATGCGCACCTTGCCGGCGGCCTTCTGCTCGCGGCCCCAGGCGCCCATCACGAAGGCGTCGTTCACCGACACACACCAGATCTCGTCCACGCCGGCCGCCTTGAACGCGTCAGCGTGCTCCACGTAGCCCGGCACGTGCTTGGCCGAGCAGGTGGGCGTGTAAGCCCCCGGCAGGCCGAAGATCGCGATCGTCTTGCCGGCCGCGGCCTGGTGGATGTCGAAGCTGTTCGGGCCAATCGAGCAGCCGTTGCCCTCGACCTCGATGAACTCCTGCAGGTTGCCCGCGGGCAGCTTGTCGCCAACTTTCAGCATCGTTGTCTCCTGATTCGAAACGGAAAAAGAAACGGGACCGGGAAAGAAAAACGGCCGGTCGCCAGTATGCGGCGAACCGACCGTGTTGCGTGGCGGGCGCGCCGAAAGGCCGCACCTGCCGGCGGGAGCTGGCTCCCCGGCGGGGTCTCAGACCTCGCGGGCCTTCTCGACCAGGCGTGTCACCACCCAGGACTTGGTCTTGGAGATGGGGCGGCCTTCGGCAATCTCCACCATGTCACCCATCTTGTACTCGCCCTTTTCGTCGTGGGCGTGGTACTTGCGGGAACGGGCCACGATCTTGCCGTAGAGCTCGTGCTTGGCGCGACGCTCGACCAGGACGGTGACCGTCTTGGCGCGCTTGTCGCTCACCACGCGACCGATCAGGGTGCGGGTGTTCTTTTCTGCGGCTTGAGCTTGCGTCATTTCGCGGCTCCTTCCTTCTTCTTCTGCGCCAGGATGGTCTTGGCGCGGGCGATGTCACGACGGGTCTTGCCCAGGGCCGAGGTGTTGCTCAGCTGTTGGGTGCCCTTTTGCATGCGCAGGCCGAAATGGGCCTTGAGCAGTTCCGCCACTTCCTTTTCCAGGCCGGCGATGTCCTTGCTGCGCAGTTCAGATGCTTTCATGTCGATACTCCGAATGCGGCTCAGGCGCCGATCTGGCGGGTCACGAAGATGGTCTTCAGCGGCAGCTTGGCAGAGGCCAGCTGGAAGGCTTCGCGGGCGAGTTGCTCGGGCACGCCGTTGATCTCGTACAGCACCTTGCCCGGCTGGATCTCGGCCACCCAGTACTCGGGGTTGCCCTTGCCGTTACCCATACGCACTTCGGCAGGCTTCTGGGAAATGGGCTTGTCCGGGAAGATGCGGATCCAGATGCGGCCGCCACGCTTGACGTGCCGGGAGATCGCGCGACGAGCTGCCTCGATCTGGCGGGCCGTGATACGGCCGCGCTCGGTGGCCTTCAGGCCGAAATCGCCGAAGGACACGTTCGCGCCGCGAGTGGCCACACCGGTGTTGCGGCCCTTTTGCTCTTTGCGGTATTTGCGACGAGCGGGTTGCAGCATGTCTTATTCTCCTTTGGCCTCGCCGGTCGGCGAAGCCGCTTTGCGCACGCGCTTGACGGCGGTTTTGGGCGCGTCGGCAGCCTCGGCAGGCTTGTCACTGCCATCGGCCGGCGCTTCGTTGCGGCCGGCACCGGCACGCGCGCCACCACGCGGGGGACGGCGGTCGCCGGCCGGCCGGTCGCTGCGCGGTCCACGGCGGTTGCGGCGGTCGTCTTCCGGACGCTCGTCGGTCTTGGCAGCAGGCTGCTCGCCACGACCCAGACGATCACCCTTGTAGACCCACACCTTCACGCCGATGACGCCGTAGGTGGTCTTGGCTTCAGAGAAGCCATAGTCGATGTCGGCACGCAGGGTGTGCAGGGGCACACGGCCTTCGCGATACCACTCGGTGCGGGCGATTTCGATGCCGTTCAGGCGGCCGGCGGACATGATCTTGATGCCCTGGGCGCCCAGGCGCATGGCGTTCTGCATGGCGCGCTTCATCGCGCGGCGGAACATGATGCGCTTTTCGAGCTGCTGGGTGATCGAGTCGGCGATCAGCTGGGCATCGATCTCGGGCTTGCGCACCTCCTCGATGTTCACAGCCACCGGCACGCCCAGGCGGCGAGCCAGTTCGGCCTTCAGATTCTCGATGTCCTCGCCCTTCTTGCCGATCACCACGCCCGGACGAGCCGAGAAGATGGTGATGCGGGCGTTCTTGGCGGGGCGCTCGATCAGGATGCGCGACACGGCGGCGTTCTTCAGGCGCTCCTTCAGGTACTCGCGCACCTGCAGGTCGTCAGCCAGCATCTGGCCGAAGTTGCGGTTCGCAGCGTACCAGCGCGACGCCCAGGCACGAGTGACGGGCAGCCGGAAACCGGTCGGATGGATTTTCTGTCCCATGGTTCTCTTTCTGCCCCTTAGTTGCCGACGGTCACGAAGATGTGGCAGGTGGGCTTGCTGATGCGATTGCCACGGCCCTTGGCGCGGGCCGTGAAACGCTTCAGCGTGGCGCCTTGCTCCACGTAGATCGTCTTGACCTTCAGTTCGTCGATGTCGGCACCGTCGTTGTGCTCGGCGTTCGCGATTGCGGACTCGAGCGCCTTCTTGATGATGCCGGCAGCCTTCTTGGGCGTGAACGTCAGGATGTCGAGGGCCTGGTCGACCTTCTTGCCGCGGATCATGTCCGCCACCAGCCGACCCTTGTCGACCGACAGACGAACGCCGCGAACGATTGCTCTGGTTTCCATCGCCGCTCCTTACTTCTTCGCTTTCTTGTCCGCGGGGTGACCCTTGAACGTGCGGGTCAGCGCGAACTCGCCGAGCTTGTGGCCGACCATCTGGTCGGTCACGTACACGGGCACGTGTTGCTTGCCGTTGTGCACCGCGATCGTCAGGCCGATGAAGTCGGGCAGGATCGTCGAACGACGCGACCAGGTCTTGATCGGCTTCTTGTCCTTGGTCTCGATGGCTTTCTCGACCTTGCCCAGCAGGTGGTGGTCAACGAACGGGCCTTTTTTGAGTGAACGAGCCATAGCTACCTCTTACTTCTTGCGACGCGAGACGATCATGGTCTGCGTACGCTTGTTGTTGCGGGTGCGGTAGCCCTTGGTGAGGGTGTTCCACGGCGACACGGGCGCCTGGCCCTCGCCGGTACGACCTTCACCACCACCGTGCGGGTGGTCGACCGGGTTCATGGCCACGCCACGCACCGTCGGGCGGATACCCTTCCAGCGGATCGCACCGGCCTTGCCGTACTGGCGCAGGCTGTGCTCTTCGTTGCTCACCTCACCGATCGTGGCGCGGCACTCGATATGGATCTTGCGCACCTCGCCCGAGCGCAGGCGGATCTGCGCGTAGGTGCCTTCACGGGCCATCAGCACCGCAGAGGTCCCGGCGGAGCGTGCGATCTGAGCGCCCTTGCCCGGCAGCATCTCGATGCAGTGGATGGTCGAACCCACCGGGATGTTGCGGATAGGCAGGGTGTTGCCAGCCTTGATCGGGGCCTCCGAGCCGCTCAGCACCGTGGCGCCCACGTCCAGGCCGCGCGGCGCGATGATGTAGCGACGCTCGCCATCGGCGTAGCACAGCAGCGCGATGTGCGCCGTGCGGTTCGGGTCGTACTCGATGCGCTCGACCTTCGCGGGGATGCCGTCCTTGTTGCGACGGAAATCCACCACGCGGTAGTGATGCTTGTGGCCACCGCCCTTGTGACGGGTGGTGATGTGACCGTTGTTGTTGCGGCCCGCGTTCTGCTTCTGGGGCTCGAGCAGCGACTTCTCGGGAGCGCCCTTGTGCAGGTGCTTGTGCACCACCTTCACCATGGCGCGACGGCCAGGCGACGTGGGCTTGAGTTTGACGACAGCCATTACGCGGCCTCCCCGGAGAAGTTGAGCTCCTGGCCGGCCTTCAGCGACACATAGGCTTTCTTGACGTGATCACGCCGACCCATGGAACGACCGAAGCGCTTGACCTTGCCCTTCTGGTTCACCACCTGCACGCCCTCGACCTCGACCTTGAACAGCAGCTCGACGGCCGCCTTGATCTCGGGCTTGGTGGCGTCCCGCAGGACCTTGAACATCACCTGGTTGTGCTTCTCCGCAACCGCCGTGGCCTTTTCGGACACGATGGGCGAGACCAGCACCTGCATCAGGCGGCCTTCGTTGAATTTCGGGGCGCTCATGCCAGCATCTCCTTGAGCTGCTCGATCGCGGCCTTGGTCACGAGCACCTTCTTGTAGTGCACGAGCGACAGCGGATCGGCGTAGCGCGGCTCGACGACGAGCACGTTGGCCAGGTTGCGCGAGGCCAGGTACAGGTTCTCGTCGACCTCGTCGGCGATCACCAGCACGGATTCGAGGCCCATGGCCTTGAACTTGGCGGCCAGCGCCTTGGTCTTGGGCGACTCGACCTTCAGGGAGTCGACCACGGCCAGACGGCCTTCACGGGCGAGCTGCGAGAAGATGGCGGCCATGCCGGCGCGGTACATCTTCTTGTTGACCTTGTGCGTGAAGTTTTCGTTGGGGCTGTTCGGGAAGATCCGACCGCCTCCACGCCACAGCGGCGACGAGGTCATACCGGCGCGCGCGCGGCCGGTGCCCTTCTGGCGCCAAGGCTTCTTGGTGGAGTGCTTGACGGTGGCGCGATCCTTCTGGGCGCGGGTCCCCTGGCGGGCATTGGCCTGGTAGGCCACGACCACCTGGTGCACCAGGGCTTCGTTGTATTCGCGACCGAACACGGTGTCAGGGGCGTCGACCTTGGCCGACGACTGGCCCTGTTCGTTCAGGAGCTCGAGCTGCATCAGTTGGCCCCTTCCTTCTTGACCTTGGCCTTGACGGCCGGGCGCACGACCACGTGGCCACCCTTGGCGCCAGGCACGGCACCCTTGACCAGCAGCAGCTGGCGGGCCTCGTCGACGCGCACGATGTCCAGATTCTGGGTGGTGACGGTCACGTCACCCAGGTGGCCGGACATCTTCTTGCCCGGGAACACGCGGCCCGGGTCCTGGGCCATCGAGATCGAGCCCGGGACGTTGTGCGAGCGGCTGTTGCCGTGGGAGGCGCGCTGCGAACCGAAGTTGTGGCGCTTGATGGTGCCCGTGAAGCCCTTGCCGATGGACGTACCCTGCACGTCGACCATCTGGCCGGCCGCGAACAGGGTCACCGGCAGCGTGGAGCCGGGCTTGTACTCGGCAGCCACGTCGGCGGAGACGCGGAATTCCTTGAGAAGCTCACCGGCCTCGACACCCGCCTTGGCGAGGTGCCCGGCTTCGGGCTTGGTCACGCGGGACGCCTTGCGGGCACCGAACGCCACCTGGATGGCGCTGTAGCCGTCGGTCTCCACGGTTTTGACCTGGGTCACGCGGTTGTTCGACACGTCGAGCACCGTCACCGGCACGGCATCGCCGTCGCCCGTGAAGATGCGCATCATGCCCACCTTGCGGCCCAGCAATCCGAGACGATTGCTAAGACTCATTGTTTTCTCCAATGCCCGACAACGATTGGCCGGACTGACTTGATGCACGGGTGCCCGCCTGAGCCGGCCCCGCAACTACAAACCACAAAGGCCCACCAGGGGTGGGCGCCTTGCGGAAAAGCCTGCGATTGTAGCAGATGCGGCCTGCCCTGCAAGCCGCCGCTGTGCCTTTCGCCTTATTGCAGCTTGATCTCGACGTCGACGCCGGCCGGCAGGTCCAGCTTCATCAGGGCGTCGACGGTCTTGTCGGTGGGATCGACGATGTCCATCAGGCGCTGGTGCGTGCGGATCTCGAACTGGTCGCGCGAGGTCTTGTTGACGTGCGGCGAGCGCAGGATGTCGAAACGCTGCATGCGGGTCGGCAGGGGCACGGGGCCCTTGACGATCGCGCCGGTGCGCTTGGCGGTGTCCACGATCTCGAGTGCCGACTGGTCGATCAGCTTGTAGTCGAACGCCTTGAGACGGATACGGATCTTTTGCTTTTGCATGGTGACTCCTAAAGAGCAGTGTTGCAGCCCCTAGGGCTGCAACGAAGAGACGGTTGACCGAGGAGCCGTCTTGGCGCCGGGGAGCCGCAAGCCAAGACGGAACCCCCTCGGGGGGTGGGCGTCAAGCGCGTCCGGCGCAAGACGCCCGGGGGCACCATGTCATTCGATGATCTTGGCCACGACGCCGGCGCCGACGGTGCGGCCGCCTTCGCGGATGG